>Ga0334900_1000088_pt1 | contig 160994 bp, 136 predicted proteins | sample GraSluR3_MG_2_FD_207231 | JGI IMG/M metagenome (GOLD analysis project Ga0334900, IMG submission 207231) | Sludge microbial communities from methane-producing bioreactor in Wageningen University, Netherlands - Granular Sludge_31_08-R3 | ecosystem: Engineered > Bioreactor > Anaerobic >... | reverse complement strand
TAGAAATTATTCTAACCAAGAGCATTAGCAGATTTGGACGAGATACGGTAGAGATTCTTGATGCGTTGAACCAACTAAGGGTTCTGGGAGTCCGTGTTATATTTGAACAGGAAGTACTTGATACAGCTGATACAGATAACGACCTAATGATTTCTATAATCGAGTCTATTGCACAGGCAGAGAATGAATCCCGAAGCGACAATATTAAATGGGGGATTAAACAACGTGCCGCACAAGGCACTTCAAAGCTCTATAACAGAAAATGTTATGGGTATAAAAATGATGCAGCAGGTAAGCTGGTAATTGACGAGAAAGAGGCGAAAAACGTAAGGCTGATTTTCAATATGTATCTTCAAGGAAAGAGTGTTATAGGAATTGTATCTGAATTAGAGCAGCGGGGAATCAAGTCCCCTACCGGCAAAGAAAAATGGAGCAAACGAACGGTTGATGTAATGCTTAGCAATGAAAAATACTCAGGAAATGTTCGCCTATTGGATGATGGAAAGCATGATGTACTTTATTTGGCTGAGGACAACAATCCTGCCATTATATCTAAGGAAACATTTCAAACGGTACAGATTGAAAAACTGCATCGAAGTAATGTCACAAAGTCCGAAGATGGCAATCAGAGAAAAAGTAAAAAATACAGTTCAAAGAAGTGAAAATACAAAATAGCCTAATCGAGAATCAATTCTTGAGAAGTCGAAATGGACATCAAAACAGTAAAAACACAGGGTTTTAGCGTTTTTCAACTAAGAGGATATATTGCCACAAGAACTCACGTTGAGTGCGTGGTATTGATAACAATGGTAGAAAACCAGGTGTGAAAAAAGCCTTGATATAAGGGCATTTCAAGGTTTTCCGATTAAAAATCATTGCTTAGAAATTGCCTGATTTTCGCTTCGAGGGAACATATCAAAACAGGCTATTTTCCTTGTGACACAGCGATTTAGATGTCATTGCCCCGCGAGTGGTCGGGTTAGATGTCAGCCTTCGCGAGTGGTCGATTTAGATGTTTTTTCGGTACTTTTTGAGGTTGTGTGGTCAGTATTGATTAATTAAGGTTGAGTTGTTAAATTGGCTGTATAATAGCCTAATCGACATAAGATTAAGTCCGTATACTGGTGTAAAAACTAAATGAGCCAAAAACTCATATCTCGGTTAGAATATATGTGAAAGCAAATACCAAACCGAGGAGGATGAATTATGGCTCAGTTCAATATTACCCTAACTACTGAATTATTACACGGACTTTTTTCTAATAACGGTCGAGACCAGGCTGTTACCAAACTTATGGAAGAAATTTTCAATCAAGTATTGCTGGCTCAATCTGAAGATCAAATAGGCGCTGCGCCCTATGAAAGAACCAATGAACGAACTTGTTATCGTAATGGCTTCCGAGACCGAAATTTAACCACTCGTGTGGGGCACCTGACACTTCATGTTCCTAGACTTCGCAATGGAGACTTTTCCACTGAACTCTTTGAAAGGTATCAAAGGAGTGAACAAGCTCTGGTTTTGGCAATGATGGAGATGGTGATCAATGGAGTCTCTACCCGCAAAGTTGAAAGAATTACAGAAGAGCTATGCGGAAAGAAGTTTTCCAAATCCACCGTTTCAAAACTATGCGAAAGTCTTGACCCTGTGGTAAATGCTTTTAAAAACAGACCTCTCGAGAGCCATTATCCGTTTCTAATCGTAGATGCACTGTACCTAAAGGTTCGAGCCAACCAACGAGTTCAATCCAGAGGTCTTCTGATTGCTATAGGTGTCAATTCCGAAGGTAACCGAGAAGTCATTGGATTTCAGGTGGCCAACACAGAATCGGAAAGCAGCTGGTCTGATTTCTTCTCATCCTTAAAAAATAGAGGATTAAAGGACGTTCGGCTAGTTACATCGGATAATCACAAAGGGCTTGTGAGCGCTATCCACAAAGAATTTCAAGGTGCTACTTGGCAAAGATGCCAGACTCATTTTTCAAGAAACATTCTGGATCAAACCCCCAAGTCTCTTCAGCCCACCCTTAAGGAGGATTTGAGACAATTGTACGAGGCGATAGATCTTGAAAGTGCAATGAAAGTTCGTGACAATATTTTTCTAAAATATGAAACTGCTGCTCCAAAAGCTATGGCACTGCTTGATGAAGCTTTCGCCGATATTACAGGAGTTCTTACTCTCCCGCTTAATTATCGAAAGCGATTACGTACCACCAATGGTGTTGAAAGGCTTAACCAGGAGATTCGTAGGCGAGAAAGAGTAATCCGTATTTTCCCTAACGAGGAATCGGTTATCCGGTTAATGGGAGCCCTTCTTATGGAACAAAGCGAGATTTGGCAAACCGGCCGTAAATATTTTGAAATGGACCTATTTTACCAAAGCTTACATAACCCGCAAAAGGCTGATAACCAAGCGGCATAATGCTACTCGTACCAAGGGCCTTTTATGGTCACAGTACTTTATCATAAATACAAGTTATTGCTACCGAGAGAAATTTACACACTATTATGGACTTGACTGTCGAATACCCCTACTAGCAGAGATTATCTCCAGACCTAATTTATGAAATGTTTTAGCTTCAACATCAATCTCTAACCTAGTTGCTACCCTATCTTGCATCTCTTTTGCAGATTTTTTCGTAAAAGAGATCAATAAAATATCTTTAGGGCTAACCCCTCTTTTTTTTACAAGATATTTTACTTTTGCAGAAATAGTAAGCGTCTTTCCACTTCCCGCTCCCGCTAATACCAGATTATTATCTTCGTCAACTATAACCGCTTTTCTTTGTTGTTGGTCTAATGATTTGCCATCTATATTGTTAAAAAACGCATCGTTCTCATTCATTTCTGCACTAACATACTCATCATTCCACTGTCGCACCAAATCATTCAATTTCTCGTATATTTCTCTAAACTCTCTAACAACGGAAATTTTTGACAAAGAGCGGTATGATGAACTTCTAAATTTTCTGTACAATACCTCGTAATCTTTTAAAAACGCTTCCTTTTGACTGTTACGAAAATAATGCCGTTTCTGCATTTTAATATCAGCAATGAAATCACTAATTTTTTCGATTTCCTCCTGAACCATAGGGCTTTTAACTAAATTATTACTAATAATTTTCCCCCGTATTACCAATAATATTGTTATTAATAGTAGTAGTAGTACTGAAACAAGTATAAATAATTCCACTTTTCCCCTTTCATTAGGTGCTCAAATGTGGTATCTTCGCAGAGTATCACACAAAATCGTCTATAATCACAACCAGGTAAATGCATAAGAATTTTAATTAAGGATTTTGAAGATTTTCTAATCCCTATATTCACGAACCAAAGCTTTCCTACATGCTTCACAGACTAATTTACCCATGTGCATACGAGTGTTAGTCTTATTTCCACAAAAACACATCCATTTTCATGCTTACAAGTTTTTATATAATTGTCCTCAAGTATAATCTCCACAGCTTCTTCAACTTAAAGACCTAGCGACCTCCTAAATTCCGTTGGGAGCACTATTCTGCCAAGTTTATCTATTTTTCTCACAACACCCTCTGCAGCCATATCTACCCTCTTCAATTCCATTAATTTCCATTATAATACCACCTCAGCTAGTTGCAGTCAAATCAGCGATGATAACAATAAGTAATGCTCCAAATTTTGTCTTACAACCAGGGGAACAATACTATGTATGATGTTCTGTTTCAGACCATTCTATATGATTCACACAACCGTCTGAAGTGACGATGGCTGCCGGAGTCGTTCCTTCCGGTGGGACTGGTGTTTCCGGTGCTTTTGTATGGTATGAAAGTACAGTTGGGAAGAACACTAAATAGTGATCTGTTGGTGTGCCGGAGATGTTTAATGCAGCAGTTTGTTCGATGGAATTATATATTCCTCTTAACCCGGCATCTCCCGTTTTCATGCTTGCTTCACCACCCCAAAAGGAATAGATCATGGATTTAAAGTTTTGTAGATCTTCATCTATTAACTTGTTTTGGGTATTGATGGTTTCCACTCTTACGGTGCGGTTATCGTTGGCTAGACCTTTGTAATATACATAATAGGAGTATGCTTCGCTAGATAAATCCCGATAATATTGAGCTTGTTTTCCGGTAGATGATCTAGCTTTTGCGTTGTATTCGCCATATTTAGCATAATAGGATTGCCACAGTGTAGTGTATCGCTGTTTGTCTGCTTCGCTCATAACGGGTACGGAAACGACGGTTCGATCTTCCTCTACTTGGACTTTGTCAAGATAGTAAAGTTCAAATGTATTACCTATATTATATGTTTCGGTTTTTCCTGTTAATTTAACTTTACAGTTATATGAAACGTTCTTTCCGTCTACTTCAGGAGTTGAGATGTTGGTTAAACTGGAAGTAACATATCGACCATATATGTTGTTATAGTTTGTATATTTTTCATCGCCATCGCTTCCGGTCACGCAGTTCATAGATGCGGTTTCCCAAAAGGTACTGTTATTAAGATAGCTTGTATCTAGCCATTTAACACTCTCCACCTCTACATCTGACCCGAAGGTTAGGTCGATATAATAGGTTTGTGTGGTGTTTAGAAGTCCTCTACTTGCTTGAGGAATGGACCATACCCCCATATCCAAATGGTATTTGGTTTCTGGTTCTTCCTCTACTCCAAAGGCGGGAATGTATAAGAAAGTCATAGTAATAATTAAAATAGCGGTAACTAATATCCGGTATTTATTCATCGAGTTCTCCTTTCTTCATTAAAAAAACGCCCTTTAAAAAGAGCGTTTTTATGAATGTTAGATTCTATTTTAAGTCGTTATAGTAAAATTCCCATCTATCAAGGTCATAGTTTAGGATTACGAAATATTCCACAGAACTTAGTGGATGTTCAAACTCCCAAGAGTTATTCCCACTTTCACGAATTATAACAGAACGAGCTAATTGGTTCCCTGCTTTATCAAATATGTATAACGGGAAGTGCGAAAAATATCTTACATAAAACTCGGTTGGTGTGGTGTATTTATCTACTATCGTCATCATCAAAAGGTCGGTAGAATCGTATACTACATAGTCGTAATCCTTAAACCCTCCATCCATATTCACTTCTACACCCTTCGCAAAATCATAGGCGGAATCTCCCTTTTCGATTAATCCCATGATTTCGTCAATATCATCTTCTGTTAAGGTTAGTCTGTATATAGGTTCTACCAGTCTTGTGAGCATGGTGGCTGCGTGCGCCCTGTTTGCGGGTTCCTGCGGTCCGAACCTGTCACTTTCCAGGCCGTTTATAAGACCTCTTGATACGGCTTGTGCAAGGTACTCGTCGCAGTAAGAACATATTTCGTTTCTATCTTTAAACATATTCGTGGAAGCATCGTTGAATTTATCTTCCTTTAATATAAGTTGAGCTGTTCGCTCCATGATCACAGCCATCTTTTCTCTGGTAATCGGCTTATTCCAGTCTGCTCTTTCAAACATTCCTTCCGGAGTAATTTGAAGTTCGATTGCCGCATTCATATAATTTGTAGCCCAATGGGAAAGTAGTCCGGCTTTTTCTTTCTCTCCGTCTACCAGAGCGACTGTGGTTTTTACGAACTCTGCAACAGTGATGTTGTTACCTGGTTTAAACTTTCCGTCAGGGTATCCTTCCATCCCTTCCTTTGCTACCATAGTATTAATGTAAGGTTCTGCCCAGCCATATCCTTTTAGATCTGGGAAGCCGGTAGTATTCGCTGATACAAAACCATTGGAACTAAAGATTAAGACGATGGAAATTATTAAGCTTGCTATTAGTTTCTTTTTCATTTTTATTCTCCCAACTACATTCAGAAGCACTTTTTAACGAGCCCATAAAAAATATTACCTAGTTATAATGTTTAGCATAGCCTACAATAGTTAGTTAAGAAAATAGCCAGTTCATTATATAAATTGACTGTCTTCCATATTTATTTGGCTGATTAATAACCAATTAATATTATTATACCTCTTCTTCACGATAGATTGGACCCCAATTATTACTTCATTAGTCCCATCCCTTACGGTAGAAAGATTCCGAATACGACAAAGGCGAACGGGGAGTAGGAAATCAGACAAAAAATACTTTGCAGCTAAAATGCAGAAACAGAAGTACATTTTTAAAGAAGCAAAACTCCGTAAAAACAGTGGGGTCTTTTATTGGTGTTAGGATAGATCACGAAAAACTTCCTGAAAAGGAAAAAATTAGAGGGGGAAATAGCGCCGGAACAAGAGTGACCAAAACCTTCTTGTAGAAGCACATTTTGTTGTCATCTTAATTGCGATTATAAAAGACGGTTTGTCAAATTTCGAGCAACTATAGGATTTATGTCTAATACGCGATAATATCTATATATAAACTATCGAAAGAAAACCTCGCAACTTCCATTATTACCACAAATTAATGTTAGTTTATTAATTCAACCAATCTAAACTACTATATTTCAGCTGGGGGATCGTCCATAAAAACTTTTTCGACTATTCCGGAAGCTCTATCGCTTTGGGTTTTATAAAGCGCTTCCGATAGTACATTCTTTTCACCGCAAAAGAGTATTTCATACCTAGCCCTCGAAAAAGCTGTATATAGTAAATTGCGATTTAGCATGCATGAAAATTCTTTTATAATTGGCATTATTATTTTGTCATATTCGCTCCCCTGAGATTTATGAATAGTGATTGCGTATGCCAAAACTAAGCCGGGTGATTCCTGACAGAATGACCACACGGGAGTTCTTCCATCAAGAAGATCTATTAAATAGGTAGAATTTGCACTATCAATCTTTAATATTCCTATATCTCCGTTATAGCATTTTCGGCCATTATCATTCTTTAAAATCATAACCTTGTCCCCGTCATAGAAGACATTATCCTCAATGCACATCTTTTCGAGACCTTCCCTGTCTGGATTTAAGAGATTCCTAATTCCCAGGTTAAGTGACTCAGCTGATAAAACTGTTTTCTTATTAAAGGGCGTTAAAACCTGTACGTTCTCGCCTCTTTGATATGATTCTGCCGCTTCCCGTACAACAGAATCGTAAGCCCCTCTAGAATCCATGGGCAATAATTTGAAACTATTATCAAAACATAAATCTTCTATTGTCCTAATGGCGGAGAATTTAGTCACATTATATAAAAGAGCTTCAGACACTTCGGTTTGCCTATGATTGGATTCTAAATGTATAACAGGGGCTCTTAAAGAGATTACATCTTCTAATACATTTCCTATTCCTACAGGCTTTAACTGGTTTGTATCTCCAATAAGAACTAGTCTACAATTGCTGTTCATTCTAGAAATTATTCCGGAAAACATTTCCAAAGTTAACATACTTGCTTCATCCACTATTACTACTCCGATGTCATCCCAAACAACAGGAGATAAAAAGTCTTCATCTGGCCTAGTTCCTAAAGCACCATGCACCGTTCTTGCCGGTACACCAGTTTTTTCGTATAGATTCCTGGCCGCCTTTCCGGTGGGGGCACATAAAACACATTTTAGTCGACCCTTGCAATTATTAACTATTGATCTTATTAGAGTAGTTTTCCCGCTACCCGCTCCACCGGTAATAATAGATATTCTACTGTTCATTGCTAAATCAACTGCATCTCGTTGTTCTTGGGAAAGACAGTTGTAAAGACAATCTTGGATAACAGGTACTATTTTACTCAACTGCCAACCTCCAAAAGCCCACTCTTTGAGTTTGTCGGCTACAAAAGTTTCATACTTCCATATCTTAGGTAAATAGAATTTGTTTCCATCTCGATATATTTTTTCTTCTGCTACCTCTTTCATTAGGTTCTCTCTGAAAGCTTTATGGGTCAAATTTTTACCATTATTTATACACATTTTGTATAAATTGTCTTCACTTACGTAAGCATCTCCATTCAGCACATAATTTTCCATAATTTCCGAAATAACCAAATTTGTACTTTTTACTGTATCCTTAATCATAAATCCTTCTCCTTTCTCATTTCATCCAAAGTTTTTGATACGGTTCGAATTGTTTCGTGCAATTCATCATCAGGAGTTAACTGTCTCTGTTCGATTACTTCTAGTTTTTCTTTTATGTCTGCCAATATATTCCTCAGGCCTTTATAGACCCTGGGGTTTCCTACCACAACGACATCTTTATTTTCTAAACGTTTTGTAATATATTCTTGTTTTGTAAGACCAGAAAGTCTAACCATCATGTTAATATTTTCGTTCTCCTCAGCTGACACCCTAAATGCAACTACAATGTTACGCCATCGATTATGCCCGTCTCTATTTTTTTTGCTCATTTGCTTCCTCCCATAATATCTCTAGCTTATTAACCATATCCTTTTGTACTGAAGGAAACATATGCGCATACCTGTATGTAATAGTAATGCTTTCATGCCCCATACGTTCGGCTATTGAAACTGCACTATACCCCATGTCTATCAGCAATGATACATGTGAATGTCTCAAATCATGAACCCTTATTTTTTCTAATCCTTGTTCTTTTATCCCACGTTTCATCTCATGTTGTACATAATCTTTACTAACATTAAACATTCGTTGATCTGGTTCCTTGTTAATAGATAATCTTAAATACTCTTCAAGTTCTTCTGCCAGAAACTCCGGTATCAAAATTGTCCTTACACTTTTAGGAGTTTTAGGGTCGGTAATATAATCTACACCTTTAATTCTGTAATAGGTCTTGTTAATGGATATTGTCTTTGCCATAAAGTTTATGTCTCTTGGGGTTAGCGCTAGCATTTCTCCAAGTCGTAAACCTCCCCAGTAGAGAACCTGGAAGATATAGTATGATATCGGCTTGTCCATCATTGATTCTGAAAACTTTTGATATTCTTTTAGAGTCCAAAACTTCATTCTTATATCTTTTTCGGACCCCATTTTCCCAGCCGTCCTTGCTGGATTCTCACTAAGACCGTAATATCTCACGGCATGGTTAAATATAGCACTCAGCTGATTATGAATAGTTTTTAAATATGATTTAGTGTACTTGTTGTTTCCGTTTGCATCTCGATAACCTATCATCTGGTTTTGCCATTGCATTACATCTGTTGTCGTAATTTCGTTAATTCGCATTTTCCCAAAATAGGGAAGTATCTTAGTGCGAATAATAATTTTTTTAGTCACGTAAGTGCTCATTTTGGTCCGAACCGCAGTCTCTTCTTCATATTTTTCTACAAACAACTCAAAAGTCATATCTAATGATCCGGTTTGCTTTTGGAGAAATTCTCGTTCCCATTGAAGGCCTTCTCTTTTCGTATCAAAGCCTCGCTTTGTTTTTCGCACTGTTTCTCCATTTCGCGTCTTATATCTGACCTGGCAAATCCATTTTCCATTACTCTTATCTCTATAAACTGCCATGTTTATCACCTCCCCTTTACGCTACTTCTATTCCATATACTTTTGACTCAAAATAAGCTCTACTTATTCTCCCTGCAATTGTTATGAATCCTTGATCAATGAGTTCATTGTTTAGTCTCCGTATTATCTTGTATGCCATCGGTACAGAAATATCCATGATAGTAGCAACATCATTTGCATTTAAGAACCCTTTCTTTTCCATTTTTTATTACCTCCAATCCCTTTAAAAACAAAACACCGTGAGGGGAGATAGCCACCACACGGCGTTTATTTCTAAACGGAAACGAAGTTTTGTATTTTCGCAGCCAAGCAATCTATCACTTATCACCTTGAAAATTTCAAGACCCAAGGATATAATGCTTATACGGTGCGGAGTTACTCCGTTGTGTAGGCGCACTACCACCTGCATAGGTTTAAGAGAGCTCGCAACTCTCTTAAACTGCCGTATATTTATTTTCTATGGTTGTATTATAGCATATCTGTTGACAGATATCAAGTCTTTTTTCTCTTTTCTGCTGAAATTTTTTAGGAGGTTCATGTATGCCCAAGACAAAAGCTCAAATTCGAGCAAACGAAAAGTACTTAGAAGGATTTGAAATGATTAGCTTTAGAGTTAAGAAGGGTGAAAAAGAGAAGATTATGTCACATGCTTCTTCAAAAGGGGAATCGATGAATGCATTTATTAATAGGGCCATCGAGGAAGCTATAAAAAATGATATTTGCAATCAGTAGATAATCATTTTTAGGCTCTCATCTTATAGGGAAAGTCAAGGATTCCCTATAAAAATTTGCTGTCAAAATTGGAATCCTAGAATCCCCAATTAATCATCTCTGCAATTCTCTAGGAACACATACTCTTAATCTGTGAATACCTTAAACCGAGGAGAAACCTACACCTCCCACTTCATTAGTGGTTGTATTCTAATTATATATTTGGTAATAAATCCATCTGCTTAGGACTGTTTATCCTGACACTATAAAACTCTCCGCATACATTTTCCAGATTAATTATTACCCGGAAACATTGGCCCAAGATTATAGCAGTCCTTCCTTTTTTGAGTACAGCATCAAACACCTTTCGGTAAAGTGCTTTCTTAATAGATTGATCAAAGTGAAGTAGAAAATATATTCTATTAGCTCTAACGTCCCCATTAAGAGTGCTTTCAAATAAATAATATTCATCATTACCTTCTCTCACAGCCTCTGTTATATTGGCTATACTTATACCCAGTGGTGTAACTTTTTTCACTTGAAAAATAGTCAACCCGTTCAAATAATTACCGCTGCCTGGTGCATAATAATTTATGAATTGTGTTGATAGAACATGTCGCCAAACCTCATCCCCATCGTTTAACAGAGCCTGAGGGTCAGCATTCTCTATAACACTCCAAATTTCAATAACATTTCTCGGAGTAACAAAAATATTTTCCATATCCAAAAAATTATCATCCTTCACTTGGTTTTCGTTTGTTGTTTTCTCATCTTTCAAGAAATTATTTTCGCTAGATTTATCGGAAGTACTCTTTTCTTTGATGGGTTGCGAAAATTTCGTAAAGAGCTCAAATAGATTCAATGATTCGATGGAATGATTCGGAACGTTAATTCTCATCTTCTTTGCACGCCTTGCATTGTCACAGCCTTCAATATGACCTCTTTCTTTATTTTTCTCCCTAAAATAGTATTCCGTTTTTCCTTTACAGACCCGTTTTACTAGTACCATTTCGGCATCGCAGTTCTTCCCGCAGTGACTACCTAGGCAGATATACCTGATTTTTTTTGCGCTATTTTTGTGGTCATCTAAATAACCGAATGCTTCCTTGGCTGTAACTTCCCGCCCCTCGCATTCACCTTCAATTATCATCATCACATCTTTGGCCATAATAAACGCTCCTCTCCAGTTTTGATAATTCAACAAAAAACACCTGAAACCCCTTCAAGTGTTTTAACTTAAATTAATGTATACTTAATTACGATATAAGAATATCATATTGATGGTATACAGTCAAGAATACTTTCCTCGACTACCCACCTAATTTACTTGCATGGGTTACGGTTGCCTTTTGGACTTCACCGCTACTTTCCAGCTTATCCCCCATGCAAGCCTTGGGATTAGGTTTCTGTTCGTCAGTCTGCGATTTCGCTATTGCCTCTTCTCCCCCACACCTCACGATGTGGAACTTGCAAGTCGCTTTGGGGTTCGTCGGCAACTACGCCCCTTGTGGATTTTCACTACAGATTGACGGCATATATTACAATTTAATAATATGCCACATCTTCCCACTATAGTCGCATTATTTCATCTCAATCAAATCATGTTCTTTAAAGTGTGCTTTTCCTTCTTTTACATCTTGCATAATATTCTCGAGGTAATGAATATTATTTCCCAAATAAAACGGATCAGCAGATAATTCAAATGGGATCCGGTTCTCTCTTGCCACCGTTTTAAGGAAGATATTGATTGCTGCTGACATACTTAATCCTATAGTCTCAAGAGTTTTTTCTGCATTCCGCTTTACTTCATCGTCTACGCGCAAGCTTATTTGTGCCATATATACTACCCCTCTCTGTGATTATATTATATCACATGAAATGTTCATGGCTTTAATCTGCCCATTATTCGTTAAGAAAAAGCAAAAACCACTCTGTCATTGCTTCCCGGCTTAGAGTGGTTTTTTAACTAACTTTCTGAGCCAGCCATCGCGCCGAACTCTTTTCTTACCTAATTATACAACCAAGAAAAAATAATTCAATACATTTACTGAAAACAAATGAGTGGCACTCTACCATCACAACCATCTTTTCATAATCCCCCATAACATACGAAAATAAGAACTATTTTCTATCCATATTTTTGGTTGGAGTATAAGAGCGTATTCAATTAGTCTTCCCGTGGCCTCCAGACCAACGCCAACTACAGTCACATATTCTTGCGGTAATACTCCTCCATCTGTCTTCTAATGTTAACATTTCCAGTAGGATTGTTTCCAATGTTGCCCGACCCCAATACCACAGATTTTTTCGGTATTTCGATTAGTGTATTAATACTTATGTCATCGTATGGTTCGAAAGCATCTATCTGTATATGTATTTGCTTCTCCTGTATTGTTGGCGAGATTCTTATTATTTCATGTGATCTCAGATTGTTTCTATAACCTTCTGCATCTACTAATCTACATTCACTCATCCAATCACTTAAAATCAATCTATATGGATGTGATTCGAGTTTTCTTTTTATTTCTATTAATTTTTCGTCGCTGGAATAATGACTTCTTTCTTCTCCTATCTTCTCTATGTTATGGCCAATTAAGTACTGGATTTCTTCAGACGTTAATCCTAGTATACTGAGATGAGTGGCAAAGTTTCTTCGAAATATATATGTTGTTGGATCTTTTTCGCCAATATCTATACCTTCCATTGCCTCACGCATTATCATCTTGCCCGTTTCTCTTAACAGTGCTCCCATATTCATAGAATCTAGCAGCCATCTTCCATATCTTGTCAAGTCATTACTTTTCCCTCGCATATCATATTTCACTTTGTTACATACTATTGGCAAGTCATCTACCCTCTGTACGTCCTTTATTTTTCCACCAGAAATTTGTTCTTCCAGAAATTCGATTCTCTCTTTCATGAAAGCATAAAAGAAGTCATGCATGGGAATAATCCTAAGTGCATTGGTTGTTTTTCCACCCATTTTTAGATCGCTGCTCCCTACTTTTGTGGTTTGAAATATATAAAGGCATGGTATTCTATGTTCCGTTATGATTTTTATTGCACCATAATTCAGTCCGCAAGCCTCTTGATTGCGTAACCCGAAGAAAAACATAAAAGCTATACCGAGTTCTGCCCCAGTTACAGTGCGAGGATCTAGTTTCTTAAACCATTCCAACCATTCCTTTTCTTCATCGATACTGAAAGATTTCTTTATTAAGTGACCTTTATTTCTCCCCTTTGCACCTTCTTCTCCTTGATCCGACAAACTTCCCCACTGAAGTCGATCTTCATATAAATTTAGTTCCACGCCAGCCTTATATACGATTGATATCAAATACCTAAAATGGTTGAGCGTAGTTGTACTATAATTATTCCCCATACTTATTGCCCTAAGAATTTCATTAATGTCTTCCTTGCTATAATCTTGCATCGGCTTTGCAGGGATAAAACATGGTATTATTCTTTTATTATAATCTCTAGCATAAGTTCTCTTTGTATCATCATTCCACGGCACAGAAATCGTTTCGGAAACAATGCGAAGGATTCCTACAAAGGTAAGCTTTCCCATTGATTTCCCCGTATATTCCGTACTAATCAAGTCACCAAAGTTAACCATTCTAATCCACCCTTTCGTCATTGACATCTACTTGAATGGAATACCCATATTTATTTGATATTTCTATTTCATTACAATCGTTTTTGTCAATCTTTGTAATTATGTTCACTCTTAACGGAAGTTCATTTACTGCCGTATAAATATAGCCGCCCTCTACTTCTGCGATTCTGTCTTTCAATCCAGCATGCCAATTTGTTAAGATGGCATCGATTCTTCTTAATTTAACGAACATCGAGTACTGTACTAAATAATTTGAAAAATCACAGTAATGTCTGCCAAATGTGGTTTCAGCCACATTCCCCATCAGGTACTGTTTTTCATCACCAGTCATTTGAGCATGATATTGCATCAAATAGAGAATATTACTCCTATAAATATCACCATCATATCTTCCCAAATTGGTCTCTTTGACTCCTTTGGAACTATGCGGAACTATTATAGAAATGTCTGATATTCCCAATTCTGCAAATAAATTCCTTGAAATGGATTCCAGTTCCTCGGGTGAGATTTTGCGATTATTTTTGTCAGTTACTAATGGCATATTTTCATAATTATCTTGGCATATTTGCTTTTGCTTTTCTATATGTTGTAGTAGATAACCGGCTAGAATTTCTGAGCATGGCAAGTATCTGTAATCTTGTTTCTCTTTTAGAGGCCTTTCTTCTTTACCGTCATTTGTCACTTGCTTGTGTATTATTAGCTGATAAAATTCTAGTCCATCAACCTCGACGAAATCAGATAATGTCAATGCACAAATACAATTACTTTCTAATCCCAGGAGTAGCTTGATCATGACACCCAAATACTCAGTGTTGCCTGAATTTACTTTCTTGACAATTCTTCCGTAGATTTTTCGAAATTCTCTCATCGTAAATGTCTTTTTTACGAGAGACTTTCGAATTTGATTATACATATACTTCTCACTCTTTGATGATCTTAGAATTGAATCGATTATATTTTCATTGCAATGATTATGCTCGCAAGCGAAAGAAATTGCATATGATAGAAGATCAATTTTTCTATTTTTCTCTATCTCTGATTTACCAGCATAGTAATCACGGTATAAATAAATGTAATAGTCTTCAGTAAACTCATCAACCATCCTGTTTCCCACGTCACTAAATACGATTTCTTTCAACTCATCGTACTCTTCTCCCTGATAAACGCTGCTCATATCAGGATAAATGTACCACAAAGTCCTTAGTGATATCTTTTGCTCATCGAATTGTTCCTGATAATAGTTTGACACTATTTGTCTAACGCTTTTCCCTAATTCATGCTTAGATACTCGACTAATACTCGAAAACGGATATTCTTGAAGTATCCATTCTGTAATTTCGTTCTTTGGTAAGACCTTAAATTTTTCGCTCTCGATTATCTTTTCGTTTCTCACTTCTGTATTTACTTCCATTTCATCTTCACAGCGCATGAAAAACATCTGGACATTGGCCTTGCTTGAATCTATTTTATAATTGAACGTATTGTAACCTATCATGATATCTGGTGTTAATGACAACCGCTTAATTGCTGATTTTCGAGGTTCTTCTCTTTCACTAACGGGTTTGACTATTGAATTAAAGATAGCTCTAAGAGACTTCCCGGACTGAAACTCAGCAGGCATTATTTTTACCACATTACTGTGTTGCGGAAACTCTATATATACGTTCCCGTTTTCAATGCGTTTCACCCCTCTGCAAACATCAATTCTACCTTCTAAATTACGTTTCAGATTTGTAGATAACATCCATATAGACTTGTACTTTGAATCAGCAGCAGCACTGATACCGTTGGGCAATATCAATATGCTCCTTGCTTTTACATTGCCATTAATCATTTCTTGTACAGAATTATCAGAACTGAATACTATCGCATCATTTACTACTTTGCCACTTTCCATAGTAGCATTAGATATAATTTCTTTCTTTAATTCAAGTTCTTTGTCATTTATAAAAAATAACCACTTGCTACTATCATTTCCATAGTGGTCTAGTCCAATCTTTGACTTATCATAATACATAAACGATATGTTTTCGCGAACGATCCCACAGTAGTTTGGATTCTTGTAGTGTTTTTCCAAAAGGTCTTTTTCTAACTTGGATCCTAATACAAATTTTACTGCAATTTTATTCAAGAATTTATCTTGCTCCCAAGCTCTAATAAAAAACGGACTGGGCATTAACACTACACAGTCCGTTTCGTCTAAATTCCTATCAATCAACATACTTTTGAACAATTCAAAAACAATCCCATTTTCCAAAGCCAAATCATTAGGGGCTTTTGTAACGGATGCATATTTTATCTCCGTTTCAGTCCCTCTACCTGTGTGCATCTTATTTCTTTTAGAAATCTTTATAGCACAAAGCATATCTAACGGACTAACACTGAGCACAAGTTTTTTGACCTCATTTATGTATCTTTTCCATTGGCTCTCATCAAACCTACAAAAGGCGGATGGCTGATACAAGTTATCTATTATGTCCGCCTTAAATAAACTGTTGTAAAACAAAATGCTATACGCCATTTGTGTTTTCTTTCTCTCCTGAAGCTCATCGTTCAGTATCTGTGTCGCTTTATACGCTTTTTTGTCTATGCCAAATGACATCAGTATTTGGTCTTCATTAACTTGAAAACGATGGGATAGGGCATTATTAATCAACATTGGAGCTCCTATTTGGTCAATATTACAATGAATTAATTTTATATATGCATATATTATATTACTTTTCATTGTAATTTGTATAGTTTTTTGTGTTCATTTTATAGAAATAGTTTGGCCACTATTTTTTCTAAATGTCATCAATACTACACCGGCAAACAAAAAAACCCTTGAAATTTCAAAGGTTTTAGGCCATTATGACTATTCCCATTCCACGGTGGAAGGGGGCTTACTGGTAATATCATAGGCGATGCGGTTTACCCCGGGAACTTCGTTCACAATCCGGTTACTGATTTTTTCCAGTACCTCGTAGGGTATTCTGGCCCAATCCCCGGTCATACCGTCTACCGAGGTGATGGCCCGGATGGCCACCAAGTGGTCATAGGTTCGAAAATCTCCCATGACTCCCACACTTTTCACATTGGGCAGCACGGTGAAATACTGCCAGATTTCTCGATCCAAGCCCGCTTTGAAGATTTCTTCCCGTAAAATCGCATCGGATTCTCTCAGGATGGCCAGTTTTTCCTCCGTGATTTCTCCTAGGCAACGAATGGCCAATCCCGGCCCCGGGAAGGGTTGGCGATGAACCAACTGGCTGGCCAAACCCAGTTCTTCCCCTACTTTTCGAACTTCGTCCTTAAAAAGATTACGCAAGGGTTCCAATAGCTCCAGCTTCATATCTTCCGGTAGGCCCCCCACATTGTGATGGCTCTTGATTACAGCCGACTCCCCCTGACCACTCTCCACCACATCGGGGTAGATAGTGCCCTGTAATAAATAGTCAATCTGCCCCATTTCATGATAAATCTTCTGGGTTTCTTCATCAAAGACCCGAATGAACTCCCGACCGATAATCTTTCTTTTTTCTTCTGGTTCCGTTACCCCCGCCAATGCGGATAAGAAGGCTTCTTTGGCATCCACCCGAATGACTTTCATATGAAACTGTTGTCCGTAAACCTCCATCACCTGATTCCCTTCTCCCTTTCGGAGAAGACCATGGTCCACAAAAACACAAGTCAAATTGTCACCGATGGCCTGATGAACCAGTAATGCGGCTACCGAAGAATCCACCCCGCCGGACAAGGCGCAAAGAACTTTTTTGTCTCCCACTTTTTGACGAATTTCTTCCACCTTTTCTATGGCAAAATTGGCCATGGTCCAGTTTCCCTTGCATCCCGCAATCCGATAGAGAAAGTTTTTGATTAGGTCCTGGCCGAAAGGAGTGTGAAATACTTCTGGGTGAAACTGAACGCCATACAATTTTTTCTCCGGCCATTCCATGGAAGCGGTGGGACAGTGCTCCGTCACAGAAGAAACCCGGAATCCGGGAGGAACCTTTTGAATATAGTCGGTATGGCTCATCCAGCAAATGTTGTCCCGAGGAATTCCTTCAAAAATCAGACTTCCCGAGTCCTCCTCCACCTCCTTGTCCTGCTGAAAGAATATGGGAACTCTCCCATATTCCTTAAAGTCGGGACTGACCACCTGACCCCCCATTACATGGGCCATCAGCTGGGCTCCATAGCAGATTCCCAGCACAGGAACTCCCACATGGAAAAAGGCTTCCGGCAAACCGGGTGCTCCCTCCTCGTAAACCGAAGCGGGCCCGCCGGTTAGAATCACTCCTTCCGGAGCATCCTTTTCCAAGGCTTCCATGGCCTTTCCATAAGGTACAATTTCACAATACACACCGGCTTCCCGAACTCTTCGGGCAATCAGCTGATTATATTGTCCTCCAAAATCCACCACTAAAATTCCCGGATATTCCATCCCTCTTCCTCCTACCTAATGTTCCCGCTAATGGAGTCCTTCAATACGACGTCGTGGGCACCGCCCTCTACGATACTGGTAGCGGACACCACCGTCAATTTGGCTTGTTTCTGAAGCTCCGGTATGGAAAGAACGCCGCAATTGCACATGGTGGATTTTACCTTGTTTAACGACAGATTCACGTTGTCTTTTAAGGAACCGGCATAAGGCACATAGGAGTCTACACCTTCTTCGAAGGATAGCTTTTCATCTCCACCCATATCGTATCGTTGCCAATTTCTTGCGCGATTGGAACCTTCCCCCCAATACTCTTTCACATAATTCCCATTGATGTTCAGTTTGGCTGTAGGGGATTCGTCAAATCGGGCAAAGTATCTGCCCAGCATGAGAAAATCCGCACCCATAGCCAACGCCAGGGCCATATGATAATCATAAACAATCCCGCCGTCGGAACAGATGGGGACGTAAATTCCCGTCTTATTATAATATTCCGCCCGGGCCTTGGCGATTTCAATGACTGCCGTCGCCTGACCTCTTCCAATCCCTTTGGTTTCCCGAGTGATACAAATGGAACCGCCTCCGATCCCTACCTTTACAAAATCCGCTCCACTTTCCGCCAGGAACAGAAATCCTTCCCGATCCACTACATTGCCGGCACCCACCTTTACGGTGCCATCATATTTCTTCTTAATGTGGGTAATGGTTTCCTTCTGCCATTCTGTAAAGCCCTCCGAAGAATCAATACAAAGAATATCCACCCCGGCATCCACCAAAGCGGCTACCCGTTCTTCGTAATCCCGGGTATTGATGCCGGCTCCCACTACGTATCGTTTGTCTTGGTCCAGAAGTTCATTGGGGTTGGCCTTATGGCTGTCATAATCCTTTCGAAATACGAAGTGAGTCAGTCGCTGATTCTTGTCGATGATGGGAAGTGCATTCAGTTTGTGGTCCCATAAAAGATCATTGGCCTCGCTCAAGGAAATGCCTTCCTCCCCATACACTAATTTTTCAAAAGGTGTCATAAACGTGGATACCTTGGTACCTGGATCCATTCGGCTGACCCGGTAGTCCCGGCTAGTGACAATACCCAATACTTTTCCTTGGGGGGTACCGTCGTCCGTAACTGCCACCGTGGAATGGCCACTCTTTTCCTTTAGCTTCAGGATGTCCGCCAGGGTTTGGTCCGGACGGATATTGGAGTCCGACTGAACAAATCCGGCTTTATGGCTTTTTACTTTCTTAATCATCGCCGACTGGCTTTCAATGGACTGACTGGCAAAAACAAAGGAGATTCCTCCTTCTTTCGCCAGAGCCACCGCCATTTGATCGTCGGATACCGACTGCATAATGGCAGAAACCAATGGTATGTTCATAGAAAGGGGAGATTCTTCCCCCTTCTTGAATTTTACCACCGGGGTTTTCAAACTCACATTTTCCGACACACATTCCTTGCTGCTATATCCCGGTACCAGTAGATATTCGCTAAAGGTCCGGGAGTGTTCATTGAAATACTCCGACATTCTCTATTCCTCCCCTATTTCTAACGCTAATTCATCCAACCACTCTTCCAATGTAATCCCTTTTGTATATATTTGTTCCGCCGATACCGTTCCCACATACCGGATATGCCACGGCTCATAGTTATAGCCGGTGACCTCTTCTTTCCCTTCCGGATACCGGATGATAAATCCGAATTCATGGGCATTTTCCGCCAACCATTTTCCTTCCGCCGTTTCCCCGAAGGCAGAGGTCAGTTGATATCCCACTGAGGGGGAGGAGCAATCTGCCGCCAATCCCGTCTGATGCTCAGAGGTTCCCGGCTTGGCACTGTATTGATCCGCCCACTCTTGGCCCTTGGAGGACACGTAGCCGTAATATAGGTCGGATTGAAAATCATAGGACCGATAAGCCGTGGTTACCACGATTTCCATCTCCTGCTCCTGGGCCTTTTCCGCCAAGACATGAAAAGCTTCCGCTGCTTCCTGCCTCATTTTTCTCCACTGGGGAGATCGATCCTTGGCATAATATTTGATTTCCGCCAAGTCGCCTGGCACGTATTCCTCTGTCAATCCTTGCTCCTTGTTCACCAAGATTAAGAAGCCTTTCTCCCAATCTTCCCGCACGGCTTCTCGCAGAATTTCCTGGGGGTTGGGCTCTACCGGTTCTTCCACACCGGGGGTTTCCTGGTCCGGGGGTTCCTCCGAAGAAGAAACCGGCCCATTTTTTCCAATCACTAGAAAAGTCGCCACCATCAAAGCGATTACAAACAATAGTAAAATCATTGGTTTTTTCAAAAGGAGGCTCCTTTCTATGGGCAAGGAAAAAGATTACTTCATTATAGTATGTTTATTGCGGGGTTTCAAGGTAAGACGGGAGATTATCCGGTGATTGTTAGATAATATCCGGCGATTAAAAGAGAGAATATTCGGTGGCCAGATATAAAGTACCCCCGAACTCTGCCAGGTGGCTACCTATGGCAGAATCGAGGGTGTCCGGAGGTACTTTGTACATTCATCCTATGTGTTTCATAATCACATGTCAATGGTTTTCGTTATTTATCGTAACATTTCTAGAAATCCCCCCCGCTATCCCGTAGAATTGAACAATAAGGCGCCCATTGAAAAGTATCGGGTGAAACAGGTGAACCGGAAATGGTATCGAAAATGGTGGATCGGCTTCGACATCTTCGAAGTCTCCGAGGGCTGACCCAGGAAGGCTTGGCCAGTCAAATCAATTGTACCAGAGAAGCCATTGCCAGCTATGAAACGGGGAAAACCACCCCGCCGCTGGAAGTGTTGGTTCAGCTCGCCGACTATTTTCACATTTCTCTGGATTATTTGGTGGGCCGAAGTGACTTTCCCAACCAAATCTATCGGGATGCGGTGGGAGAGAAAGATGCCAATCTTTTTCAACAACTCTATCGCTTGTCCCCTCAGGATCGGGAAAAAATCTCCTCCATTGCAAAAATCTTTCAAGAAGAAGATTTGTAAATAAAGACAGGCTCTGTCGGGAGCCTGTCTTTATTATTTTCTTCTGTAATTAAATCCAGATTTTTGAAAACGAGCTACATCATTCCGCCCATTCCTCCGCCCATGGGGGGCATGGGTGGCTCATCTTCTTTAATGTCCACAACACCCACCTCAGTGGTTAATAGCATGGCCGATGCACTGGCTGCATTTTGCAGAGCACTTCGTGCCACCTTGGCGGGATCCACAATACCTGCGGAAATCATATCCATATACTGTTCGGTTTCTGCGTTGAATCCGGTGCCCACTTTAGAAGTCTTCACCTTAGCTACCACAACGCTTCCTTCAAAACCGGCATTCTCCGCAATTTGACGAACCGGCTCTTCCAAAGCTCTCATGATAATGTTGGCTCCGGTTTTCTCATCTCCAGCCAGCCCTTTTACATACTTGGCCACAGCAGGAATCGCATTCACCATCGCCACTCCGCCACCGGCTACGATACCTTCTTCCACCGCCGCCTTAGTAGCATTTAATGCGTCCTCAATACGAAGCTTTCTCTCTTTCAACTCCGTTTCTGTGGCAGCACCTACTTGAATGACTGCTACACCACCGGATAACTTGGCCAATCTTTCCAGAGTCTTTTCCTTATCAAACTCGCTGGTGCTATCCGCCGCCTGGTTTTTCAGCTGTTCGCATCGGGCTTTGATGGCTGCCGGTTCTCCGGCGCCGCCTACGATGACGGTATTCTCTTTATTAACCTTCACCGATGTGGCTTGTCCCAACATATCCACCGTGGCTTCTTTCAGGTCATATCCCAACTCTTCTGTAATCACAGTACCGCCGGTTAAGATGGCCAAATCTTCCATCATGGCCTTTCTTCTTTCCCCGAAGCCCGGTGCTTTTACAGCCACACAGTCAAAGGTTCCCCGAATCTTATTCACCACGATAGTGGCCAAAGCTTCGCCTTCCAAATCTTCACAGATGATAAGAAGCTTTTTCCCTTGTTGCACAATTTGCTCTAACAGGGGAAGCAAATCTTGAATATTGGAGATTTTCTTGTCGGTAAGCAGAATGTAGGGGTTCTCCATAACCGCTTCCATTTTCTCTGTATCGGTAACCATATAGGCAGAAAGATATCCACGGTCGAATTGCATTCCTTCTACGATTTCCAGGGTCGTTCCCATGGATTTACTTTCTTCCACGGTGATAACCCCATCTTTTCCTACCTTTTCCATGGCTTCCGCAATCAAGTTACCAATCTCATGATCCTGCGCCGAAACGGAAGCAACCTGAGCAATGGCTTCCTTGGAATCCACTTCTTTGGAAAGAGCGGCAATTTCTTCTACTGCCACATCCACGGCACCCTTGATTCCTCTTTTTAAAATCATGGGGTTGGCTCCAGCTGCCACATTCTTAAATCCTTCTCGAATCATAATCTGAGCCAACAGGGTGGCTGTGGTGGTTCCGTCTCCAGCCACATCGTTGGTTTTGGTGGCCACTTCTTTTACCAATTGGGCACCCATGTTTTCTACCGGATCTTCCAATTCGATTTCTTTTGCAATGGTTACCCCGTCATTGGTAATCATGGGGCTGCCAAATTTTTTCTGCAATAACACATTGCGACCCTTCGGGCCCAAGGTAATTTTCACGGTATTTGCCAGTTTGTCTACACCTTCCAACAAACTCTTGCGAGCTGCCTCGCCATAATGTAAATCCTTTGCCATTCTATATTCCCCCCTTATTTCATCGTCGCTAGGATATCGTGCTGAGATACGATCATGTACTCTTCTCCATTGTATTTGATATCGTCTCCCCCGTACTTACGAAAGATGACTTTGTCTCCTACTTTCACTTCCATGGGCTCATCCTTAGTCCCAGGTCCCACTGCAACCACTTCTGCAATCTGTGGCTGTTCCTTGGCTTGCCCGGGCAAAACGATACCGCTGGCGGTTTTCTCCTCCGCCTCCATCTTTTTGATGACTAATTTGTCACCCAATGGTTTGATTCCAAAACTCATTTCTCGATCTCCTTTCTGTATGGTAAATTTTCTGATTGGTTTTGGTTGTTAGCACTCATATTTATAGAGTGCTAACTGTAATATAACCTTTCCGCACCTTAGTGTCAAGTCCTTTTTATTCATTTTTTTCAAGAAAAATAAAAAAAACAGGCTCAAATTTCCCGTTTTTTTCGTAATGTGTCAGTTTTTCTCTATTTTTACGGTAAAAACCCACCGTTGGTTTACATAATTATTTCTTTTTGCTTTGGGTAATATGATAAAACAAGTATTGCTGTGCAATGCCGCAATCCACCCCATACTGTCTTGCTGCCATTTCCTCCATGGCCCCTTCATCCTGCTCCTCTATGTGATACATCTGATGCATCACCCGCTTCATCCATACATCCAACGGAAAGCTGCTTCTATGACCCAAACCATATAGCATGGTACAATGGGCCACTTTTTTGCCGACTCCATGGAAGGAGCAAAGATACTGCAAGGCTTCTTCCGGTGATTTCTGACCACATTCCAGAAGCCGATCAATCCCGTCTTCCTCCACTTTTTTGGCTGCCCTCAAAATGTACTCATCCCGATATCCCAGTCGAATGGGAGACAAATCTTCACGGGTCAAGGAAGCCATCTGCCTTGGCTCCGGAAAGGCATACCATGGGCTTCCAAAGGCTTCACCCAAAGGCGTGCCCGCCAACTGGCATAGTCCCTGAATGCTAGCTTTGATGCGGGGTATATGATTGTTCTGGGAGATGATAAAAGAAATCAGGGCCTCCCACGGGTCCTGGTGCAGCACATGAATTCCCTGCCCCACCCGGATGACTTCTTTCATAGCCTGATTTCCTCGACAAAACTTCCGCTTAATTTTTCCGTAATCCCGGTCCAAATCCAGGTAATATCTCCAGAAGGCCTCATCATCCGGCGAAGATTCATGGGCCATTTGCTGAATCCGCAGGCTTCCCTGTTCCCCCTCCGGTTCCCAAGTCAATTTGGCCACACGATGGCCCACTACACCAATATATGAAAACGAGTCTTGAGCTTCCCAACGAAAACACTGGCCACATTCTAATGTCTGGGCCAGGGAAAAATCCTGGATGCCATCGATAATCATCTGTTTTTCTTTGATTTTGCTTTTAATTCCCAATCCCCCACTCTCCACCTTGTACACTTCCATGGATGTAACCCCCACAGTGCCTCGTCTCATCCCATTCTATTACGATTCCTGCAACCCTCTGATTTCAATATCCACCCGAGCAACATTGAAGGCGGTCATTTCCGCCACCCGCACTCGAAGAATCCGTTGGAACTCAGTGGCTGCTTCCAGTAAAGAAGTGCCATATTCCATCGTCACCAGTACCAGAATCTCTACGCCTCCCTTTCCGGTTTGGGTGGTAACCCGAAGAATCTGAGCCACCCCATCCTGCTTTTCTGCCAATATATTGACGATATCACTGATGGCATTGTCGGAAATAAAGAAATCTCCCATATAACTGTAGGTGGGACGCACCACCGACTTTTCCGCAAATCCCGCCCGGCCGGAACCCAACTCCCGAAAAATTCTGAGAGGGTCCAGAAAGTATCCGGAAAAATCTTTTTTCAATTGGAAGGTAGGTACCGGGATAACGTGTTTGCCCATTTCATGACGTTGCTTTCCCGCAATCTGGCGTTCTTTTTCCGTGGTAATTTTTTCAATATATATGGTTTCCTCGATGGGCGGCAACTCCAGACGGCGGGAAATCTTTTCCACCATCTTGTCGGAGGTACCAATCACCAGAATGCGATGGGGCGCCACTTGACGGAGCTTTTCCAATACCTGGTTTCGATGCTCTTCTTCGGAAAAAAGAGCGGTTTTAATGGCTCCGATAACGGTTCCCTGCCTCTTGGCGGACTTTCCCGCCAGAATGCCATTGCCATAAATAAACAAGCCGTCATCAATGATGGCTTCAATGTCTAAATCCCGGCATAAGTTCATGGCCTGATAACTTTTCCCGGTGCCACTTTTTCCTACCAATGCGTACACTTTCATGGGCCAATGACTCTCTCTCGTCTTTACTTTCACAAAATATAATGTTATAATGCCTTTGTCTTAGAATTGGATTATTTCAAAAGGAGGATACCACATGAGCTATAAGATCACCGAAGAATGCATCTCCTGCGGCGCTTGTGAGCCAGAATGCCCCACAGAAGCAATCTCTGAAGGAGAATCTATCTATGTGATTGATGCAGACAAATGCATCGACTGTGGCGCTTGTGCAGATGTTTGTCCGGTAGATGCACCGGTACCTGCATAAACATTGTAGCAGATTCACTAGAAATTTAACAGTTACGAACAGTTAGCCGTTTCACTATAAGCGAAACGGCTACTTTCTTTTTTGTGGGATGGTCCCCTATCGATGGGGATCCTTCTTCATATTATTAATGTGGTATGCCAGGGAATGAAGGCTATCCGATAGGTGAACATTTTCCAAAGCCACCCTGGCCGGCACCTCGATGTCGATGGGCGCGAAGTTCCAAATGCCTCGAACCCCGGCAAAAGCCATCTTATCTGCAATTTCTTGGGCCGCTTCCTTCTGGGTACAGATGACCCCAATATCTATTTTGTTGTCTTCGATATAGGGCACCAGTTGTTCCACATCCATAATTTCAAATCCACCGCTATTGGTCCCTACTTTATCCGTATTGTTATCAAACAGGGCTTTCACTGCAAATCCTGCTTTTCCGAAGGTGTAGTTGGCAACCGCAGTTCCCAATTTACCGGCGCCGACGATTACCATAGTATGTTGCTTGTCCAATCCCAGAATACCGCTAATTTCATTCAGCAGCCCTTCTACATTGTACCCATACCCTTGTTGCCCAAAGCCGCCGAAATTGTTTAGATCCTGACGAATTTGAGAAGCAGTGTATCCGATGAGATTGCTCAAATCACCGGAAGAAATCTTATCCACTCCCTTTTTCTTTAGTTCGATTAAATATCTCCGGTATCTGGGCAACCGTTTGATAACGGCCCGGGATATCTTTTTCGTTGATTTCATCAATTTGTCTCCTTTATTGCTTTAACTGGATAAAAAAACCCGTTTGCGTAAACGGGTTTTTTATGACAACTAGTTAATCTTTTCTTCGATATACTTAACGATGTCCCCTACGCTATGAAACTTTTCTGCATCTTCATCCGGTACTTCGATATCGAATTCATCTTCAATCGCCATAATAATTTCTACGGCATCCAACGAGTCTGCTTCCAAATCTTTCATCAAATGAGTCTCCATTTGAACCGCCGACTCTTCAACACTCAACTGATCGCAGATGATATCTCTTACTTTTTTAAATGTCATGGTTATTCCTCCATCAATCAAATTCCCCGACCTCTTGTTTCCCCCATAGGACCCCGGGCCAGAATAAAACCATTATAATGGCAACCCCTACGTAATGCAAGTGGATTTCCGAAAAAATTCATTCTCTGTCCATTTCCGCATTTTCCAACATTTCATGGCAAGAATCCCACTCGAAATAGGTGTTTTCCAAATCCTGCTCCAACTTCTGCAACTGCTGGGCAATTTCGGCCAATTGCTCCGGTTGGGTTCGAATTTCCTCGTATTCCATCCGTTCTATGGTTTCCTTTTTCCGAGCCTCCAATACTTCAAGGGTTCGTTCGGCTTCTTCCATCTGCCGAACCAGTCTTCGTCGCAAGGTCTCTTTTTCTTTTTTTCGTTTTCTCAGGTCCATGGAAAGGGTGGGACCCTCTTCCTCCCCGTTTTTTTCCTCCATCAAAGGCCTGCCAATGGGATGGGGAATCCCCGTCAAAGTAGTCATGTACTCCCTGGTAGACTGAATACTTTGCTTCTTTTCCATGTAGTAGTCATATTTCCCTAAATAAGGGAGTATACCATCTTGAGATAACTCCAAAATTCGATGAGGAATCTTGTTGAGAAAATACCGGTCGTGAGATATACACAGAATGGTCCCCGGGAAGTCCAACAAGGCCTCTTCGAAAATCTCCTTGGAAGGAATATCCAAATGATTGGTGGGTTCATCAAAAATCAAAGTGTTGGCTCCCGACAACATCAGCTTCAAGAGGGACAATCTGGCCTTTTCTCCCCCACTCAACTTAACCACCGGAAGAAAAACCTTATCCCCTTGAAATAGAAAGCGCCCAAGAATGGAACGCATCTGGGTATCGGTGTATAACCGGTAGGATTCCTTCAATTCCTCCAAAACCGTCAGGTTTGGATTCAAATTTTCCTGTTCCTGATCATAATATCCAAAGGATACATTATGACCCATCTTCAAATAGCCATCATCCGGTTCCAACTGCCCCATAAGGATTTTCAATAGGGTGGTTTTTCCAATTCCATTGGGTCCCACCAAACAAATTCTCTCTCCCCTTTTGATGTCCATATTCACATGCCGGAACAGCTCCTTTCGGTTTTGCCCCCGACCAAAGCTTTTCGAAATGTTTTCCCCCAGAATCACGTCCCTGCCGCTTTGAAACTCCTGTTTGAAGTGTATCTTCACCCGTCCTCCCGCGTTTTCCGGGGATGATAGTACGTCAATTTGCGCCAACCTTTTTTCCCGGGAAGCCGCCCTTTTGGCTAGTTTTTCCGTACCCCGTTCCTTGAAGCGACGAATGATGTCTTCCTGGCGGGCAATTTCCTTATGTTGGATTTGCGCCTTTCGCAATGCCTCTTCCCGAAGAAGTCGTTTCCTCTTCGCATAGGCTTCATAGCCACCCTCAAAGATATCCAGCTTCTTTCCCTCTATTTCAAATATCCGGTTGGTTACCTGATCCAGAAAATATCGATCATGGGTCACCACCAGAAGGGTGCCACGATAGGATTTCAGGTACTGTTCCAACCACTTCAGCATGCCGATATCCAGGTGATTGGTAGGTTCGTCCAGGAGCAAAACGTCTGGCTTTTGCAATAAAAGACAGGCTAGAGATAGCCGAGTCTTTTCCCCCCCGGACAAAATGGAAAGCTTTTTTTCATACATAGACTCCGGAAAGGCCATGGTGGATAAAATGCCCTTCACTTCACTTTGGTAGGTATACCCGCCTCGGACTTCGTATTGATGGCGCAATCGTTCCAACTGCTCCATCTCTACCAGCGCCGCTTCTCCCTTTTTCGCAATGACTTCCGCAACTCGCGTCATCTCATTTTCTAATGCATGGAGTTCCGAAAAACTGTCTTCCACTTGGCGAATCACCGTTTTGTCCTGGGAAAAATCCGGCTGCTGCTTGAGAAATCCGATTTTCTTTTCCCCGGACACAAAAATATCTCCGCCATCGGAGGGCACTTCTCCGGAAAGCACACGAAGCAAGGTGGTTTTTCCCGCCCCATTGGCCCCGATCAATCCAATTCGATCCCCTTCCTTAATGTGAAAAGAAATCTCATCCAGAAGGATTTCTGTTCCAAAGGACACTTTAAGGTTTTTTACACTGAAGAGAATCATATCCCATGGGCAGGCCCGGGATGGCATCTAAATCCAGACCGTCCTGCTTTCCTTCCATAAATTTGTAATATGCTGCGCATCCAATCATAGCCGCATTGTCGGTACATAACAAGGGGTGGGGACAATACAGCTGAATTCCTTCTTTTTGACACCGTTGCTCCAACCACTGTCGCAGTCTTTGATTGGCGGAAACACCTCCCGCCAATACCAGCTTTCCGGTACCCATTTCCAAGGTAGCCCTCACACTTTTTTCCACCAAAACTTCCATAACGGCTTCCTGGAATCCAGCAGCGACACTGGCCACATCCACCTCAAGTCCTCGTTGGGTTTCTGTGTGGACATAATTCAGAACTCCCGTCTTAATTCCACTGAAGGAAAAATCATAGGAATCTTTATCCAGATAGACCCGCTTAAAGGGGATTTTTTTCGGATCCCCCGCCAAGGCCACTTCTTCCACTTTCGGTCCCCCGGGATAGCCCAAACCCAGAATGCGTGCTACCTTATCATAGGCTTCCCCTACGGCATCGTCTCTGGTTTCTCCCAGTAACACCCATCGGTTATAATCCTCCACCTGAACAATGGCTGTATGGCCACCGCTTACAATCAATCCGGTAAAAGGAGGCTCCAAATCCGGATACTGGATGTAATTCGCAGCCACGTGTCCCATCATATGGTCCACACCTACCAGTGGTTTCTCCAAGGCAAAAGCCAGTGCTTTCGCCGTAGCCACCCCAATCAAAAGAGCCCCTACTAAACCGGGACCGCAGGTCACCGCCACCATATCCACCTGGGAAAATTCCACCTTGGCCTCCTCCATGGCCTGTTCCAACACCTGGTTGATGTTCTCCAGGTGATGACGAGAGGCAATCTCCGGTACCACACCGCCATAGGCTTGATGGATGGAAATTTGGGATGATATCACATTGGAAAGCACCTCTCGCCCTTGGGCAACAAGGGCCACCGCCGTTTCATCGCAGCTGGATTCAAATGCCAGTGTAATCCATTTGCCATTCTTCATCTTCCCACTCCTTTTCCATCCGGTTCTGTCTGGTTCCCATCCGGAATCCACCACATAATGATGCCGTCCTCTCTCTCTTCTTCATAGTATCCGGGCCTCTTTCCTTGTGCACGAAAACCCAAAGACTCATACATGGCTCGTGCGGCTCGGTTTCCCTCTCTCACTTCCAGAGTAAATCCAACGCAACCCCCTTCCGTGCCATGCTGCATTAAGGCCCTTACCAATTCTCTCCCCACACCTTTTCGTCGATGTTGTGGGTGAACGGCAATTCGAGTAATATGCCCCTCATCCACAATAATCCATAGGGCGGCATAGCCTACCACTTGTCCATCCAGAAGGGCCTTCACCACCACTCGTTGGTTTTGATCCCCCAGTTCCTGAGATAGAGACTCTCGGGTCCAAGGCCGGAGGAAACACAGTCGCTCCAGTTCTTCCAATTCTTCCAAATCCCCTTCATCGGCTATCAGGATTTTTCTATCCGTCACCACGAACCCCCTCCTTCACCGGCAGATGAGATTCCTTTGGCTCCCGCTCCTTCTTCTTTCGCTCCGCTTCCGCCAAACGATGGTACTCCGGGTGAAGTTGATGGTATTCCAATAGCAATCCCTTTTGATATCGCTCTTTGGCTAACCTTGCCCCGGATACTGCGGTTTGATACAACAAGTTCTCCGAAGCAAACTGAGATTGCCAGGCATTTTGTTCCATTCGGCCTACCAATTGATCTTTGTAGCGAAGAATGCCATCCCCAAACCACACCATACGAGAATTTTGTTTTTTCTCCACCTGATTCTCTAGAAGGTCCATAAAGGATTCCAAAGAGTAGGGCCCGGCAGGAATCAAGGTTTCTGCACCCAAAAAACAAGCCCCATATACCTGATCTCTCCGGGCATCTAAAATAGCACATCGCAACACCGAATCATCCTCTTCTCCCTGAAACCGAAAGGTTTCCAGAGTGGGTATGGCAATCAACGGCAATCCGGCAACTTGACCTAAGGCTCGGGCAGTGGACACACCGATACGAATCCCGGTAAATGAGCCGGGACCCACGGAAACACCGATGGCTGTCAGTTCCCCCAAGGAAAGCCCTCGTTGCTCCAGAAGTTGTTGGGTCATGGGTATCAAAGAGGTAAGATGGTTGTACCCCTTTTCCCCTTGGATCTCCGAAATTTCTTCCTCTAACAATGCCACGGAAGCGATAGGCCCCGTGGTTTCTATGGTCAGGATTTTCATAGAATCCTCCCCTCTATTCCCCACACACGGAAAAGGCGACTCCCGGCATTCTCCCCCGGTGTGATGTGAATCCGAATAGCTTCTTTCGGTAAATGTTCCCATATTTTATCGGCCCACTCTATCACGGTTACACCCTTTCCATCGATATATTCTTCATACCCCAGTTCCCATAATTCTTCTTCTTGAATGCGATATACATCAAAATGATACAGGGGAAGCTTCCCCTCATGGTATTCTTTAATGATGGTGAAGGTAGGGCTGGTAACCCGTTGACCAATTCCCAACCCCAATGCCAAGTACTGGGTTAACGTAGTCTTTCCCGTTCCCAGGTCTCCGGTTAAAGCCACCACAGAACCGGGCTTCAAATGGTTGGCCAATTGAAGCCCGAATTGTTTGGTTTCTTCTTCGTTTTCCAAATAGTACCGTTCTTCTTTCATGGTTTCCCTTTTGCGGGCCACCCTCTCGAAAGGTTGGTGTTACTCTATCTTCGCAGAAAGCCCGACAATCGTTTATATAGCAAAAATGTGATGGTAGAGTTGATACCCGCTTTGACGAAATTAAAGGCCAGAATCATGGGCATTAAGGTCATCACCACTTCCCGGGGAACTCCCATAAACAGGGGTGTCACCACCAGATTGGCAAAGAACATGACCACCACCATGGCCAAAGAACCAGCGGCCAATGCCGTCACCGCCCTTTTTTTGGTTTTCCCTTTTCCATAAATTAAACCAGCTACCAACACCATGGTACCCGTGGCAATGATATGCATTATTATACCATATGCACCGCTATGTGCGCTAACGGTCAATCCCTGAATCACGGAAGTGACCACGGTCAAACCAAGCCCGGCCAAAGGTCCGAAAGCAAAGGTGCCGATCAGAATGGAAATGTCCGCAGGGTCATATTCCAAAAATGGTACAGCTGGGAAAATGGGAAAATGGATAAAGTACACCAGTACCACAGAGATGGCTACCAGCATCCCCATTTTCGCCAATCGGATGGTTCTCTTTTGGGCATTCAAATTGTTGTCGCTCATTTTCAAATTCCTCCTTGATTTTGTTGGAATCTGTCAGGTTACAAAAAACCCCGGAGTTCATATAAACTCCAGGGCATTCCACGCGAATCATCGCTTGTTTCTTTCATCCGGACTGTAACCGTCGGTATCGGGATGGAACCGATTCGACCCGGGAAATTTTTCCCAGGCTCGTGGACTCGTAGCCAAAGGCTCTTTACCACCGGTGAGGACTTTCACCTCGCCCTGAAACAGATTAACTATTTAACAAACTTATTATACCCCTCCCCCACCTTGGAATCAAGAGGTTTCTTCTTCTTTTTCCGCCGGGAGGTGTTCCTCTTTGCTCAGTTGGTAAATGGCTTGACCGTAAATAACGGCCGCCGTCATCAATTGGGGAATTTCCATATATTCGTTTTTCTGATGTGCCACCTCCCGGTTTCCCGGCATAGAAGGGCCGAAGGCGACAAAATGATTCATGGCCCGGGCATAAGTTCCGCCGCCAATGACCAGTGGATGGCTTTCCACATCTCCCGTCACTTGTCCATAGACACCCATCAGTTTCTGAATCAAGGGATCCTCCTTGGAAAAATATATGGGATGCTGCACCATGGTCTTAATAACTCCCATTTGTTGGGGGGTTAACGTCTCCATTAAAATAGCATAAATCTCCTCATCCTCATAGGTGACCGGATATCGTACATTCACCGTAATCCTGGCTTCCTTGCCATCCATATATGCCTTGCCGATGTTGAGAATCAATGCACCACTTTCCTCATCCGCCACGTCCAGATTCAACCCCTTCCCGTGCAAGTCGTAACCGATGTGCTGGTTGTAGAATTGAATGAAGTCGTTCACATCATCTTCTGCAAAGGTAAGTTGGCCTAAAAATTCCATCAAAAGAGAAATGGCATTAAACCCATGTTCCGGTCTGGCACCGTGGGCACTTACACCTTCCGCTACTACCTCCAGGCTTTTCCCGGAAGGCTTACAGCGAAGGCCCCCTTTTTCTGGTACCGAAAAGCAGGAAATCTGTTCCTTGATTTTCTCATAAACCTTGGGATCCTTATGGAACAATAAGGCCCTGGCATAATCCGCCACCATATTGGCTGCATGACCGCCCTTCAGACGACGAAGCTCCAACCCCCGTTCCAACCCCACGGTTTTCGAAAGCTTCTTAGCCACATCAAAGACCAAAATCCCTTTTTCCCCGGAAATAGCCGGGAATTCCGCATCGGGTGTAAAGCCAAAATCCGGGGCCTTTTGTCTGGAGAGATAATAATCCATGCCGGACCAACCGGTTTCCTCATCCAATCCAAACACCAATCGAATATTGGTCTTTGGCTCATACCCCAGTTCTTTCAATGCCTTTAGGGCATAGAATACGGCAATAGTGGGGCCTTTGTCATCCAAAGCACCTCTACCGTAAATTCGGTCTCCCACCACCTGACCCCCATAGGGCTCCATATCCCAATCGGTACCCTCTGGCACCACGTCCAGATGAAGCAGTACGCCCAGCGTCTTTTCCTTACCCGAAGTATAGTCCATGTGACCGCCATAATGGTCTACATCTACGAAAGAAAAACCTTCCTTCCGAGCCAATTCCTTCATATATAGCAAGGCACCATGAACCTCCTCCCCAAAGGGAAGAAGCTGATCCCCCACGGTAACGGGATCCTTCCTCACGCTGGGGATTTGTATTAATCCCGAAAGAGAAGCCACCAGCTCCTCTTCATAGCTCATGATTTTTTCGGTTAGTTCCTGCCATAAACCTTCCACTTTCATCTACTCCTCCTGATTCAACACGGTAGAATCTGTCACTACTTCCTCCGGTCGGAACCGTTGTTCTATCCGGAAAGATCCCAGTAGGTTCAAGGCATCCTCCCTGGCTTGCTGCGCTCTGGCCAAATGGCCGGAATCGGCCAGTTGGGGATTCTGGTCCAACTGTTCATCCAAGGGAATGATATAGTAGTGGTCCTTCCCATCTTTTCCGTATTTCTCCACCCAAGTGGGAATGGCTTCCATCACCAAACCCGTAATTTCATCCGCTGTTCGGTCGTACTCCAGCGTGACTTTTGCCATGGCTCCGGTTTCCGTATATCGATTCCCCAAGGTTTCCAACCGTTGATTGGAAACAAAATTACCCAGGCTAAAATATACCGGAACTCTTTGATTCGCCAACTCCATTTCCTGCAAGGTATGTGGGTGAGACCCAAAGATGATATCAATGTCCGAATTCTGCACCAGATTTTCTTTCATGTAATGTTGCCAGGGATTGGCCGTCAGCTGGTATTCTTCACCCCAATGGAGATAGAGAACCACCACGTCCATACCACTCTGTTTCATCCAGTGAACCTGTTCATTGATTTTGGCCACTTCCGCATCCATATTTTCATAGCCAAAGGAATTGATACGGTCTGCCGTTTCCTGGGATACGAAGCTGCCATTGATGGATACCCTTCCCGGAAGAGAAGGTGTCTGGTAGGTGTAAGCCAGCGTACCCACCCAAACTCCTTTTACCAGCCGAGCCGCCCATCTTTGCCGGGATAAATCGTCTCGACTGCCGGTGGTAACAAAATGCTGTTGCCGAAGAATTCGCAAGGTACGATCCATCCCCATAATGCCCCGATCGTTCACGTGATTATTGGCAGTAGCCGCCACATCAAATCCCACATCACGTAAAGTTTCTGCCAAATTATCCGGTGTACTAAAGGAAGGATAACCGGTATAGGGACTCTCTCCAAAGGTGGTTTCCAAATTCATGATGGCCAAATCGGCTTGTTGTACGTAGGGTTTCACATATTGATACACATCCTCAAATACATAGGTGCCATCCCCCTGGGCGGCAGCTACCAACTGGGTAGAATGATACATCACATCTCCCACGCAAAGAATTTCCAATTCCGTAAGATCCGCCGCGGGAATCTCCGGCTGATTTTCCGCTTCCGGCAAAGGTTCTTCTTGCACAAAAAGCAGTGAGTAGATTAAAAATCCACTCACCAAAATCAACAGAACCAACAGTATCTGAAGTAACCGCTTTCCTTTCATGATTCCTCCGAACCCAGAATACTAATCGACGGCTTCTACTCTGACGATTTCAGGATAGGCTTCTTTTAAAATCCTCTCTACTACTCCGGACAAGGTCATTCGAGCACCGGGGCAACCCACGCAATGTCCTTGCAATCGCACCTTCACCACTTTGTCCTCGGTATACTCCACGAACTCGATATCTCCCCCATCTCTTTGCAACAAAGGTCGAATTTGTTCCATGGCTTCTCTGATTTTATCTTCCATTTTTTTCCTCCTGTTCTTCACTAAACCATCCTATTCTGTGGGTGGCACCCAACCCCAGCTGGGTACTACCGTAAATATTGTGGTGAATTCTTTATCCCGTATGGTTTTAATCGCTACCGATTTTGTGGGGTCACCTGTTTCATTGAAGCTGATGGAACCGGAAGCCCCTGGAAACTCATGGTGCCTCAAAATCTGTTCCATAATCAACTCCCCTCGCGTGGCGGTGCCTGCTTTCACAATGGCACTACGTGCCACCAGGTATGCATCATATCCCAACACCGTGGCTCGATCCGGCACTGCGTCGGCACCGTACTTCTTTTTATAGGCGGTCATAAAGACTTCCGTTTCTTCCGTCCCGGCTGCTTCATCAAACAGGGAGGAGAAGGCGATGATATTGGTGCTTGCTGTACCCGCCTGGTAAATCAAAGCTTCATCTTCCCAATCATCGGTTCCCAAAAAGGTGCAGTTCAATCCCACTTCCCTGGCCTGGTTAATAATTTGAATGGAGTCTGCCAGCCCCGCGGGAAGAAAACAAACCCGTATTCCGGAATCCTTCAACCGATTCAGTTGGGTGGAATGGTCCTCTTGACCGGTTGTGAACTCGATGGTAAGAGCCACGGAACCTCCCAGTTGAATTACCTTGTCTGAGAAACTTTTACTCACTGCTTGAGCCCGATCATCGTTTCCAGGCCTCATAACCGCCACTTCCGTGATATGAAGCTGCTCTACCGTATACTTGGCAAGAGCGACTCCCTGGAAAGACTCCACGAAACACACTCTACAATAGTATGGATTATTGGAAGTAACCAATGGATTAATGTTGCTAATGGCGATGGCAGGTACCTTTGCCTCTTCAAAAATGGGGGCTCCCACCAAAGAGTTTACACTACCGTAACTGCCCAACACCACACTCACACCTTTATCCACTAGATCCTTCGCCACCGCTGCTCCCACATAGACGTCCGATTGGTTATCTCCATATACCAACTCGATTTCTTTGCCCAAAGCCGTAGGGTATAACTCATGGGCTAACTCAATGCCCATTTTCTCCAATTCACCACCCGCCCTGTCTTCCCCTGTCAGCGGTTGGAATACGCCGATTCGAATTACCGACCGTTCCACCGCTTCATGAGTAATCCACGTGGCTACAAAATTATCATAGGTTTGGCAGCCGGCCAGCAGTAATACACATACCGTTAACCCGAAAACCTTCCACCTTTTCCCGAATTTCTTCATAAAACCCCTCATTCCTACCCGGGGACTTTATTCTCCCAAGTATGCCGCCCGAACCTTATCGTTTCCTAGAAGCTCTTTTCCGGTGCCGGAGAGCGTCACTACTCCGGTTTCCAACACGTACGCATAATCGGATATCTCCAGAGCGGCTTTGGCATTCTGCTCGATAAGCAGTACATTCACACCCGCACGATTGATTTCTTGAATAATCTCAAAAATACTTTTTACCACCAAAGGGGCCAACCCCAACGAGGGCTCGTCCATCATCAGCAGTTTGGGCTTACTCATCAAAGCTCTCCCTACTGCCAGCATCTGCTGCTCCCCTCCGGAAAGAGTCCCCGCCAACTGCCATTTTCTCTCCAACAGTCGAGGAAATAAGTCATAGACCCAGTTGGTGTCCCGTTGGATTCCTTCCTTGTCCTTTCGGAGAAAGGCGCCCATGGTCATATTCTCTTCCACCGTCAAGTCCGGGAACACCCGGCGGCCTTCCGGACACAAAACCACGCCCTCGGACACAATGTCCCGAGTCTGCATTCGAGTAATATCCCGGTCATTGAATGCAATCAATCCCGAAGTCTTTGGAATCAAACTCATTATGGCCTTTAACGTGGTGCTTTTACCCGCCCCGTTGGCCCCGATAAGGGAAATGATTTTTTGATCCGGCACTTCCAGGCTCACTCCTCGAAGGGCATGAATCCCTCCATAATGAATGTTCAGATTTTCTATTTTCAGCATTAGTCATCCACCCCCAGATATGCCTCGATTACTTTGGGATCCTTTTGAATTTCTTTGGGTGTCCCCTGGGCAATCAGTTTCCCATAATCCAACACGTAGATTCTTTCACAAATCCCCATGACCACCTGCATATGATGCTCAATCATTAAAATGGAAAGGTCAAAGTCATCTCGGATTCTACCCACAAAATGCATCAGTTCATCGGATTCCTGAGGATTCATCCCCGCCGCCGGCTCATCCAACAACAACATTTTTGGCTCCGTAGCCAGGGCCCTGGCAATCTCTATGTGACGTTGCTTCCCATAAGGAAGGGAAGATGCCACTGCGTCTTTCACATCCGCCAGATCCAGGATGGAAAGAAGTCGCATGGTCTCATCCCGCATGGCTTTTTCTTCCTTGTGGTTGATTTTAAGGGTGGCAGCCAACCAATTGGACTTCAGTTTAACATGCTGGGCAATTAATACGTTTTCATATACCGTCAGTTCTTTGAATAGTCGTATGTTTTGAAAGGTTCGAGCCACTTTCATTTTCGTGATTTTATCCGGGGTTAACACTTTGGCTTTGCTATATTTCCCCTTGTTTTCTCCCGCATAAAGCTCTTTCATCTTGCCTTGGGGATAGTTGGACACAATCATTTCTCCGTTAAGATAAATGGCGCCATTGGTGGGAGGATATACTCCGGTGATGACATTGAATGCCGTGGTTTTTCCGGCCCCATTGGGACCGATCAACCCCACAATTTCCCCTCGATTCACGTCCATATTTAAATTGTTTAAAGCGACGACGCCACCAAATTGCATGGTTGCATCCGCCACGCGAAGCACATTGGGCTTTTCCGTTGCATTATTCTGCATCCGAATCCACCTCCTTCTGCTTCAGCTTTTCTTCCCGGCGAACTTCTCTCCCGGCAGCTCTTCCTGCCTTGTCCACCGCGCGGCCTTCTCTTTTTATTTTTCTTTTGTCCCGATTTTCTATCTTGTACTCTCCCCGGACCAGTTTACGCCATCGCCAAGGCCACTTCCGGAAGAAATTATATATCCCATCCCAGGAAAATTCCTTTCGCCCCATGAGCCCCTTTCTCCAAAAGAGAACCACCATCATCAAGAGCAAACTGAAAATGACCATACGTAAACCCGGTCGGAAAATGGGAATAGCCCAGGTCCCGATATAGTGGGGTACATCAAACCAACGGAGCAGCTCTTTTCCAAAGGAAATCAAGAAGGCGGAAATTACGGTTCCTGTAACACTTCCCAGCCCCCCCAGAACGATGATCAACAACAACTCATAAGTGACCATAATCTTAAACTGATTGGTGTCAATAGCCGTCAGATGCACCGCCAATAGTCCTCCTCCAATTCCTGCAAAGAAAGCAGAAATCACAAAGGACATTTCCTTGTGCTTGAATAGGTTGATACCCATAGCCTCTGCTGCTATTTCGTCCTCCCGAATGGCTTTGAATGCCCTTCCATAAGAAGACTTGATCAGCAAAACCATGAAGGCAATGCCGGCAGCGGAGATTAATACCGGGGTAAACAGCGTTTCGTATCCCGGGATGCTTTTTAATCCCAGGGATCCATTGGTAATGGGCCAAAGCTGATTGTTGGCAATGAGAGCCCGGACGATTTCGGAAAACCCCAGGGTGGCAATGGCCAAATAGTCGCTCTTTAACCGCAGCACCGGTGCCCCGATTAAAGCCGCAAAGGCTGCCGCCAGCAACCCACCCATGATCAAAGACGTGGCAAAAGACAATTCCACGTTTACAATCTTTTCACTCATAGGCACCAAGTAAAATACGTTGGCCCGTGATTCAAATGGTATGGTGAAGACACCCACCGAATAGGCCCCGATGGCCATAAAACCGGCTTGCCCCAATGAGAACACTCCGGTAAACCCGTTAACCAGGTTCATGGAAACCCCAATCAATGCATATATGACGGAGATTCGAACGATACGAACCGTATATGAAGTCCCAATCATTCCCTGGTCCAACATGTACGTAAGGGCCACGCAACCCAGTACCAGCAGAATGGTTAGAATCATTTTTGTCTTTTTACTTAATAGTTTGTATTGAAAATCCATAGGCATCACACTTTCTCTGCAATCTTCTCGCCCAAAAGTCCAGTGGGGCGGAAGAGCAGCATTATGATTAGCAATACAAAGGTAAAGGCATCGCTGTATCCGGTCATGGCGGGAAATGCGGCCACTAAGAAAGTTTCCGCTAGCCCGATAATAAATCCACCGATGACAGCTCCCGGTATATTACCGATACCGCCCAATACAGCGGCCACGAAACATTTCAAGCCCGGCATAAATCCACTGAAGGGATACACCATGGGTCTGGGAGAGAAATATAGGATGGCACTGATGGCTGCCAGGGAACATCCGATGACAAAGGTGATGGTAATGATTCGATTGATTTCAATCCCCATCAGTTTGGCCGCTTCAAAGTCCTTGGATACGGCTCTCATGGCCATTCCTGTCTTGGTATTGTTCACAAGATACATCAGCACAAACAAAAGGACCAAGGTCACAATGGGTGTGATGAAGGTCACAATGGGTGCGGAAACCGGACCCAAATGATACACCTTTTGTAAGAATCCCAGTTCCGGAAATGCACGAGGAAGTCCTGTGAATAGATAGGTAGCCGAGTTAACCAAGAGATAGGACACTCCGATGGCCGATATCATAATGGACATTCTGGGAGACTCTCGTAATGGCTTATATGCCGCCCGTTCGATGGCCACTCCCAAAAGAACGGTAACAAGAACCACAAATAAGATGGCGATATACCAAGGCATCCCGAAGGATGAAACGGCAAAAATAGTAAAATACCCTGCCATCATGAAAATATCTCCATGGGCAAAGTTGATCAGTCGCAGGATTCCGTACACCATGGTGTATCCAATGGCAATCAGCGCATATGCCGATCCCAAGGAGACTCCGGTAACGCAATTCTGAAAAAAGGTTATGGCGTCCATACGTTTCTCCAATACGTTAGATTTAAGTCATTCCCCCCGGTGTCAATTTGTCAAAAATAGAGCAGGAGAAGGAACCTCCTCCTGCCCATCTCATGTTCGTCTCAAGTGTCTCGATAATATATTCCTAGTCGACAGTTACCGCCTGCAAGAATACGAATTCTCCGTTTTCTACGGTCTTGATTACAGCCATATTCTTTTGGGCATCTCCTAGGGTATCAAAGGTTACGGTACCCGTAACGCCCTCAAAGTTATCGGTTTCATTCAAAGCGGCTTGGATAGATGCTCCATCAGTAGCTCCGGCTCTTTCAATGGCATCCAGCGCAACCATGTACGCATCATATCCCAATGCGGATACAGCGGGTACCGGTGTGTAATAAGCCTGAGAGAATCCATCTACGAAATCCTTAGCCAGTTGGCTGGAATCCGCTAACCCTGCATCAAAGAAAGTGGACAGTACAATACCTTCCGCATCTGCACCGGCATTTTCAACGATGGTAATATTTTCCCAAGTGTCTCCACCCATGATGGTGGCTTCAATTCCAAGAGCTCTGGCTTGCTTAATAATCAGCGGAGCCGTTGTGATGGAAGACGGTGCAAAGATAACATCCGGGTTCGCTGCTTTGACATTCTGCAAAATCGCATTGAAGTCTGCTTGATTCTGTTGGAATGTTTGGTTGACAACGATAGCACCATCATCTCCGGTCAGGTCTTTAAATGCTTCCATAAAGAAGTTTCCAAGGCCTGTAGAATAATCGTCACCCAACTGGGTAATAACAGCAGCTGTGCTGGCTCCTTGCTGAACCGCAAAGTTGGCCATAACCGTTCCTTGGAATGGATCCAGGAAGCAAACACGGAAATACCATTCATTGGCGCTGGTAACCTGGGGGTTGGTGCAGGAAGCTCCGATTGCGGGAATTCCGGCATCTGAGAAAACTTCACCGGCAGCAATGGATACGCCAGAACCATAAGAACCAATCACCGCAACCACGCCCTGGTCAATCAGGTAGTTGGCAGCCGTAACAGCCATGGTTTTATCCGACTGATTGTCCGATACTACCAACTCTACGGTATACTCTACATCCCCTATCATCACCGTGGGTTTTACAGTATTGGCATACATGATGCCATCTACTTCTTGTTGTCCGCCGCCACCGTTCTCACCGGTCAAGGGCTCGAACACCCCGATTTTGATGATGTTTTCGGTCTCAGCACCTTCTTCGCCGCCGCCACCGCATCCTACTGCAAATACAGAGAAGACTAGCAAAAGGGCCAGCAGCAATGAAATCTTTTTCATAATCGTTTTTCCTCCTTCGATACGCATGTCAATAAAATTTAGATACACATTTGACAAGAACAAAATTACCCTTCTAATTATATATGTTTTTGGGTAAAAGTAAAGACTTTCACTTGGGTTTTTAACGGCTTTCAACCCTTTCCCCGTTTTGTCCCCATCGCCTCTAGAAAGTCCTCCAACTGAGAAAGACGGCTAATTTCGTTGACCCTTCTTTTCATTTCCGAGGCGCCGGGCAAACCTTTCACATACCATCCGATGTGCTTTCGCATTTCCCGGATCGCAGAATAGTCTCCTTTGAATTGCACCAACATGGACAGTTGGCGTAGCATGGTTTCCTTTTTCTCCTCTAAAGTAGGAGGATCCGGAGGAACCATTCCCTTCCACGCCGCCACGCACTCCCTGAAAATCCATGGATTCCCCAAAGCTCCTCTGGCAATCATCACGTAGTCCACCCCGGTTTCTTCCATCATGCGAAGAGCATCCCGGGAAGAAAACACGTCCCCGCTACCAATGACAGGAATGGAAAGAGCTTTTTTCACTCGGGCGATTTCATCCCACTTCGCCTTACCGGAATAGAATTGATCTCTTGTTCTGCCATGAATCGCTACGGCACTGCCACCGGCTAATTCCACGGCTTTGGCTACCTCCATACAGTTGATGGAATCTCCATCCCACCCTAACCGCATCTTTACCGTTACCGGCTTGGCGCTATGCTTCACCGCTTCTTCCACCAACCGAAATGCCAGTCCGGGATTTTTCATCAACGCACTTCCCTCGCCGTTCTTTACTACCTTCGGAACCGGACATCCCATATTGATGTCCAATAGCACGTGGTCCCGGGGATTCAATTTTTCCGCCGTAAAAGCCATAATTTCAGGTTCGGATCCAAAGATTTGATAAGCTACCGGTTTTTCCTCTTCTTCTACATGGAGCAGAACCTCTGTACCCCGATCTCCATAATATAGACCTTTCCCACTGATCATTTCGGAATAAACCAAAGAAGCCCCTTGCTGTCGAACCAGTCGGCGAAAGGGACTGTCGGTAATGCCAGCTAAAGGCGCCATCAGAAATGGATTTTCCAACACCAAATTTCCTATGTTTTTCATAAAAGTATTATACCAAAAAATCTTCCCCCAGGGAAGATTTCCGTTTGGTAAATATAACAATGTACCACCTTGCAGCGTTTTCTCGCTTTAGTGATACCCGAAATTTAAGGACGGTACTGGAGCATACATATCATACTCCCATTCCGTTTCCTTATCCGTTATCTTATCCTCATTTTGAGTTCCTTGGGCTTTGTCCAAAGAAACCATTTTTTCTTTTTCTTCTCTCTTGGGATCCATCTCAACCTCGATTTTTCGCTTTATCTCATTAAAGGTATATCTCTATGAAGCGATACTACCATAGGCCGCATCCTTTGTCAACCCTTAACTTCATCCGCTGTAGACGAGTCTGCCATCTTCATCCACAACAAAAAAGGATACCATTCCGTATCCTTTTCATCATTCTTAACATCTCTTCTTATTTATTTGGCAAACTTCTTTGGCCGATTCTTCTCATAGATGATTTCCAGCCCTTCCAAAGACAACAATTTGTCCACATGATCGATGCATTGCAGTCCGCTTTCGATGAGAGTGGCAAGACCTCCCGTGGCAATCACCACCGGCGGTTTGGAAGCGCCCAGTTCTATGAGCTCCTTTTTCATTTTTTCCACGATGAACGCCACCATACCCATATGGCCATACACCAATCCGGATTGCATAGATTCGATGGTGTTTCGACAGATGGCATGGCCCGGATCCTCCAGTTCTACCTTGGGCAGCTTGGCCGTTTTTTCAAAAAGGGCTTCGGAAGCGATTTTCAATCCCGGTGCAATGGTTCCGCCCAAGTACTCCGAGTCCTCGGTAACGGCACAAAAGGTGGTGGCGGTGCCAAAGTCAATGATAATTAAAGGTCCCCCATATTTGGCCAGAGCGGCAACCGCATTCACAATCCGGTCGGCCCCCACTTGCTTGGGATTGTCGTACTTAATCTTAAGACCGGTCTTCACACCGGGCTCAATGACAATAGCACGGCGGTTAAAATACTTCATGGAAAGATGCTGCAGGGTATACAGCATGGAAGGAACTACCGTGGATATGATCACATCTTCAATGTCCTCTAAAGACAATCCTTCATAGGCAAAAAATTGACTGATAATCATTCCGAACTCGTCCGCTGTCTTACCGTTATCGGTTTCGATACGCCAACTTTGGATTAATTCACGTTCCTGAAAGGCACCCAATACAATATTGGTATTGCCCACATCAAAAGCTAGTAGCATGGCTTTTTCTCCTTTGCTCTGCATCTAATAAAGGCGGAAAGCACCCTGTCCATGGGGTGCTTTCTGTATATTTTATCCAACTATTTCAAGGTTACCAGCACATCTCCGGAGTTCACGGACGCGCCCTTGGCTACCGGAACTGTGTCCACGGTACCATCCCCAGGAGCCATGATTTCGTTTTCCATTTTCATGGCTTCCAAAATCAACAACACGTCTCCGTTTTTCACGGCTTGACCCGGGGTAACTTTCACATCCAAAACCGTTCCCGGCATGGGTGATGTCACGGTCTGTGCGCCAGCAGCTGCGGCCGGAGCCGGTGCTGCCGCCGGGGCAGGAGCCGGTGCAGGCGCTGCGGCCGGAGCCGCTGCTACGGCGGGAGCCGGTGCTGCTGCCGGAGCCGATGGAGCTCCACCCATTTCTTCTACTTCTACCTGATAGGTCGTTCCATTTACTACGATGTTATATTTTTTCATTGCTCGTTTCTCCTTACCTATTATTCTCTATCTTTTTCTACTGGCGATGGCATCCTGTTGACCTGCAACACTCCAAGCCAATGCCGGGCCTGCTGTTCTGTTAATTTTTCGAACCACCAAATTGCTGGCAACACCACTTCCCTCTAGCGCGGCGATGGCCGCTGTGATGACCGCAATCAACGGCCCGGAGTCCTGTTCCGTGGTTGCTGCAGCAACAGGGGGAGCCGGAGCGATCTCTGTTTTCGCTGCCACCGGTTCCTTGTCTTTCTTATGTGGATTCTCAATGAGACGGTCCATGATGACAATGATTAAAGCCAGTAGAATCAGAATGACAAAGGTAATTCCCATTCCTATCAAAGTGGTGACTCCACCACCAATCATTTTTTCACCCATGGTCAACCCCGTAAAGAGTTCCGGATCTGCAAATCGTTCCATCAAGGATATATGTTCCATAATTGCCTCCTCCCTCTATAGTGGTATATTTCCATGCTTTTTCGCCGGCAAAGATTGTCTCTTGGAGCTCAGCATGTCAAAAGCATTGATAACACGTTGTCTGGCAGTAGCAGGTTCGATGACATCATCTACGTATCCCATTTCCGCCGCCCGGTAAGGATTATTAAACATCTCTTCGTATTCGGAGATTTTTTCATCTCTCTTGGCGATGGGGTCGTCCGCAGCGGCAATATCATTCTTAAACACAATATTAGCGGCACCGGAAGCACCCATAACGGCAATCTGCGCGGAAGGCCATGCCAATACCATATCTGCCCCCAGTTCACGACAGCACATTCCGATGTAGGCTCCCCCGTAAGCTTTTCTCAAAATCATGGTAACCTTTGGAACGGTGGCTTCGCTATATGCGTATAGCAATTTGGCACCATGCCTGATGATACCACCATGTTCCTGGGCGGTTCCCGGCAGGAATCCCGGAACGTCCACTAATGTCAGCATGGGAATATTGAAAGCATCGCATCTTCGAATGAAACGTGCGGCTTTGTCGGAGGCATTGATATCCAGGCACCCGGCTGCCACCTTGGGCTGGTTGGCGATTACACCCACGGTTTCTCCATTCATTCGGATGAAACAGGTAACGATGTTTTTTGCATAGTATGGCATAACGTCATATAACTTCCCATCATCCGCAAGCCCACGAACCACGTCATATACGTCATAGGCTTTATTGGGATTGTCCGGAATGATTTCTTCGAATTCCGGAATCAATCGGTTAGGGTCGTCATTGGTGGCCACGGTGGGAACTTTTTCCATATTGTTTGAGGGAAGATAGCTTAACAACTCTCTCACGTCTTGAAGGGTGCTGGTGTCATCTCTGCCAAAGAAATGAGCCACTCCGGAGATGGAGTTGTGAGCCATAGCACCACCCAAAGCTTCTGCGGAGATATCTTCTCCCGTAACAGTTTTAATGACCTGAGGACCGGTGATGAACATTTGGCTTGTCTTATCCACCATAAATACAAAGTCTGTAATGGCCGGAGAATATACGGCGCCACCGGCACAAGGTCCCATGATGACCGAAATCTGGGGTACCACGCCGGAACTGATGGTATTATTGTAGAAAATCTTTGCAAAGCCGGAAAGGGAGTTGACGCCTTCTTGAATTCTGGCGCCACCGGAGTCGTTAATCCCGATACAGGGAGCACCCATTTTCAACGCTAGGTTCTGTACCTTGACGATTTTCTCTGCGTGATATTCACCCAGAGAACCGCCCAAAACCGTAAAATCCTGTGCGAAAGCAAATACAAGACGACCATTGACTTGGCCATACCCGGTGACGACACCGTCTCCCGGAAATTTCTTATCCGGCATGTCGAAATTATTACAACGATGGGACACAAATGTATCGATTTCCACGAAGCTTCCTTCGTCGAATAAGATATCGAGTCGTTCCCTGGCAGTCAGCTTGTTGCTTTTGTGCTGGGCCTCGATTCTTTTCGGACCCCCGCCCTGAGCAATCTGCCCTTTTAGACTACGGAGTTCTTCAAGCTTGTTCATTATTGGTTTCCTCCTTGAAATATTGGACTGTTTTTGTTGGAATTGGTCACAAACGCACCGCATATACTATAACCCATGCTAAGTGAATAATCAAGGGTTTCTGCCTTGTATACATCATTCATTTTCATGTTGCGGTAGGGGGTTCTCTCAGATAATCACTCTCTCCAATCTCTTCAATGCCAGTGCAATGGTCAGCCCCGGCACCACCCGGTTCCCCGTGATTTCTACTCCCAAAATATCGTTAATTTTCTTCAGACGATATTGTACCGTGTTGGTATGAATGCCCATGAATTCGCTGGTCTTTGCACTGTTCATCCCCGCATCCAGCACGAAGGTTTCCAATGTTTCCAACAGCTGTTTTCCTTTGTTGCTATTCTTCTCGTTAAACACATCCAGAAGTTCCATATAATTCTTTTTCACATACCCACCTTGCAGCTGAATGTTAATACAATTACTCACTAATGTGAGCTCATACTTGGTGAATACTCGCTTGTATGGAAATACGTTCTGTACAAAAGACCAGGACTCGCTCACGAGACGGAAGGCATCACCGGCACCCTCGATACCGTCTACTCCCGTAACATGGAAAATACGAACGGCTTTATTTTCTTTCAGGTTGTTGAAAAGGTTGACACAACTCATCTTGGCGGAAACTTGGTCTTCATCCCCACTATTCTCCCGGGAGACAATCATGCCATAGGTTTCCTCCCCTTCGTTGAGGCGAATCAACGAAAGCCCACTGTCGCTCTCAAAGTCCGCCAGCACTTCTCCGCTCATTACTTTTTCGATTCCCCGGGCAAAAAACACGCTGATGATATCCTGGGGCCGAATCCCGGCTTCCTCTTTCAACGTATAGGCCAAAGATTTATTGCCTCGCATCAAAGCCTTGATGAATTCCGCTTTGGCATCTCGTTCCGGGGTATATTTCCACATTCCCATAGCTAGCTCGATGATTTCCGCCAGCTTGGTAATCTCCGCTGCCGTATAGGAATCCTCGTTGTCCACAATAAACATGAAGTACTTGTCTCCACTGATGGTCACCGGTCCCCAATATGTCAGCACCCCGTTCACATCCAGAAGGGTATATACCGAGGATTGTTCTACGTCATTTTCTCTGGCTCTCCCCAGGCTGATGGCATCTGCAATGGTGGTGCGATATCTGGTTTCTACCGTCAGAATGGGATTGAAGTCCTCGGACAACAACACCACCTGAAACTCATTTTTAATGGCAGCTTCTCGAAGTGCATCCTGAAAGCTGGCATGCTTTTCAAAGTTCAAAAGGTGAGACACTGTATTGTTGATTAACCGATTGCCAAACTCGTCTTCATTGACAATGGCGCTCATGACCACCGTAATCACATCTCCCGGCGTGGGTATGTTCCGATTGGCCATTTGAATCAACGGAAACCCTAGTCGTTCGGCCTCAGAAATAACTGGAGGCATCAATTTTTTTACCACGCTTCCCACGTGAAATACACAAAGGCCTACTGCTTTTGCCTTGCTCAATTGACGAATGACCGCCTTTTGCTTTTCCGGATCATCTTTGGCTCCAAAGAACCCGGTCAGTACCAGATCTCCGGAATGGGCCATGTACTTGGCCACCTCTTCCTCCTCTGAAGACTCCAGCATGGAAAGGGATCGAATCACCTGATCCAAATTCCCTTTACCGGCTAGCAACTTGGCATCTTTAAAAACATCCATCTCCAAGCACTTGTCCAATTTCAGTTTCATGGCTAATCCTCTTTCTTCTTCCCCTTGCCGATGCTATCCTGCTTGCCTTTTCCTTTGGCGTTTTCACTTAACGTATATCTTCGGCCACCTTCCCTTTTGGTCAAGGGCTTGGACCGCAAGCATCGCTCTTCGTGGCCGGGGGGCACATCCTCACCCACCCTGTCCTTACAGCCATTTCTTCTAGAAGGTTTCCCTTTCGTTTCCTTTGCCGTTTCCTTTGAAGCCTCCTCATACTTGGCCAGTTCTTCTGCCTCTTTTCTCTCTCGCTCACGCCAGATTCTTTCCGCTTCTTTGGCCTCCTGCTCGTTCATCATTTTCCTGGCCTGGCTTTTTTCTTCCACGTCCTTGGCCAGGTCCTCCGGTGTCAGGGTACCATTATATAAGGCTTCGAACTGTTCTCCATCCAGCGTTTCAATTTCAAGTAGAGCCTGGGCTACTGCATGAAGCTTTTCCATATGTTGGGTGAGGATTCCTTCGGCCGTCTTATATCCTTCCTCAATGAGGTTCTGGATTTCCTGGTCGATTTCCGAGGCCACTTCCTCCGAATAGTTTTTACGGGTGGAAAAATCTTTTCCCAGAAAAACCTCATCCGATGAACTGTAATTCACCGGCCCCAGTTTGTCACTGAACCCGTACTTGGTTACCATATCTCTGGCAATTTCCGTGGCTCGCATAATGTCGTTGCTGGCTCCTGTGGAAATATCATCCAAGGTGAGTTTTTCTGCCACACGGCCGCCCAACAGATGAACGATTTGTTCCTTCATATCTGTCTTGGTGCCATAGTACCGATCCTCCCGGGGTAACACCATGGTAAATCCACCGGCTCTTCCTCTGGGAATAATGGTAATCTGATGCACCGGATCGCTATTGGGCAAACTATGCGCAACGATGGCATGGCCGGCTTCGTGATACGCCGTCAACCGCCGCTCCCCTTCACTGATGACCCGGCTCTTCTTTTCCGGTCCTGCAATTACTTTCGTAATGGCTTCTTCGATTTCATCCATTCGAATCTTAAGCCCATTCCTTCGTGCCGTAATCAGGGCCGCCTCGTTCAACAGATTCTCGATATCAGCCGGGGTAAATCCCGGAGTCCTTCTGGCCAGTACCACCGGATCTACTTCCGGATCCAAGGGTTTGTTCTTCGCATGAACACGGAATACTTCCTCCCGTCCCTTGATGTCCGGAATGCCGATGACCACCTGGCGGTCAAAACGTCCCGGTCTCAGCAAGGCGGGGTCTAAAATATCGGGACGGTTGGTGGCAGCCAAAATGATAATTCCCACATGCTCGCCGAACCCATCCATTTCCACCAGCAGCTGGTTTAATGTTTGTTCCCGCTCGTCATGTCCGCCACCCAAGCCAGCACCACGTTTTCTTCCTACCGCATCAATTTCGTCAATGAATATGATGCAAGGTGCATTCTTTTTTGCTTGCTCAAACAGGTCTCTCACACGAGAGGCTCCCACTCCCACGAACATTTCCACAAAGTCGGAACCGGATATGGAAAAGAAGGGAACCCCCGCTTCTCCAGCGGTGGCTTTGGAAATATAGGTTTTCCCCGTTCCCGGAGGACCCACTAGCAAAATCCCTTTTGGAATTCTAGCTCCTAGTTCCCGATACTTCTTGGGGTGCTTCAGGAAATCCACCACTTCCTCCAGCTCCTGCTTTTCTTCATCCAGCCCTGCCACCTCCGCAAAGGTCACTCGCTTCAGTTCATCGTCCTTGGCAATTCTGGCTTTGGATTTTCCAAATTGCATCACCTTTCCGCCGCTCTGTTGACGCATAATCATCACCCAGAACACCACAATCACTCCAATCAACAGCAAGGTGGGCAACATGGAAACATACCACGGGGTCACCACAGGCTCGTTGGATGAGTATTCCAAAGTGCCCGCCTCAATTTGAGGGAACACATACTTTTCGTTCAATAGTTGTATGTCTACCAGGGAAGAAGCATAAGCATACACCGTATCTCCGTTTTTCAATTCCCCGGTGAGCTTGGTTTCGGTAATGTTCAATTCCTGGACTCTTTCCGCCGCCAAATGGTTGGCAAAGGTGGAAAAGGGAACTTCCTCCATGGTCTGGTCTTGGGGCACACCTCGATAAAACCATGCCATAAATATGACGATGGCAAAGATTAGCAAGTATACCCCTATGTTTTTAGCCATTCTGTTCAATGATCCAATATCCTCCTTCAAATTTTATAAAATATCCTTCGCTTGTGCGGGTTCGAAGAGGCCATCCTGTCGGGAGAGAATCTCCCATAACCTCCTCCAGTATATCTTTCCCCAGCACTGCCAGTACCTGGTCATTTATGGCAATCACCGGCAAGTCCTCTCGCAGCCTCCTGGGTATTTTTTCATCCACATAGTAATCTTGTAGCTTCTTACGCCCCCCGTCGGACAAAAGCAGATAGTCTCCCGGCTTTCGGCTTCGAAGGCCGGCTCCTTGGGGAAGAGTAATCTTGTCCAATGCTTTCTCCCATTCCCAATCTCTCTCTTCTGTGTTTCCATGCTTTTCATCTTCTCGGAAAAAGCGCATTTCTCCATAGCTCATTTCGCATCCATATCCCCCCGGCAGATGGATTCCAGATCCGGTTCGATTCTGTTTCAAAAGCTCCTCCATGGATGTCAAATGGCGTAATGTATAGTCTTGTTTCATTCCCAATCGATAAAGCATTTTCACATAAATTCTTTTCCGAAGGGAGGGGGCCACTTCCATGAGCAAGTCCCGGCGAAGGGTATCCCATGACTTCATGGCACTTGTAAGGGCAGTCTCTGCTAACTGGTCTAAAAGATCCCGGTCCTCCCGGGAACCATCCGCCAAACGGCATAAAGCCTCTACAATATTGGGGTTATATTCCTTTTCTAATATCGGGAACAGATCCAACCGGATTCGATTTCTCTGATAGATGGGTTGAAAGTTGGTGGCATCCCGGTGCGGCACCTCGCCTTTCTCCTGTAAATACTGCACCAACTCATTCTTTGAAAATCCCAGGAGTGGTCGAATCACCCACAGATTACCGGCTTCCTGTCGCTTATAGTCCATTCCGGCCAAACCGTCCGGTCCGGTTCCCCGAAGAATGCGCATCATCACCGTCTCGGCCTGGTCTTCCCTATGATGGGCCAGGGCCACCTTCACCGGTAAATTTTCACCAAACCGACCTCTATGGTAACGGGCAGCCTCCTGATAGGCTTCGTATCTTGCATCCCGCCCTGCTTCTTCGCTGGTTTGACCCTTTTCTTTCGCCCGGGCAGCACAATCTATCACCTTGGAATAACAGGGGACATCCAGCTTATGACACCACTGTTCCACCTGCTCTTGTTCCCGGTCACACACCCCCGGCCGAAGCCCATGGTTCACATGGACCGCTGCCAGCCTGAGTCCCCATTCCTGCCGGATTTGGTGAAACAAATGAAAAAGGCACAAAGAATCAGGACCTCCCGAAAGGCCCACCAAGATTCCGTCGCCTTCATCTACCAGATGGTAATCCCGAAGAATCCCTGCAAATCGGTCCATCATGGCTTTTTCCATGGTTTTATCCATCATTTCAAGAAATTATACCACATTTTTTTGTTTGCAACAACAAAAAAGACCCTGATTCCAGGGTTCTTTCTTGGTCCATTGCCGGAGCATGTGGCTAAAAGACCACACTGCCCGCAATATAATTGGCCGCCGTTTCCAACCCCATTCCCTCAAACACATAAGAGTCGTCCGCTCGGAAGGACACCATATCCCCCTCATACGATACTTCTTCATATATTCCCGCATCCATGGCTGCCTGATACGCCTGCTCTCCATGGGTTTTTTCCTTGTACTGGGTTTCGCTCAAGGTATACGCATAGGTTCCTTCCTCAAAAACATAGGTGATTACTGCGGAAAAATACTCACTCTCTCCTCTCGCTACTACATTGCCATCCTCAATGGTTACCACCGTTGTGGCATCCTGGGTATTGGTGGTAGGAACATAAGGGTCTTCTTCCTGTTGTCCCCCGCAAGCCACCAAGACAAACATCAATAATAGCGCTACAAATACGACGAAAAGCTTTTTCATTTGGTTCTTCCCTTTCTGCGATACATTCTTTTTCTTTTATTCTGAGTCGGATATGTTAAAAAAGCGTTGCCCGTTCTCCCGGGTCTTCCGGGCCACTTCTTCATAGGAAATCCCTTTGATTTCCGCCACCTTTCGAGCCACATGCTCCACATAGGGAGATTGGTTGGGCTTGCCTCGGTGGGGTACCGGTGTCAAATAAGGAGCATCCGTTTCGATCAACAAATAGTCCAAGGGAACCTCTCTCACCACATCCTGAAGACGACGTGCATTATCAAAGGTTACCGGCCCTGCCACGGATATTGTGGCTCCCAACTTGATATATTGCAGGGCTTGCTCCTTGCTACCACTATAACAATGTAGAAGTACCCGTGCATCCTCCTCTTGGAGATCTCCCGGTCTCTTGGCAAACCCGCTCCTCCTTTGGGAAGAAAAAGCACCTTCTTCCTTCAGGATGCGCATAACATCCTCGTGGGCATCCCGATCATGGATGACGATGGGCATCTGTAATTGGTTGGCCAACTGAATCTGCTGAGAAAACCAATATTGTTGGTCCTCCTTGGGAGACAAGTTTCGATAATAATCCAATCCAATCTCTCCTATGGCCTTAACCTTTGGATGGCGTGCTAACTCCTCCAGTAATAGAAGCTGGTCATGGTCAAAGCCACTGGCTTCATGGGGATGACAGCCCACCACCGCAAAGCACCAGGGAAATCGTTTGGCATGGTCCAGGGCCATGGCCGAAGACGCTAAGTCAAATCCGATGTCCATCACATAGGAAACGGAGGAACTCTGGATGGCCCGGAAGAGGGCCTCCCGCTGCTCCGGATTGTAAGTCTCGTTATTTAAATGGGTGTGAGAATCAAATAACATCATCTTCTCCAATCATCCACTACGTAACCGGATTCCCGTCCTCAGCTACTGTGGTGACAAATTCAAATCGTTCTTTGCCATCTACCAGGTTATCGGCAAACATCAGCATCCCGTTGGATTCCAATCCACGAAGGATTCGGGGCTTCAGGTTGGCCACCACGATTACCTTCTTCCCCACGCAATCCTCCGGAAGATGGGACTGGGCTACTCCAGAAATAATCTGCCGGGTTTCTGTACCCATCTTCACCTGAAACACCAATAATTTATCCGCCTTGGGATGGGCTTCCGCTTGTAAAATGGTGCCCACTCGAAAATCAATTTGGTCAAACACATCGTATTCAATCTCTGGCTTCAGGTCCAATGGAACGTTGGGATTTTTTTCGGCTTCCTTCATGGCTTCCAAGGCCTCCAGCTCAGCCTCCACGTCCATTCTGGGAAAAATGGGTTCTCCCCGTTTCACTTCTTCGCCACCCATTCGATGGAAATGGAAGGCATCATCCCAGACCGGCTCTTGATTTTCAATACCCAGCTGTCTGCGGATTTCCATGGTAGTGGAATGCATAAAGGGATAAATCAATACAGAAACAATACGAAGGGCTTCTGCCAGGTGATGCATCACCACATCCAGCCTCCCTCGATTGGCGTCCTCTCTGGCCAGTACCCAAGGTGTATTCTCATCAATATATTTGTTGGCTCTTCGAACCACCTGCCAAATGGATTCCAAGGCCAAGTTAAACTCGAAACGGTCCATATGGTCTTCCACCTTCTCGGCGGCTCCCAAAGTCACTGCCTGTAATTCCAGATCGGAAGTGGTAAATTCCCCTTCCTGGTCCGGTTTCCCCGGCACTTTGTAATCACAGTATTTCCCAATCATGCTAACGGTACGGGACACCAAATTCCCCAGGTCATTGGCCAAGTCATAATTCATCCGCTTAATCATTATTTCACTGGTGAATAAACCATCTTGACCAAAGGTATACTCTCTTAATAGAAAATACTTCAGCGCATCGATGCCATAGCGGTCAATCAGTTTCACCGGGTCCACTACGTTTCCTTTGGATTTGCTCATCTTGCCACCTTCCAGGAGAAGCCATCCATGACCCAGCACTTGTTTGGGAAGTGGCAAATCACAGGACATCAACATGGCAGGCCAAATAATGGAATGGAATCGTACGATTTCTTTCCCCACCAAATGAACATCGGCCGGCCAGTATTTCTCAAACAAAGCAGGGTCATCGGGCCAACCTAGCGCGGTGATATAGTTTGAAAGGGCATCCAGCCAAACATAAATTACATGCTTTTCATCAATGGGTACCGGTATGCCCCAGTCAAAAGAAGAACGGCTGATGCATAAATCCTCCAGCCCTTGTTTCACAAAAGCAACCATCTCATTTCTACGGGTATCCGGCATCAGAAAGGCCGGGTTGGTTTCAAATAATTCCAATAGGGCCGGGGCATATTTGGACATGCGGAAAAAGTAGGCTTCCTCTTGGGCCTTTTGAACCGGCCGCCCGCAATCCGGACAGCAGCCCTCTTGAAGCTGGCTTTCCGTCCAGAAACTTTCACAAGGAGTACAATACATACCCTCGTATTCCCCCTTATAGATATCTCCCTTTTCGTACATTTTCAAGAACATGGCCTGAACTCGCTTAATGTGCCGAGGCTCCGTGGTTCGAATGAAATCATCATAGGAAATTTCCATGGTCTTCCAAAGCTCTTTGATGTTTCCTACAATCTTATCCACATATTCTTGAGGGCTCATTCCCGCTTTGTCTGCAATGGTCTGAATCTTTTGCCCATGCTCATCCGTACCGGTTAAGAAATGAACATCGTAACCGGCAAGTCGTTTGAACCGGGCCATGGCATCCGCCATCACGGTGCAATAGGTATGTCCAATGTGCAGGTTGTCACTGGGGTAGTATATGGGTGTGCTGATATAATAAGTGCCTTTTTTCTCTGTCATAATTATCCTTCCTTTCTGTTCTCCTTCGAATGGGAAAGAGAACGCGCAGGACCCCTTGGATCCTATTTCGCAACGCATAGTATATCACGAAAAACCGGGGGATGGCAACCGAATCACGATGGGTTGTCTTCCTCTTCCTCTGGGTTCATTCCATAAATTTCTCGAATCATAACTTCCGTGTCTCTGGCATTGGCATGCCAAAAGGATAATTCCCCAATGGGGCCAGAGTTACCCGGAACCATATGGGTGGTAAAATCCGTGCTATCCATTCCCACAGCCAGTCGGGCCAGTCGAGTGGCAAACTTCACATCAATATCGGAATCCACATTTTGGGAAACCACCTTGGCGGTTTTCACAATGCCATGCTCCAACCCCTGGTCAAAAGCCGCCTTCATGAATTTTTGTTGGGTGCCGATTCTGCCAATGTCCCCCTCTCGATATCCTTGAGAACCCCCGCTGCCCTTTCGGAAACGGATATATTGAACCGCCTTTTCTCCATCTAACACCTGATAGCCTTCTTCAATGTCAATATATAAAGGAGGGGTGGCTCTGGGGTCTTCGTAGTGCATGTAGAATTCCACATCGATGGGAACTCCACCAATGGCATCCACCATGGTCTTTATCCCCTCATAATCCACCACCGCATAGTAATGAATAGGCATTCCCAATAACACATCACTAACCGCCGTCGCTAGCCCTACGATGCCTTCGTCACGATGAACCGCATTGATCTTTTGGCCCCCCAAATTTCTCCCTTTTCTGGGATAGTTGGTATCTCTGGGCACGGAAATCAAATCCACCTGCTTGTTTTTCAAATCCAGGCTGGCTACCATAATCACATCGGTAAGCCCCTCATTGATGCCCACCAGCAGCACATTCATCCGTTTCGCATCCTGGAATTCCGCATAAAAAGGGCTGTCCGGATCCACAATCACATTCAGTTCCTCCATTAAATTATGGGTGCCGGAGAACAAACGAACACCACCCAATTCCCGTAGCCCAAAACCCAGGGCCAGGAACAACAAGGTGGCAGCTAACAACACCGGAAGGAACACTTTCCAGAAGTCCTTCCAGACAAAGTCTTCTTTTATGGTAGAAATGGGATTCTTCATTCTTCTCCTTGCCATCATCGATTGGTTAATTATCGAGATAAGAATATGCCTTCTAGGTAACGATTACCTTCCCAAAACCCAGCTCCACCGCCAGATTTCGCAATTCTTCCATGGTATGGTTATTGGGTACTTTCAGGCCCTTCAACATTTCTTTTCGCACCCCCATGGGTCGATATTTAATCAACCGGTAGGTGGCCTGCTTTCGATGCTCTCCCAGGAGACGGGCTACGGTGCGAATGGTTTCCTCCGGGTCGGTTCTCCCCGGAACCACCACGGTGCGAATCTCTTCCAGCTTCCCCCTTTGGGCCAAATAAACCAAATTGTCCAACACTTGGACGTTGGAAGCCCCAATTAGTTCCCGGTGCATTTCCGGATTTCCTTCCTTTACATCCAAGAGAATGCCGTCCGTCACCTTTAGAAGCTCCGGGTCCTTTCGAAAATCATAGGAACCGTTACTGTCAATCAACGTGGTCAAGTTCCCTCCCCCCGGAGCCTTGCCCTTCCCCCGATCTTTCACGTCCCAAAAAAACGCGCGTAAAAATTCCGGATGTAATGTGCATTCTCCCCCGGATACGGTGACTCCCCGCACAAAAGGAACATTGGCCAACACTCGATTCGTCACCTCCGCCGGTGTCATCCAGGTAAGAGAAACCGTCGGGTCCTTCCAATCAATGGTTTCCGGATTGTGGCAATAGGCACAATTGAAATTGCAGCCTTGAAGAAATACGGCCGTGCGATTTCCACGGCCGTCGACAATGCTATGATTGAGAATCTTATGGACGGGAGCCTTGTGATCTTGATTCATGGACTATTCTTCCTCTACCTTTCTCACTTTTCTCTCTTCAATTTTGGATTTCTGGCGAGAGGTGAGGCCCAGCACCACGGTGTCATTTAATACGGCCTCTCCTTTTTCCAATGCATCCATATCGCTTCGTTTCACCAGATACCCGGTAATCCGAATGACGTCGCTATCGCTGGAGTAGGTAGAAATGTATCGCATACCGGAGTCAAACGCACCCTTGAATATATCCAACACCGCCTCCGGGTTTTTCGCCGCTGTAGAATCAAAGGGGAATATATCCCCTGTACCTGACGGGAAATATTTGTGGAACAGTGCCGCATGGCGGATATGGTCGTATAAAGGAAGTTCGCTGCCAATGGCAATCCGGGTACCGGGGCTAATGCCGGAATCGGCATCCGTTCCCACTTGGGCATGAAGCATGAATCGTCCTTTCCAGAAAGGACAGTGAGGATTTTCGTGATGATCCACTCTATCTTTTATGAAGTCCATAATTTCCAGGGCCAGATTGTCTGCCCCCACGTCATATCCGAACTTTCCGTCTTTCCCCTCTTTTTCCATCAAGGTATTGACGCACTCATTCATTCCTACCACTCCAAAAAGTCCATTGAACCGGTCCGGTTGAATAAAGCCTTCCTTCACCAGGAAATTGGTCTGAAAGAACGGGGTCTCCTTCACTAAAAATCCAATTTTTGCATCCATAAAAGCCAACATGGTATCAATGGCCCATGGCAAAGCCCGGGTCATAAAGTCTTCTTTGTCCTTGGCCCCTTCTGCTACTCTGGCCAAAATCAATCGAGTCAATGTATAGGCGCCACCGGATACCGGCAGGCCATTGTAACAACTGGCAATTCCGTAATGATCTCCCAACTCCTCCCGGAAGAGAGAATCCTTGGCAAAGCTGGGCTTGGCACAATCCAATGCGGTTTCAATGGCCAATGCGCCCAGTTCATCCGGGGTCACCTTGGGATCGTAAAGCAAAGTCAGGTTCGGTGTTGAATCTTGCAGCTCTCTTTCCGCCCGCAAAATCAAACGAATGGTTTTGCTGTCCTCCGGACCGATATTTCCATGACAAAAGGAATCGAAAACCGTACGGTCAATGGTTCGCAAAAACATTTTGATCATTTGAAAAGAGGTTTCCTCTCCCCCGGTTTTTTCCATTTCCTTCTTCACAAAGGGCTCCAGCAGTCGGTCCAGTCTTCCGATGTACACCGGGAAATGAGTTACCGAAGGAACGGAAGAATACATGGCCAGCAAAGCCATGATGGCATCCAATAACGTTTCCGGAGGCGAAAGACGAAGGAAATCAGACCCTTTTTCCATCAGCTTAGCATAGTCGGGTAATATATATCGGGGCATATAGGTGACATCCCCTTCGTTCAGGTCGCAAATCCAACCCTTTGCCTTCATGTCCCGATAATCCGCCTCCACCTGAGCATCCATTCCCGGGGTATCCAAAAGATCCCGACCGGCTGCCGCCAATGCATAGGTCATTTGGTGAGGAGTCAGTGTTTCATCACTGATAATAGACTTTACCTTCTCTTGATGTTGGGCTAAAGTCCATTTTTTTCCTTGTTCTTCTGCCATTTTCATGCCTCCTTCATATTCTATCTTTATTATATACCTCCTTTTGAAAAAACAAAACAGGTTAAAAGCCCATGGATTTGTGCTATAATGACCGTTATGAAAAGAATATTACACATATATATCCCATATATCCCCTTGATTTTGCTCACCGGCGGCTTGATTATTATCCAGGCACTGCTTCAGTTGGAATTACCCAAGCTGATGGCGCAGATTATCGACCAGGGCATCGTATCGGGAAACCTATCCCTCATATATCGTACGGGAGCCACCATGCTGGGGCTCACTCTTTTGGTATGCATCGCCGCAGTATCTGTTTCTTTTTTGGGAGCTCGGATCTCTTCTCGCTCGGCTGCCAAGTTGCGCTCGAACCTTTTCGATCAGGTCACTCGGTTCGGTAGTGCGGAAATTGAACACTTTGGAACATCCTCTTTAATTACCCGAGCCACCAATGATGTACTGCAAATTCAAACCACTTCGTTAATGTTGCTGCGCATGGGGTTCTTTGCTCCCGCCATGGGCATCGGGGCTCTATTGATGGCCATAAGAACCAACCGGGATTTAACCTGGACCATCGTGGTGGCCTTGGCGGCCCTGTTGGTGCTGATTGTGGTTTCCGTTTCCTTGTCTCTGCCGAAGTTTCGAATTCTGCAAAAGCTGATGGATCGACTGAACCTGATTGTCAACGAAAGACTATCCGGTCTTTTGGTAATTCGCGCCTTTCATCAGGAGACTGCCGAAGAGCAACGATTTGACAAGGCCAATGTGGATTTGATGAAAACCAATCTTTTCGTCAGTCGACTCATGTCCTTCATGATGCCGGGCATGACTTTAATCATGTCCTATGGCTCCTTGCTGGTGGTTTGGGCGGGAGCCGGTCTCATCCAACAAGATCGGCTGGCCATTGGAGATATGATGGCTTTTATCCAATATGCCATGCATGTGGTCATGTCCTTTTTGTTCCTCACCATGTTTTTTATCATGTTGCCCCGGGCCATGGTTTCCGCACAGCGGGTACAAGAGGTCCTTTCCATGGAACCCAGCATTTCCGAAGTCTGTCTGGAAAATCAAGAAAGCTTACCCCTGGACACACCCGGAGAAGTGGTCTTTGACCAGGTGTGTTTCCGGTATCCCGACGCCGAGGAGGATGTGCTTCATGACATTTCCTTTCGAGCAAAACCCGGTACCTGGACTGCCATTGTAGGTGGTACCGGCTCTGGAAAATCGACCCTCATTAATCTTTTGCCACGATTCTATGATGTCACCCAAGGAAGTATAACTGTAGACGGAGTAGATATCCGTCATCTTTGCCATGAAAATCTTCGGCAGCTAATCGGTTATGTTCCCCAAAAGGGCATACTGTTTTCCGGCTCCATTCGTTCCAATGTCACCTATGCCAATCCGGAAATGGACGAGACCACCTTGACACAAGCCATGAAAATCAGTCAATCCTATGATTTTGTGGAGGAAAAGCCAGAGGGGTTGGAAACCTCCATTGCCCAGGGAGGCACCAATGTGTCAGGAGGCCAAAGGCAACGACTCAGCATTGCCCGGGCCATCGCCAAAAATTCTCCCATATATATCTTTGACGACAGCTTCAGCGCATTGGATTTTGCCACGGAGGTGTCTTTACGTAAGGCCATGCTCAACTCTCTGGGAAATCGAACCGTATTCGTGGTGGCTCAAAGAATCAGTACCATCAAGGATGCCCATCAGATTATAGTACTAGAGGAAGGGAAAGTAGCAGGGATGGGTACCCACTCTCAACTATTGGGGACTTGTCCCGTATACCGTGAACTGGCAGCCTCTCAACTTCAGATCACTTCGGAAGGAGGGGATTCTCATGGCAGGTCCTAAAATTCGCCCCGCCCGAGGGCCCGGTAGCGGCGGTGGACCGGCGGCGGCTATGATGCCGGGGGAAAAGCCCAAAAACTTCCGGGGAACCATGTCCACTTTGGGAGAATATTTAAAACCTTATCGGGTAAAGCTGGTATTGGCATGTATTGCCGCTTTGTTTTCCGTGGTTTTTTCCGTGGTTTCTCCATTCATTCTGGGAATGGCCACCGATGTGGTAGCCGATTCTGTGTTAACGGATCAATCCTTGGATTTCACCAGACTCGGTCAACTAATCCTCGTTCTACTTTTGCTATATGGGGTGTCTGCCTTGTTTTCCGGGTGGCTGGGTTTTCTCATGGCGGGAGTGGCTCAGAAAATCAGTTATCAGCTCCGAAAGGATTTATCCGAAAAACTGGATCGCCTGCCCCTCTCTTATTTCGACCACCGAACCCATGGAGAAATCCTATCCCGGGTAACCAATGATGTGGACACAGTGAATACCACACTCAATCAAACACTATCCCAAATCGTTACCAACGGAATTACGATTTTGGGCATTTTGGCCTTGATGATATATATCAATCCCCTCATGACACTCATCGCGCTGTTGACCATCCCGCTCTCCTTGTGGGTCATCCGTCAAATCGTGAAACGCTCCCAGGGACACTTTAAGGATAATCAAAGGTTTTTGGGACAAGTAAATGGCCACATTGAAGAAATGTTCTCCGGCCATATTATTGTGAAAGCCTTTAATGGGGAAAAACAGTCCAAAGAAATTTTTGAGAACTGGAACCACCAATTGGCCAATGCCGGAGAAAAATCTCAATTCCTGTCCGGAACCATGATGCCCCTTATCAACATGATTGGCAACCTGGGGTTCATTCTGGTCTGCGTGGTGGGAGGTGCCTTGGCCCTTCAGGGTCGCATGACCATAGGAAGTATTCAAGCCTTTGTCCAATATATTCGTACCTTCAACCATCCCATCGCCCAGTTGGCCAATGTGGCCAACGTGCTGCAGTCCACCGCTGCCGCGGCAGAACGGATTTTTGAGGTGTTGAAAGAAGAGGAGGAGCTACCGGATTCCGAAAAGGATTCTCCCTTAAAAGCCCCACAGGTTCGCGGAGAAATTACCTTTGATCACGTTTCATTTCACTATCCCACCCAAGAAGAAAACCCGCAACCTCTCATCCAGGATTTCCACTTTGTGGCCAAGCCAGGTCAACGAGTGGCCATTGTAGGGCCTACCGGCGCGGGTAAGACTACCATCGTCAAGCTGCTACTACGTTTCTATGAACTGTCCGGTGGAAGAATTCTGGTAGACGGAGTGGATATCACCACCATCCCCAGAAAAGAGTTGCGCTCTATCTTTAGCATGGTGCTTCAAGACAACTGGCTCTTCAGCGGTACCATCGAAGAAAATATTGGGTATGGCTCTGCTAACCCCACCCGAGAAGAAATTGTGAGTGCCGCCCACTCTGCCCATATCCACCATTTCATTAAAACCCAACCCGGCGGATACCATATGGTCATCCAGGAAGAAGCCGGCAATTTGTCCCAAGGACAAAAGCAACTGATGACGTTGGCCAGGGCTTTTCTGGCGGATTCTCCCATTCTCATATTGGATGAAGCCACCAGCTCTGTCGACACCCGTACAGAAGCCCAAATCCAGAAAGCCATGGCACAGCTCATGGAAGGTCGCACCAGCTTTGTCATTGCTCATCGCCTTTCTACCATTGTGGATGCAGATGTGATATTAGTGATGAAAAACGGGGATGTGGTAGAAAAAGGAACCCACCAGGAGCTACTGGCTCAAGGTGGATTCTACAAAACCCTTTATGAAAGTCAATACCTATAAAAATATCCTGTGATTTCATCTGCAATCACAGGATATAGATACTATTCGTCATCATCCCGGAAACTGTGGTAGCCCCGCCCCTGGTACTCATCCCCCACGTTTCTTCCGGTGATGGTGTATTTTTTTAGAATCTTTTCCAGTTGGGGATTCTTCTCCAGTTCCTTCCCACAAAGCTCCTTCTCATAGGGTGTGAGAGTCTCCAGCGGTTTCATATGCTCTCTGATGGGCAATGGCAAAAACCATAGATACAAGCCGGGAGTAATCACCCACAGGTCCAGAGCCAACCATGCCAGCACCCAATATATCACACCCTCTCTTCCACTGATTTCAATGCCCCCATAAACAGAAGCCAGGAAACCCAGAATAAAGATGACCATGGGCATATAGAACCGTTCCAATCGACGGATTCCCTTTACCATGAGAGGATCATACCATAATTCCCGGCGCTTCTTGGAAAAGTAACTGGCTCCCCGAAAATTGGTATAGGCCACAAAGGTTGCGTCCTTCATGTCCTGCCAAGTGGGCATGATCGAGAATCCTCTGGTGTCTTCTTCCGTCTTCTCTCCCCCCTGGCCATAGGCCACCAACGCCTCGATGGTTCTTCCTTCTCCCATCAGCTTGAGGGGAGCTTCCTGCTCCCTTTCTCCAAAGACAATCAACTGGTCTCCCGGATAGAGAGATACCGTGTCTTTCTCCATTACCGCCACCAGATACCCGGACTCACAATAGTATCCCCGAACGAAATAAGGCCTTTCCAGGGATAGAAATGCAGAAGGTAATTCTTGATTCTTTGCTTCCGGGGACAAGGTCAGTAACCGGAGTTGGCCCACCTGGCCCTCTTGAACCATCAGGTTGTAATCCTGGGCCTTCCCAAAACTTTGGGTGGATAGGCCTCCATCAAAGGTATGGGGCTGAAAGGGCTCCAGTCGAAAAGATTTTTTCCCTTGATGCACCAGTACCACTTCCCCTGCCAGCAACATCAAGTGCCGTTGGTAATGGGGAAGAGAGGTAAACAGAGAGGATTCCCTCTGAATTTCCGCCCGACTCAATCGAAAAATAAAATCTCGATTTTCATAGGACGAGTTCTCCGGATATCGAAAAATCTCCCATGTGGTCCCACCGGACCAACGGGTTTCTATGGCTTCTTCTTTTCGGATAATTCCATAGGATTTTTCGCCCATCTCTTTTTATCCTTTCGAAGCAGACCTTCCCCTAGGGATGCCTAGCCTCAGCGTAACTCCTAAAAGTACAATAAAGTAAGCCGCCATGATGGCCACCGCGGTGAACAACAATGCCGTGGATTTGGGTGCCATTCCTATCAGAATGAGAATGGGTAACGCAAAGACGATGGCGGAACAGCTGCCGGTGACCAGGTTGTTGGCAGCCGGCGTCTTCAAGGTGGGGTCGATTTCACGAAGCAGCAGGATTCCGGAGCTTACCGTACCGGTCATCATGCCAAACATGGACATAAACCCTTCGTAGTAATAATCCGGGTAAAGTATCTTGGTAACCCGCTTCATATAATAGAATGTACCCAGTCCCCCGGCCAGGGACATCAAGATGAACACGGTCCAGTTTCCGGACAAATCCCCAATCTCAATGGAAGCAATCCCTGCCACTATCATCACATCGAATGCCAGCCCGGAAATTCGACTCAGCAGGTAATTGTTTTGATATTGCCGTGTCATGATGGACCGGTCCTTTAAATGGCGAAGAATAAATCGAAGCAGCATGGCCAACAGAGACCCCACGATGAAGTTAAATCCCCACAAGAGGCTGTTTACCGACCCGCCGGCTGCCGGGGATATGCCATTGATGCCGGAAGTCAATCCCCAAGTGGTGAGATAGGTTCCCAAGTACACCAAAACCACCAGTGCCACCTGCACCGATAGGCGATCCACCGATTCCGCCACCGGAATTTCATCCTTGTGCTGAAACATATCAATGGTCACAGATCCGGATATTTCTTCGTACCCATTCCCTCGAATCAATCCCTTGCGGCGAAGTATGTTTAGATAGATAACTCCTGCCACACAGGCCCAAAGAAATCCCGTGGCCGCAATGGCCAGTGCGAAGGATCTTCCACCGGTCATGCCCAGACTCTCGTAGATGGTGCCCACATTGTTGGCTTGTCCGGGACCTTGCCCAAACCCCATAGGTAGTAAAATTCCCGCCGCTTTGAAGAACTGGGGCATCAGAGTATATCCCACTCCGATGGTAATCAACAACCCCATCAGCCCTTGAAACAAATACACGCTGACTATCAGGGAACCGCTTCGCACCCCCACCCAACGTCCGGTCTCCTCCATAGTGGAAGGCTCCGGCACCCGCAGGGTCATGGCGATGAACCCCAAAGCAATCCCGTGATAAGTAATCATCTCCAATAGTTCCAGTTGCATATTGAGGATCCCCGTCGAACGAAGGATTAATAGCAAAAATCCCCCCAATACTGCCGTGGGCATTAAGGAATTACGAATGATGGGGAAATTCCTGCGAAGGGCATTTGCCGCTAAAACCGTAGCGGCGATGATTCCAAATTGGACCACCACATTCCATAGGCCTACATTTGCTGCGGAAAAATCCATGGATCAATCTCCTTTCGAATCAAACTCTTCTAACGTCTCCATTTCCGGTCAAGTACTTATATAGAACCACATATTTACGGGCGCTTCTGGGAAACTTGGACTTAATCTCATAATGGGCGTTTCCGGAGGAAAATACAATGGACTGTTTCCCATGCACGTTCATATCAATAATTTCTTCAAAGGGAAAGACATACTCTCCCAGGGTGATTCGATCTCCATATAGGCAAAGAGTACCCATAGCCAGTTGGATCCTCTTATGGGATACCGGATCCATGAGGTACAGCATTTGTCCCGGATCGGAAAATGCTTTTTTGGTTCCCAGCTGTTGGGCCACTCCGGCCATCTCCTCCACCTGCCAGTTATCCCAATCGGTTACGGTGTGGTAGGGCAGATTCTTCCCATGAAGAATTCCATACTCGTCTATGGTAGAACAAAGGGAACAAGCGGTACAGAAAAAATCATTTCCCTTGCTTCGCAGGGTGCCGATTTTCCCACATGACGGGCACATATACAAAGTGATTTCCAGCCACTCCGCCAGGTTCTTTCCGCGATAGGCGATGGGGGTTTCCTTCTGTCTGGCATAGGCATCTTCGTGAAGGTCCCTTTGAATCAGCTCATTGATTTCCTTGTCCGACATATGCTTCAATTCTTCGAAAGGATAGACACCCACCACATAACCCTTCATTTCCCCTTTTCGATTTTTGGCCGCCCACCGGGGACTGGTAAAGTAACCTCCTTCAAAGCGATAGGTTACCAGAGTGGTTTGACATACCTTCACTAATTTCCCCGTTGCCGGCGCAATGGGATGGGTCACCCCATTGAAACTTCGATGACCTTCCGCAAAAATGCAAATGGAATGGCCCTTTCGAATCCTTCGCATCACATCCTTCACCGCCCCTGCATCCGCTGTGCTTTTCAGCTTGGACACGGGACCCGCCACCCAGTCAATGACCACGGAGCGCCAGCCCCAGCTCAAAACATGTTCGCTGGCTAAGAAGTACATATGGTGAGGGAAGCTTCGGGAAATCAAGATAGGATCCACATTGATGTTGTGGTTGGCTAAAATCAAACAAGGACCCTGAATCCGGTTGGCTTTTTCACTTTTAATGCGAAAAATCCAACCGCTGAAGGGGTAAAGAATCAGACGTATGATTCGGTATAGTACGATGTGCCTTTTGGCGTGTTCCATTTTTTATGCGGGAGAACCTGCGGCCTCCACTTCTCCTATTTTCTCCAATTCCTCCTGCTCCAACACGGTATATGCCACTTTTCCCACCAGGGTTTGCGGCAAGGAATCACGGTATTCAAATTCGTAAGGTATGGCGTATTTGGCGATGTTTTCTTTACAATGCTCATAGATGCTCTCTTTCACATCGTCGGTGGGTTCAATGCCCGGCTTCAACACCAGAAAAGCTTTCACCTTCTCTATTTTGTAGGGATCTGGCACACCGATTACGGTGGACATGGATACTGAGGGATGGGCATCCAGCACATTTTCGATTTGAGATGGGTAGATGGAGTAACCGGAGGAAACAATCATCCGTTTGATGCGTTGCTTGAAATAGACAAAACCTTCCGAATCGATGACACCCAAGTCTCCGGTATGCAGCCAGGTGTGCCCGTCTTCATGAAGACGTAATACTTGGGCGGTTTCTTCCGGGTTATCCAGATATCCTTGCATTACGGAAGGGCCGGTTATGCAGATTTCCCCTTCCTCTCCATAAGGAACCTCCTCCACCGAATTCACCTTGCATATTTTATAGTAGGTGTCCGGGAAAGGAATTCCGATACTTCCTTCTTTATAAAAATCCTTGGGAGTCAGGCAACTGGCAGTTACACATTCCGTGGTGCCATAGCCTTCCCGAATTTGAATTTTTGCGCCTTGCTGTTTTAAAAAGGCATCTACCTTCTTCTTCAGTTCAATGGAAAGAGAATCTCCGCCGGAGAACACGCCTTCCAAGCAGGACAAGTCCACCTTCTCCATATGCTTATTGCGCAATAAGGCTTCAAATAAGGTGGGAACCCCTGCGATATAATTGGGTTGATATTTTTTCAAAAGCTCCGCATAGGTATCCGCACTAAACTGAGGCACCAGGATTTCCAGGCAACCATAGCACATACCGGTGTGAATCCCTACCCCCAGACCAAAGCCGTGAAATACCGGCATAATAGCCAGCATTCGGTGACCCGCTACGAGACAATCTCCGGCCGCTGCCGTCTGCATCGCCAAGGCATTAAAATTTAGGTTGGACAATAGAATTCCTTTGTTGGTTCCGGTGGTTCCCCCGCTATATAAAATAGCGCCCGTGTCTTCACCCTTTACCATAGCACGAAACTCTCCCGTGTACTGTTTCCCCACATCCATGAAATCCCGATAAAATACCACACCGGGGCCCACCGGCACTGGGGGAATTTTTCGCCCCTTCTTCAGCCAATATCCCAATGAAACCAAAGGTTTCAATTCGTCGCTGATGGAGGTAACGATAATATTTTTTAAAGAAGGTGCATGTGCTCTTGCCTCTTGGAATTTCGGAAAAAATCCATCCAAGGTGACTGCCGCCACACTGTGGGAACAGTTCAAATAGAATTTCACTTCCTTTTGTGCGGATAAGGGGTGAATCATATTGGGAATTCCTCCCATACGATTCAGACCGTAGAACATCACCAATGCTTGGGGCGAATTGGGCAAACAAATGGTGACACGTTCTCCCCTTTTTACACCCAAGGCTACCAGCGCTTTGGCACAGGTATCCACATCCCGAAAAAACTCCCGGTAAGTGGCTCTCTTCCCCAGAAAATCATAGGCTTCATAATCCATAAACCCTTGTTCCTCTGCCTGTTGCTCTAAGAAGTCAATCATAGAACCTTGCGGGTAGGTAAGACGGGCCGGTATGGACCCGTAGGCCCTTAACCAGGGCGCCTTTAATGAAACATCATTCATCATAATCCACGGCCTCCTTTATCGGGGCTTCCAACAGCTTTGGGTTGGCAATCAAGTACTTTAGGAGCTTTACGGAACGGGCAAAATAGAAACCATCTGCAATTCTCTCATCCAAGGTGATCCCAAAGTTTACCACCCAACGAGGGGTAATGGTTCCCGCTGTATCCACCACAGGTATTCGATGAACGTTGCCAATGGTAATCATAATGGAATTGGTTCCGTAATTATTCAAATGATGATAACAGGCATCGCACTTTATGCTTCCTAAATTGGAAACCAATACACTGGCATAATTCGTATCGCTATTACAGATGGACTTTGGCATCCATCCGTGGAAGTCCAAAAATCGAAAAACGGTCATAATAAAACGCATCACGAACCGTGGCATTTTGCAGAGAAAATCCAGAAGTCCGTCCACATCCGTCTTCCCATGATCCCGCATTTCCTCCACGTCCCCTGCAATTTTCTGCTGCAGGTCTTTTATGGTCATATCCCCACTCACATCCAGCACCATAATCATCTCTTGGGCTTCATCGTGAAAAAATCGTTTCACCATAAAGGCAAAGGTCAGCTTCTTGCGCTGATAATACCGCCTTCCGGCAATGAACCGGTTCAGATAGGGTCGATGATACAATGTCTTGGCCAAAGCAGCAATAAAATAATGAAAGGGGGTCACTTTCGCATCCGGGTTCTCCCCTTTCACTCGTTCCAATTCTTCCATCAAGTCCGTTACATCGATGGTTTCATACAGGTATACCTCGGAATCGCATCGATTGGGAAACAGAAAGGGCATCATGGCATGTACGCCATCCAGCCCCCGAATCCGGGTTCCATCCCAACGATCTCCTCGTCTCTTCTTGTTTTCCAAATCTATCGACCCTCGGTCCTTTCATTGATATGATTCCCTATTATATCAAATATGAGGATAATTTCAATAGATTGCCGTGACCTACCCCTGATTTGTTAGGCTCTCAAGCTGCCATAATTCCTCCTGGGAGGGCACCTTGTTTTCCGGCATATAGTCCGCGATTCGGGATACGTTCATCAAATGGGTGTAGGTCACATTTTCAGAGATAGAATTGTTGCCCCAGGAACCACATCCCAACGTGTTGGTGGGGTTCAGACCATTAAAAAAGCTGCCTCCCGCACTAAAGGAGCATGCCTGGTTCACCAGGAACCGGGAAACTGACAATTGCAATCCTGCATACTCTATATTCTCCCGATTATTGGAATGAATGGCCACACTATGGCCTTTCCCCTCTACCTCCAGATTGGCCTTGGCCATTGCCACGCCTTCTTTGAAATCATTATATCCATGTACTACCAATACCGGGCACATTTTTTCCTTGGTAAGAAGTTCTTCTTTGCCATAGCCTTCTCCCTCCACCACGATAACCCGACAATCTTCCGGTACCGCAAGACCCGCCAGTTCTCCTATCTTTTGCGTCGACTGACCGATGGCATGACGGTTCATTGTCCCTTCCGGAAACAAGGCTTCTCGAAGGGTATCTCTCTCTGAATCCTGCCGTAAGACCAAACAGCCCTCCTCTTCAAAGCATTTCATAATTTCTTCCTTATCCTCTTTGGGGAAGATGGCGCTTTGCTCTCCGGAGCAAATGATACCATAATCAAAGGCTCTACCGGCCACCAATTTGGATACGGCTTCCCGGTAATCGATACCCCGGTCCAAAATGCATTGCACATTACCGGCGCCCACACCCAGGGCCGGTTTGCCGGAGCTGTAGGCCGCTTTCACCATACCCATACCGCCGGTGGCAATCACCACATCGCATTGCGCCATCAGGTTACGTGTATTCTCTCTGGACTGCCAATCCAATATTTGAATCAAATGAGAAGGCATCCCCAGCTTTGTTAGTGCTTCATTCATATATTCCACCGCCTTGGTGCTGCTCTTGATGGCCCGGTGATGGGGTGTAATAATAATGGCATTGCCGCACTTCAATGCAAACATAGCATTGCTCATAGGTGTAACGATGGGGTTGGTTAGGGGTGTAATGGATGCCACCAATCCCATGGGCTTTGCAATCTTCGTAATACCGGTTGTGTCATCTCTTTCCAGAATTCCTCTGGACTTCTTCCCCTTCAAATGATTCCAAATAATCGATGCCTTACTTTGGTTTTTGATGGTCTTATCGGGTACGTTGCCCATGCCGGACTCTTCCACGGCCATTTCCGCCAGCTCTTCCGCATGGTCGTAAATGGCTTTGGCGATGTTCATAACCGCAGTGTCCACCTCTTCTTGGGACATTTTTTCAAATTCAGCCTGGGCTACTTTCCCTCGCTGAACATATCCTCCAATGTATTCTTCGCTATTTTTTTCCATTGGTTGGTTTTGCTCTTTTCCTTCCATGTCAACTCTCTCCTTGTCTCCATAAATAGTACACTTATTATATCCCACCCCCTACCCAAAATCAACGAGAGCCTGGCTACCAGAGCCCGGTGACCGAACCCCCGGGTAAATCATTGGACAAAAAAGAGACCCCAAAATGAAGTCTCTTTCGACCTGGATTTTCCCTATAGAGAACTGGATTTTGCCCCCACCCGAGGCTCGATTCTCCCCTCAGAGACCCGTTGCAAGAATACTGCAACCAATCTGGGATCGAATTGTTGACCCGCCTTCTTCTCTAATTCCTGAAGGGCATAGAACACACTGTAGGCATCTTTATAGGGCCTCAGAGATATCATGGCATCAAAGGCATCGGCAATGCATAGAATACGGGCGGATAACGGAATGTCCTCTCCCGAAATTCTTCGGGGATATCCTCTCCCATTGTACCATTCATGATGTCCGATAACCGCCGGAATAACATAGTCCAGAGAAGGTAAATGCCGGATAATGCTGACGGAGTTCTCCACATGGCCTTGCATTAACAAGTACTCTTCATCGGTCAATTGCCCCGGCTTGTTCAAAATGTTTTCGCTGATGCCGATTTTCCCAATATCATGAAGCAATGCCGCTTCCCGAATGATTTCTACCGCATCATCCCCCAAACCGATTCCATAGGCAAGCTCTGTGGCGTAGTAGGATACGTTATTGGAATGATTGAAAGTGTAATGATCCTTGGCATCAATGGCTGCAGACAAAGCATATACCGTGGAAGCGTAGCCGGAATAAATATCTTGATGATCCACTTCCAGGCTCACTTGGGTTCCATCCATTCGTTCCACTATTCCGGAGCTGAGGGCCAATGCATTTTTTCCGCTTTTTTTCGCTTGAAATACGGCCAAATCCGCAGTTTCAATCAATTCCTTCGTGGTGCTAGCGGTATGCGGGATAGCAGATATACCAATGCTGGCGGTTAACACCTTCATGGAATGGTCCGGAGACTTTTGATTCATTTCTAATATCTGTCGATGAATCCCCTTTGCCAGGTTCTTCGCCGATAGCAAATCATATCCCGGCAGAATGGCACCGAATTCCTTGGCATTGTACCTAGCCACCGAACCACCGGTACCCACACTGGCTTCTAGGATGGAAGCAATCCGCTTTAATGCCAAATCCCCTTCCTTGTTGCCGTAGAGTTGATTGTATAGTTTAAAATCATCCAGATTAATCAACATCAACGCAAGGCCGGTTTCCCCACACTTCTGGAATTCTTCCTCCAATGTTTCGTAAAAACACTTTCGATTCAACAGGCCGGTCAAATCGTCGGTGCGGGCCTCCTGATACACCTTTTCATATAAAGTGGAGTTTTTTAAGGCAATGGAAGCGATGGCAGAAACGGATTCCAGGAAGCTGATGTCATCGAAGTTATATCGGTTCCCTCGCTCCTTGGAAGTGAGAAAGATAATACCCACCAGAGTCTGTCCTTCCAGCAGGGGAACAAAACACTCCACCTCCAGATCCCGCAGCACCCTTTTTTCTTCTTCCCGCAAGGCTCGAAACCCCGGAAATCTCCTCAAATCTTCCATAAAGAGACATTCCCTTTTCTCCTTTAAATGGACCACGATGGGGTTGTCCTGCTGAAAACGGATGGGTTTATTATCCAGTGGATTATCGGAATGTACCATGGCATAGGGCAGACCCTCGCCCTTGCTAACAAAAATATATGCACTTCGGACCAGCAAGGTCTCTTCTAATAGTGTGACCAACTGCTCCATGATTTCCGATATTTTCAAAGTCTTGGTAACGGAATAGCTGAAATTCTTTAAATGCTCCGCCCTTAATATTTCTTCCCGAATGAAAACGCCATCGATAAATTTTTTCACCACAGTATGGGTTAGCAGGGCAAATATGCTGAAGGCCACAGCAATCATCATCACCTTTTGCTCTGTGGACACCACGAAATACCGAGCCACCAATCGATCCAGAGGCAATACCAGATTGGAAAATACAAATACAGAAATCAGGGCCACGATGGCATAGCTACTCCCCTTAGATACCAACAAGGTCAAACGGAAAAGACGTCTACGGTACAATGCGTAGAATAAACAAAATACCATAATAAGACCGGAGGCAATATCCACCGGGATACCTTGGAAAGGCGGTAGCATCAGAATGACATGGCCAATGAAGATGGCGGCAATCCCTACTGATATGGACGTGAATTGCTTCCTTCTCGCCGTATCGTGCCGGAAGCAGTATATAATGTGACGGAACATTTCCACCACCATGCCGCCACATAAAATAAACAGAAAGACCACAGGCCAGGTAATGGTATACACAAATCCCACATTCCCGGAAACATCGGTATGAATCGTCGGCATGGCAATAAAGATACCCGTAAACGTGTTGATGGTTCCAATCACCAGGACTCCCAGACCCCAAAACCGGTCCATTAATCGAGGGGTACTTCCCACAAAATCCCGGACAAACAACATAAAGGAATAAGTAATCAGCAGCAATCCCCAAACCGACACGTGAAACCAAAATTCCTCCGTGGGGGGATATTGCATCCTCATGAAGAAACTACCACCGGTCCACAGCACACCGCTGACCAACATAATAATGAATGCCCGGATAACCTTGGTTTTTTTCGCCGCCACAAAGGCCAGCAACAAAAACCCGTAACAACACAAGGCAATGATGGGAATAAAAGCATAACTACTCATATACCACATCACCTCCTTGACTGCTCCAAACCTCTTCCTGAATATCCATCAATCGTTGTAATTGCATGGGCTTTGGATTAACCTGTCGGATGGCAGAATTCTCCTGCCGGTAATATGTCTGGAAGGTTCCGCACTTTAAAATTGTGATTTCCAGAGGATCCATTCCCAGAATTCTTTTCAGGTCCTGATAATCCTGATCCAGGTATTTAAAGTATATGCTAAGATGGTCTCTTAGAATTTCCCGGGTGGATGCCCGATGGGCCAATTCTTCCGGAGCCAACTCCACATAAAGATGCATAAAAGGCTTGTTTTGATGGGTATACTCTTTCGCCACCACCCATTCTATAATGGGAAGTCCGGAAAGTTGCATCACGGATTCAATAGATGCCTTGGTAATTCGGGTAAAACCTGCAATATCAATCACATCCGGGGTTCGATCGATGTATTGGAATCGAGGTATTCGCACGCCATCTCCCTGCCCATACAGGGCAAGACAACGGTACATATCTCCCACCCGATATCGCATAAAGGCGCCACCCTTCAACACCGACACCACCAGCTCATACTTTTCCCCCGCTACCACCTGATCCATCAGGCAGGTCTTGGGAACGTAGGCCGGATTCTCCATATTCTTTTCCATTTCGCTCTCTGGGATAAATTCATAGAAACAGGCATCGGGGAAAAATATCATGCCATCCCGGGTCCATGTTTCCGTGCCCACCAGGGTGGGCTCCGTTCCGGCAAACAACTCCATGGGTCGAATGCCCCACAAATCCTCCAGCTCGTCTTTATAGCACTGGTTATCCGTTCCCGCCACCATAAAGCCTCTCAGTCGGAATAGATCCCGGGGTTTCATTTCCCTTCCTTCTTTTTTACAGACCTGTTTTGCTTTCATATATCTCCAAATCATGGTGGGTGACATGGTTTGGGCCGCTTTCAACAAGCCTCCGCCGCCACCACCGGCAGCCAATTTGGAAAAACTAATAGAAACGAAATATAGAACGCTGCCCAATCCAAAGAAATAGTCAATTCCCGTAGAAAGACCCATCTTAAAGCCCTTCTTATTCCTCTCACTGAAGCTCATGGATTCGGCTTCCTTTACCGGAGGCAAAAATGAGATATCGATTTCCTTGTTCAATGCCCGGGGGAAAATCCCGGTGGCATATGGTAATGGAGCAAGTCCATACAAAAAGTGATACCGGGGGGAAATATCAAAGGTTCCTTCCCCTTTCCCCGTAGCCAAAATCAAACAGGCCAATAGGTTGTTCCGGAAGGTGGCCAACATACCTTGGCTGTAGGGCGCAATCTTAATGGGGAATCGGCCTCCCTCCCAAGTGGTTTGAAGCCATAACACGGCTTCCTCCGGCAACATATCATCCTTCTTTAATAGCAGAATTTCTGCATAATCCTGATAGGTTGTCAACGGAAATCGCTCCCTGAATTCTCGAATGGTGCAGGGGGCCATGTTTCCGGATAATTGTTTGCCCATGGGACTCTCCAGAAATAGTTGAATCTGCTCTTCCATTAAACGATTTTGAATCCGCATATAAGAAGGAACATCTAACTTGAGAAATCCGCAGTATTCATCCCACAGCTCCTTGGGAGGTGTCTGACTGAGTTTATCTTCAAACCTCATGTTCGTTTCCTCCTATGAAGTTCGGGCCAGACCCCAAACTTTGCATACTCGCCTTGGTGGGAATCAGAAATGGTATTCTTTGGCGATAGCTTTCATATCCATCCAGAATTCTCGGGAAGGTCCAATGATCCTGAAGCAGGATGTATAAAAAATTCAGCAGAATCAAAACAGCGACTGTGATGGACGTCTGTAGGCTACCCAAAACAAAACCAAGACTCACATAGCCTCCTGCAAAAAACAAAAATCCGGGATGACGGCACACTCCGTACCATCCCCGGTCATATACTTGATTTTTCAATCCCTGTTCGTGTTGAATATAGGTTTCACGGAAGGGCAGTGCTAAGAACAATACATACATCAGCATTCCAAAACAAAGAAGGGCCACTACCAATCCCATCCAATGAACTACCCCAAAATCCATGCCAGGCAGGATGTCTCGAATCATGAAAAAGGTTGCCAACCCCAATGCCAACATTCCCAAAAGAAACCCGGATCGAAGTCCCGGATTTTTCCACAATACTTGATTGAAATCATAAAGCCCAAATAATATAAATGCCGCTATGCCAATGACCAGTGCTGTCATGGTTCCCTCTCTCCCGCTGCTATCTTGTTTCGTCCCAATAAAAAAGCACCCAGGTAAGATTTTATCATTGAAAATATGGCTTTTCAATGTATTTCCCCCGGGTACTTTCTAATTTATCGTATTATTTTTTCATTCTTGTGTAATTTTCTGACTTTTCACACAAGATATGGTGTTTTTATCGGATTGCCTTCGCAAATTCTTTGCCGTATTCCAGCGCCTTTTCTTCCGCTTCGGGATCCGGTGCCCACATGGCACGAAGTTCTTCTGCCACCATTTCGAACCCGGCCCCTTCCATCATCTCCCGCAGCATCTTGGCACTTTCTCCACTCCAGCCATAACAACCAAATGCAGCCGCCTTTTTGTTCTTAAACTTCATGGCTTTCATGAGATGTATAAATCCTGCCAAAGTATGCATACAACCGTTATAGAAAGTGGGAGATCCCAACAGCACGGCTTTGGAGCGAAACACTTCCGTAATCAAATCATTTTCGTCGCTTTTGGTAATATTAAACACCTTCACCGTCACTTCCGGATCTTCCAGGGAAATGCCCTCCGCAATCTTCTCCGCCAACCGTTTGGTGCCATTCCACATGGTATCGTAAACCAGGGTTACCTGATTTTCCTGATAATCGTTGGCCCAAGCCATATACTTTTCCACAATCTGGGTGGGGTTCTCCCGCCAGATCACACCGTGGCTAGTAGCAATAATATCGATGGGGAGCTTCAGCGCCAACACCTCCTCCAGCTTCTTCTTAAGAATAGGGTTGAAAGGATTCAATATATTGGCATAATACTTAATCGCCTCGGCTTCCAACACACAAGGGTCTGCCAAGTCGTTAAACAACTCCTGCACTGCATAATGTTGGCCGAAAGCATCGTTGCTGAATAGAATGTTGTCTCCGGTCAGATAGGATGCCATACTGTCTGGCCAGTGAAGCATTTGCATTTCTACAAAAATCAGTTCCTTTCCATTGCCTACATCCAGTTTATCTCCGGTTTTCACCACCCGGAAATCCCACTCCTGATGATATTGACCCTTCAAGGATTTAACCGCATTGGCTGTGCAGTAAATAGGGGTATTGGGAATCCTTTTCATCAACTCCGGCAGAGCACCGCTGTGATCCACTTCTCCATGGTTCATCACAATATAATCAATAGAAGACAGGTCCACTTCCTGCGCCAGGTTTTCTACAAACTCTTTATCAAAAGGAGCCCAAACCGTGTCCACCAAAACAGTCTTTTCTTCTTCTATCAGATAGGCATTGTACGTGGATCCATTATGAGTGGAATATTCATTTCCATGAAAAGCCTGTAGCTCCCAATCAATAATCCCCACCCAGGACACATTATTTTTAATTTGTCTTCGCATTTGTTCCTCCTTTAGCAATTCCCTGTTTCCATGGCAATTCCGTCACTTACTCCATTTTCCTCTTTTAATGCACTGAATGCATTTTATATTCATATTATAGCACAATTGAAAACTATCCACATTTAGAGTAACCACATTCCCGGCAAGTGACACAGCCGCCCTCGTGCTCTAAAACACTTCCGCATTCCGGACAATATTTCACATTTTTATCTTCTTTTACTGTGGCTGCTGCCTTTTTCGCCGTGGATTCAATCATGGCAATTCCGTTACCTCCGGATTTCGATGCCTTGATGACCTTTTCGATGGTTTTGGCAATGGCATCAGGGCAGGATGTTACACCCAAACCCTTTTGGCGAATGGTGGAGGCGCATCGAATCCCCCGAAGTTGCTCCACCAGCACGTCACTGCTGAGACCGCTTCGAAGGGCGATGCTCACCAACCGGGCGGTGGCTTCAGATTGGGAAGGACAGCCTCCGGCTCTTCCGGTGTTGGTAAACACCTCGCAGATTCCCTTCTCATCGTAATTCACCGTGATATATAGATTTCCACATCCGATTTTCACTTTTTCCGTAAAGCCCATGGTTACATTGGGTCGAGGTCGGGGAATGATCACTTCCTCCTCCCCCTGCTCCCCAGATGTTCCGGCCTTCTCATCCGAAGTCTCCTTTGGGGTGTTCTCTTTTCCATTGCCCATGGTAAGTACCTGCTCATCCCGGGACCCGTCCCGATAGATGGTAATTCCTTTACACCCCAGAGAAAATGCTAGCTTGTAAACCTCTGCCACATCCTCTTCCGTGGCATCGTGGGGGAAGTTTACGGTTTTGGATACCGCATTGTCGGTATGATGCTGGAAAGCGGCCTGCATCTTCACATGCCAGATAGGGGAAACATCATGGGCGCAGACAAAGGTTTTTTTCACCTCATCGGGAATTCCCGGGACCTTTGATAGCGTGCCCTGCTCCGCAATGGATTCTATCATTTCTTCCGTATATAGCCCGGCTGCTTCCAACCGCTCTTTCAAGATTTCATTGGTTTCCACCAGTTTGGTTTGATCCATTACATTTCGCACATATGCGTAGGCAAAAACCGGTTCCACACCGGAAGATACTCCTGCCAGAATGGATAACGTGCCGGTGGGTGCTATGGTAGTTACCGTGCCGTTGCGAAGGGGTTTTCCCTCTCGGTATATGCTCTCTGAAAAGGTAGGAAAGGCCCCTCTCTGCTCTGCCAGTTTTTCACTAGCCTGGTGGCCGATTTCGTTGATTGTTTTCATCAGGGCTTCTCCGTAGGCCACTCCCTCTTCACTATTATAGGGAATGCCCATGTATAGCAGCATATCCGCGAAGCCCATCACGCCCAGGCCGATTTTTCGGGTCAGTTTGGTGACCCGGTCGATTTCCGGCAGGGGATACTTGTTCATATCAATCACATTGTCTAAGAAATGGACCGCCTTATATACCGTGTCTCTCAGTTTTGCTTCGTCTAAAACCCACCGGTCTTCTTGCCGTTTTAAATGCTGCACCAAATTGATGGAGCCCAGATTGCAGGATTCATAAGGCAAGAGAGGCTGCTCTCCGCAGGGATTGGTAGACTCAATTTCTCCCAACGAAGGAACCACATTGTCTTTATTCAGTCGATCCAGAAAGATGATCCCCGGTTCTCCGGTTTGCCACGCTGAATGCACGATGGTTTCGTACACTTCCCTGGCCATCAATTGACCCACTTTTTCTCCCGTGGCCGGATCCATTAAATCGTAGGGCTCATCTTTTTCTACCGCCTCCATAAAGGGCTCTGTAATCCCCACGGAAATATTAAAATTAGTCACTTCATTTTTGTTATTCTTGCTCACCACGAATTCCATAATGTCCGGATGATCCACCCGAAGGATGCCCATATTGGCTCCCCTTCGAGTCCCCCCCTGTTTCACTGCATCCGTAGCCGCATTAAAAACCTTCATAAAGGAGATGGGACCGCTGGCTACCCCACCGGTGGAGTTTACCGTGGCACCTTGGCCACGTAAGCGAGAAAAAGAAAATCCGGTACCTCCGCCACTTTTATGTATCAATGCCGCATTCTTAATGGCATCAAAAATGCCCTCCATGGAATCCGGTACCGGCAATACAAAACATGCCGACAACTGGCCCAAAGGGCGTCCTGCATTCATCAACGTAGGAGAATTGGGCAAGAACTCCAAATCCGTCATCATTTGGTAAAATTCATCCGACAAGGCCTTCACATCTGCTTGAGGATTATAATTCAAGTCTGCCATGGCAATGGCATCCGCTACCCTGTGAAAGAGACCTTCCACCGTTTCCTTCACTTGCCCTTGTTCGTCCCGGGCTAAATACCGTTTTTCCAACACCGTTTTGGCATTCTCCGTAATTTTCATCGCATGTCTCCTTTTCCCATCTTTTGTACTACATATTGTATCACCCCTTCAATGAAAGTCAATATGTAGTTAAAACCAAAAAACCCTCCTTAGGAGCCCTTGGCCGTTTTGGGTTCCAATATCTCCTGTATTTTCCCCACGGTTTCCCGTAACATGAGTCCTTCGGTATCTATGATAATATGGGCGTATTTTTCATACAGTGGAACTCTCTCATGGTATAAATCCAAAAGGGTTTGTCCCTTTTCGATGGTGATTCCTCTTTGGTGAAGATCCCCCAAGCGCTGTTTTATCTCCTCATAGGAAAGCTTCAAATATATCACGGTGCCGATTTCTTGAAAATGATCCATGGCCTTTTCTCCATAAACCGCGCTGCCTCCCGTGGCAATCACCGTCTTTTCTGCCACAATGGATTGGTTCACCTGGTCTTCCACCTCATGAAAACCCGGCACCCCTTTTTCTTCGATGATTTGCGACAATTTCTGCCCCAGTGTCTTTTGGATGAGCAAATCCGAATCGATATATTCATAGCCCATGGCTTTCGCCAATACCACACCTACGGTACTCTTCCCGCAACCCGGCATGCCGATTAAGATGATGTTGCTTTCCTTTTTCATCCCCTCTGTCACTTATTACCCCTCCTTCTTGGCCCGAATCACTCCAAAAACCCCTTGTCCCAATCCTTCCTTGGATTCTTGCAATACATTTTCAAAAGAATCCACCGTTTGGCCTGATTCCTCCACATAAAATCCGGCATCTGCCATGGCTGCCTGGATTTCCTCTCCGGAATGGAAAGAGGCCCATCGATAAAACTCGTTCTCCTCCTTTTTTTCTTGGTATATCCGGCCCAAGGGAGTGGAAACATCCAAGAATCCCATAACGAAAACCCCACCGGGCTTCAGCACCCGATGAATCTCCCCCAAAGTTTTATGCAAATCTTCTAGGAAGCAATCCACGGTGATCATGGTCACCAAATCGTACTGCTCTGTGTCCAGAGGCAAGTTCTCCCCCCTCCCGGGGTAAACCCGAATTCCCCTTTCCATGGCCACTTCAGCCATTTCAGAAGAAGGCTCAACACCTTCATGAATTCCCAAGGCTTCGGTAAAAATACCCGTACCACAACCAATATCCACGGCTCTTTCAAAGGGCGGCAACATCTGTCGAATCAAAGCCAACTCCGATTGAAACAGTGCATCATGATGGTGAAACCATTCCTCATATCGCTGCGCCAATCCGGCAAAGACTTCTTTATTTTCATGGGTCTTGCACAAATACCAGGCTGCCCGCTTGTCCACATTAATCACCCGAACTTGCTGAAAACAACGGTTTAACTCCGTGACGCACTCCTCCATTTCCTTCCGACCATGCTGAATGAAATGAAAATAGTCCCCTCCTTCCAGATACTCCACAAAAGAAGTGGCCAGGGACCGGTTTTGATTATAGTCAAACAAGATCACCCAATGACGAGTCACTCGGCTCATTTCTTCATACAGACTTTTTCGATCTTGGGGAGAAAGGCCGTGGGCCACATAGGATGCGATGGACACATCAAAAGAATGATCCGGGAAAGGCAATCCTTTGGTTCCGCTGGATTGTACAAACTCAATATCCGGATTCTTCTTTCTGGCCACCGCCAGCATTTGCTCCGCTTCATCCACCCCCACTACCGCCAGGCCCTCCTCTCGTAAGGCTTGGCACAAGGCCCCGGTTCCGCAACCTACGTCCAGAATGGAATCATACTCCTTGAAAGAGAATGCCTCCCTTTGCTCATTTAGGATTCGTCGATACCTTGTTAATTGGTAGCCATAAAACCATCCGTAGACTCCGGCAATGCGGTTGAATAAGCCCTGATTTCCACCTTCTTTAGGCTTCTTCATCGTCCTTTTCTCCTCCCTCTTGGAAGTCTTCATATATGTGACTGGCATCACAGAAGGGCATATCGCTAGAATGCCCACAGCGGCACAAGGTGACTCGATTTCGCACCTCGTACACAGTACCGTCGCAAGATTCAATGGGAACTCCACCCTGCACATACAAGGCGGAACTGACCCCCTTCTCCGGATCCTGCAACACGGCAATTTGCGGTTCTAACTCCGGTTCCATTAAGGTGCCGTCCTTTTCCCGAGCGGTCAATCGCCCTGCGGGACACTCGTTGGCCCCAACGATGGCCTCCTCCCGATTCTCTTCCTTTCCGGAAGCCAGGGTGAGTTGCCATGCGTCCCCATTGTTTCGATGGCAAAATCGGGCCAGTGCACACCGATGGTCATCTAACAAATCTAGGGTAGGACCCTCCAGTGTATCGGCCCTGTCCAAATACGGTTCTCGCGAAGCGGTTTCTTCTCCGTCAAAGGAATGATGCACATGAGCACCATCACAAAAGGGCGGGGTGGTGGTTTTCCCACATCGACAGAGGGAATAGCTTTCCTTTTGGGGAAGAGTCCTTCCCTCTTCATATATATAGGTTCGCCCCTTGGGGGTGATAATTTTCTCTACCAAAGGGATACTGCCTTCCACCAAGTAAGGTCCATTTTTCACGATGCGTATTTTCTGAGGTTTCTTCGCTTTTGTCATGTTGCTCTCCTGTCTCTTGTCATTTCGCTTAACTGTATTTTGTGTTTTTCTCTGCCTATTATACCATACCCATTTCTTCCAAGTCCCACCCCTTCCTATGAAAAGACAAAGAAAAGGACGCCCTAATAAAAGACGCGTCCTACTCTATCCTCCATGGAATGTCTTCATTCCCCTATCATATTTTCATCCACTAAAGTCAAAATCCCAGTCAGCGGCCTTATTGAAGGGAAAGGCTTCCCTCCTTCACTTCGATTGTCACATGGTCTCCGTCCTGCACCTCTCCGGAAATGATGGCTCTGGCCAACAAGGTTTCCAAGGTGCGCTGCAAATACCTTCGCAAGGGTCTGGCACCAAAGGCGGGGTCGTACCCTTCTCGCAATAGAAGCTCTTTGGCTTCATCCGTCAAGGCCATGGTAACCTGTTTCTCCGAAAGCCGGTCTTCAATGGACCGCAGCATCAAATCCAGAATACTCATCAATTCTTCCTTCTGAAGCGGCTTAAACAAAACCGTTTCATCCAATCGATTCAGAAATTCCGGTCGGAAGGTGGCCCGCAGTTCCCGCATCACCGCATCTTGTACCTCCGGTGTGAGATTCCCCTCTTGATCCAGCCCATCCAACAGCAATGGGGCCCCCAAATTCGAGGTCATAATCAGCACCGTATTCTTAAAGTCTACGGTTCGGCCCTGAGAATCCGTGATGCGACCGTCATCCAATATCTGAAGCAGCACGTTAAATACGTCCATATGAGCCTTTTCAATTTCATCAAACAACACCACGCTATAGGGCTTCCTTCGAATGGCCTCTGTCAATTGCCCCCCCTCTTCGTATCCCACGTAACCGGGAGGGGCCCCAATCATCCGGGCTACTGAATGCTTTTCCATATATTCGGACATGTCAATACGAACCATGTTTTCTTCGGTGTCAAAAAGAGCCTCCGCCAAAGTCTTGGCTAACTCTGTTTTTCCCACTCCGGTGGGACCCAGGAACAAGAAGGAACCAATGGGTCGATTGGGATCCTTAATACCCGCCCGGGAGCGAATAATGGAATCTGCCACCTTCTGCACCGCTTCGTCTTGCCCGATTAACCGTTGGTGCAGAATTTGATCCAGCTTCAGCAACTTCTCCCGCTCCCCTTCTACCATGCGAGCCACGGGAATCCCGGTCCATCGAGAAACGATTTTGGCGATTTCCTCCGGCGTCACACTTTCCCGGAGAAGAGTGGTTTCTCCTCGCTCCTCACTGTCTTTGGTAGCCTGTGTCAACTCTTTTTCCAGAGCAGGAATTTCTCCATAGCGGAGTTGTGCGGCTCTCTCCAAGTCATAGTCTCTTTCTGCCATCTCCGCCTGGTAATGAAGCTCCTCCAGCTTTTCCTTCATGTTGCTCACCTTGGAAATGGCTTCTTTTTCTTTTTCCCATGTAGACATCATGGCCTTCAGTTGATCCTTTTGCTCTGAAATTTCCTTTCGAAGATTTTCCAACCGAACCAAACTGGCCTCATCTTTTTCCTTGGCCAAAGCAGCTTCTTCAATCTCCATCCGCATGATATCCCGATTCACTTCATCCAATTCCGTGGGGAGAGACATCAATTCCGTTTTAATCAAAGCACAGGCTTCATCTACCAAGTCGATGGCCTTGTCTGGCAAGAAACGGTCGGTGATATATCGGTGAGACAACACGGCGGCCTGAATCAAACTGGCATCATTGATGGTAACCCCATGATAAATTTCATATCTTTCTTTCAATCCACGTAAAATAGAAATGGTTTCCTCCACGGTGGGTTCATCAATCATCACCGGCTGGAAACGACGCTCCAAGGCGGAATCCTTCTCAATATATTTTCGGTACTCATCCAGGGTAGTAGCACCAATGCAGCGCAGCTCTCCCCGAGCCAGCAAGGGCTTCAGCATATTGCCCGCATCCATGGACCCTTCCGCTTTCCCGGCTCCCACAATATTATGAATTTCATCAATAAAAAGAATGATGGAGCCTTCGCTTTTTTTCACCTCATCCAGCACCGCTTTTAGTCGTTCTTCAAACTCACCACGATACTTGGCACCTGCTACCAGTGCGCCCATATCCAGAGAAAAGAGCCGTTTGTTTTGTAGATTCTCCGGCACATCTCCCCGTACAATCCGTTGAGCAATGCCTTCCACTACCGCCGTTTTTCCCACACCCGGTTCTCCAATCATCACCGGATTATTCTTGGTCTTCCGGGAAAGAATGCGAATAGTATGCCGAATCTCTTCCTCACGTCCAATCACCGGGTCCAATTTATTCTCCCGGGCCAGCTGCACCAGATCTGCCCCGTATTTTTCCAAAGCTTCATAGGTGGCTTCCGGATTATCGCTGGTCACCCTTTGGTTGCCTCTCACTTCCTTCAATTTTTGAAGGAAGCCTTCCCGTTGAATGCCTCTTCTTTCCAGCCGCAGTTTTCCCTCCTTGGTGTTGTGAGCCAGAATCCCCAGCACCACATGCTCCACGCTGGTGTAGTGATCTCCCATAGCCTTGGCTTCCTGCTCCGCTTGATGGATGGCCCGATTGGCTTCGGGGGAAAGCGTAGGCTGTGCTCCTCCCGCTACTTTGGGTTTTTTCTGAATGGCATCCATCAATTGCTGTTCCAAGCCTTTACTATCCACACCCATCCTCTCAAAAATAGAGGGAATCAAGCCCTTTGGGTCGGACAACAAAGCCACCAAAAGATGGTCCGGGTCCACCGTGGGATTTCCATACTCGCCACCCAGATTCATGGCCTCTTGCAAAGCCTTTATGGTATTTTGTGTCATCTTTTCCGTGTTCATTTTATTCACCGCCTTCCATATTTCTCAACCAAGGCCTCTTCGAATCCCAAGCCCGGCATATCCTTTTCAAAATAGATTTCCAATGCATCTTGAATCCATTGGCAAACCTTCATTAATTCTTCCGCCACTTGATGGCTGGTGGTATTCTCCTTGTGGAATCCATACTTTCGAATCAATCGGTTTCCTTCCACCACCGTAGGACCTCCCGGTAACACCGTTCCCAACCTGGGTTCCATTTCATCCAGTCGGGCAAATAGATCCTCCAACAGAGACCAAAGGACGGTAGAAGTGGTGCGGGTGGTAATCCGCAAGGTGGCTTCCAACACCTTTCCATGAATCTGAAAGTGAATCTGGAAAAACACCTTGGGTTGATATCGATAGGAAAGAGTGGTTCGATATTCCACCGAATCATGCGCCGTATCCTGCAGCAAAGAAATGCTGCCTGCATAGGTCATGGCTTCAGTCATCCGGTTGACGATTTCCGAAAACCGAAGGGATGGCAAATCAATACCATAGTGGCTGGCCAAAAGGTCATCCACAAATTGAGACCGGCTTTTTCCGGCCTGCACACACTCCCTGTCAATCCTGGTGATGGTGTCGTCGGATAGAATTAAACTGATAATGGATTTTGACATTTCCTTCCCTCTTTCTCACCCTCATCACTTCGAAATAACTTCGCACTCTAACTATGCCGCCATACACAACATATATACCCATATTATGTCATATGCACCATACTTTGTCTATATTATTATTAACTTTTAATACATTTTATTATTTCGGGCCCTTAACCACTTTCCTCTCTATAATTGTCATCTCGCCATCTTCCAACATATGCTGTGAGAATCCTTCGTTTCTAAAATCTTCCGATGGGTATATAATAGATTAACGAAAATCGCCGTCCGGCATCCTATTTGAGACACTTTCTTCGAGTCTCTTGGATGAGCATAAAGAAAGGTGACGCCAATGAATATGAAAAAGAAATGGACTGCCCTGTTTCTGGTGTTATTATTGTTGCTGACCGTGGGCTGCGGAAGCGGCAATACAGAGGCTGGCAATGGTGAGGAAGCCGCCCCCGTTGTGGTGGCCACCATGCTGGATTCCGAAGGAGGAATCCTGGGGAAAATGATGATTCTTCTCCTAGAGGAAAACGGCATTTCTACCGTGGATAAAACCAATTTTGGGACTCCGGATATTTTAAGAAAAGCCCTTGAGAACGGAGAGGTGGATTTGGTGTTGGACTATACCGGCTCCGGCCAGTACTATCATCCGGCAGATGCCACAGACCCCACCATATGGAATGACCCGGATGCCGGATATGCCCTCACTGCCCAGTTGGATTTGGAGAAAAACAACATCCACTGGCTAGCTCCCGCTTCCGCCAACAACACGGAGATGATTGCCGTAACCCGGGCCTTTGCCGCGGAGAACAATCTGGTCACCATGGAAGATTTAGCCAACTACATCAATGAGGGAGGGGATTTCAAATTGATTTGCTCCGCTTCCTTCGCAGAAAATCAGATGGGACTATTGGGATATGAGGAAGCTTATGGGTTTAAACTCACCAACCAACAATTGATTACCCTAAGCTCCGGCAATACCTCGGAAATGTTGAAGGCACTGGCGACCGGCACCAACGGGGTCAATGCATCCCTAGTGTACGGAACGGACGGAGCTTTGGATGAAATGAATCTGGTGGTGCTCCAGGATCCCATGCACATTCCACCGGTCTATTTGCCGGCTCCCGTCCTACGAGGGGATAAGCTGGAACAATACCCTGCCATACCGGAAATTCTGGCACCTGCCTTTGAGGCACTCACTCTGGAAACCCTACAAGAACTCAATGCCAAAGTGGCCTATGATGGCAGAGACGCTGCTTCCGTGGCAGAAGAATTCCTGAAAAATGAGGGGCTATTGCCGTAATGAAGCAAGGGAATATCAAAGGTTGGTTGGGCTTGCTGTTCATGGCCTTGGCCCTATTCTTACCCATAGGAACCTTGCGGCCCAACCGAATCCTTCCGGGAACAACATTTCATCTATACTCTCTATTGAAAGAACCCATGGCTTGGGCCTTTGTTGTGCTGGGGCTGATCCTGATGGCCTTTCTTTGGAGCCTTGTTATCAAGGGCGGGAAATATACTCCTGCCCTTGATGTTTTTCCCTGGATTTTAACCTTGCTTCCGGCAAGTCTCCTGACCGCCATCGCAAAGTATGAGACCATAGAAGTCGTCTATGACCCGGAGGTGGTGCGCATCTCTCTCAGTAGTGGCTTCTGGCTTGGGTTGATGGGAACCATACTGATCCTCAGTACCGGCAAAAGGAAGGGTTTTCTTTTTCTCCTCACCTTTCTTTTTCTCCTGGTTCCACCTCTTTTGGGCTGGACTCCCCACTTGGCGCTGCTGAAGGAATTTCTCATCATCAAACCCACCTTCTTTATGGAGCTGCAACGCCATTTGGTGTTGGCCTTGGTCTCCGTATTATTGGCCATACTGCCGGGCATCCTACTAGGCTACGGGTGCTATAGATTTCAAAGAGGAAGAGAATGGATTTTGGCCACCGTGAATTTTTTCCAAGTGGCACCCACCCTTTCCCTTCTGGCCTTAGTCATGATTCCGTTGACTCTACTTTCCCAGGCCTATCCGGTTTTGGCAGATTGGGGAATTCGAGGCATCGGATTTGCACCGGCATTTATCGTTTTGTTTTGCTATTGCTTGCTACCCATCACTGCCAACACCTATGCCGGTTTCGACCAGGTGGAACAAGAGGTGACGGAAAGCGCTGTGGCCATGGGAATGAAATCCAACCAGGTATTTTGGAAAGTTCTTTTCCCGTTGGCATTTCCCGTCATTCTTTCCGGAGTCCGAACTGCCGTGACACAAAACCTGGGGAATACCATCCTGGCCGGCCTCATCGGCGGTGGCGGCATGGGAGCCCTTATCTTTCTAGGTTTGTCCCAATCCGCTTCGGATCTGGTAATCCTGGGGACTTTGCCAGTGGTTCTTTTTGCTTTGATAGCCGACGAATTCCTACGTCGTATCGAGATAACCGCACACTACAAAATGGGAGGCACTTATGATTCAGCTCACCAACGTGTATAAATCTTACCAGGAACAGCCTGCTTTACAAGGAGTATCTCTCTCCGTTTCGGAAGGCCAATGTGCCGTGCTCATCGGACCCTCCGGTTGCGGAAAGTCCACCTTGTTAAAAACCATCAATCGCATGGTGGATATTGACGAAGGGGAAGTAAAGGTCCGGGGAAAAGCGGTGCAGGAATATGAGCCGGAAGAGCTTCGGCGAAATACCGGCTACTGCATTCAAGGGGTGGGACTCTTTCCGCATCTCTCGGTTTCGGAAAATATTGCCATGGTACCCAAACTATTGAAATGGCCGGAGGACAAGATTATTCCCCGGGTGAAGCTTCTCATGGAGTTGAGTGGGTTACCCCTTTCCTATCTGGACAAGAAACCCCATCAACTGTCCGGCGGAGAAGCCCAACGAGTAGGTGTCTGTCGGGCATTGGCTGCAGATCCACCCATTCTGTTGATGGATGAACCCTTTGGCTCCGTGGACCCTTTGAACCGGGAAAAGCTGCAACAAGCATTCATTGCTTTGCAAAAAGAACTGCGTAAAACCGTGTTGTTTGTCACCCATGATGTGGAAGAAGCACTCATGGTGGGAGACTTAATTTTCGTCATGAACCAAGGAAAGGTGGTGGCGGAAGGGACCCCCGGGCAACTGGCCGGTTCTATGGAGTCCGCCTTTGCCAAGGAGTTTCTGGGGAAAGAGTATCCCATGAAGTTGTTGAAACGATATACAGCCCGGGACCTTCCCATGGACTCCCTTCCAAAAGATGGAGGAGATATTACAGGGTCCGCAACAGAGGACATGCCCCTGTCTCTGAAAAACCCTCCCTTAACGGAGAATAGCAACCTGCAACAAGTACTATCCCGGATGCTAGAAGAAAACCGCACCACCCTCCCCATTCTTCGGGAAGATGATACGGTACGTTATATTACCTATGGAGCCTTGGTGGCACACCTCAAGGAGATGTCTCAATGAAAGGGTACTTGCGAAGTCGGATGTTAAAACGTTATGGGGTTCCCTTGCTCTATCTTATCCTGTTTCTGGGATGGATTTTTTCCTCTCAGATGTGGATTGATATGCTATCTCCCTGGCTTCCCCCCAATGTAGGCTTGGTAATGCGTACCCCCTTGCCCATGCTGGCTTGGCAGCATCTTTTTATCGTGGTGATATCCACCGCCTTATCTGTGCTTACCGCCTTGCTGCTGGCCTCCGGTGTTCGGCTTTCCCGTAATCAAGAATGGAAATCTACCGTACTGACCGCCGGCTCCATCGCGGAGACCATTCCCAGCGCCGCCGTCATTGCCTTGGCAGTGCCCATTCTGGGGTATGGAAACGGGCCTTGTATGCTGGCTCTATATTTGTATGCCCTTCTTCCCGTGGTGCGAAATACCATGGTGGGTATGGATGCCATTCCTCTTGAAATCGCCGATGCCGCAGAGGGCCTGGGAATGACCCGGCTTCAGCAACTAATGAAAATTGACTTTCCGTTGGCCAAGCCGGTCATCTTTGCCGGCATTCGGACTGCGTTGATTATCAACGTATCCCTGGCCACTATTGGTGCTACCGTAGGCGCCGGAGGCTTCGGGGTACCTATCATTGCAGGAATTCGCAGCTACGACCCCATCCTGGTGCTACAGGGATCTATTCCCGTCTTGCTGATGGCCTTCTTTTTCGACCGGATATTCCGAAGTTCTTCGATTTAAATTACTCCTTGTTTAAAAGTTCTTCCTCATAATCTGCGGATGGCAATCTTTCCCATACCGCTCACAAGTAAAACATTTTGATATATCCGGAGCTTCCCTTCTCTCTACAATATCCCATCCTAACTTCGTATAGAATTCAGGCACTTTCGCCACCAACCACGCCCTCTTTCCTTCATGCCTTTTGATTTCTTCTTCTACTTTTTCCATTAACTCCACACCAATATGCAACCCTCGATATTGCTGTTCCACCGCTACATCGGCTACCACATACTCTCCCGCCCGGATTTCAAGAGAAGCCCCTCCAATCAAGGCGCCATCTTTTTGCGTAACGCACTTCCAGCATTTCACCACTTCATGCTCCGATTCCGCTCCGGGTTCAACTTCCAATCCATTCTCATAGAATAAATAAGTGAGCTGGATATAATCATTGGTTTCTCTGATTCGATACATGGCTTCCTTCCTTTCCTGGGTGGCAGACCTTTTATTGTTTTTGCCCATTCTATAATTCAGATTCCTTCAAGCTGAAGGTGTCCCATTGATCCAAATCCCCTTCGTTGTAACCCTTCATGAACCATCTCATTCGTTGCTCCGAGGTGCCGTGGGTAAAGCTGTCCGGTACCACGTATCCTTGGGTTTGCTTTTGGATTCGATCATCTCCCACGGCGCTGGCCGCATTCATGGCCTCCTGAATATCTCCATCCTCCAAATAATTCATATCATCCACATAATGAGCCCATACCCCGGCCAAATAATCCGCCTGTAGCTCCAGTCGCACCGTCAGCTTGTTAAATTCCGTTTGGCTCATTTGGGACCGGAGACGCTGATACTCGTCCATAATCCCCAGTTGATTTTGAACATGATGCCCCACCTCGTGGGCTATTACATAGGCCATGGCAAAATCTCCCGGCGCATCAAACCGGGTCTCCATTTCCTGGAAAAAGCTGAGATCGATATATACTTTATTGTCTCCGGGACAGTAAAAGGGTCCGGTGGAGGAACCTGCTGTTCCACAGGCCGACTGCACATACCCGGAATACAACACCAGAATCGGTTCTTGATACACTTCGCCGTATTCATAAAAGATGTCCTGCCACACCGCTTCCGTATCGGCTAATACCACCGAGGCGAATTCGGCCAATTCCTCCTCTTCCGCCGTTTGTTCATATGGGGCATTCCCCCCTTGATTAATAATCTGAGATTGGCTAAGAATTTGTCCCGGGTCTCCACCCAGCAGCATGAAAACAATAATAAAGACAATACCCAGGCCGCCACCCAGAATCCCTTTGCCGCCCATGCCAAACCCGCCGCTGCCACGTCGATCCTCCACGTTTCTACTGCCGGCTCTGCCTTTCCACTTCATGTCCCTAGCCCTCCTCTTGATTCCTCATCTTCTGGCACGATACGCGAGAACAATTTCTTTTCATCATCACTTTTTTCTATTCCCATTATACTATTTCCCAAATCCAGAAGGAACTAGATTTTGAACTGCAATTAGTTGCAGCTTGAATCAGAAAAACATATAATTGTACCGGAAGTGGGTGGCACTTCCCGGAACCGGCACCTTGTTCGGCATCATTTGATATGTTCTGACCCTATGATAATTGTAATGTTTAGGAGAAGGAAAAATGAAACGATTTACAGCTTGTATCTTGATATTTTTTATGCTCTTATTGGGGGCACCCTTAACGGGATGCACCGGAGGCACCGATGAATCTTCCGGCCAGTCTCCGACCCAGGAAACCAAATATGCCCCGGAAGACATTTTCCAAGAATCACTTCATTTCTACGGGGAGGAAGGACTCCCGCATACTTTCCAGGTTTTCGGTGTCAGCTTTGACACTGCCGCCGAACAGGCGGAAGGAAAAAACATATTTACTGTTTCCATGACAGCTCCCGGAGATGGATTTGACGCCATTTCTTATCACGCAGATGCTGCGGGTTTGCCGGAAGATGTAAAAAAAGACCGAATTGACGAGTACATGGCCAAGGGAATGTGTATACTGGAAGGAGACGCAAGCCAGGAAATCCTCATTCGAAAAACCATTCCAGAGGATGACCGTTACCAATATGTGGAGGGATGTCTTATCGAAATCAAATACTATATCGATGAAGAAAATGTTGCGAAATATATCAAAATGGCCCAGGACAATTACTCATCTCAGGCAGTTGCTCCCCTGGAAGAGCACCTGGGGAAAGAGCCGGATTGGACCCGTATCGGTTTCTTCTTGAACTCTCACAAGAATATTGCCAGTTTTTATGTGGCATACCCGGTGGACGATGTACCATCTGCCACAGAAGGGGTTACCCAAAACTTGGAAGATTTTTGGTACGATGCGGAAAGTGGAATGTTGGGCTTCCTGTACGGAATCCTTGACATCCGCTTGGACTTAGTAGAAAATAACAACACCATCTATGTAACCCAAACCATGGACACCTTTGATACCCCATTCAGCGATTACATCGCTCCGGAAAATTCCCTGACCCAGTTGGGGTTCGGCTTTGATGAAGATATGTCTTGCGGTGTGTATGAGGTCCGTGAGCCCCATTACACTTCCATCGCCATTCATCGGCCGGAGTGGGGAGACTTCCCCGAAAATTGGAACATAGAATACATGGATCAAATAAACGGAGTGCCCTTCCGTGTCACCTACCATGCCCAAGAGAACTATTACCATTTTATGGTAGAAGAAAAGGCCGCTTATAATTATTACCTTGATTCTCAAAGCTTCACAGAAGAACATCCCAGCTATGAAGTGGTGGAACAGGCTTTCAATCAAGCTTTCGGCACCCAGGGTGACGACTTTTATGAAATGCCCTTACTCCAGTTTCAACAGGTAGTACAAGAGTATTTTGGGCTCACAGTAGAAGAATTGTACCAACTCCCCATTCGATAGATTTTAATGCAAACTTTGGAGTCAGCTGCTTTGGGGTCAGGTACCTCAAAATGTTGAAAAAGGTACCTGACCCCAAAGCCTATTCCCAAATATGCCCGATGCCCCCTTCGTTTTGAAAGGAGAAACATCATGCTAGATCCGAAAAATATTACCATAGTCGCCTTAATCGTAGTAGGAGGAGTCCTCTTACAAGTATTTCTTTCCAAAAGAGAAAATAAATTTCTCGGGCTCATTCTTCCCAGCATATCCTTCCTTCTGTCCGTCATATTTATGATGATGGTCATTAACAATGAAAGCCTGGCTCATCCCGTATTCGTAGGTTTAGCCACTTTGGGCCTGTATAATGTGCCCACTCTCGTTTTTCTCACCGTTTACTTGAAGTCCCGAAAGTCGAAAACCAAACAGCCCTAAACCTATGTTACCCCCACAAAACGTTTCACCATCCGAAAACGAAACCAATAAATTTCGGGGTCGGGTACCTCATTCTTGATGAAAAAGGTATCCGGCCTTTTTTGGTACCCGCAAAAAAAACATAATGGGGTCGGGTACCTTCTCTTATGTAGAAAGGTACCCGACCCCATTATTCTCTGACCCTGAAGTTCATGACCGGGAAGTTTATTTCTTTTTCATGGTCAGCCCGATTTTATTTCGTTCCAAATCGATAGCCAATATCCGTACTTGCACAGTGTCCCCCACAGAAACCACATCCATGGGGTGCTTCACAAAACGGTCCGCCAGTTCCGAAATATGAACCAGCCCGTCGTTTTTCAGTCCAATATCCACGAAGGCGCCGAAATCTACCACATTTCTTACGGTTCCCGTTAACTCCATGTCAATCTGTAAATCTTCTATTTTTCGCACATCGTTTCGGAAGACCACACTGGGCGCTTCTTCTCGGGGATCTCTCCCCGGCTTCTTGATTTCTGCCATGATATCTCTTAAGGTCGGCAGCCCCACTTCGATGGCCTTTCCCAAGGCTTCCAGGGAGTCGGGCCACTTGTCTTTTAAGCGCTCCTCGATATCTACTACCCCACCGGCTAATATTTCCTTCTTGTCGATGCCCAATTCCTTCAGAAACTTCTCCGTGGCCTCATAAGATTCCGGATGGACGGATGTACTATCCAGGGGGTTTTTTCCTCCTTGGATTCGTAAAAAGCCGGCGCATTGGTGATAAGTTTTTTCTCCCAACTTCCCCACCTTTTTCAATTCCTTTCGTTCCTTGAAACCTCCTTTTTCTTCCCGATAGGCCACGATATTCTTGGCAATGCCCATATTAATTCCCGCCACATAGGATAACAAGGAAGGGGAGGCAGTATTCAAATCCACACCCACCCGGTTAACGCAATCCTCGATGACGCCGGTGAGCGCCTTATCCAGCAACCCTTGGTTCACGTCATGCTGATACTGGCCCACGCCGATGCTTTTGGGAGGAATTTTCACCAATTCCGCCAGAGGGTCCTGAAGCCTTCTGCCCAAAGACATGGCTCCTCTTGTGGTAACATCCAAATCCGGGTACTCATCGCTAGCCACCTGGGATGCGGAATACACCGAAGCCCCTGCTTCATTGACAATGGTATAGGAAATGTCCAGATTGTTCTTATGAATAAAGTTGGCCACCACTTCCTCTGTCTCCCGGGAAGCGGTTCCGTTGCCGATTACCATTACATTGATTTTGTATTTTTCCACAAGGTCTTGGAAGATTTTCTCCGTACCTTGAATATCGTTCCTTGGTTCTGTAGGGTACACCGTGGTATGGGCCAACAGACTGCCGGTTTCATCCAATACCGCCACCTTGCATCCCGTTCGAAATCCGGGGTCCAAACTGATGATTCTGGCTCCCTTTACTGGGGGAACCATCAATAGCTTCTCCGTATTCTTGGCAAATATCTTCACCGCTTCCTTCTCCGCCCGCTCCGTCAGCGAGGTTCGAATTTCTCTTTCGATGGAAGGCGCCATCAACCGTTTATATCCATCTTTGATGCAGTCTATCAAAAGCGGGTGAAAAATAGAAGTTTCGGAACGAATCACCTGTTGCTCCAGATTATGAATAATCTCATCCACGGGAGCCACAATCTTCACCTTCAACTTCTTTTCTTTTTCCCCTCGGTTAATGGCCAATACTCTATGGTTGGGGATTTTAGAAACACCTTCCTGGTATTGGTAATATCCTTCGTAAGGGGTCTTTTCCTCCATATCCACCCCTTCGCTTGCCATCATGCCAGCGCTCAGGGTCCTACCCCGAACTTGAGTCATGAAATCGGCATCATCGGATATTCTCTCTGCCAAAATATCCATGGCTCCCTCCAGAGCCTCTTGGGCCGTCATGGATTCTTGAAAGTCCAGGTATTCTTTATGCTGTTCCAAATGGGCCATGGCCACATCTTCCGGGTTACCTTCCGTCATTTCCTGGGTCCAAATAATATCAGCCAGGGGCTCCAGGCCCAGATCTCTGGCCTTGGAGGCCCGGGTGGATTTCTTCTTTTTGAACGGCTTGTACAGATCCTCCACTCTCTGAAGGATTTCCGCATTTTCAATGTCCCTTTGTAGCTCTTCCGTCAGTTTTCCCTGTTCTTCAATGAGACGAAGGACTTCTTCTTTTCTGGCCTCTAAGTTTTTCAGATACTCCAGCCTCTCGTCCAACTCCCGAAGTACCACATCGGAAAGCCCGCCGGTGAGTTCTTTTCGATACCGGGCGATAAAGGGAATGGTATTTCCTTCTTCAATGAGAGCCACCGTGTTTTCAATCTGACTCTTGGAAATTTTTAAATCTTTTACCAGTTGATCCGTTATATTCATCCATGCACCCTTTCCATGTTTTCTTCCACTACCATTTTCTCACCGTTTAATTTCCATACGGCAAACTCCATAATCACACCGTATACCACCCCTGCCAGAAAACTGACATGATCCGCAAACCCGGTGGCACTGTAAAAGGCAAAGGAAGCCACAAGTCCAAGAAATGCACCTCTCGCCAATGCCTTGGGTAGCTGAACATTTCTCCATGCCACCCCAATTAACAATCCCATAAGAAGTCGATTATACCAAAGGGCAAATAAAAATGAAATACTTGCCGTTCCTCCCGAACGTATACTGGCCCCTATAATACACACGATACCCAACAGCACCCCTGAAATCAGGCATATCTTCATCCTCTTCGTCATGGTCATCTTTTTCTCCCTTTCTTCTGCATGGTTTTGATATCTACCACCCCGGTTCGTATTTTTTTGGACATCACATTCCTGACTTCGTTGATTTTTCCTATTTTTTCTTTCCGGTTCCTCTCTTTCTGCGCTTTGATGGCTTTACTATCTGCAATCACCTCTTCATTCACATAAAAGAGACAAATCCTTTCACCGGTTTTCAGCTTGGAACCGATTTTATGGTGATTGGAATAAGTAACCCGGGTCACCTGGCCATCTTCTTTATCTGCATATTTCGAGTTTGGTTTTTCCAATTTTTGAGTGACCTTGAGACCTAATCCTACCAGATCTTCCCGTGCCTCATAGATGTTCCCCCCAACCACCACCGGAGCTTTGAATTGTTTCACTTCATTCTCCAACATCTTTTTGCTTTCATCCACCACTTCCTGTGTCAGATAATAAACCTTCACGGTGGTTCTTGGGCTCACCCGGGAACCAAACCTGGGTTGGGAATATACTACATCGTTTTCCCTTTCCTCGGCGTAGGCTATGCTGGGTTTTGCGATGGATGGTATGGGAATCAAGTTCAGCTCGTCCACCAAAATTCGGAAGGCTTCGTCCATGCGAACATTTTTTAAGTCGGGTATTTTTACCAGATTTTTCTGCTTTTCCAACAAATCATTTCCCACTTTCGACGCAAAATTCATCAAATCGGGTGCAATGTATGTTCCTGCTATTTTACCACCTCGTAACAACACCTTTTTCGCACCTTTGATCAGTAAACTCATTGGTTTCTTCCTCCCTATATCCGTATGGTATGTATGGCCCATCCCAGGTCACCAACTATGATTCATCCTTTTTCTATATTCCGCCATACTGGCTGAATTTCTTAGATATGATAGCTCACTATTAGTGTACGGTATTTTATCCTTTTGTACAAGTTGGCTGGATGATATATAGAAGAGGTCAGGTACTTCTCCTAATCAAGAAGATACCTGACCCCATTCTAAAAATCGGACGCAATACATACGGTTGGTATGTACGAATTGCCGTTTATTCTACTCTGCTAAATTCAGGATAAAACGCTGAAGGATGGCCGCCACCTGGCAACGTTCTGCAGAGCCCAGAGGACTTAATTTGCTGTTTCCTACTCCATTAATCAGTCCTTCCCCGTTGGCCCACATCATGGCATCTAACGCCCAATCATGAATGTTGGTAGAGTCGACAAATCCCGCTAAATCCGCCGTTGATTCAGTACCAATGCCTTTGCTGACGGCATAATTATGGAGAATCACCGCCAGTTGTTCTCGGGTAATGTTGTCTTCCGGCCCGAATCGCTCATCAGAATATCCGCTGACAATACCCTTTTCGCTAGCCCAGGCTACTGCATCCCAATAGTACTTACCGCTCTTCACATCTGTAAATGTCATCTCTTTTTCTGACGAAGGCTGATTCTCCATCCTCCAGAGAATGGTAACAATCATCCCTCGAGAAGTTTTTCCGTTGGGGTTGAAGGCGGTATCAGCCGTTCCATTCATCAGTCCATTGGCGGAAACGTAGCGAACCGCATCGTAGTACCAGCGGGTTTCTGCCACATCGCTGAAAGGATTGACCCACAAGCTGATATCTGCTGTACCTACCAGGTACAAGGAGAAGTGGTTCACCTGGAAGGTGGCCAGCTTGGTTTCGGGATTATAGGTGCAGGGTACTTCCGTCATGGTTCCGTCTTCCGCCAGATACCACACGGTGACATCTTCTGCCTTTTCTCCCTCTTTTAAATCATGGGGAAGCGAAATGGTAGCCGTCCCGTTCCCAAAGTTGGTGATGCGTTGGTCTCCTGCAGTGACGGTAAGAGATACCACCAATCGCCCGGGATGCACATGGATGTAATCCGAGGAAACATCTTTAATTTCCACCTTCACCGTATCCTTGGTCTGGGCATTGATAGTTTTCAAGGCTTCCGTGTCAAACACCAGGGTTTCCCCCGACTTGCCATCCACTGTGAGGCTCTTTCCCTCTTTGACCAGATTGTCTACGTTGGTGCCCGTTACCGTTCCACCCGTATTAATCTTTGTTACGAGAGTGGATGCGGCTCCTCCGCCTCCGCTACCGCCACCTGAAGTAGGTGCCGCCGCTGTTTCTGGGAATACCGCCGTTACGACTCCTGCGTTAGCTGCATTTGTCGCTGTAGCTCCTGCCACTGTAAAAAAGTTTTCTGTTACCCCTGTTAAAGTATATCCTGTTTTTGGTGTGATTGTTATAGTTGCAGTATAAACTGTGCTTGCTCCAAATGTTGCATCTGCTGGAGACCAAGCAATGGTTGCTGTGTATTCATCGGTTTCAGCTATCGCATCTACTGGAGTCGCTCCATTTACTGGTGCTGTTACTCCTGCAATGGCTGCTGTTGAGATAGTATTTGCTGCTGCTCTATTAATGGTTACTTTGTGGTATCTTGTTGTTACCGGATCCCCCGAAATCGCAGTGGAAGTTGCTTTAATATAGGCTATTGTCGGTCCGCCTTCCAAAAGCGGAATCGCATTATTTGCATTTGCACTAAAGCCTGCATCAGAGTACAATATCGCCGTCGAACTTGTCGCAGGCTCGATAGCCCCGCTTGTCACCTGGGTAACTTCATTTGCAACGTTAATCGACCACGTAATCGCCGTTTCACTTGTGGCACCGGTTCCTCCGCCAGGTGATGATAGCGTCTGCCCAAGCACGCTGGTGAGTCCTGCAACTTTGACCAAGCTGTAGCTGTCGGTACCTATGGCGAAAGAGGTACTAATTCCACGAAGGGCGACCGTATCGCTGCCGGTCCATGCCGCCGGGACAAAAAGCCTGACTAGACTTGTGCAACTATTAAATGCATTACTTCCAATGGTTGCCGGAGTGGAATTTTTCAGCAATTCCACACTAGTGAATCCGCTACAATTATAGAAAGCAGACGCTCCTATCGTGGTAACCGAGGCTGGGATGGTCAATGTTCCGGTCAAACCGCTACAATAAAAGAAAGCAGAATCCCCTATCGATGTAACCCCAGCAGGGATGGTCAAATTGCCAGTCAAACCCCTGCAATATGCGAAAGCAGACTGCTCTATCGTGGTAACCCCAGCAGGAATGGTCAATGGACCTGTCAATCCGCTGCAATTCTTGAAGGCATACGCTCCTATCGTGGTAACCGAAGATGGGATGGTCAATGCACCTGTCAATTTGCTGCAACCATTGAAAGCATACTGCCCTATCGTTTGGAGAGCGCTCCCTGTAAACACGAGTGCTGATAAACTGGTACAACTAGAGAAAGCATAATGCCCTATCGATGTGACCGAGGATGGGATGGTCAATGTTCCGGTCAAACCGCTGCACTCGAAGAAAGCATAAATCCCTATCGTTTGGAGCGCGCTTCCTGTTAACCCAAGTGCTGACAGACTAGTGCAACCAGAAAAAGCAGAAATCCCTATCGATGTGACCGAGGATGGGATGGTCAAATTGCCTGTCAATCCGCTACATTGAACGAAAGCACGACTCCCTATCGTGGTAACCCCTTCAGGGATGGTCAAATTACCGGTCAATCCGCTGCAACCATAAAAAGCATGCTCCCCTATCGTGGTAACCGAGGTTGGGATAGTCAATGCGCCGGTCAATTCGCTGCATTCAGAAAAAGCACGACTCCCTATTTTTGTGACATTATAGGTTGCACTTCCACTTGATATCTGATCAGGAATGTTGATCATTCCCACGGCAGTATTTGTAGTAACCGCAGCATTTGAGCCATCACCAATCTGCACTGTTCCCGGTGTACTACCGTCGGGTTCTGTCAGCACCTTGAATTCGCAAGAAATCGCAGCTCCGCTGACAGTAATGTACGCCGAGAAGGTATCTCCTACCGTAGCGCTTGCCGTCCCTCCCATCATGGGCATCATGGCCAGCACCATGCATAAAATTAGAATAAAGCTAATTGGTTTCTTCATGATCTCATTTCTCTTTCTTCTTGGAAGTTATTGTTTTATCTTCCCAATATCGATTCTCTTTACTTCGCAGGGATAAATCGGAATTCCGCATGGTTGGGAGCATCTTCACTGTCGTGCTTCCAAAGAACAATCCAAGTACCGTCGGTGCTTTTCTCTCCCGCCGCATTCAGTAACATGTTGCTGTTATCAGCAGGGCGCATGCTGAAAATATCACTGCCTTTCTCATTACGCAATGCCCACAGGTACTCCTGGTTCACCGCCTTCACCTGAACTCCATTGACCACGGTGTCCCCAATGCCCAGATACTTTCCGTCTTCTGTCTTTAGCGTGAAATATATGCCGTTTTTGTTTTCCACATAGAATTTCTGATTGGTGTCACTTGTTCGAAGCTGGGCTCCGCCGTTTTTATCAATATACATATAGTTGTACATGCAACGCAAATTATACCAACCATCTGAAAGGGCTGCTGAGTTGCCGCCGGAAGAACCAATATCCGTCAAGGTATTAATATAAGGTACCTTGGAGGGAAACCATCCCCGGAGTCCCCGAATATCATCATCATTGGGATCGCTGTAATTTGCACTGAAACGAACGTATCCGTTTGCCGCAGAATCATTGTTTAAGAGAACATTTTGGGCGAAGGTATATTTGCTATTTATCACCATGAGGTTAGAAACATAGGCTGGAGTGGTTCTATTGGGATCTTGTTTGGCATTGGGGAATTGGTAGCGTCCGGTGCCGTCTGTGTTGACCACGCCCAGCATGGTGTGATCGACGTTGTATACGATTTTATCCCCATAGATGGCATATTGCTCCATAGATTCCGGCAAAACGCACACGTCATCGCTACCGTCAATTTTCATGCGATGCAAGCCTTCCCATCTGGTCTCGTAATAGATATATCCGTCATATACACTGACAATATTCCAGGGGGAATTATGGAGGGTGGTCACCAGCTTCTGGTCGCTTCCGTCCAATTTCATGGAGTATACACTCTTCTCCGTTGGATACCAAATATCCTTGTCTTTGGTCATGAAGTAGATTCTGTCATTAAAAATATGGTATCCCCGGCTACCATAGCCTACAGGTACCGGTTCCACAGACAAGTCTCCTGTGTAAAGGATCTTTCTTCCGCTGCCATCCAGATTGAAGCTGACAATACTTGCACCCGCTCCATTTGCCGTGTGGGTGTTTGCGTAAATCTTCCCTTTATACACGGTGATTCTCTGTCCCGTGTCCAGTGCGTTGGTGATGATTTTTTTCACGCCGGAACCATCTAAATTCATGGTAAAGATGACTTGGGTGGTTACGCCACTGGAGAGGGCTCCTTCAAAAAATATTTTCCCGCCGTAAACCTGCCAGTTGTCCGGGATGTAATCTCCATAGCTCGATTGGTACCCCATGGCCTGGCCGCCTTCTTTGATTCGAAAACCATAATGGTAGTACCAACCGTCATGATAGACCATTTCTCCGTGATTATGGATAGAACCCGGCTGGGCTCCGTAATATTTTCTGTATTTGTTGTCAATGGCTTCCCCGGATTTCAAGGGATTTCCTGTGTATTTAGGAAGCACATACTTTTGTCCGGTATGGATGGCAATGGATGCGGTCTTACTATCATACCCAACACCTACGTCCACCCACTGCATCAAGTCCCGAAGCTTTACAAAATTATTCCCATTGATCACGTAGGTTCCCAATGCGATATTGTATTCCAACTGCATTGTGTTTGCATTACTTGGCTCTTCTACCCAATGTATGGTGGCTTTGCCCGGAGTGGCTCTCTTAGCCAAACCGTCCCCTAATTCCAGTTCGCCGCCCACGGGTACATAGGACTGCCCGGCCTTGATTTCCACCGTGTTGGTTGACCCGTTATAGCCAATTCCAATCTTCTTGTTGGTAGAGTTCAGGGCCATAGCCAGGTCTCGTAGCTTAAAATAGTTGCTTCCGTTAATCGTGTAGGCTTCAAAGGATACTTTACTTCCATTGATATATACCGTAGCGTTGGAAGGAGTGGCATTTGCCGTGACTCCCATGGCTTGTGCCGGCAAAATCAAGGTAACCATGACACAAATAACCAGCAGTAAGCTCATCCACCTTCCCTTAAAGAGACGCCTCTTTTCGCTGGTCAGTCTTTCTTGTTGTCTTTTCATAGACTCTTCCTCCTTGATTCCAAAAACTGAATGGTTCCCTTTTCCGCCTTGCGAAATCCCATGACAAAGGCAGGAGCTCGACAGAGGGGTTTTCGTAGCGTCTCGTTATAACTTTTTTCAATTTGAGAATAAATCCGGGTGCTGGTATCCAGCATCTTTTTGGCCGAAGCTTCGTGGGGACCGTTCCTCATCTGATGGAAACTCTCCCGGAGGAGGCGAACCTGATCCGCGGCATGAATCAAATCCTGGGTTTTCCGGGAAATGACTTGGTAGGTGGTGATGAACCACAACGCCAATAGCGCACCAATGCCCACGGTTGCTATGATGTAGGGTATTGCAGATGTCACAGGCCTTCTCCTTTCTGTCTTGGCAACGATTCGAAGCTAGTTTCCGTTATACTTTAACAAGACCTGTATTGCCGAAGGGAAATGTCCCCCGAAATGTCGTTTTTTAGCCCTGAAATGCAATCCGGCAAGGGTCCCTCTCACGAGGACAAACCAACGCTTCAAGACGTATTGATAACAGGGGGATTCCTATGATAGAATACGTAAAGACGAACGCCCTTAGGAGGACTCTTCATGCTGAGAATGGCCATTTGTGACGACGACCTGAAAGAACTCTCCCGAATCTCCAATCTGCTGAACCAGTATCAAGGGGAAAAGGAGCCTGCCTTTCGATACGATTCTTTTTCCAATGCCCTGGATCTTCTGGAAGCCATGAAGCGAAATGCCTATCATGTGCTGTTTTTGGATGTTCTCATGCCGGGATTGGACGGCATCGAAGCCGCACGGGAAATCCGTCGGTTTGACGACGAGACAAAGATTATCTTTCTCACCTCTTCCAAGGAATTTGCAGTGGACAGTTATGCTGTAGATGCCCATTACTATATGCTGAAGCCGGCAACCACACCGAAACTATTTCCCATTCTAGACAAGCTATTCCTTGAGGCACAACGGGGAGAGGAATCGTTACAAATCAAAACCGCCTCCGGCATGACCCGGATTCCATTGGGGAACATTGAATTCCTGGAAGTGTTCAACAAAAAACTGCGATTTCATCTGGCGGGGGGAACCATCAAGGAAATCAGCGGTTCTCTTTCGGATTTTGAAGGTGCACTGCTTGCCCACCCGGAATTTATAAAAGTTCACCGCTCCTACATCGTGAATATGAGCTCCGTTTTTTCCATGAACCAAAAAGAATTCATCACCGGTGCCAAGCAGACCGTCCCCATTTCCAGGCTGCTCTACCCAAAAATTCGGGAGGCATACATGCAATATTTGTTTATGGAGAAGGGAGTAAAACCATGACACAGGTCTTGGAAATCATCAACTACACTTTTCTCTTAATATTTGGCACTATCGTATCGGTGAGCTTCGCGGGATACGAAAAAACCACAAAAAACCGAAAAGCCATTGTGCTCTTAATTTTTGCCATACTGGGGCTGCAGTTGGCTTCTTATTTTTTGTTGGGATTGATGGTGACCGCTAAGCTATATCCTTTTATTACCCACGTGCCCAGCATTCTTTTCATTGTAGTTTATCTGAAGAAGCCTCTGCCCATTGCCATCGTCAGTGTGTTGACCTCTTATCTCTGCTGCCAGCCCCCCAATTGGGTAGGCTTGGCATTGCAATATAGTTGGGAAAGCAGCATATCTTTTCATGTCGGCTACACTGTCGGTCTCCTGATTATGTTATATCTGATTAAAAAATATGTTGCAGCTTCCGTCCATCAGGTGATGTCCTATTCGCGATGGAGCCTTTATCTTTTTGGCTCCTTCCCCTTAATCTACTATGTGTTTGATTACACCACCACCATCTATACCGGGTTTCTCTATTCCGGCACAAAGGTCATTGTGGAGTTCTTTCCCTCCGTGATTTCCATGTTCTATATCGTTTTTATCATCGTCTACAACAATGAGATGCACCGAAGAAGCCGATTGGAGTTGAATAATCTGATGCTCCAAACCAAGTCGGACCAAGCAGCTAACGAAATTTCGGTTCTTAGGCAAGTTCAAAATCAGACCTCCATATATCGGCACGACATGCGCCATCATCTGTCCCTGCTCCACAGCTTCCTGGAAGAAGGCCATGTGGAAAAGGCCATGGAATACATTCAACAAACCCAAACCGATATCGACAAAATCGTGCCCCAACGATACTGCGAAAACAACACGATCAATTTGATTTTCTCCGCCTTTGCCAATAAAGCCAAACAGAAAAAAGTACAATTCACCATCGAAGCCGTTGTGCCAAAGAATCTTCCCTTGCCCGACACGGATATCTGCACTCTTCTTGCCAACGGATTAGAAAATGCCATTTCTGCCGCATCCACCGGAAGGAATTCTTTGGAAAATCCCCCGAAATCGGCAGTGCGGGCCAGCTGTCACGTTCACAAAGGAAATCTACTGATACTCATCGAAAATACATTGCATGAAGAAGTTGAAATGGAAAACGGCCTCCCCCATACCGAGGAGGAAGGCCATGGCTATGGAACCAAGAGCATCCAAATGCTGGTAGACCGGCACCAAGGCTATTATTCCTTTTCTGCCGAAAGTGGTCTCTTTACCCTACAGATTGTCCTGCCTTTGGGAAAATCCACCGAGGAACCCATTTAATAGAGTGAAGCCGGGCAGAAGGAAAAATTGGCAAAAGAATGGAATCGGCCAATGCAAACAAACAGGGTCGGGTACCTCATAGGTACCCGACCCTGTTATTCTCCGTACATCCGTCCATTCCCCGGGACTTTACCTCTCTAAATCCATACATGCATAATCATAGGGACTGCTACTACCACCACAATGATTTCAAGGGGCAACCCCATTTTCCAATAATCACCAAATTTATATCCACCAGGTCCCATTACCAGGGTATTCGACTGATGCCCTATTGGCGTAAGGAATGAGCAGGATGCTCCGATTGCAACACTCATAAGGAATGCATCCGGAGATACGGAGAGACCACCCGCAATCTCAATGGCAATGGGTGCCATAATCAGTACGGCCGCGGAATTATTAACGATATCAGACAATGTCATGGATATTATAAGGACTGCCATTACCATGGTCCATACCGGCACTCTGTCAGCCAACCCCAACACACTCTCGGCAATCAGTTGAGCTCCCCCTGTTGTTTCAAGAGCTCTACTTACCGGGATAATAGATCCCAGAAGGATAATGATGGACCAATCGATACTTTCGTACATTTCCTTCAGAGAAATAAAGTTTCCAAGCACCATCACGACTACAGCGGACACAAAAGAAACCTGAACCGGCAAGATCCCAAGAGCGGTGAGAATCAGTGCAACTAAGAAAACAAGAACTCCCGGTATCAACCTTCTGGGTTTGCCGAGACTGATACCTCGCCCCGCCAATGGGAGGCACCCCCATTGTGTGATGATTTCGGAAAGAGTATCCGGTGGCCCCTGGAGAAGAAGAATATCCCCTACTATAAATTTCACGGAATCAGGAGATTGACGGATTCTCACTCCTTCTCGAGCGACGCCAAGAATGTTGATCCCATATCTGTTTCGGATTCTCATGGCCTTGGCCGTTCTGCCTATGATAAAGGAGTTTGTCATAACAACAGCCTCCATAACTTCAACATCTTCCGTTTTAATGTCCTCTCTGGACAACTTGTCGGTATCCGCAAGCTTAAGGTCTGTTATATCAAGAATTTCCTGGATTTCTCCTGCGGTGGCTTCCACAATCAGTGAGTCCCCTTCTTCAAGAGATAATTTCAATGAAGGGGCGGCATAGTTCATATCTTTCCGGATAACAGCTACGATTTTTAGTTCTCCCTCTACGGTTGCTTCAAGCTCCTGAACTGTTTTCCCTGCATGTTTTGATTCTTCCGGAACCTTGAGTTCCGTGATATAATCCTTTATTTCAAACAAATCCTCTTCTGATTTACCCCCCGCCCTTTTCGGAATAAATCTCCATCCGATTAGGAGAATAAAGAGGATACCTGCTGCGGCAACTACACCCCCCACCGGAAGGAATTCAAACATTCCGAAGGCCTCCCCTGTGTAATCCGCTCGGAAAGTTGAAATGATTATATTGGGAGGAGTTCCAACAAGAGTTGTCATCCCTCCAAGGAGTGACCCGAAGGCCAGAGGCATCAAGAAAATGGACGGTGACTTATTGTTCTTTCTGGCCATCTTGATGGCAACCGGCATCATTAAGGCAAGGGCACCAATGTTGTTCATAAATGCGGAGCTTAGGGTGACAGCAACAACAAGTGCTGTCATTTGTACCATAATATTATCTCCCAGCTTGAGAAGATGTCTGGCCATAAAATCAACCACTCCTGCATTCATGAGCCCCTTGCTTACAACAAGGACCGCTGCAACAGTTATGACCGCAGGATGAGCAAATCCTGCAAACAACCCTTCCATAGGGACCAGGCCAACTAACCCGGCCAAAAGTAGGGTCACAAGGGATACGATATCATATCGCCATTTCCCCCAAATAAAAAATACCAGCATCAGAAGTATCAGTCCGAATATTAAATATATGTCCGTTGCCACGGTGCTGCCTCCTTCTATGGTCTGGCCATGCGAACGTCACTCATTATCTATCTAATGTTAATATTTTTCTCGGATTCCAAACTCCGCATTTTCTACCCATTCTTCGGCATGCATGAGCAAGGTGTTCAGCTCATCCAAAAGTTTAAAATGCATTTCTTCCTGCTTCATTAGAAATTCAAACAACTCTTTTTCTTTGCCGTCCTCCGCTTTTAATGCGGACTTTTTATATAACTCAATGCTTTCCTTTTCCTTTTCGGCGGCTATTCTGTAAAAATCCAGTTGACTCGCTCTTTCTGCCCCCTCAAACTGAATATCATCCAATCCGTCAAATATGTTTTCGGTTTTCGAAAGTGTGTCCGCCTCTACTAATCGGTTTGAACGCTTATTCAAATAATCGGTTAAAATCTGAGCGTGACTTTTTTCTTCTTCTGCCAAAAGAAGACACACGGTATATAGACCGTTGTTTCGATTGATTTCCGCTTGTTCCCTGTAGTATTTTTCACCATCCAACTCCATATCAATGGCAAACTTTATATTATCCAAAATTTACACGCTCCTTTCAAATCACTATCAATGTGGCACTACTCTAACAACTTTGCATAATATTTTCTTGTATAAATGAATACTATTATGGATAGGACGCCTTGTCAAACATTGCATCTGCCTCTCTTCCAGAACCCGTTGATGTAATGTTATTTTCCCATCTGGAAGTCCTCACGTTAAGTGCGAATCAGATTATCCAAGGTGATGAGATTACAACCCTTGCCCTCATAATACTGAAGCATCTCATCGATTTTTCTCTTATCATAACTGGTGATGCAATCCGAGAGAACAGTAACACCGTAACCCGACTTACACATATTGAAGCAGGTGGATTTTACGCAAGCAACCGCATCCGCCCCGGCAATATAGAAATCGGTAATCTGGTTCTTTGCGGCAAATTCCGCGAAAGCCTCACTGGTTAGAGCATTCCCCTTAGATTTTATGAATATATTCTCCGATACCATCTTCATTTCAGGCACAAGTTCTGCCCCGTGGGTATCCGGCTTAAAGGTTCTCGTTCCATCGGACAAATTATTGTGTTTGATATAGACCACAGGAATTTCCTGTTCAACCGCCCAATCAATGGCTCTGTTGATGTTTTCGATAATCTCCTTGTAGTTTTTTGTGATGTCGTTCTGAATATCGATGATAACGAAGGCTTTCTTCTGCATGGTATTTCCTTCCCGTATTTTGATTTATACGCAATTTTAAATAACAACGCCACTTCTATTTTGATCTTTCATCTATTTTATCATACCTTGGGGTCGGGTACCAAGGAAAGGTACCCGACCCCACCCCAAGTCGCTTTGGGGTTCGTCGGCAACTACGCCCCTTGGGACTTTCGCCACAGATTGACGGCATGCCCGTCATACATCAAAACCCCAGGACCAATTGGCCCCGGGGTTTCCTTTATAAAGTCACTATTTCTTTAGCTTCTCAATTTCTTCTTCCACTTCTTCAGCGCCCTCTGCATAAAATTTCTCTTCATCCGGTTCCAATTCAGTTAGAAGTCGGAGAAACTCACCGGCATGAACCCTTTCTTCATCCGCTATATCCTTCAGCACATCTATCGCCAATTTATTATCCGTGGATTCAGCTAACTGCATATATAGCTGAATAGCCTCATATTCTGCGGATACCATAAAACGAATAGCTCTGACCAGTTCTGCATGGCTTAATTTTTTATCCTTGGCAAGCCCTGAAAATGGATGTCCAAAGTCTGGCATTATCAACACTCCTTTCATTATCAACGGTTTTCTTTTCTCACTTCAAAAAGACAAAGAAAAGTTCTTACTTATCACTGTACTAATACGATATGCTTTTATGAATTTATACTACCATTTCTTTAAATTACACACAATGGAGAAGCCAATATTTATGCATCATATTACTGAACTAAAAACAGGGCCTCAAAACCCCATTTTTTATGTGGTGAAGGTGGTGGGAGTTACACAAATGCCTCGCATTTGCCGTTCTGCGCCTCTTTCCTCAGTCGGCTTGAACCACTCGTTACTCAACCGTCCGCCGGACGCTTTCGCTCACGCTCCTGCCCGTTCGGGTTCGACTCCCACTGTCTATATTACATAAAAAATGGGGCCTCAAGGCCCCATTTTTTATGTGTGCTGTGACCAAAGCATTAATACAATTTTATTTTTCATCGGTCAGGGTATTCAAATTTTAGGCGGGGGTATTCAAAATCATACAGGGGTATTCAAATCGCTGAAAGTGCCGTAGAATGGGCGTTTTCTGGCACTTACTTGTTTCACTCATCGACAGGATCACAAAGTGTTGATAAAAAAATCCGGGCGAACCATTTATACTGATTCGCCCGTAAATAGGAGCAGACCATCGCTCCGGCTGTGGAGTGTAACTATAAAATACGCCTCTTAAAATGGCGAAAAGTAGCTCCTATTTTGTTGCCAAGCCTGTGTGCGGGGGCGGATATAAAAGCCGAGTGTGACTATGAAAAACCTCCGCTACATTGCTGCAGCGAAGGTTATATTGACCGTAGACTATTTCACCCAAATGCTGTGACTATCGAAATCAGCTTTATTAGGCCACGAATTATAGAAAAGTTCAACTGCTTCACAAAGTCTCTCACACAAATAGTCTGCTCCAATATAGGTCACGGTTTTTGTTGATCCGTCTGGTTGCGTTTCTTCACTATAGGTATAGCCCTTGAAGTACTTTTTATCACCCGGTTTTGTGAGAACAAACTGATCAACGTTGATGGTCATCTGTGAATCCTTGATGTCAACATTTCCATTATGGAGGACCTTACACCTCAAGGCATAGCACATTTCTCCATCAAACTTCTGGCGCTCAAATCCCGATAACGGAAACGTAAAGTCCTCTTTATCCATATGATTATTTGCCCAAGTAATGTAATGGTTTCGATTGGAAGAAGAAATACCATTTTCTACTTGGCAACAGATATCAGGCATTGTGAGTGCAAGAGCCGTAGCGGCAATGTAGGCATCATTCCCCAGAGCGGTCTTTATGTCCTTTATGATATCCAGCATATGTTACGTTCCTTTCAACTGTTTCTACTCAGAAATATTACATGAGCAGTTCACGAATCTTCTTTGTTATAAGTTCCTTACGTTTCTCGTAAAAGTCACCGAAAGCATCAATCTCCAGAGACACACCCTCCGGGATTATTGCCTGCCTACGGAACTCTTCCTTTTGAGAATCAGTCTTCTCATTGTAATAATCAAGAAGCGGCATATCGCCTTTGGCACTATTTACCGAACCCTCTAAGAGCCAAATGTTAGGTAACCGATTACGGTTAGCATACCACTGGCGCCAGGTTGTCGTAGGAACAGATGCGGGATTGCCTCTGTTAAATCTCTCATATGGGTGTAAATGGTCTTGGGCATATTTCAACCTTGGGTTAATCCAATCCAAACTGAGAAAATACAGTGCGTCACCGGCAATGCGGCTGCCCTTTTCGGAATTGACGATGTCATCAATTTTTCCTTCGGTAACTCGCAGCTCGTTCATCTGCTCCAACATGTCTATGGTAATCTCAAAATCATAGCTGTTGATGTTGCTCTTCATTTGCTGGAGTTTGCTGGTCGTACCGGATTGGAAATACGTGAACAGTATTGCTCTGTGCAAATAGGCCTTTATGCCATCGGCGCAGTTCATATACTCCTGATTGTAGTAAATAACATAGATAATAGGCAGAAGAACGTTCCAGCTCGATGAAAAGCGTCCAACATCTATTTTGAACTCTTTGAGCAGACTTTCAAGATCAACCAGCGTCTGCGAAAAAGCATCCCAGTTGTTGTGGAGGTCATCAGCAATCTTCTTACTGATATTGGATTTGACGACATCACCATAAAGCATGAGTGCAGTTCTGACGATAAAGTCTGTGCCGAACTCAGCGTATGATTCGGTAAGTAGAGATCCGAAAGAGGCCTTTGCATTCGGCCAGTATGCTTCCAAAATAGACATCGTAATCTCATGCTTTCGCAGAGGTCTTCCGCCGGCATTGAAACGTACGAACATCTCAAGGGCATCGTCTTGTTTCATATCGAAGATTTCCGTGTAGTTTATAAGTGCCTCGTCAAACACCTTTGCACAGAGCTTTTTTAGGGTGTCCCACGCATACTCCTTGCTATCCGGGGGAACTTTGGATATAGCCACCTCAATAGCATCATCACGAGTATCGGCGTTTCTGAATTTATCAGCAAGAATTTTTCTGACTTCAAACTGTGTGGGACTGAGCTGACCGATTTTTACAGAGAATCGGATATCATACTTCTTGCTGTTATACTCTTCCTCGTCAACCTCAAGCCGATTTTTATTTAGCTCGATGAGAAGCTGCGCAACCGTTCCCCCACGATATTTTGTGCGGGCATATTTCTGCCTGATATAGGAACCACCGTACAAGGAAAGATAAAGCGATGTAAGCCTTTGCTGACCGTCAAGAATTCCCGTATCAGTTATAGAAAGATTAATGCCGCTTGTCTCATAGTTTTTACTGTCAGACTGTTTTCTGCTGTCAAAGGTCACTTCATCAAGAAAGTTGCAGAAATATGTATCGGGAGTCACGTTATCTGCATCCACATGCCAAAACAGGAAGTTGGCAATGGGGTAATCTAACAGGATGGAGTCCCACAGTTTCTCTATCTGCTCCATGCTCCAAACAAACTGACGCTGAAATGCAGGCATAACATACTTTCCGCTTTTTATGTATTGCATTGCCTCATAAATGGTTGTCCCACCGGAATTCAATACACTCATCTTAACTCCTCCCGCTGATAAAAGTTCGACTTGTACTTCATCAACACTTCTTCAATCTCATGCCAAATCCACACATTTTCACCGTCATCCTCAAAAACCTTACCGTGACTCTTGGGACCGTCGATTTTCATTTGTGAATAGTTATTTCTGAAAGTCGGCACATAAAGGTCCGGGTGTTCCTTATCACTGCAAAGTCCCTCGAGGAGGGATAGGGTGACATTCTCGGCTATGTCCAGTGCTTGGAAATAAGCTCGGATGATTTTATGGTTATATTGGTTCGGCTTCATTGCCCATGTCGGTATTCGCAATGCCGCCTTACCGAAGTAGTCTTTTGGCTCACTTACTTTCCTTTTCGGATTATAATCATGTGAGGCTTGCTCAAACGTATTTGCAATGTACCAACGTAGGCAAGTCTCAGCGGCTTCGTCTTGAGTCTGTCCCGTTAGATTAAGAGCAAGACAGAATTTATCATAGACATCTGCATCTATGTTAAAGGTTACTCGTTCAGCCATTTTGATTCCTCCCGTTCTATAAGTCATTAAATACTATTATAATCATGATTAGTACATTGTCAATACTAATAGACTAATTTGTACAAATGACTAAAGGGCAAAATCTCTCGATTCCGCCCCGTCAGTATGCACTTTTGCGCTTTTATATTGTTACCCGTATCCCGGAAAGAAAAATTACAGTCAGTTTTCCCTCCAGCTGTAATTCCATGTGGTCGAGGACTTTCAGCGATAGCGAGTAATCGAAGTCGTTCAATTTACCTATCTCACCCATAAGCCGGAGCATTTCGGACGCATGGTAACGTGTCAGCAAGTTGCCGTCCTTATCTGCTATTTTTTTTAGTCTCGGCTCATATTGCTGCCATTTGCTGATGATGAGATTCCATGCCTGGTGTATTTGTTAATCTAAAACTGGTCCAAGGAACACAAAAATCCAATCGAAAAATGGTCCACTCCCTTAACGAAATATCCCGCATGAGATATACTCATTCGGGAGGTAAAAAGGAGTGCTTAATTTAATGGATAAATTTACAATCATCAAACTGATGAACCAAGGACATTCAGACCGAAAGATTGCGAGAGATGCTGGAATCGACCGAAAAACGGTGGCAAAATACCGAAAGCAGCACCAGTCACTTTTAGAGCGTTTACAGCTCGGCGATGATCTCAGGACAATCCAAGAGGAATTGACCGCAAACCCTACATACGACACTTCCGGAAGATATCCGGTGAAATACACAAAAGAGATTGATGAAGAGTTGGACAGGATACTGAAAAGTGAATCGAAAAAAAATGAAGTTTTAGGAAATCACAAACAAAAATTAACCAATGAAGCCATTTGCGAAATGATTAAAGCGCAGGGATACGACATCGGCCGTAGCACGATATGTAGACATATCAAGGAGAAGCGGGAGAATGCCAAAGAAGCTTTTATTCGTCAAGAATATGAACTGGGAGATCGGTTGGAATACGACTTCGGAGAAGTGAAGCTGGAGATAGACGGGATGGTAGGCACCTACTACATGGCAGTTTTTGGTTCCCCGGCTGGCAGGCACAGATGGGCCTATCTGTACGACAACCAAAAGAAGGAAGTCTTTATGGACTCGCATGTAAGATATTTCGACTGGGTTGGCGGAATTTTCAAGGAAGTTGTTTATGACAACATGAAAAATGTTGTAACAAAATTCCTGGGGAAAAATGAAAAAATGCTTAATGAAGACCTGATTAAAATGTCTATCTACTATGGGTTTGAAATCAATGTAACCAACTGCTACAGCGGCAATGAAAAGGGCTATGTGGAAAACAGCGTTAAGGTGGTAAGAAAAGAAGCCTTTGCACACCGGTATCGCTTTGAAAGTTTGAAGGATGCGGAGGAATATCTCCACCAGCGCCTTGAGATCCTAAACGGAGATTCCAGACTGGAGGAAGAAAGAAGGCTTCTGAAGGCAGCCAAACCTCCGTTGGAGCTTGGTAAGATTTCAAAACAAAGAGTAGACAAATACAGTTTTGTAAGGGTAGAAAACAATTTCTATTCGGTTCCGGACCATCTTGTGGGCCATGAAGTAACCATTAAGAATTATTTGAGAGAAATAGAAGTTTATGCCGACAGCGGAAAAGTATGTACGCATAAAAAAATAGATGGCTTTTCCCAGACGCAAGTCGACATATTCCACTACCTCGGTACGCTTGAGAAAAAGCCCGGAGCTCTTAAAAACTCGAAAGCTCTTAAAAGCAGAGCCGAACTCAAAACCATCTATGATGAACATTTTACTAAAAGAACCAAAGAATTCATAGGTATTTTAAAAGAAAACCAGGAAAAAGGTTATGAAGCACTACTAACACTTCTGGTAGCGGCAGCAAAAGACCAAACTCTCTACCGGAGTTCCACGGATTCCACCATAGAAGACCACATTCATAAAAAAACAAAGGACGGACTTTCCCAACTTTCCCAACTTTTTATGAAGGGAGGCCAAGAATATGTCAATTAAGGAGTGCGCTAAGATGTTGCTGTTGTCCTATACTTTTCAAAACAGTGAGCAAATCCTACGGGAAGCACAAGACACCAAAATGTCTCCGAAGAATTCTTGACGGACCTTTTGGAAAAAGAAGCGGGATTAAGACGAGAAAATGGTGTGAAACGAAGAATCAGGCAAGCCCGGTTCCCGCATAAAAAATATCTGATCGATTTCAAGACGGAACACATGAACAAAGTGCTATCGAATAAAATCGAGGAGCTTAGAACCCTTGACTTTATCAAGGAAAAAGAAAACATTATACTTATTGGGAACCCGGGTACCGGAAAAAGTCATCTTGCCATTGCCCTTGGCATCGAGGCCTGTATGCAAAGCAAGAATGTATTATTTATCAGCGTACCAAATCTGGTGATTGAACTCAAGGAAGCGATGAGTCTAAACCAGATTAATTTGTACAAGAAAAAATTTGAACGCTATGATTTGGTTATCCTTGATGAGCTTGGATACATTTCTTTTGACAAGGAGGGTAATGAGATATTGTTTAATCTTCTCTCGAATAGAAATGATAACGGTTCTATCATTATTACAACAAACCTTGTTTTCGAAAGATGGGAGGAGGTGTTTAAAGATCCTGTACTAACAGGGGCACTGGTCGATAGCCTTGCACATAAATCCCATGTCATTGACATGAGTGGTGACAGTTACAGGGTTCGTGAAACCAAAGAGTGGCTTACATAGTGGGGGTGCGGACAAAAACCTGGACCGAATATACAACAGGAGGTTCCGCATGTTTTCTCATCAAGAAAGAATTAAAGCCGTTAAGTTATTGGTACAATATGATATGAGCTATGCAGGAGTAATACGTGAATTAGGATACCCTACAAGGACAGCCCTTACTGGTTGGTATAAAGAATACGCCAAAGATAACGATTTACACGAAAGATTTGTCAAAAAACCAATATTCAATATAGAAGAACGACAGAAAGCTGTCAATTATTACTTAGAGCATGGTAAGTGTGTATCAAGAACGGTCAGAATTCTAGGCTACCCAAGCAGACCGATTTTAGATAAATGGATTAAAGAATTAGCTCCTAAGGAAAAGAAACATTGTCGTTCAGGAGGTTCATTGGTAAGATATACACGTGAGCAGAAAGAGAAGGCTGTTGTTGCTTTATGTTCAAGGAGCAAAACCGCCAAAGAGGTTGCCAATGAAATGGGGGTAACACGTGAAACCCTCTATAATTGGAAACGACAACTATTAAATGAAGGGTGTAATCGACCAATGGCTAATAGAGACAAGTTTCCCAAATTATCAATGGATGCTAATCATAACGATCAACCAGTCCTATTACAATCTGAGAAGGAACATTTGACAAAGCAAGTGAGTGAGCTTGAGCAAGAAATATATCGTTTAAGATTAGAACGGGACATTCTAGAGAAAGCTGCGGAAATCATAAAAAAAGATGAGGGCATTAGTCTTAAAAAACTCTCAAATGGCGAAAAAGCCATAGTGATTAATGCCCTAAGAGAGAAATATCCATTGAGAGATCTTTTGGTAATTCTTAATATTGCGAAAAGTAGCTATTGTTACCAGGCTACCGTACTAGCCAATGATGATAAATATTTCGATTTACGTGCCAATGTGAAAGATGTTTTCAATGATAATTCAAAATGTTATGGTTATCGTAGAATTCATTCTGTAATCAAGTCAACAGGTATTGCTATTTCAGAGAAGGTTATCCGACGGATTATGAAAGAGGAACAATTACTAATATCAAGCAAGAAAGGGAAGAAATACAATTCATACAAGGGTGAAGTCAGCCCGGCTGTGGAGAACATAATAAATCGTGATTTTCATGCTGAAAAGCCAAATTTGAAGTGGTTGACTGACCTTACCGAATTCCATATCCCAGCAGGAAAGGTATACCTTTCACCTATTATTGATTGTTTTGATGGGTTGCCAGTAAGTTGGAGCATCGGGACATCACCAGACGCTGAACTAGTTAATACAATGCTAGATGAGGCAATTCTGACCTTAAAGAAAGATGAGCAGCCCATAGTACATTCAGACCGTGGCTGTCATTACCGCTGGCCAGGGTGGATTAAACGAATGGAAAGGGCCCAGCTCATGCGTTCTATGTCAAAGAAAGGCTGCTCACCTGATAACTCAGCCTGCGAGGGCTTCTTTGGTAGGCTGAAGAATGAAATGTTTTACGGTTATTCATGGGTCGATATTACTATAGACCAGTTCATTGAACATCTCGATGAATATTTAAAGTGGTATGCAGAAAAACGAATCAAATTATCACTTGGAGGGATGAGTCCGTTAGCCTACAGAAAAAGTCTGGGGTTGGCCGTTTGAGGTCCAAGAAAACGTCCGCACCCCCAGTGGACCATTTTTCAGTTGACAAATACAACAGAAGCGGAAGACCGTCTCCACACGAAGATTATCCTTTCAGAGGTATGATATTTTGCGGCACCTGTGGTAAACCAGTCAACATACAATACACCACCCGTGAAGGGCGTCAATTAACATCGGCATATCGCTGCATCAGCCGTAAAGACAGCAGCGGTGTGGAAATACCCGAATTGATGTATATGCCTCCGCGCAAATCCAACTACACCAAGAACCCAACTGATGCTCTGGTCGAGTACCGAGAGAAGTACTGCAAAAAGGTGCTGCCACGCCCCCTGCTCTGTTCGGATATTCAAATCCCAGTTGAACGGCCGCAGAAAGCGTTTGTGCAGGTATGGAATCTGATTGTTGCCAAAAAAGCTCGGTATCAGGCGGCGTTGCAACGTACCGTTAATACTGCGGATGACATTCTCGTCCGATACCGCGCTAATGAGATGATTATCCTGCTTGATGAGGTTGGAAAAATTCCCGCGTTCAGCTATCCGATGATGTTGAAAACAATTGATAAGGTCGAGGTCACAACGGCTGGGAAGCTGTCATTCCTGTTTCAGTCCGGCGTTAGGGTCACAATTTGAGCTACCTATATATAACTGCACCTCGCTACCATTGCGGCGGCGAGGTGTTTTGTGTTATTTTGTTTCGTTGTCATGTAAGTATTCGGTGAAAGAGTCGGCACCGATTTTTCTTCGCTTTTTGAGCATATTGCTCCATATTATGTTTCCCTGATCTTCCGAAATAAGGCCTGCTCTGAACGCTTCAACCATAATATCACCTGTTGTAATATGCTGGAGCCCAAATTCATCTATGTATTCGCAGATATCACGCAGATTATTGCTTGCTATGATACCTTTCTCCTCTTTTGCCAGTGCTAAACAAGAGGCTTCACCATTGCCGATTACCTTGTGTCCTTCTCCCGGCTCCTGTGTCATCTGAAAGTAAAGATTGTATGTTTTACTATCGGTTGAAATAGTCCGAAGCACGGCTTGTCCTCTTTCAATCATCAAATCAATCTTGTCTCTTAGATGTTTAACTCCGGGAGCTGAGAGCTCCTCATATACCGGTCGCGGTATTACAATACGCCCCGAATACATTTGCGCCAAGATACTCTGCTCTCCAACCCACAGAAATGCGGCAATACAATCGTTATCGAAGAAGAGAGGCTCAGTCAAGAACTTCGCCCCCTTCGTCATCTTCGCCGTATACTAAGTCTGAACGAAAGGCTTGAAGGAGCATTTCTTCATATTTTCCATTGGAGATAAGGCCTCTATCCAGTGCTTTGTTTGCCTGCTCAATTAAGTAACCATATGTTCTATATTGTTTTTCTTCGGGCAATGGACAATATAAATCGCTACTATATCCGAGAGAAGAGGCAGAACGAATTACATTTGTTCTCATGGCATCTGCTTCTGCAGGCTTGATTATCTTATCATCCAGAAGGCGGGTAAGCATAGCTTGCCGACTGACTCCGTAATACTGTTCCAAACGAACAACCTCGTTTACTCCAAACTCTTTTGCGTGTATACCTGCTTTTAGCATGGTAATCTTGGATTTCAACGAAACTGGCGGAATGAGAAAATAGGAAGCAAACTGATCTGCAGATTTTTCGATATCATTTCCGGAGCCAATCGTCACTTCACAAATAGCTGTCATTTTCTCATCATAGTATAAGTGATACAGTTCGTGAGCTAACGAGAAACGCTGCCGACCAAGTGTCATTCCTGAATTTATGGCGATTACGTTACCGTTATCATTTCTGATGCACATACCACTGAGATGTTCACCCATCGGATAGCGAATGAGGGTGAGTTTCTCAATTGAAAGAACAAGGGCGAAGATGTCCATTGGAGAGTCATCATCTTCACCCAGTGTTTTTCTCAGTTCTTGAGCTTTTACAAGTAAATCCGTCTTATTAATTGCCATCGCTTGTATTCGCTCCATTCAGTAAAGATGTAACAAAATCGCAATTTAATGCAATTTTATTAATTGCACTGATAGTATTCATATCATCTGCTGTTAAATCGCTGGCGCGTAGTGCATAAGCGAGAGGCTTTTCGGCACTGCCAGCTGAAAACGCTTTCTGATGAACGCCAAATAATGCTGCAAGTTTTTCAAGCATATCACTTGATAAAGCTCTTTCATCTTTTTCAACCTTTGAGATCAGGCTTTGGTCAACGCCGAGAAAAGTTGCTATATTACTCTGCGAAAAGTTATTATTTTCTCGTATTTCCTTTATTCTTTTCCCGGATATTTTAATGTTACTCACTTAAAACACCTTCCTTCTATGGCCTTAGTATAGCACGCCTTTGTCATAATTACAATACCTAATTGTAAAAAAATTATGACAAGTGAGCTTGTGCACTACAAAATCGGCTACGATGGAGCCTCTTATCACAGTATATTCATACTCATCAGATAGTGTTTCACAATTTGAAGTTGTCATTCATAATTCGAGGTAGGTCCTAATATTTGTTGTCTCAACGCGGTCGCTTTTTATCGCACAAAAGTCACACTCTTGTTTTTCAAGCCATTTTCCCTCTGAAAAGTAAAAGTGTAACCCGGATTTTCGCCCCCGTTATTGCTGGTAAAAAGCGAATATGCGGCTGCGCGAAATCCAACTCAAAGTCTATTTCCTCCTGGCCGGTGGAAATAGAACCGCAAAAACAAACTAATCAAAGATAGCCCAAAAAGGCGGCAGTTTCGGCACTTTCAGCGGTTTGCACCCCTCATCCTATTTTGCACCCCTCCTCCGTGAACACAATAGAGGCATCGTTAATTTGTATCAACGCCTATGTTGTTACGCACATAAAAAATAGGACCAATTAGCCCCGGGGTTTCCTTTGTGGTGAAGGTGGTGGGAGTTACACAAATGCCTCGCATTTGCCGTTCTGCGCCTCTTTCTTCAGTCGGCTTGAACCACTCGCTACTCAACCGTCCGCCGGACGCTTTCGCTCACGCTCCTGCCCTTTCGAGTTCGACTCCCTCTGTCTATATCACATAAAAAATGGGGCCTCAAGGCCCCATTTTTTATGTGGTGAAGGTGGTGGGAGTCGAACCCACGTCCGAAAGCATTTCCGAAAGACTTTCTCCGAGTGCAGCCGATCATTTGTTGTTTCGGAACTCCAATCGCCGATTCGGCAGGCTAGAGGTTTTCCTATCCCATGGTTCCCCTATGCTACTGGGAGCTCACATAGAGTTGTCCTGTATAAATGACGTCGAGTTCTGAGCCTACAGGGAAACCCAGGTCGACGACGCGCCGCTAAATTAGGCGGCAGGCAGCTATGCTGCTAATGCGTAAGAGTTGTTATTTTTTGCGTTTGTATTTAACGTGCCCTTTTTAACGCAGACTGAGCAAACTGCGACTCGCTTATCCTTGTTCCACACCCCCGTCGAAACCTTTACACCCCCACGTTGGATTGAACATCATCTATATTATACACCATATCGACCATAATATTCATTACGATTTGGTTACGTTACCCTCTTGTATCTCTGCTCATCGATACTTTTTCACAGCCTGCTCCATCTTGCGGGCGGCATCTCTCTTTGCCAAATCCTCTCTTTTGTCATAAATTTTCTTTCCCCGAGCCACTCCGATTTCTACTTTGGCCCTGCCGTCATTATTCAGGTAAATGTTTAAGGGCACCAGGGTTAGACCCTTTTGGGTGGTCAGGCCGATGAGCTTTCGAATTTCCTGCTTATGCAAAAGCAGCTTTCTGGGTCGTATCGGGTCCACATTGAATCGGTTCCCCTGTTCATATGGGCTAATATGCATTCCATAGAGAATCAGCTCCCCCTGTTCAATTTTGGCAAAGCTCTCTTTGATATTCACCTTTCCCAGGCGAATGGATTTAATTTCCGTACCAGTCAACGCGATGCCTGCCTCGTAGGTATCTTCGATAAAATACTCGTGACGGGCTTTCTTGTTGGTGGCAATATTTTTATATTTCCCCATGTTTATTATTCGATCTTTCCAAACTCGTTAAAGGGATATACCTTCCAAACGGCCTTCCCTAAAATTTCATCCATGGGCACGGCACCAATATCCTCACTTCGAGAATCCAGGCTGACCCTGCGGTTGTCCCCCATGACAAACATCATGCCCTCCGGCACCTGATATGCTTCCACTGTCCCGGTGGTATAATCCTCCATCAGATAGTTCTCTGTCAAGGGGACTTCGTTTCGATAAACCACCCCGTCCTTCACGGTAATTTCGTCCCCGGGAAGACCGATGATTCGCTTAATCAAGTCTTTTTTCTCTCCATTTACCGCTTCAATATCCGAGTGGAAGACTATCACATCTCCATATTCCGGATCCCCGAACAGATTGTATGCCTGTTTACTGAGTAGGATATAGTTGTTTTCATACAAGGTGGGTTGCATGGAACTTTCCTTTATAATAGTCGGTTTGATAAACTGAATAATCAATACCGCGATGGCTATGGCAATGAGCACATCTTTCAAAAATGCTTTCACTTACTTGATTCCTCCTATTTCTGTCAGGGGCCAGACAATCCATCGAGCCCTTCCTCTAATGTCCGTTAGCTCCACCGGCCCCATGGTTCGGGAGTCCAAATATGGACCGTTGTAATCCTCTTCTTCTCCATCGAAAGGCCAGGAATCCTGCACCAACCATATCTGATTCCCCGTCAAAGTAACCGGTCCGGGATAATCTCCCAACATCTCCCCATCGGAAATAGTCTCTCCCGGCATTCCAACCACTCGGCCAATCAGATTATCATTCCGATATCCTGCTTGTTCTCGCCATTCTTCCGTCACCAGCTTATCCAACACCACAATCTGATTTCTTTCCGGGGCACCTCTCTTTTCCGAGTAGTCCATCTTCATCAATGCCACCACTTGGCCTTCTTCGATGGTAGGAGACATGCTGTCCTCCTCCATCCGCTCCGGTGCCACAATCATGGTCAGCACAAATGCCAATGCCATGGCAATCAAATAAGGTCGATATCTGGCTTTGTAATTTCCTTCTCTTCCTTGGGCTGTCATCCATTCACTCCTTCGAAAAGTTGATCCACCATTTCCTGAAAATGGTCCGGCAACGGGGCTTCCACCTGGAGGCCTTCCAAGTATGCCAAGGGACCTGTCATCTTCTGAAATACCAGTCGTGTCGCATGAAGCACCTGGGCACTCCAATGAAATCTCTGTCGAATCTTCTCATTAATCATAGCTCTGCCATATTTCGGATCACCGATTACCGGGAATCCTGCCTGAGCCAGGTGGGCTCGAATCTGATGGGTTCTTCCGGTGACCAACTCGATTTCCACCAGGGAATAGCCCTTTTTTACCTTCTTGGGAGTGGCCAGTGTTTCCATGGATTTTTCTCCCGGTATTCCCCGGGAACTGGAAGCCACCTCTACGGTATTAGTTCGGGCGTCTTTCAACATATAGTCTTTTAGCTGAAGGGGTTCCTTCATTTCTCCGGCCACAATGGTCACATAGAACTTGCGGATAGCTTCCCTCTCCCGAATCAGGCGGTTTAACTCCATCAGTGTTTCGCCATTCTTCCCGAATATCACCAGGCCCGTGGTATTTCTGTCCAATCGGTTCACCGGAGATGGTACAAATGTTTTCTCCATGCGAGGCACATAGGCCCCCGTTTCAATCAGGTAAGAAAGCACCTGATTTGCCAGGGTATTCTTCTTTTCCGTTTGGTCGCCATGGGTCAGCAAGCCAAAGGGTTTTTCCACCACAATAAGATTTTCGTCCTCATAGGCAATCCGGAACTGACGTTTGCTTTTCTCCCGCTCATTGGGTTTTAAATAGGTCGATAGCGCATCGGTAGACATGTAGAGTTGGATTTCGTCCCCTTCCGCAAGTATATAGTCTTCCTTTACCCGGCGCCCATTCACCTTCACATCTTTTCGAATGGCTTTATAGACATAACTCAAAGGAGCGTTCTTTAAGTATTTCCTTAAAAAACGATCCAATCGCTGTTGTTCCTCATTTTGATTGATTTTTATAGTTTCCATACCCTGTCATTATACCTTATTCCCCGCCGCAAGACAATTTCATTCTTGTTACAGCTTCCTTACGGATGAGCGGAACGAAACCCGTTGAAACCCCGTCAAAGCTATGATATATTGAAATCGAAGGATAAAGAGGGGGTCAAGTATGAAAACACTGAAAGACCTGATTTACAACAAAAATGACCTGGTAATCGTGCTTGTGGTTCTTGTCTTGGCAGGACTTCTGATATGGAATCGTATCGATGCCATTATGGCCTATCCCAGTACCATGATTGCCGAAGCGGAAAAACAAAGTCAATTAGAAGAAGAGCCGGAGGTCATTCCCATGAACCCGGACCAGGAGGAAGCTCCGCCGGAGGATGTGGTCATGTATGCGGTATATATCAACCCGGGGGAATCTCTGGAAGTCATCGGGGAAAAATTTGTCTCTGTTAGCTTGTTTCGTTCCGCCGAGGATTTTATTCAATTAGCCAATGATATGGGTGTTACCACCCAAATAAAAGCCGGAAACTTTATCATGCCTTCCAACTCCACACCGGAGGAAGTCATGCAGATTATTACCCAACCTGGTCTATAACTTATTACTACCATCAACAAAGGAGGTCTATCATGGCTCTGGTCACATCTTCAGAAATGTTTGCAAAGGCTTTGACAAGCGATTATGCAGTGGGTGCATTCAATGTGAATAACATGGAAATCATCCAGGGAATCGTGGATGCCGCTAAGGAGGAGAATGCTCCCCTGATTTTGCAGGTTTCCGCCGGTGCTCGTAAGTATGCCCGTCCTGCATATCTGGTAAAACTGGTAGAAGCCGCCATTCTGGATACCGGTTTGGACATCGTATTGCATTTGGATCATGGAGAGGATTTTGAAATCTGTAAGAAATGCGTGGATGACGGGTTTACTTCCGTCATGATTGACGGAAGCAAGCATCCCTTGGAGGAAAACATTGCCCTCACCAAACAAGTAGTGGAATATGCCCATGCCCACGGGGTGTCCGTGGAGGCGGAGTTAGGCAAGCTGGCAGGAATTGAAGATAATATCAATGTAGACGAACGGTCTGCCAAGTTCACTGACCCCCAAGAGGCTGCCGAGTTCGTAGAACGCACCGGCGTGGATTCCCTGGCCATCGCCATCGGCACCAGTCACGGAGCATATAAATTTAAGGGGGAGCCCTATTTGGACTTTGAGAGACTGAAGAAGATTCATTCTCTCATTCCGGAGACTCCATTGGTTCTTCACGGGGCCTCCACCGTACTACCGGAATTTGTATCTCTATGCAATCAATATGGGGGCGACATACCGGGAGCCCAGGGCGTTCCGGAAGAAATGATTCGCGAAGCCGCCAAGCATGGGGTATGTAAAGTAAACATCGATACGGATTTACGATTGGCCATGACCGCAGAAATCAGAAGGTATCTGCAAGACCATCCAGAGGACTTTGATCCCCGAAAATATTTAGGACCTGCCAGAGATGCCATTCAAAAAATGGTAGCCCACAAGATAAAGAATGTGTTGAATGCTTCTGGAAAAAGATAGCCCTTACCGAAGAAACACAAAAGAATCATCTCAGATTAAAAAAGTCCCGACGTTTCCCGTCAGGACTTTTTTCTTGCTAGGGAAACGAACACTCCCAGAATGCATACAAAGATGCATATAAAAAATATACGATGGATGGTAAAAATCAATAACTCCGGCGGAGCTTTTGCCAGGGGTAAATCGCCCATATAAATCCCTACCACCACCGTTACCAACGCCATATTCAGACTGTGTCCGATGGAGCGCATAGTGGCCAGCACAGAAGCGGCCACTCCGTGATCCTTTGCCTCTACCGAGGACATGACCGCATTGGTATTGGGGGAAGAAAAGAATCCGAAACCGATTCCGGTAACTGCCAATCCCAATATAATCCAAGCTAAGGAAGTGGTTTCCGTAATGAACAAGAAGAATCCCAAACCCAGCGCACAAATTCCCATTCCTGCCGAAGATAGTTTGAATGGAGAGAATCGGTCCGATAGCCTTCCTGCCACAGGAGATATCGCCATCATGATGACGGGTTGAGAAATCATAACCAAGCCTGCGGCTTGAGAATTGAACCCCATAATAAGTTGTAGGTAGATGGACATCAGGTATCCTACGGCAAATGTAGCTCCGTAATTCAGCATGGCCGCCAGATTGGAAAAGGCAAACCCCCGATTTTGAGTAAATAGGCTTACCTTAATCAACGGCGTTTCCGCTTTTCTTTCCCACCACACAAAGGCGGCAAAGGTAATCCCTCCTGCCAGCACCATGTACAGCGCAATCCCCTGGGATCCCAATAGGGTAAATCCATAAATACCGGCTATCAGCGTAAATACATACAATCCATTTCCCGGAAGGTCTACGGATTTTAAATCCTCACCACGGAATCCCTTTTGGTCCCCGGGAAGATTTTTGATGGCAACAATGCTGACAGATACCACCAGGAAAAATACCACCCAGAAAATGGAACGCCAACCTAAGTAGTGATTCAATACTCCTCCCAACACCGGCCCCATAGATAATCCCGCATAGGTGGCCGCTGTGCTGAACCCCAATACTCTTCCTCTTTGGTTGGGAGGAAATGCATTGATCAGAAATGGCATATTGGTGCTAAAAATCATGGCTCCACTGATTCCCTGAATCCCTCGTATTACAATGAGGTAAAGCATGGTTGGCGAATACACAGCCAGTAGTGAGGTCACACCATAAAACAAGAGCCCGGGGACGATGATCTTCTTTCGTCCCACCAGATCCGACAACCGACCAAAGGGTACCGAAAAAGCCGCCACCGTGAGAATGTATCCGGTTACCACCCAGCCCAAAAGGCTGGCGGGCACCATGAATTCTTCTCCAATGGCGGGCACCGACAAATTTAGGGAGCTACCCATAAAGGTAACGGAAAAGGAAGTGACTGCAGACACATACAATGCGGATTTTTGATGAAGGGTCAAAGTACTAAACCGTCCCTTCCGAGTTTTCTGCAATCAGATTCTGCTTTAAATCATATAACCGCTGTGACAAGTCCACATAGTAGAGCTGGGGTCGTTCAAATCGAAGCATTTCTTCCCATAATGCATCCACTTGCTCCTTGCAGTAATCTCGAATTTCGTCAATGGTGGGAAAATCGTACACACATTCTCCTTTATCGAAAAGGGGAACTCTTAAATTTTTAGCATAGTAGTCCGTGACCCATTGACGCTTCCATGGCGCCTTGGGATCGAATATTTCGAAGGGCGCTCCGTTGGGGCCATCTTCTTCATCCAACACAATCAGATCCGCCAGGCATCGATTGGTTTCCTTGCTATATAGACGATACAAGGTCTTAAACCCGGGATTGGTAATTTTGTCCACATTCTCTGAGATTTTCATTTTGGGAATCATTTTCCCTTCCCGCTCGAGGGCTGACAGCTTATATACGCCCCCGAATACCGGGTCGGATTTTGCCGTAATCAACCGCTCGCCCACACCGAAGAAATCCACGCAAGCGCCTTGCATAATGACATCTCGAATAATGTACTCGTCCAGAGAGTTGGAAACTACTATGGTACAGTCCTGAAGACCGGCTTCGTCCAACATTTCCCGGCTTCTCTTGGTCAAGTAAGCAATATCCCCGCTATCGATTCGAATGCCCATCTTCTTGGGTTTCATTTCCTGAAAGACGCGGATGGCATTGGGAACACCGGAACGAAGCACATTATAGGTATCCACCAGGAGAACACAGTTTTCCGGATAGACCTCCGCATACTTCTTAAACGCTTCATATTCATTGGGATACATCTGAACCCAACTATGGGCCATAGTGCCCAGCGCCAGAATTCCGTGGTCCCGTTCCGACACAGTGCAGGCAGTACCCATGCAGCCTCCGATATACGCCGCCCTGGCTCCATAGATGGCAGCGGATGTTCCGTGAGCTCTGCGAGTTCCAAATTCCATCACACCGCGCCCCTCTGCTGCCCGAACAATTCGATTGGCCTTGGTGGCGATTAAACTCTGGTGATTGATGAGCAAAAGTACCATGGTTTCCACAAACTGGGCTTGAATCACAGGCCCTCTGACGGTAACCAACGGCTCATCGGGAAAAATAGGAGTCCCTTCGGGAACACACCACACATCACACTGAAATTTAAAGCTTCTCAAATAGTCCAGGAATCGTTCGTCAAAAATACCTTTTCCCTTCAGAAACTGAATGTCATCTTCCGTGAAATGCAACCCTTTCATATATTCCACCAGCTGCTCTACACCGGCCATGATGGCAAAACCGCCACCGTCCGGTATTTTTCGGAAAAACATATCAAAATAGGCGATATCTTCCGTCAATCCGGCTTCAAAATACCCGTTTGCCATGGTCAATTCATAAAAGTCCGTGAGCATAGTGAAGTTCACATTTTTCATCATGATGTTATTTCCAACCTTCCCTTCTCTCGAATCACCAAGGATCCTGCTATGATAACAATCACACCTCCCAGCAACTGCACCCATCCAATGGATTCCTGCAAAAATACCCATCCAAAAAAGGTGGCCGTTACCGGAAGAAAATTAGAAAACAATGCGGTAGGTGTGGGCCCCAGTATGGCAATGGCCTTCACATAGAGTAAGAACCCAATGCCGGCACTCACCAATCCCAAATACATTATGCCACCCAGAATAGCCGGTGTAAAGTCAGACCAAGGGGGCATATTGCCCAACGCAATGGGAGCCGATAGTAGGACGGTGCAAATCAGCTGATTCACCGTCAATGTCAGCGCGGGATAATCCCCCGCCAATTTCTTCGTCGCAAAATTGTAGATGTTCCAGCTTAGTACCGCAAAAAATGCCAAGAGATATCCAATAATCCGACCTTCCAGTAAAATCCGGAAGTCCGCCCCCACAATCAGGGCAATCCCCACAATGGAAATGGCCACCCCCACATAAATCTTCCCATTGGCTTTCACGCCATAGGCGACTCGCTCTATGAGAAAAGAGACCACGGGCACAAAGGACAATACAATGGTAATTAAGGATACCGGCATATAATGCATGGCCGAATATTCGCTCCAAAAATATAACAGCTCTCCGAATATGGCACAAGCGATAAACAACGGGATATCCCTCTTCTGAAAGAAGGAAGTTCCATCCTTCCATAGCTTCATGCCCAACAAGAGACACAGCCCCAGGAAATATTTCAGGAATATGATGGTCATAGGGTCCATCAGCTCCAAGGCGTGTTTGGCGGGAACGTATTCGTATCCCCACAAAATCACCACCAGGATCATCAGCAGGTACGTTTTTCCTTTACTTTTTTTCTGGATCAAACTCTCACCGCCGACTCTTCGTCGACTTCCTTTCCTAGAACCTTCTTCAGCCATTGACCCGTGTAGGAGTGCTTCCATTGCCGGGCCAGTTCCTCGGGAGTGCCCAAGGCAATGACCTGCCCTCCCATGTCTCCACCATCCGGTCCCATATCGATAATATGGTCTGCTCGTTTAATCACATCCAGATTATGCTCTATCACCACCAGCGTATTCCCGGAATCCGCCAACTCATCCAACACTTTTAACAACTTGGCCACATCATCAAAATGAAGGCCAGTGGTGGGCTCATCCAATATGTACAGGGTTTTCCCGGTGCTACGTTTGCTAAGTTGCTCTGCCAGCTTGATACGTTGGGCTTCCCCTCCGGAAAGCTGGGTAGATGGTTGCCCCAATTTGATGTACCCAAGACCCACCTGCTTCAGTGTCTTTAGTTTGCGATAGATAGCCGGCTGGTTTTCAAAGAACTCCAGCGCTTGGTTCACCGTCATATCCAACACATCAAAGATGCTTTTCCCCTTGAATTTAACTTCTAATGTCTCCCGGTTATAGCGCTTCCCGTGACAAACCTCACAGGGCACGTACACATCCGGCAGGAAGTGCATTTCTATTTTTATAATCCCATCACCAGAGCAGGCCTCACAACGGCCTCCCTTCACGTTAAAGCTGAAACGGCCTTTGCCGTAGCCTCTCATCTTGGCCTCCGGAAGATCCGCAAAAAGATCCCGAATATTGGTGAATACTCCCGTATAAGTGGCCGGATTAGACCGGGGTGTTCTGCCGATGGGCGATTGATCAATATCAATGACTTTGTCAATATGCTCTAACCCTTCTATTCTATCATGCTTTCCCGGTTTGTCTTTGGAATGATATAACCGGGAGGCGGCCGCTTTATAAAGAACATGGTTCACCAGGCTGCTTTTCCCCGAGCCGGATACGCCGGTGACACAGATGAATTTTCCCAAAGGGAATTCTACATCGGTTTTCTTCAGGTTGTTCTCCTCAGCGCCCATGACCCACAGGCTTTCCCCGTTTCCATTTCTCCTTGTCGAGGGAACAGAAATGGATTTTTCCCCTCGAAGATATTTCCCGGTGATGGACCGCGGAGCCGCTTTAATGTCATCCACCGTTCCCTGGGCCACCAAATGTCCCCCTTGCACTCCGGCGCCGGGACCAATATCGATGATATGGTCTGCCGCATAAATGGTTTCTTCATCGTGCTCCACCACCAATAATGTATTGCCAATATCCGTTAGGTGGCGAAGGGTGCCCAATAATCGGGCATTGTCCTTCTGGTGCAGGCCAATACTGGGCTCATCCAGAATATATAGTACACCCACCAATCCCGAACCAATTTGGGTGGCCAGCCGAATTCGCTGGGACTCTCCCCCGGATAGGGAACCGGCAGCCCGGGATAAGGTCAAATAATCCAACCCCACATCTGCCAGGAAGGTGAGTCGTGCGTTGATTTCTTTTCGGATTTGATGCGCAATCATTTCTTGTTGAGGTCTGAGGGTGAGATTCTCCATAAAGGCTTTTAAATGCTTCACCGCCATATCAGAAATTTCAGCAATATTCTTTTCCCCCACAGTGACAGCCAGTACCTCCGGCTTCAACCGTTTCCCCTGACACACAGGACAAACCGAGGTACTCATAAATGCTTCCATTTTCTCCTTGATATAGGTGGAGTTGGTTTCACGATACCGCCTCTCCAGATTGGGAAGAATTCCTTCAAAGGGATGATCCCGATAGGAGCGGCTTCCCGTATTCCGGCTCTCGTAATAGTATTTTAAATGGCGGTCTCCTGTCCCATAGAGCAGCTCTTCCTTAAACTCTGTCGGTAAATCTTTGTAAGAGGTATTACGAATATCCACCTTGTGGTCCCTGGCCAATGCATCAATCATCTGACGATAAAATCCGGAGAATTCCATGGATGCAAAAATCTTGGATAAAGCGCCATCTACAATGGATTCATCTTGCTCTGTAATAATCAGGTCCGGGTCAATTTTTTGCGTAAATCCCAGCCCATCGCAATGGGGGCAGGCACCAAAGGGAGTGTTAAAGGAAAACATTCTGGGTTCCAACTCCTCCAAGGTGACTCCATGGTCCGGGCATGCCAGCTTGGTGGAAAACAGTCTTTCCTCTCCTTCATCGGTGAGGACATTCACCAACCCCTCTCCGTGGTGAATGGCCAGTTCCACTCCTTCTGCCAGGCGACTTCCCACCCCTTCCTTTACTGCAATTCGATCCACTACAATTTCAATGGTGTGTTTGAAATTCTTTTCCAGAAGAATGGTATCATCCGTCAGAGAATAGATAGTCCCATCCACTCGTACCCTGGTGAATCCTTCCCGGGAAACCCTTTCCAATATTTTTTCGTGAGCGCCCTTTCGTTGCCGCACCAGCGGGGCCAGAATCATGATACGAGTTCCTTGGGGATATTCCTTGATATGATCCACAATCTGGTCTACTGACTGGCTGGTAATCTCGATTCCACAGATGGGGCAGTGGGGAATCCCCACTCGAGCATACAGCAATCTTAAGTAATCGTGAATTTCCGTCACGGTACCTACGGTGGATCGCGGGTTTCGGCTGGTGGTTTTTTGATCGATGGCAATGGTGGGAGATAGCCCATCAATGGACTCTACATCCGGCTTTTCCATTTGTCCCAGGAACTGCCGGGCATAGGAGGAAAGGCTTTCCATATATCGGCGCTGTCCCTCTGCGTAGATGGTGTCAAATGCCAGAGAAGATTTCCCCGATCCGGACAGGCCGGTAATGACCACCATCTTGTCCCGGGGAATGGTCAAATCGATATTGGCCAAATTGTGTTCGTTGGCCCCTTTTATGATAATTTCGTTCGCCATGGTACTCCTTCTTTATGTGATGGCGGCTTCTGCATGTGCCCGGATACTCCCGGATGATTCCCAGTGTTCCTGGATGGGCTGTGAAAGTTACCGCTTCACTTTGTATTCAAAAATGATATCCCGCAGCATGGCGGCCCGTTCAAACTGCAAATCCGCCGCCGCTTTTTTCATTTCGCTCTCTAGTTTTTTCACGTAATCCCCCAGTTCCTTCTGGGTCAACTCAGAGGGCTTTCGTTCTTGATAAAAGGCCATTTCCGCCTCCTGCTTATGGGTGATCTCTATCACATCACGAACGGCTTTCTCAATGGTTTTCGGCGTAATGCCGTGGCTTACGTTGTATTCCTCTTGAATCTTCCGACGACGGTTGGTTTCCTGAATGGCCCGCTCCATCGCGGGACTGATGCGATCCCCATACATGATGACTCGCCCGTTGAGATTTCTGGCGGCCCGGCCAACGGTTTGAATCAGGGAAGTCTCCGTTCTCAAAAAACCTTCCTTATCGGCATCCAGGATGGCCACCAAGGAAACCTCGGGAAGATCCAATCCCTCTCGTAGCAAGTTGATTCCCACCAACACATCAAATACCCCCAGTCGCAAGTCTCTTAAAATTTCCAGTCTCTCCAGGGTATCTATTTCTGAGTGAAGATATCTTACCTTGATGCCCGTATTCTTCAGATAGGTAGCCAGGCTTTCCGCCATCTTCTTGGTAAGTGTGGTCACAAACACCCGCTCCCCTCGTGCCACCGTGTCATTGATTTCTCCTATCAAGTCATCAATCTGGCCTTGGGTCTTTTTCACCGTTACCGGTGGATCCAACAGCCCGGTGGGACGAATCAATTGTTGAGCGGTAATCCCACCCGCCATTCTTTGCTCATACTCGGAAGGGGTAGCGCTAACGTAGACCACCTGCTTTGCCATCTCCTGAAACTCGTCAAATTTGAGAGGCCGGTTGTCCAAAGCAGAAGGAAGTCGAAATCCATATTCCACCAATGCCTGCTTTCGAGAAAGGTTGCCGGCATACATGGCTCGCAATTGGGGCAACATCACGTGGGATTCATCGATGATAATCAGACAATCCTCCGGAAAGTAGTCCATTAAGGTATAGGGTCGCTCCCCTTCTGCCAAATCGCTCATGTATCTGGCATAATTCTCAATACCCTTACACATGCCGATTTCCCGGAGCATTTCCAAATCATAACGGGTTCGCTGTTCGATTCGCTGGGCTTCCAACAGCTTACCCTGGGTTTGGAACCAGGCAATCCGTTCTTCCAGTTCCGCCTCAATTTTCAACAAAGCAGACTCCATGTTTTCCTTACTGGTCACATAGTGGGAAGCGGGAAATATGGCAATATGATCCCGGACATTCAGCACTTCCCCGGTAACAGGATTGATCTCCCGAATGGTTTCCACTTCATCTCCAAACAGTTCCACCCGTACGGCACTATCCGCTCCCGCCGGGTAAATATCAATGGTATCTCCCCGGGCTCGAAACGTACCCCTTTCAAATGCCAGTTCATTTCGCATATATTGGATATCCACCAGACGACGTAGGATTTCCTGCCGGCTCTTTTCCATTCCCGGTCTCAGAGACAAGCCTTGGCCCTGGTAATCCACCGGATTACCTGTGCCATAAATACAGGAAACAGAGGCCACTACAATCACATCTCTTCGCTCCGCCAGTGCTGCGGTGGCAGAGTGGCGAAGCTTTTCAATTTCCGCATTGATATCGGAATCCTTCTCTATATATGTATCGGTGGAGGGAACATATGCCTCCGGTTGATAATAGTCATAGTAACTGACAAAGTACTCTACCGCATTGTGAGGAAAAAACTCCTTGAATTCCCCATGTAACTGGGCGGCCAGTGTTTTATTATGAGAAATCACCAGGGTAGGACGTTGCACTCTTTGAATCAGGTTGGCCATGGTAAAGGTTTTCCCGGACCCGGTGACGCCCATCAGGGTTTGGTGCTTTTCTCCACGAAAAATACCCTGAGTCAGTGTTTCTACCGCCTCAGGCTGATCTCCCGTCATGGAAAAATCCGATACCAGTTGAAATTTTCCTGCTTTCTCCTTCATTATCACACCTCGTAAAATACTTACATATTATATCAGATTCCCCATATATTTACCATATCCCTGCATGGGATTCCCCGTTCCTCCATAACTCTCTCCAAATCTCATTGAATCCCTTGAAATTTTGGTAAATTCCCGGAAATCTGGTGCCATTTGCCACATTGTATACTTGTTTTCGTCGGGTTGTACCCCTATTTCTTCTGTGGTATAATTTCTCATTACAACTTTTGATGAAAAAAACCCAAAACCAGAAAAGGAGGGATTCATATGGGATCACTGAAAGACAAGATTATTGATACAGCGCATACCATTGTGGAAAAAAATCCTCGATTGTCACCCCCAACCAATGGTCAGGCTTTCTTAGCCGAGATGGCTCAAAAATTGAAAGAACAGGACAAGATTCCGGAAGAACTGTATGTGGAACGGGATGTGAAGCGAGGCCTCCGAAATTCAGACGGAACCGGTGTGGTAGTCGGTTTGACACACGTTGGAGAGGTTATTGGATACGAGAAAGGCCCCGATGGGAAGAAGATTCCCAAGGCCGGCGAGCTTTACTACCGAGGGTACAGTATCAAGGATTTGGTTTCCCACTGCATTAAGGAAGATCGCTTCGGGTTCGAAGAGACCACCTATCTTCTTTTGTTTGGAGACCTTCCTACCGCCAAGCAGTTGGATGTATTTCTTGACTTGTTAGCAAACAGCAGAGAATTGCCATCCAACTTTGCCCGAGACATGATTATGACCGCACCTTCCGCCAATATTATGAATAAATTGGCCCGAAGTGTTTTGGCCCTTTATTCCTATGACGATAATCCGGACGATGTTTCGGTAGAAAATGTGCTGCGCCAATCCATTGCCTTGATAGGGTATTTCCCCACACTCATTGCCTATGGCTACCAGGCCAAAAGAAATTATTACGATGGAGAGAGTTTGCACTTGCATTACCCCGTTCCGGAGCTAAGTACAGCAGAAAATATACTGCGCATGCTACGGGCTGATGGAGAATACACAAAAATTGAATCCAGGCTGCTGGATCTTTCCTTAATCCTACACGCAGAGCATGGTGGAGGAAACAACTCCTCCTTCACCACCCATATCGTCACTTCAACTGCCACAGATACCTACTCTGCCATCTCAGCAGCGGTGGGATCTCTCAAAGGACCTCGACACGGCGGTGCCAACATTTCCGTCATCAACATGATAAAGAATTTGAAAGAGAATGTATCGGACATCAGCAGACGTTCTGAGGTAGAAAAGTATTTGCGGGATGTTCTGGAAGGAAATGCCAACGATGGTTCCGGCCTGATTTATGGGATGGGCCACGCCATCTATACCGTGTCGGATCCTCGTGCCGTGATCCTGAAAAAAATGGCCAAGAAACTGGCCGAATCCAAGGGATTGGAAGAAGATTTTGCCCTATACGAATTCATCGAAAAGATTGCACCCAAGCTGTACACGGAAAAGACCGGCAAAGAGGTAAATATGCCGGCCAATGTGGATCTTTATTCCGGATTCGTCTATTCTGCCTTGAATATTCCCATGGATATTGCCACACCCTTGTTCGCCACCGCCCGAGTATCCGGCTGGTGTGCTCACCGATTGGAAGAAATCACCGGTGCCGGCAAACTGATGCGGCCTGCCTACAGCTGTGTGCAACCTCATCTCAGTTATGTGCCCATCAACAAAAGAAAATAAAATCAAGATGCTTGAAAGCAATTTCATAGAAATCAAAAAAATCCCGGAATCCGTCATGGCTTCCGGGGTTCTTTTCTTATTCATACCTTAATGCTTCAATGGGATCCAACTTCGCCGCTCGTCGGGCGGGGAACAGTCCGAAAAACAATCCCACTCCGGCGGAAAATAATACGGCCAATACCACCACCAAAGGCTGTACCACTACCCGAACTCCTGCAATGGACATTCCCAAGGCTGCAATTCCCACTCCCAGCATAGTTCCAATGATTCCGCCGATGACGGAAAGGATCACCGCTTCAATGAGAAACTGGGTTAAAATATCCCGTGTTCTGGCACCCAAAGATTTTCGAATACCGATTTCACGAGTTCGCTCTGTCACAGAAACCAGCATAATGTTCATAATTCCGATTCCGCCTACCAATAGGGAAATGGCAGCAATAGCACCGATGGCCACGGAAAGCACACCCAGAACCTGGTTGATAATGTCTTGTTGCCCCTCTGCCGTTTCCACCATATAGAAGTCTTCCGGCTTGTCCTTAATGCGGTTCATGTAGTTGGCATAGGCCTCCCCCTGCTGACGTACATCCTTATCCGGATTGCCATAGATTTCAATATAGGAAGATACTCCTTCTCCGGAAAGCATGGAACTGAAGGGAACATATACGGAATAACTGGACATACCCATCGCCGCATTAATTTGACTGGACAAGGTTTCCTCCATTTGGTAGACCCCCACGATGATGAAGCCTCTGGAGTCTCCTTCTACTTGGATCGGCAATTCCTCTCCCACTACATCCTCTCTACCAAAAAGTTTTCGAGCGCACTCCACGTCCACCACAATACGGTCCCGGCTGCCTTTCACGTCACTTTCATTAATCATACGCCCATAAACCATCTGGATGGTTTTGTTATAGTCGCTATATCCTTCTGCCACTCCCATGATGGCCAGGTCAGCAGTGGTTCTCCCCACTCGGGTCTCACTGTTATTATAGGTATACAGGGTGGCATACCGAATGTCCTGGGGAAATCGTTCCTTCAACGCATCCACATCCTCTTGAGAAAACAAGTCGTCCCCCATAATGCTATAGTCCGTGTACATCTCCGCCAACTGGGAATAGTTAATCATCAAGTACATATATGCTTTCCCCAGGCTGTCAAACTCGTCGCTAACGGCACCCTTGGCGGAAGCACCAATGGAAGTAATGGAAATCACAGAGCTGATTCCAATGATGATGCCCAACATGGTGAGAAAGGACCTCAATTTATTGGCTTTGATGGCTGAGATGGCCAAGTGAACATTCTCAATCCATAGCATGAGAATTCCCTCCCTTCTCATTCGAGGGTTTACGAGTATCTCCAATAATTTTTCCATCCCGGAAGGTGAGTACACGTTGTGCAAACTGGGAAATATCCGGCTCGTGGGTTACCACAATTACTGTAGTTCCCCGCTCACGATTCAGCCTTTGGAAAATCTCCATAATTTCCACCGAGGATTGAGAGTCCAAGTTCCCCGTTGGCTCGTCTGCCAGTAAAATAGAGGGGTTATTGGCCAATGCTCTGGCGATGGCCACTCTTTGCTTTTGGCCTCCCGACAGCTCATTTGGCAGATGATGGCCCCGGTCCGCCAGCCCCACATCCTCTAGTAATTGCAAGGCTCTCTGATGGCGCTCTTGCCGATCCAATTTGGCATATATCATAGGCAGCTCCACATTTCGAAGGGCACTGGTACGGGCAATTAAGTTGAAAAATTGAAATACAAATCCGATATTGGCATTTCGGATATGGGATAGCTCATCGTCCTTTTTCTCCTTGATGTTGATGCCATCCAGGAGATACTCTCCTTCGGTGGCCCGATCCAGACACCCTATAATATTCATCAAGGTGGATTTTCCGGATCCGGAAGCACCCATAATCGCCACAAACTCTCCTTCTTCTATGTTCAGAGACACTTGATCCAATGCCTTCACTTGAAGGGGACCATTCTCATATATCTTGGACAGGTTTTCAATGCGAATCACTTCACTCATTTGGATTCTCCCAACAACTCCGCCATATCATAGGCGGCAGTACCTTCCTCTAATTCCATGGTGGGGCTTAATACCACTACGTCTCCTTGGTTTAGTTCATCGGTAACCACTTGAATATTAAAGTCACCTTCCACCCCCAGTTTCACCGGGATTTTTGCAAGGAGCCCCTCTCGAAGCACAAACACAAAAGTCTCGCCGGTGGCCGGATCCTCTAATATGGCATCCACCGGAACCGCCGTCACCTGCTCTACTTCTTGGATAATCACATCCCCCTTGGCGGTTACGCCGGAAATCAATACACTGTCTTCCTTATCGATAGAAATAGTGACGGGAATTACCATCTCCGTACTAGCCGGATCTTTCCTCTCACCGGTTGGCGAGATATGGGTGATTTCTCCCATTAGCGTCTGCTCTCCCAGAATTTCCGCAGAAATTTCCACCGGCTGCCCCACCTCTATTCTTCGAATATCATACTCACTGATGCTTACCTTCATTTTTAATCGGGAAAGGTCTTCCACCGTCACTACCGGAACGCCGGTTTCTGTCAGTCCCCCTTCCACCCCATTGACCCGGGTCACTGTACCTTCGAATGGGCTTTTCATCACTGTATTTGCAGATAAGGATAGCGCACTTTCATAGGCTCCCTTGGCTCGAAGATAATCCGCATGGCTGATGGCACCTTCTTGATACAACTTTTGCGCTGCCATGTACTCCACCCGTGCGGCTTCCGTGGTGCCCTGAGAACTACCCGTATTGCTAGCTCCCGGATCCAGTCGAAGCAATACCTGGTTCTCCTCAACCAAGTCCCCTTCTTCCACCCGGATTTCTAATATCTGATATCCGCCTACCGCCGTAAGCTCTGCACTTTTTTCACCCTCTACGGTTCCTCTTACGGAAATTTTTTCTCGTACATCCATCACTTCCACCGTACCCGTGCTTACGGGCGTCCCTTGGGGAAGCCCCAGCAGGTTATCATACTGACTTAGCACCAGGGCAACGATAAGAACCAGCCCGATGATGCTGATAGGTATCACAAATTTCTTCTTTTTCTTCCACCCGTTCCATTTTTGAAATTTCTTCATCATTTCTACTCTTCCTTCTTAGATTCTCGCAGACTGGTTTAGGCCTCTCTCCCAGCCCATAACCCAGCCTCTTTAATTGTGAAGATTTTAACCCCACTTTGACATTATATCACAACCCCCCCACGGAATAAAATGAACCTTGTGTTAACAAATAATTAAAGAATTCTTAACAGATTCATCCGGTTTTCTTGCCCAATTCCTGGTTTTGTGATATAGTTTGCGAGTTATAAAAACCTTAGAATAGAAAAGAGAGATGGATGAAACAACCGATTATAAACATAGCCGTCATCGCCCATGTTGACGCAGGAAAGTCCACACTGGTGGACGCATTCCTCAATCAGAGCGGCATTTTTCGTGACAATGAATCCGTAGTGGATTGTGTCATGGATTCCGATGATATTGAGCGGGAGCGAGGCATTACCATCTACAGCAAAAACTGCTCGGTGATGCACGACGGCGTAAAAATTAATATTGTAGACACCCCCGGCCATGCCGATTTTTCTTCCGAAGTAGAGCGAATCATGAAAACGGTGGATACGGTAATCCTACTGGTAGACTCCAGCGAAGGGCCCATGCCCCAAACCCGGTTTGTCCTGAAAAAATCCTTGGAGCAGGGCCTGTGCCCCATCCTGCTCATCAATAAAATTGACAAAAAGGATGCCCGTATCAAAGAAGTGGTCGACGAGGTTTATGAACTATTTATGGACCTGGAAGCCTCTGACCGTCAGCTGGATTTTCCCATTCTGTACGGCATCGCACGGCAAGGAATCGTGGTAGAGAATCCGGAAGATGTGGCCGGTATCGAAGTGGTGAAGGAAGATCACAAGATTCAGAAGAATCCCCGGGGTGGAGATCATAATCTGAATATTGAACCCTTGTTCCGGACTATAATACGGCATGCCATGCCCTACCCGGATTTAAATGAAGATCCCCTCCGATTACAGATATCCTCCTTAGGATACGACGATTACATCGGTCGCTTGGGCATCGGTCGTGTTACCCAGGGCATTATAAAAGCCAACCAATCCCTTGCCTTAGTGCAGGGAGATGGCACTATACTTCAGCGCAAGGTCAATCAAATCTTCGTCTACCGGGGGATGAAACGAGTATCTGTGGAGGAAGCTCAATGCGGCGATATCGTGGTGGTTTCCGGGATTTCCGACGTGTCCATTGGAGACACCTTGTGTCCAACTGATAGTCCGGAGGCCTTAGATCCCATTCATATTGAAGAACCCACCCTATCCATGAATTTCATGGTAAATAAATCACCCTTTGCCGGAAAATCCGGTAAATACGTCACTTCTCGCCATTTGAAAAGCAGGCTCCTACGAGAGTTAGAGGTGAACGTAGGTCTCATCGTGGAAGAAACGGATTCTACGGATGTATTCAAGGTGTCCGGACGGGGAGAACTCCACCTGTCTGTACTTATCGAGAATATGCGGCGCGAGGGCTATGAACTGGCAGTATCCAAGCCGGAGGTCATATATCACAAAGGTCCTACCGGGAAAAAGCTGGAGCCGGTAGAAGAGGTGGTGATCACCTTACCGGAAGAATATTCCGGGACGGTGATATCCAAGCTGAATATACGAAAAGGTCAAATGTTGAAGATGGGAACCCTGAACCATTATGCAAAATTGGAGTATCTGGTTCCTACCCGTGGTTTATTGGGGTACCGCTCCGAATTCATTAATGATACCCGCGGGGAAGGGACTATGGTACGACGTTTTTATGACTTTCAAGAGTTTAAAGGAGATATTCCCCAACGCACCAACGGGGTGGCCATTGCCCAGGAAGAAGGCACAACAACCGCATATGCCCTCAACAGCATCAGCGAACGTATTCGCCTGTTTGTCACCCCGGGCACCAAGGTTTATGAGGGGATGATTATCGGCCAAAACAGCCGGGGAGAAGACATGGTAGTAAATCCATGCAAAGCCAAAAAGGTGACCAACATGCGGGCCGCCGGCAATGACGATTCCATCAAATTGAGCCCACCGAAAACCTTCACTTTGGAGGAAGCGCTGGAATTCATCAACAACGATGAGTTGGTGGAAGTTGTGCCGGACGACATTCGCCTCTTAAAAAAGCTGCGAAATGAGTTAGAGCGGCGCCGAAGCCCAAAGTAGATACTGAGCAGTGCAACTCCATAGGAAATATCCCACCCTTTTCCAATCGGATCCAAACGCTTTTATACAAAAGGCACACCCTTTCGGGTGTGCCTTGTTTGTTGTGATTTGAATGCTACAACAGTTTGAACAGGTTGTATATAAGCTCAGCCTTCTAGAACAGTCCCCATCCAAAGAATCCGTTTAATTGTCCAACCAGGATGAACAGCATCCCCAGCGGCGCAATATACTTGAAACATACCATGGCGAAGGCTTTGCCTTTCCACTTGTCACCGCTGGCAGTGATTTCATCTTCCATCCATTTGGGGCCTAATTTCCATCCAATGATTAAGGACATGGCCAGTGCACCCAAAGGCATCATGATACCTTCGGAGAAGAGATCGAAGAAATCCAACCAGATGAATCCCAGAGGCATGGGCAGACCATTGGAACCAAGGCCATCCAATGCAACAATTACAGCCAGTGCAAAGATAATTGCAATACAAATCAGTGTAGCTCTATGTCGATTGGGTTCATTCCCCTTGGCAATTTCCTTGTCAATAAAGGTGGCCGTAGCAACCTCTAACAGGGAAACAGCAGAAGTAACCGCAGCGATGACTATAAATAGATAGAACAAGAATCCAAAGATGGGTCCCACACCGCCCATGGACGCAAATACGGCTTGCAGAGTGACAAACAACAATCCAGGGCCACCACCGGGCTCCATACCCATGGCAAATACGGTAGGCATAACCGCCAAACCTGCCAACAATGCGACTGTTGTATCTAAAACGGGGATAATAACAGCGTTCTGCTCGATGTTTTCTTTCTTGTTCAAATAGGAACCGTAGGTAATCATACACCCCATTCCAAGAGACAAGGAGAAGAACATCTGACCACCGGCTCTACCCAATACAGTAATCCAACCGGTTCCCTCAAATACTTCGAAGCTGGGCTTAAACATAAAGGCCACACCTTCCATAGCGCCCGGAAGAGTTAGCCCTCGGACGATAACGATTAATAATAAGATAAATAGTGCCGGCATGGCCACCTTGGAAAAAGCTTCGATTCCTTTGGATACGCCACCTCTTACAATAACCCAGGTAACCAAACAGAATAGGAATGTATATACAATCCCTTCTCCCTGCTTTGTCAGGAACTCACCAAAATAAGCGCCACTGTCTGCACCTCCTACGCCGAATCCGGCGCCAAAGATGTCACCGAAGTTAGCTACCATATATTTCATGGCATAACCACCTAATACGGTATAGAACGACATGATGAGGAAGGGGCAAATGGTACCCATCCAACCGATCCAAGCATAGTTCTTGCTCAACTCGGAATAGGCTCCCAACACGCCTTTTCCCGTCTTACGACCGATAGTCAATTCGCCCAGCATAATTACAAAGCCGACGAACACCGCTAACACCAGGTAAATCAGCAAGAACGCAAAACCTCCGCTGATACCCATCTTGTAAGGGAAACCCCAGATATTACCCAGGCCAACTGCTGATCCAACAGCCGCCATGAGAAATCCGAAATTGCTTCCCCATTGTCCTTTTTTACTGTCCATGGGAATAACCTCCTTCAATTGCTATTCGTTGAAAAATGAATGATTGCACGTGAAAAAACTTCACTAATTTACTATACTTGATTACCCTGTCCCTGTCAAGCCGGAATGGTTGTGGGTCCCAACAATTTTTTTGTTTGTTTTTTGGGAACATTTCTAACAACTTGATTAATTGAACGGCCTTGATATAATGAGTGGGTAGAAAGAGAGGTTCATATCATGTCACTGGAACAAGTCAAAAACTATTTCCGCACCTTGGGATTGGAAGATCGCATCATCGAATTTACCACCACTACCGCCACCGTTTCTTTGGCGGCGGAGGCCTTGGGAGTAGCGCCGGCCCGCATCTGTAAAACCATCTCCTTTCAAGATGAAGAGGGTTGTATTCTCATTCAAACAGCAGGAGACAAAAAAATCAGCAACAGTAAATTCAAAGCCACTTTCGGCAGAAAGGCTCGAATGCTTTCTCCGGAACAAGTGTTGGAATATACGGGACATCCCGTGGGAGGAGTGTGTGCCTTTGCCATTACGGACCCTCGGGTAACCATCTGTTGTGATGAATCCTTGAAGGAATATGATACCTTGTTTCCCGCCTGTGGTTCCGCCAACAGTGCCGTAGAAATGACTCCGGAAGAAATCTACCAGCATAGCCAATCCACCCGTTGGGTGGATGTGTGCGTGGAATAAACCCCGTACCTTTCGAGACATAAAACAAGAGCCTCCCTATGCGGGGAGGCTCTTTCGTTGATGCTAACTGAAACTTATGGACTATTTTTCTTCATTTCCGGGTTTCTCGCCGTCGGTCTTCTCGCTTTCTGGTTCTGCTTTCGCCGCGCCTGCTTTTTCCGAAATATACAGCGGCGTGGTGTCTGCCATTTGCTTGTAGGTGAGATACTTCTCCTTAGCGCTTTCCGCAGAGGCATCAAACAAGTTTTCTGCCAAATCCGGGAATTCTTTCAACAGGGACGAGTATCGTGTTTGACCCATGAGGTATTCCTTGAAAGCCATTTTAGGCTCTTTGGAATCCAAGGTAAAGGGATTTTCTCCCCCATCCTTCTTGGTGGGGTTGTATCGATATAAATGCCAGTAACCGGCATCCACGGCCCTCTTAATGTCCTCTTGAGATTTGCCCATTCCCGCCTTGATTCCATGGTTGATGCAGGGGGAGTAGGCAATAATCAAGGAGGGCCCATCGTAGTTTTCCGCTTCGATAATAGCCTTCATCAATTGATTTTTGTCAGAACCCATGCCCACTTGCGCTACATACACATAGCCGTAGGTCATGGCCAACATGCCCAAATCCTTCTTCTTCACCGCTTTTCCTGAGGCGGCAAATTTTGCAATGGCCGCTTCCGGTGTGGCCTTGCTGGCTTGTCCTCCGGTGTTGGAGTACACTTCCGTATCAAACACCAGAACGTTGATGTTTTCTCCTGATGCCAGTACGTGGTCCAATCCGCCGTATCCGATATCATAGGCCCATCCATCTCCACCAACTGCCCAGATGGAAGGTTTCACCAAGTAATCTTGATGATCCTTCACCAATTTTACTTGTTTCTTCAGGGGTGCCGATTCCGGTTTCCAAGCCTGGATGGCCTTGATTACATTGTCCGCTCTCTCCCGGGTTCCTTCTCCCTGATCTTTTCCTTGAATCCATTCCTGGAAGGCTTCTTTTACTGCCTTGGGAACCTTCTGTTCCAGCATTTCTTCCATGGCCTTCTGAATGTTGTTTCGAATTTGTTTGGTTCCTAGCAGCATCCCATAACCATACTCAGCATTGTCTTCAAATAGTGAGTTGGCCCAAGCCGGTCCTCTTCCGTTTACATCTTGGCAATAGGGCATGGAAGGGGCAGAAGCACCCCAGATGGAAGAACAGCCGGTGGCATTGGCGATAATCATTCGATCCCCAAACAACTGGGTAATTAATTTAATATATGGTGTTTCTCCGCATCCCGCACAAGCCCCGGAAAATTCCATGTAAGGTTGGCAATACTGGCTTCCCTTTACATTGTATTTGTTCGCCACACCCCCTTTATATGGGATGGTTTCTGCAAATAGCCAATTGGGCGCCTCTTTTTCCATTTCCTCAAAAGGTTTCATCACCAATGCTTTTTCTTTGGCCAAACATATATCTGCACAGTTCCCACAGCCCATACAATCCATGGGCGACACCTGAATGCGATATTGATGTCCTGCAAATGCCTTGTCATTGCTAGGTATGGTTACAAAATCCTTGGGCGCTTTTTTCGCCTCTTTCTCATCCAGAACGTAAGGTCGAATGGAGGCATGGGGACAAACAAAGGAGCACTGGTTACATTGAATACAGTTTTCCGGAATCCACTGGGGCACATGCATGGCCACACCCCGCTTCTCATAACGACTGGTGCCCATGGGGAAGGTTCCGTCTTCCCGGCCTTCAAATGCGCTGACCGGCAGTTGGTCTCCCTCTTGACGATTCATGGGAATCAAAACTTCTTCGATAAATTCCGGGTAGTGAGATTTCTGGTTCTTATCCGGTGTCAATATTTTCCAGGAAGCCGGCACTTCAACGGCAGTCAATTCCTGAATACCGATGTCGACTGCCTTGTAATTCATATCCAGTATCTTCTGGCCTTTCTTGCCGTAGGCATCATCAATGCCCTTCTTCAAATGCTTCACCGCTTCTTTCAAAGGAATGACCTGGGTCAGTTGGAAAAAGCCGGCTTGCATAATCATATTGATTCGGTTCCCTAGGCCAATTTCTTCCGCATATCGGTACGCATCAATCGTGTAGAATTTAATTTTCTTATTGGCCAACGCAATTTTCACTTCCGTAGGCAGATGCTCTTCCAATTCTTCCTTCGACCAAGTGCAGTTCAACAGGAAGGTACCCCCTACTTTCAGGTCCTTCAGCATATCATATTGATTCAGGTAAGCCTGATTGTGGCAGGCTACGAAATCTGCCTCGCTGATTAAATAGGTGGATTGAATGGGAGACTTTCCAAATCTCAAGTGGGAAATGGTGACTCCTCCGGACTTTTTCGAATCATAGGCAAAATATCCTTGGGCATAAAGTGGGGTTTCATCGCCGATGATTTTAATGGCCGTTTTGTTGGCCCCCACCGTACCGTCCGAGCCCAATCCCCAGAACTTGCATCGAATGGTGCCTTCCGGCTCCCGGGAAAGACCCTGCTTATAGGGAAGGGAGGTCTTATACATATCGTCTTCGATACCCACTGTGAATCGGTCCTTGGGGGTCTTTTTCGCCAAATTATCATAGACCGCCTGAACCATGCCGGGGGCAAAGTCCTTGGAACCCAAACCATATCGGCCTCCATAGACCTCCGGTTGGAATTTACCGCCGTACAAAGCCGTTCTAACGTCTTGATATAGAGGCTCTCCAATGGAACCGGGATCCTTGACACGGTCTAATACCGCCAGTCTGGTTGCCGTTTTGGGCAAGGCTTTTAAGAACAACTCTTTCACAAAGGGACGATACAGACGAACCTTCAACAGGCCCACTTTCTGGCCTTCTGCCACCAGTATTTTTACCGTCTCCTCAATGGCTTCGCAAGCGGAACCCATGGCAATAACCACATGTTCTGCCTTGGGATGCCCTACATAATCAAAAGGTTTGTAACTGCGTCCTGTCAGCTTCTCAATCTCCTCCATATAGTGCTGAACTTCCGCCGGCACTTCATCATAAAACCGCCCCGCCGCTTCTCTGGCTTGGAAGAAAATGTCCGGATTCTGAGCCGTTCCCCGTACCACTGGATGTTCTGGATTTAAAGCTCTTCCGCGAAATTCCGATACGGCTTTCCAGTCCAACAGCTTGGATAAATCATTATAATCCAACACTTCAATTTTTTGGATTTCATGAGAAGTTCGGAATCCGTCAAAGAAGTGCATAAAGGGAACTCTGGTTCGAATGGCACTCAAATGCGCCACCGAGCCCAGATCCATTACTTCCTGAACCGAAGCGGATGCCAAAATGGCAAACCCTGTTTGTCTGGCCGCCATCACATCACTATGGTCTCCAAAAATGGACAAGGCTTGGGCCGCAATGGCTCTCGCCGCTACATGGAACACTCCCGGAAGGAGTTCCCCCGAGATTTTATACATATTGGGAATCATCAACAACAATCCTTGGGAAGAAGTAAATGTGCTGGTCAATGCCCCTGACGCCAAAGACCCGTGGACCGCACCGGCAGCTCCACCCTCGCTTTGCATTTCCGCCACACGAACCTTTTGTCCAAAGATGTTCTTTCTTCCATAAGCCGCCCACTCATCCACTTGTTCCGACATGTTGGACGAAGGCGTTATAGGATATATGGCCGCAACATCGGTAAAAGCATAGGCCACATGGGCCGCCGCCGTATTGCCATCCATGGTTTTCATCACTTTTTTTCTCATTAGAACCCTCCTTTTGATATTTTCTGTAAAAAGGTATATCCCTACTTTAATGCATATCGGGGGGTCTGTCAATATAAGGCCTTGTATACTTTCTTATGGAAAACCCCACACAATTCAAAGGGACCGGCCTTATCTGGCCGGTCCCTTTCTCCCGAAACACACTTACGTTATTTTGGGCTTTGATTCCATTATGCTCGTACTTTCTTCGGCTCTACTTTCTTGCTGACTAAGAACAATACAATGGCGATTACGGCAAAGATGATGGCCGTAATGAGAATGGCATTCAGCATGGCATAAAAGTCAGAGAGGAATCCGGAGCCATATACTTCCAGATACCATTCCGGACCCCATTCACCCCACCAGTCTCCTTCAAACCACATGAGCCAGGGGTATGCGATGAATCCCATCAGAGAAATCACAGCAAAATTGAATGACATTCTTCGAGTGTCCCCTACTGCTAATTTGGTTTTGGGATTCAAGGGATGATTCACCGGATCTTTCTTGGCTAATCCGCCATACATTCTCTTCCATATGATATAGAGAATGGGACCAGACGTGATTCCCAGCATGCCGCCGATGAAGTAGTCTGTTCCATTGATGAAAAAGGCGATCACCGCGATGGTAATGGGAACCACACAAAGCAGAGTTAAGAATCCAGTACCGCCGGGGATTTTGAACTTTCTCTCTTCGTCCGGAATTTTCTTTCGAAGAATCATGGCCGAGATGAAAATCATAATATAAGCAGACACCAATAGGAATACGTCAATAACTACTACGGTGGTGAATGCAAACTGACAAAGAATGATGTTTACAATGGCCACTGATAATACGGCAACATAGGGAACGCCGTGTTTTTTGTCCACTTTTATCATGATAGGCGGAGCCAGATAATCTTCCGCCAAAGCAAAGAATCCACGAGATCCGGATGCAATGTAGGTGTTATAGATAGAACACTGGGCCAACACCGCTACGATGACAAAGAATACGCCAAAAGCCGGTCCCAAGAACACCTCGGCCACCGTACCGTATCCAACGCTACCCACTTCTGTACCCCATTCATCCCACATTCCCAGGGAGGCCAATCCACCCATGGTGGGGAAAATATATACCGCCATAATAATTGGCACCGTAATCAATGTGGCCTTGGGAATAACCTGTGGATCGGAAACTTCCCCAGCTACTGTGGACATGGATTCGTACCCCGAATACATCCACATACCGATGGCAATACCCATACCAACATAGTAAACCCAATCACCAAAAGCAATACCACTGACCCCCATGATATCTCCATCCGCTGTGAATGGAATAAAGGGGTTCTGGCTCCAGTTTAAGAAACCGACGATAGCTACCATACCAAAGGCGACGATAACCAAAATAGAAAGAATGGTACTTACAATACCTACATCCTTCACCCCGCGTATATTGATATAAGTAAATACAAGAATCATTGCGATTTTGAAAATCATTTCCTGGGTTGTGGTCAAATCCCACTGGCCGGCCACATAGCCCCCCGCCAGGATTACGTAAAGCGTATTGTCAATGTAGATGGAAATGGTTCTCCACCACCCTGCCTGGAATCCCCAGTATTCTCCCAGAGCTTCCTGGACCCATTTGTAATATCCACCTTCTTGAGGTCTGGCAGAGCCCAGTTCCGCGGCTACCAAACCCAAAGGGGTGCTCCAAACAAAAGGTAACACAATCAACATTACCAACGTGAGTCCTGCGCCGGATTCCGGAATCATTTCTTCAATTCCGTAAGCACCGGCAGCACATAGACAGAAAATCATAAACACAACCGTTGAAACTTTAAGGTCATGCTTTTTTAAACCATGCTCATCGCTGTCAACTTTGATGGACCTTCTCTCTTCATCCATGTTTTTCTCCTCCTTCTTCCAATATTGTATTATTGCAGTAAAAAAATTATATGACATGTACAGTATAGTGGAAGTGTTTGCGTGAAACAACTTTTTTGGCCCCAACAAAAGAAGGACAGCAAACCCGTCCTCATTTTAAAGCAAATTGGTCCATATTTTCTCTTTTGCGCCTACATTTCCATCATTTTCATATACCCTTGGTCTTCTTCCGTTTCCATTTCTACAACGTCCTTCTTCCCTCCATGGCCTTCATGATGGTTACCTCATCGGAGTAGTCCAAATCTCCTCCCACCGGTATGCCATGAGCAATACGGCTGACCTTGATGCCACTTGGCTTCAGAAGACGGGCAATATACATAGCGGTGGCCTCTCCTTCAATATTGGGGTTGGTGGCTAAAATGACTTCTTCCACATCCTCCTGCTGAAGGCGGAGAATCAATGGCTTTAGATTGATTTCCTCCGGACCAATGCCATCCATGGGAGAAATCACGCCATGGAGAACATGGTACTGCCCCCGGTATTCCCGAATTCTTTCAATGGCCACCACATCTTTGGGACTTTCCACCACACAAATCACCTTTCCGTCTCTGGCCGAATCTTGACACAAAAGACAAGGGTCCTGATCCGTCAAGTTGCCACATATCGAGCAATACGTCATGGTCTCCTTGGCATCATGGATAGCGGAAGTCAGTGCCTCCACTTCCGAGGAATCCAAAGATAGCAAATAAAAGGCCAATCGCTGGGCGCTTTTACTTCCAATGCCCGGCAATTTGGCCAATTCCCCAATCAGTCTGGATAACGGCTTAGCATAATATCTCATCGAATCCCCTTTATCTCTGGCTTCCCAATATTACAATCCAGGAATTCCCAATCCCCCGGTTACTTTACTCATTTCCTGGGAAGAAATCTCTTCGATTTGGCGAAGGGCTTCATTGGTAGCGGTTAGAATCAAATCCTCCAGCATTTCTGCATCATCGGGATCCACCACCTCCGGTTTAATTTCCACTTTCGTTAATTGACGGGCTCCATTCACTGTAATGGTCACCGCACCGCCGCCGGAAGTGGCCGAGGTCTCCATTTGATCAATCTCGTCCTGTAATTCCGCCATCTTTCGCTGCATAGCCTGCATTTGGGCCATTTGCTTTTGCATTTGCCCCGCATTTCCGCCTCCCGGCTTCTTGCCGGCTTTCATACCCTTACCCATATACTATTCTCCTTCTCCTTGAATAATAAGGGGGGCTTCCCCCATCAAATCGCTTAACTGGGTCACCGTTTCCACCGGCGTGCCCTTCTTTTCTTCTACGGATTCATCCTGCTTTTCTCGAATCTCCAACTCTCGAGCCAGCCCCGTAATCTGCTCCAGAATTTCCGCAATATATGCCTGATTGCCTTGCAGTCGATTGACCGCCATTTGGGAAGACCCTTCCAACACCACTCGATTCTCCCTTATCTCCAGGATTTGAGAGGTACCACGCATCATGCGAAAGGTGGCCTTTTCCTGTTCTAACCGGTCTAGCACCTGTTCCCATATATCCCCGGGGGCAGATATGGTTTTCTCTGGTTTTTGCTGGTTTTCAGCCGTTGTAACCACCGGCGGGGGCACCCTTGGATTCTCCGTTGCTGTGTCCGCTGGCGTGACCGTTGACTTGGTTTTCGGCCCATCCTTCTTATTTTCCACTTGCTTTTCAGCAGGTGCCAGTTGCGGTTCCTTCTTCCATTGACCAGAAGCCTCTTGGTCTATCCGCTCCCCATGTGCTATCTCTTTGTCTCCCAGCTTCATGAGGGCGACCTCCAGCAGTACTCTGGGATGGGTGGAATATCTGGCATCCAATGAAGCTTGGGCCAACTCCAGTACCCCTCTTCGAATATCCTCCAGGGTCATATTTTTACTTTGCTCTCTCAGCCGTTGGCCATTTTCTGTAGAAAGATTCAGTAAGTCTTCCGGCTTTTCCAGATACTTGGCCAACAACAAGCCTCGATAATAGGTAATTAAGTCTTTGATGACTTGTCGAATATCTCTTCCCTCTTGCACCAAATTTTCCGTCTGCAATAAGACCTGGGAAAGATCTCCCTGGTGCAAGTATTCCACCAGCTGCCATAAAGTTTCCGTACTGGCAGCCCCTAACAGATCCAACACCTGCTCCCGAGTGAGGTACTTCGTGCCAGTCGCCAACAACTGGTCCAGCAAGGACAAGCCGTCTCGCACCGAGCCGTCCGCGTTGGTTGCGATTAATGATATGGCTCCATCTTCCGCATCCACGCCCTGCTCCCGAAGAATTTCTCCCAATCGTTCTTCCATCTGCTTTTGCGGTATGCGTCTGAAATCCAGACGCATACAACGGGACAGAATGGTAGCGGGAAGCTTCTGAGGTTCGGTGGTAGCGAGAATAAACATGACGTTTTGAGGTGGCTCTTCCAATGTTTTCAACAAAGCATTAAAAGCTTCCGTAGAGAGCATATGCACTTCATCAATGATATATACTTTTTTCCGCCCCACAGCAGGTGGATATTTTACACTTTCCCGAAGCTCGCGGATATTGTCGATTCCCCGGTTGCTGGCTGCATCCATTTCAATGACGTCCACAAAGGTACCCTGACGAATACTCTCACAGTTGGCACAATGGCCGCAAGGACGTTCCTCCTCTGAAAGGCAATTCACGCCTTTTGCCAACAACCTGGCGGTGGAGGTCTTCCCGGTGCCTCTTGTTCCACAAAACAAATAAGCATGGCTCACCCCTTCGTTGCCAAGCTGATTTTGTAAAATCCGTACGATATGTTCCTGTCCCAACAAATGGGAAAAAACTTCCGGTCGTAAGGTCCGATAGAGTGCCTGATACATGATGCCTCCTGGTGTGAATGAAGAATCATTGGTCATGAAAATGCCCTTGGATAGCACCACCAGGCATTGGAGAAGGCGTGACTGCGGCACATAAGAGCTTCCGCTTATTGCTGCTTCCTTCCGGACCTGACAAGGTTCACAGAGTCCTATTGCGCAGGACCCAAACCTAGCCGGGCGGCGCCATCCAAGGGCAATTCATCTCATTCCATTATAGTCACGGGAGGGTTCCTAGTCAAGGGCAGCTGCCACCCGGTCGCCGGCTTCCTTGGTTCCGATTTCCTTCATACCGGGACTCATGATGTCCGGGGTGCGATAGCCTCCCGACAACACCTTCTTCACCGCATTTTCAATCATCTCCCCTTCGGAAAGCAATCCCAAGGTGTAACGAAGCATCATAGCCGCAGATAAAATGGTGGCAAAGGGATTGGCCAAATCCTTTCCGGCAATATCCGGCGCGGAACCATGTACCGGCTCGTACATACCAAAGTTTCCTTCTCCCAAACTGGCGGAGGGTAACATGCCGATGGATCCGGTAATCTGGCTGGCCTCATCGGATAGGATGTCACCAAAAATATTTCCCGTCAAAATCACATCGAATTGCTTGGGGTCCCGAATGATTTGCATGGCGGCATTATCCACATACAAATGTTCCAGTGTCACGTCCGGATGCTCCGAAGCCACTTCTTCCACCACCCGTCTCCATAAGCGGGAGCTTTCCAATACGTTGGCCTTATCCACGCTGGTTACCTTGCCTCTTCGTTTTTTCGCCATATCGAAGGCCACTTTGGCAATTCGCCGGACCTCATCCTCCGCATACTGCTCCACATCATAGGCCGCAAGACCCATGGGGGTCTCTCGAAACCCCTTTTCCCCGAAGTAGATGCCCCCTGTCAACTCCCGAACCACTAGAAGATCTAATCCACCTTCCACAATTTCCTTTTTGAGAGGACAAGCATCGGCCAAATCGTCAAACAACAATGCAGGACGTAAATTGGCAAACAGACCCAGCTCTTTCCGAAGGCCCAACAAAGCTCGCTCCGGCCGTTGGTCTCCCGGTAATGTGTCCCACTTCCATCCGCCTACGGCACCCAGAAGCACCGCGTCACTTTCTTTGCACACCTTAACGGTGTCCTCCGGTAAACATTCCCCGGTAGCATCTATGGCACATCCTCCTGCCAGCACTTCGGTGAACTGAAAGGTGTGCTCCGCCTTTTCTTCCATCTTTTGTAGAACCTTAATGGTCTCTCGGATTACTTCCGGACCAATACCATCGCCGGGGATGACTGCAATCTTATAATTCATTCTGTTCTCCTGATTCTTTTGGTTTCTCTTTTTGAATGGAAGCCAAAAGGCCTCCACTGGCAATGATATTCTGAATAAACGCCGGAAAAGGCGTGGCTTGATAAGAGGTTCCTTTGGTCAGATTTTGAATCTCACCCGTATCAAAGTTTACGCTGACTTCATCCCCGGCATCGATGCCATTCACCGCTTCTTCCGATTCCAATATGGGAAGGCCAATGTTAATGGCATTTCGATAAAATATTCGGGCAAAGGTCTTGGCAATCACCACCGAAATCCCGGATTCTTTGATGGCAATGGGTGCATGCTCTCTGGAAGAACCGCAACCGAAGTTGAATCCCCCCACCATGATATCCCCTTCCTTTACCTTTTTCGTAAATTCCGCGTCAATATCTTCCATGCAGTGTGCGGCCAGTTCTTTGTGATTTGCTGTATTTAAATGACGAGCCGGGATAATGACATCCGTATCCACATTATCTCCATATCGATGAACCGTTCCTGTAACCATGATTTCCTCCCTCTAATCCAATGCGATTTTTCCGGCAACAGCAGAAGAGGCTGCGATAGCCGGTCCTGCCAAGTACACTTCCGACTTCACATGACCCATACGGCCCACAAAGTTTCGGTTGGTGGTTGCCACGCATCGTTCTCCCTCTGCTAAAATTCCCATATGGCCCCCCAAACAAGGACCACAAGTGGGGGTACTCACTACACAGCCTGCATCAATAAAGATTTCCAAATATCCCAGTTTGATGCAATCTTTATATACCTGTTGGGTGGCCGGTATAACAATGGCCCGCACATTGGGATGTACTTTCTTCCCCTTAAATATATCCGCCGCTACCGCCATGTCCGAAAGCCTGCCGTTGGTACAAGAACCAATCACCACCTGATGAATTTCAACATCCCCCACTTGGTCAATAGTCCGGGTGTTTTCCGGTAAATGGGGAAATGCTACCGTGGGGCGTATCTGCGATAAATCAATGTTGATGGTTTTCTCATATACCGCATCCTCATCGGCGCTGATTTTTTCATAAGATCTTTGGACACGACCCGCCAAATATTCTTCCGTCACTTCATCCACCGGAAATATTCCATTCTTGGCACCGGCTTCAATGGCCATATTGGAAATGCAAAGGCGATCATCGATGGATAGGTTTTTCACACCAGGCCCCTGAAATTCCATGGACCGATACAGTGCACCATCCACTCCAATGGTGCCAATGATGTGAAGAATCACGTCCTTTCCGCCAACCTTGGGGGCCAGTTCTCCCGTCAAATAAAAGCGGATGGCCTCCGGCACTTTAAACCAGGCTTTCCCCGTAGCCATTCCTGCCGCCATGTCCGTGCTCCCCACTCCCGTGGAAAAGGCACCCAAAGCCCCATAGGTACAGGTGTGAGAATCTGCACCGATAATTACTTCTCCCGGAGCTACCAGTCCTTTCTCCGGAAGCAGCGCATGCTCGATTCCCATTGCGCCCACATCGTAGAAATTTTCAATTTCCATGCGGTGAGCAAAGGTGCGACATTGCTGACATTGGGTAGCCGCTTTGATATCCTTGTTGGGGGTAAAATGATCCATTACCAGAGAAATTTTGCTCTTATCAAAAACCTGGGTGAACCCTTTCTCTTCAAATTCATTGATGGCCACCGGAGATGTGATGTCGTTCCCCAACACCATGTCCAGCGAGGCTTGAATCAGCTGCCCCGGTTTTACCTCCGGCAACCCGGCATGAGCCGCTAATATTTTTTGGGTCATTGTCATAGCCATAAATTTCGTTCCTCCTATTTTGATATGAAGTGGCTGATTTTGTTTTGGCGATTCAAGGCCGTTACCAATGCATTGATAGAGGCCATGACGATGTCGTGGTGAACCCCCACTCCCCAGTAAATCCAACCATTGGCATCAGCAATGGCCACGTAGGCCGCCGCTCGGGAATCGGAATCCTCTTCCATGGCATGCTCCGAATAGGTGACAAAACTGTAATTAAAGGTGTAGGGACTTTTCTTTAAAGCATTGCTTACCGCATCCAATCGCCCGTTTCCGGAAGCAGAAAGATGAAAATCCTCCCCGGCAATCCGAACATCGATGTCCACGCTCATGCTTTGATCTCCCTCAAACTCCTTGTTCTTTCGGAAGGTGGCCTCCTGAATGTCGATGGGGTCAAAAAAGTTCACATACTCTTCCTGGAAGGTTTTCCCCACCTCCTCCGGAGCCAATTCTCGATGGCCCTTATCGGAGATATCCTTCACTAAGTATCCCACTTCCGCCCGCATCTTTTCCGGCACTACATACCCGAAATTGTGCTGCAAAATATAGGCCACTCCCCCTTTGCCACTTTGGCTATTGATTCGAATCACGTCCGCTTCGTATTCTCTTCCCACATCGTGAGGATCGATGGGTAGGTAGGGAACCATCCACTGCTTCATATCCTTATCGCTGCGCCACTTCATTCCTTTGGCGATGGCATCCTGGTGAGAACCGGAGAAGGCAGCAAACACCAGCTTTCCTCCATAGGGCTGTCTGGGGTGTACTGGAATACCGGTATATTTTTCGTAGGTTTCCACCACCTGGGGCATATCGGAAAAGTTCAACCCAGGATCTACACCATGGGAAAACAAGTTCATGGCCAAGGTGACAATGTCCACATTCCCCGTTCTCTCCCCATTCCCAAATAGGGTCCCCTCGATTCGGTCCGCACCTGCCAGAATTCCCAATTCCGAATCGGCAACAGCCGTCCCCCGGTCATTATGGGGGTGAAGAGAAACAATCAGGTTTTCCCGATCTCTCAGGTTGGCGCACATATATTCGATTTGTCCGGCGTATACATGGGGCATGGACATAGCCACCGTAGCCGGTAGGTTAATAATCACCTTTCGATCCGCCGTAGGCTGCCATACGCCGATGACTTCATTGCAAATTTCCAACGCAAATTCCATCTCGGTGCCGGTAAAGCTTTCCGGAGAGTACTGAAATTGGAATTCGGTTTCCGGCATGGTTTGGGCATAATGGTTAAAAAGTTGGGCCCCGTGAACGGCGATATCAATGATTTCCTTCTTCTCCATTCGGAACACCTGCTGCCTTTGCGCATAGGAAGTAGAGTTATACAGGTGGACGATGGCTCTTTTGGCACCCTTCAGTGCCCGGAATGTTTCCTCAATGATATGATCTCTGGATTGGGTCAGCACCTGGATGGTTACATCCTCCGGGATTCGGTTTTCCTCTATGAGTGTCCTTAGAAATTCATACTCTGTTTCTGAAGCCGCCGGAAAACCTACCTCAATCTCCTTGAAGCCAACTTCTACCAAGAACTGAAAATACTCCAGCTTCTCCGTCAAGCTCATGGGCACTATCAATGCCTGATTTCCATCTCTCAGGTCTACACTGCACCAGATGGGGGCCTGATCGATATGGTCTTTCTTCACCCATGTCATTTCGCAAACCGGAGGCATAAAATAACCCACCTTGTACTTTTCGTAATTTTTCATGTCCTTCTCCTTTTCCCTCTCCCAACGGGTTGATGCTGTGGTCATAAAAAAAGCCCGTCTCTCACACAAATCAAGAGACGAAGGCCAATTAGCTTCCGCGGTACCACTCTTGTTAATATCGCCTTTGAGGATTCTCGTTCCTCTCCGGGAATATTCTCTCGTCTGGTTCTGCTCAGGGGTGAGACGCTGCTACTTCCATATGGTGCTTTCAGCACGAGGCACCACTCTCTGGATGGTCGTTTCACAGTTTATTCCCGTCAACGCATCTTTATTCTGATGTATTTATTAAATATATCGGATTTTTTGTGGGTTGTCAATAAATATTTCTCATAATTTTAGCATATTTCACAACCCGCCCAGAAAAAATGTTGAGTTGCCCTTTGTTTGGGGTATAATTGGCATAACACAAACATTCGCCGTCCCTGTGATCCGTTTCCAAACGGACATGGAACCAAAACAAAGGAGGTACATCATGCTGAAAGTATTATTGCCGGTGGATGGATCCACATCCGCACAAAATGCCATCAACAAAGCCTTGGAATCCGGTGTGGTTAACAATGCAGAGATGCATGTAATGACCGTCATTGCACCTCCCAACTTTTCGCCATCCAAAAACCCATATATTGCAGCAGATATGGTAAATTCTTTGGCAAAAGCCAATCGGGAAATGGCCGAGAAGGTGGTGGAGGAGGCAAAGGACCAGGTTTGCAGTCATAGCTTGGCTTGCGCCGCTCACATCATTCGAGAAGGAGATGCCGCAGAAGAGATTTTGAAGTATGCAGAAGAGATGGATGCAGATTTAATCGTTATGGGAAATCGTGGCTTGAGTACCTTTAATAAAATACTATTGGGCTCGGTGTCACAAAAAGTGCTGAACAACTCTCATTGCTCTGTTCTGATTGTGAAGGAGAGGAAGTAAACAGCGAGGAGGTTATCGTATGAAGATATTAGTCCCAGTAGACGGCTCCACGTCCGTCATGAATGCCATTCAAAAAAGCAAAGACGCGGGTTTATTTAACAGCGCAGAAATCCACTTGATTACCGTGAATACCACTTCCAGCGACATACCCGCCAGTCCCTATATGGCCCTGAATATGATGGATCAGATTACGGAAGCCAATAAGAAAAGAGCGTTGGATGTGCTGGATCAGGCCAAGAACATGTTGTCTCCGGAATACCATATCCATGCGGAGATCGTGAGAGAAGGAGATCCTGCCATGGAAATTCTCCGATATGCCGAAGAAATGGTGGCCGACCTTATCATTATGGGCAATCGTGGTCTGGGCAAATTCAATAAACTGATGATGGGTTCCGTATCCAATAAAGTATTGACCAATTCCCACTGTTCCGTTCTCATCGTAAAAGAGCGATAAGAAATGGAAAATGGCAGATAATCAAAAAAAAAAAAATATATATATATAAACAATATTTATAAATCCGCCAAAAAGATAAGAGAAGCCTGTCAGTAAAACCAGGCTTCTTTTTCGTTGGGGTCGGTTCAGGGTCAGTTCGGGGTCAGGTACCTTGGCGCCTTTCGTTTGTTGAGGTACCTGACCCCGAACTGACCCCGAACCGACCCCGAACTTTGCATTACACCGCTTTGTAAATTTCATCCGTTGTAGGAGACGCAATCTGGATTCTCTCTTCCCCCACCACCATAATGATTCCTTCCTCCTTGGGGCGAATTACACCAATCTGTGTAAAAGGGATGTGCGCTTCCTTCATGGTCTTCTCCATGGACTCTTTCTTCTCCGGGCTCACCATAATCATCATGGATCCGGAAGAAATCAATCGCAAGTAGTCGATATCAAAGTACTCACAAATTTTCTTGGTTACCGCTTCTACCGGGATTTGATCCACGTAAATTTCAGCGCCCGTGTCTGCCACCTGGCACATCTCCCAAATGGCTCCTAGGATGCCACCCTCCGTCACATCATGCATTCCGTTGGTCCCGATATTGCCTGCCAGCACCCCTTCTGCCACCACACTGACTTGATTCATCAAATCCTTGGCGTTCATCAACTCCTCGGGAGAAAGAACTTCCTTCAGCTCCTCTTCCCGGTCGGTAGCAATGATTCCCGTCCCCTCCAGACCAGCAGCCTTTGTAATGTACACCAAATCACCGGGATTCATGTTTTCTGCATTTTGAGAAGCCCATTTTGCACCTCTCCCCAACGCGGTGGAAACGATAACCGGCTTGGTCACCGCCGGTGTGATCTCCGTATGACCCCCGATGATTTCCACCCCTAATTCTTCCGAAGCCTTCCCAGCCTGAGCCATGATTTGGTGAATTTCATCTTCTGTGGTTCCCTCCGGCAGCATGATGGCCAACATAATTCCCAGGGGTTCAATCCCATTGGCCGCCACGTCATTACAGGATATGTGCACCGCCAATCGACCAATATCCTTCACCGCCGCTGTGATGGGATCCGTGGATAAAATGCATTCATAGCTTCCAAAATCAATCACCGCACAATCTTCGCCGATGCCGGGTCGGGTCAACACCTCCGGCCGGCGAAAGCGAATGTTTTGAAATACCAGCTTCTCCAGTAATTGGCTTTCCAGCTTTCCGGTTTTCAACATAATGTATCTCCTTTATAAAAACGACTGTTGCGTTTCTCCCTCTGCCACACTCTCTGTGCTATCCCTTGAACTATCCTCTTCACCACTGGCCACCTCTTCTTTTTCGATGAATTCCAATAGCTCTTCTTCGGTAATAACGGGAACGCCCATGGACTTGGCCGCTTTATTTTTAGTGGAAGAAGAAGCCTTTTCGTTGTTGATGAGGGCATCGGTTTTGGCGGATACAGAGCCGGTCACCTTGCCACCCTTCCCTTCCAAAAATGCTTTCAAGGCATCCCGATTCTCAAAAACCCGGGTAGAACCGGTAATCACATAGGTCTTCCCCTCTAAAACTTGCGGGCCCTCATCTTTTCGAACCGCTATCTTGAGCTCCGCCAACAGGCCTTCCACCATTTTTCTTCTGTCCACATCCCGAAAATAGTTGACGTATCCATCTGCCAATACATCCCCCACTCCGGAAATTTCCAACAATTCTTCCCGGGACAAATTCATCATGCGAGAGAAATCGTCCTTGGCAAACGTCGCAATAGCTTTGGCATTGGCCGTTCCAATGTTGGGAACCCCCAGGCCGTACAATAAACGAGAGGCCGTGGTTTTCCGACTGATTTCCAAACTTTCCAGCAGATTCTGGAAGGATTTTTCTCCAAATCCTTCCATAGCGATGATTTTCTCTCTCGCCGGTGGATTCCCTCCCAGTCGAAAAAGATCTGCCGGCTGATGAATCAATCCGGCTCCAATCCATTTCTCTAGGGTGGCTTCCGACAATCCGTCTACATTCAAGGCATTCCGGGAAACCAACAGCGCATATGATTTGATTTCCTTGGCCGGACAATGGGGGTTGGGACAAAGCAACACCTCCACCTCTCGCTCCCGTTTCCGCTGCGTGGCGATACCGCATGCGGGGCAGTGGTCAGGCGGTTCTACCGAATCGGAGCCCGTCAAGTTCGCACTGATTTGGGGAATAATCATATTCGCCTTATACACTAAAATCCGGTCTCCAACACCTAGCTTCAACTCCTTCACCATACTTACATTGTGAACGGATGCCCGGCTCACCGTGGTTCCTTCTAGCTCCACCGGCTGAAAAATGGCAATGGGATTGATTAATCCCGTTCGGGAAGCATTCCATTCCACATCGGTTAAGATGGTCTCCGCCATTTCATCCCGCCACTTATAGGCCATGGCATCTCTGGGAAATTTGGAAGTAGCACCCAAGGTGGCGCCATAAGCCAAGTCATTCAAGGTAACCACAAGCCCATCCGAAGGAAGATCCACCCTTTCCACCTGAGAAGCAAAGTATTCCACATCCTTCTCAATGGAATCTTTTCCCGTCAGTCGATGTTCCACCACAGAAAACCCTTGCTGCTCCAACCACGCGAGCTGCTCCATCCGGGTGGAAAACCCCAGCCCTTGGGCCAGGACCAACCCAAAACCATAAAATCCCACTCTTCTTTTGCGGGTTATCTCCGGGTTTAATTGACGAACACTGCCACTGCATAGATTCCTGGGATTCTTGTATTTTAATGCGATTTCTGTGATGGTACGATTGATAGCCTGAAAATCCGAATATCCAATCACCGCTTCTCCCCGGAGAACCACTTTCCCCCGGAATGGGATTTTCAATGGAAGATTCCGAAACATTTTGGCATTGTTGGTAATCACTTCCCCCACTTCCCCATTCCCTCGAGTAACCGCCTTCCACAGTTCTCCCTCTTGGTAGGTCAGTACCACTGTCAGCCCATCCAGCTTCCAGGACACCATACCTTCCCGATTCCCCAGGAAACTTTTCAATTCATCCAGCTCCTTGGTTTTGTTCAAGGAGAGCATGGCCACCTCATGAGCCTCCTTGGGAAGAAAGTCCAAAACCTCTCCCCCCACTTTTACGGTGGGGCTGTTGGACAAAACAATGCCCGTTGCCTCTTCCAATGCCACCAGCTCATCATAAAGTACATCGTATTCCTGGTTGGACATCCTTTCCCGGGAATCCCGATAATAGGCTTCTCCGGCCTCGTTGAGAATCTCTACCAACTCTTTCATTCGTTCCATGTTTCACCTATCGTTTCTTCAGGGGGGCAAAACCCACCGCCAATTTCTTCGTGCCTTCCCGATCAAATATAACGGTCACTGTAGGCCCCGTGGATTCAATCACCCTTCCCGGTCCAAATTTGGCATGCTCCACCAAATCTCCCACCAGGAAGTCCGAAGCTTTCCCCTGCACCACTGCCGCCTTGGATTGTGTGGTGGCATATTTCAGCCCATCGAAAGGTCGAACCACCGGTTGGGAATACCCATCCTTTCCTGCCCCTCGGTCTTTTTGCCTTTCATAATGATAGATACCATCGCCTTCTATCCGCTTCTTGTCAATTTCCCGAAGAAACATGGATTCTCGGGTGTAATCTGTTTTTCCGTATAGGGTTCGGGTTTCCGCACTGAGAAGATACAGCTTTATCATAGCCCGGGTCATTCCCACGTAGCAGAGTCGCCGCTCCTCTTCCAGCTTTTCTTGTTGTTCCATGCTGCGCCAGCCGGGAAACAGGCCATCTTCCATTCCTGCCATAAAAACCACGGGGAACTCCAATCCTTTGGCACTATGAAGGGTCATTAAGGTCACTGCGTCCTCCTGGGTATTTAAATTGTCCACCTCCGCCATGAGAGAAATTTTCTCTAAAAAGGAAGATAAAGTCAATGGTTCTCCATCTTCGCCTGTGTTCTCTTTTTCCGCTTCAGATATGACGGATTTAAATTCCATCAGGTTCTCGATTCTGCCTTCGCTCTCGATGGTATTTTGCTGCTCCAATGCTTCCAGATATCCGGTTCTCACCAACAATTGGTCATAAATATCGGAAATCCGTAGATTTTCTTGCTCTTCATATAGCGCGCTCAAAACTCCAGCCAACGCCCCCACCTCTTTGGCGGCTTTCCCCGGCAGCATATTCTGCACGGATTCCTCTCCTAATAGAGTCAGCATGCTGGTGTTTTCCGCCCGGGCCAGTCCTCGCAGCTTTTCAATGGTCTTTGCGCCGATGCCCCTTTTTGGTTCATTGATAATACGCTCCAATGCCAAGTCATCTCCGGGATTCACCACCAGCCGCATATATGCCAACATATCTTTGATTTCTTTTCGATCGTAATATCGAAGATTTCCCAAAACCCGATACGGAATGTCGCGATGGATAAAGGCTTCCTCAAAACTTCGAGACTGAGCATTGGTTCGATACAAAACGACAAAATCCCGATAATCCCAATGGGCTTTTTCCGAAACCTGCTTTCGAAGTCGGGAAATTTCCGATGCCACAAAGCGGGCCTCATCTTTCTCATTGTCTGCCCGATAATATTTTATTTTCTCACCCGGTTCCTTCTGGGTCCAAAGCTTCTTGTCCTTCCGGTCTCTGTTATGAGATATGACACTATGGGCTCCTTCCAGAATATTGCCTTGAGACCGATAATTTTCTTCCAGCTTCACCACCTTGGCACCTTTGAAATCCTTCTCAAAGCTTAAGATGTTCCGGATATCCGCCCCTCGCCACTGGTAGATACACTGGTCATCATCACCCACCACACAGATATTGCCATGCTTGGCTGCCAACATCTGAATGATGCGATATTGAATGTAATTGGTATCCTGATATTCATCCACCATAATGTATGAAAATCTCTCTTGATACTTGGCCAGAATTTGAGGGTTCTTTTCGAAAAGATTCACCGTATTTCGCAATAAATCGTCAAAATCCATGGCATTGTTTCGTTTCAACACCACTTCATACATTTCATATAAATCAGCTAAAATGTTGGATAGAAATTCGCCGCCTTCTTGCCTCCGATATTCTTCCGGGCTCTGGTTCTTTTCCTTGCAGTGACTGATGACGGATAGTACATAGGCCGGAGAGAACCGCTTGTCATCCACCATCTTTTCTTTGAGACAACCCTTTATCACCATTTTTTGGTCTTGGGGATCATATACTGTAAAATTTGAATCATACCCGATGTGCTGGGCCTCATACCGTAAAATTCTCAAACAGGCACTGTGAAAAGTAAGAATCCACATTCCTCTTGTGGAACCCACTAACGCCTCCACTCGATCTCTCATTTCCTGAGCCGCCTTATTGGTGAAGGTTACCGCAAAAATTTCCCCCGGCAATACACCCCTCTCTCGAATGAGATAGGCCATGCGATGGGTCATGGTACTGGTTTTCCCAGATCCGGCACCCGCTAATATCAGCAAGGGACCTTCTGTGCAAAGGGCCGCTTCCCGTTGTTGTGGGTTTAATGATTTCAAATACTCCATATATACATTGACTCCTTTGTTTTATTATATCAAAACCCCCGCCTCGATACTACCCAAGACAAAACAAAACGGCCGCTTTCACGACCGTTTTTGTCCCCTATCATCAGGGGGTATCATTTGTTGGCTATGGATTACTCGATAATCTCAATAACAACGCCGGAGCCTACGGTTCTTCCACCTTCACGAATGGCGAATCGCAAACCCTCTTCGATCGCGATGGGGGTAATCAATTCGATGGTCATGACGATGTTATCTCCAGGCATGCACATTTCAACACCTTCCGGTAATGACAAGTCACCGGTAACGTCGGTGGTTCGGAAGAAGAACTGGGGTCGGTACCCATTAAAGAACGGAGTATGTCGGCCACCCTCTTCCTTCTTGAGTACGTAAACCTGACCCTTGAACTTGGTGTGGGGTTTGATGGTTCCGGGAGCTGCCAATACCTGGCCTCTCTCGATTTCTGTTCTCTGAACACCTCGAAGCAATGCGC
>Ga0334900_1000087_pt1 | contig 161224 bp, 131 predicted proteins | sample GraSluR3_MG_2_FD_207231 | JGI IMG/M metagenome (GOLD analysis project Ga0334900, IMG submission 207231) | Sludge microbial communities from methane-producing bioreactor in Wageningen University, Netherlands - Granular Sludge_31_08-R3 | ecosystem: Engineered > Bioreactor > Anaerobic >... | reverse complement strand
GGCGACAAGATAGATGCGACGTTCTTTGATCCCCATAATTCGGCTCCCATTTGTTGGTAACCTTAATTATGAGGCAACGTATCTACCTGACCCCCCGCTACGGTTGCATTAATTATGAGTCAATGCGGTAGGAAGCGATAGACATTGACACCCGGCCCCCAGATGGTATATTCCCTCGTGCCAAAACTTCGCCTATACATCCGAAGATACTACTACCTCGCGCTATTCTGGACGATATCCCTCTTGTCAGAAACCGCCTTGGCGCAGGAGACCGAACGCGCCATATTCCGCACTGACCGAATCAACGCGCTGATCCTCGTGCTGGTCTTCTCCACCGTCGTCATCATATACACCCGCTGGGCACGGCAGGGAAAAACCCTGTTTCTGCGCAAGATTCCCGGCCTCGAAGCCGTCGAAGAGGCTGTCGGACGCGCCACCGAAATGGGCCGACCCGTGCTGTACATCCCCGGCATCTCGGAGCTTGACGAGATAGAAACGATAGCCGGTATCTCTATTCTCGGGCGCGTCGCCAAGATCACCGCGCAGTATGACACGCCGCTGACCGTCCCCGTACGATACCCGCTGGTGCTGGCCGCCGGTCAGGAGGTGGTCGAGCAGGCCTATATCGAAGTCGGCAAGAAGGACTCCTACGACAAGGATATCGTGCGCTATGTCGCCGGCGAGCAGTTTGCCTTCACCGCCCACGTCAACGGCTACATGATGCGGGAGCGACCCGCCACCAATATCTATATGGGCGCTTTCTTTGCCGAGTCACTCCTGCTGGCCGAAACGGGCAACGCTGCCGGGTCGATCCAGATCGCCGGAACAGCGCGCCCCGAACAACTGCCGTTCTTCATCGCCGCCTGCGATTACACCCTCATGGGAGAGGAACTCTACGCCGCCAGCGCCTACCTGTCTCATGAACCGATCATGCTGGGCGGACTCAAAGGACAGGATTTCGTGAAAATGCTGATTGTTTTCGCCATTATCCTCGGCGTCATCCTCACCACCGCCGGTGTCGGCCAGTGGTATATCGACCTGTTTCGGGCCGTATGATGTCGGTATGAGATTATGAAGACCACCGTCCCGATCATAGTTGCCTTCGTTGCCGGAGTCGCCCTGGTCCTGGCATTCTTCTTCGACCAGCGCACGCTCATCGGTAGTCTCTCACAAGAACTGCGTATCTGGCTCTCAATCGTCGGCGGATTCACCCTGCTGCTGGGCGTCGTATCCATTACCCGCGTGAACTTCGCCGCCGTCAGGCAGCGCAAAGAGGGCTGGTTCTACAAACTGATCACCCTGATCTCTATCTTCGCCATGGCGATCCCCGCCCTGCTGCCCTCGTCCTGGTCCCCGCTCTTCGGCCGACAGTCCGGGTCGATCTACGACTGGCTCTTCCTGTACATGGACGCTCCCATGATGGCCACCATGTTTGCCACCCTGGCATTCTATATCGCCTCGGCCGCCTACCGCGCCTTTCGCGCCCGCAGCCCCGAATCCACCCTGCTGCTGGTCACGGCCACCGTGATCATGCTATGGCGCGTACCCATGGGAGAGTGGCTGTTCGAGCAACTGCCCGGCGACATTCCCTTCTTCCTGAATACGTACATCATGAACGGCATCAACATGGCCGTGCAACGCGGGATCATCATCGGCGCCGCACTGGGTGCTGCCTCCATGTCGCTGCGAATCATTCTCGGTATCGAACGCACCTATATGGGGAAGGGTTGATCCGGTGAATATCTGGCAACGCATGCAGCAAATGGACCGGCGCTGGGTCTACCTGATGGTCGGCATCTCGGTGATTATCCCGTTCTTACTGCCGATGACCCTGCCCGTAAGCATCACTCCCGAGGCCAGGATGCTGTATGATTTCGTCGAAGCCCTGCCCGACTCGAGCACTGTCATGCTGGTCTTTGACTACTACCCATCGACCATTGCTGAATGTGAGCCGATGACAATCGCGGCCATGCACCACTTCTTCCGCAAAGACTGCCGCGTCATCACCCTGAGCAACATCCCCCTGGGCGGCCCGACCATGGCCGAGGCCGTGACGCGCGCTATTGCCGAAGAATACGGCAAAGTCTACGGTGTCGACTTCGTCAATCTCGGATACAAGGCCAACTATGTCGCCGTACTCTCCGGCATGGGGCAATCAATCGAATCAATCTTCCCCACCGATAACAGCGGCACACCGCTGTCGCAGTTGCCACTAATGCATTCCGTGGTAAACTACGAGCAGATAGCGTTCATCTTTGAGGTCGCGGACAATGCCACTGCCGATTACTGGGTCTCCATCGTCAACGCCGGCTACGGCGTCCCAATGGGCTGTGGCACGACGGCTGTCTCGGCCCCCAAATACTATGCCTTTGTCGATGCCGGCCAGTTTGTCGGCCTGCTCGGTGGCATGAAGGGAGCGGCCGAGTACGAGCAACTGATCAACCGACAAGGGGATGCCATGGTCGGCATGGGCGCGCAATCACTGGTACACCTGTTGATTATCGCCCTCGTCATTATCGGAAACCTCGGGTTCTTCGTTGGCGGAATCGGCAAGCGTCGGAGGATCGGATGAGCGGTATCGAACTGCTGCAGATCTGGATTATGGCCTTCCTGACCCTGGCCCTGCTCTCCTTCCTCTACAAGGATAATCCGGCCTACAAGCTGGCTGAACACATCTTCGCCGGACTGTCCGCCGGATACTATGTCGGCCTCATCTGGGATACCGTCATCGTGCAGCAGTTGTGGGAACCGTTGATCGCCGGCAAAGTGCTGTTGATCATCCCGGGCGTCCTCGGAATCCTGATGTTTGGCCGCTTTTCGCAGCAGTATTCATGGATTTCTCGTGTATCCCTCGCGTTCGTCATGGGCACTACCAGCGGCATTTTCCTCGTTACCCAGCTTCACGGACTGGTTCTGGCACAGATGCGCTCCACCATGCGGTCCATGGCCGGGGCCGACGGCTTCGCCGATCTGATGCTCTCGCTGGTAATCGTGATCGGTGTCATAGCGACACTGATCTACTTCTACTTCTCAAAGGAACACAAGGGAATTCTCGGCGGTACGGCCAAAGTGGGCGTCTGGTTTATTATGATAGCGTTCGGTGCCCACTTCGGGTACACCGTTATGGGGCGTGTCTCGCTGTTGATCGGACGAGTCCAGTTCCTCATCCAGGACTGGATCGGATCCTTTAATCAGATCATCTGAGGTAACAGCGGTCTTAAGCTGCTTGCTTCCCCGGAAATGTTGAATTACTTTCCCACAACGGAGGGAAACGATGCGAAGAGTATTTGTCTGTGTGATAGCGCTGCTGGTGAGCGCCTGTGGCTACAATCCTGAGGAACCCCTGTACGACACTCAGGCCAACCCGTCCGGATTCCCACAGCAGGCCCTCAGGATGATCAGCCTTGTCGAAACCGACAGCCTGCGTACCGTCGAGCGGGCCAACATCGAGTTCGGTGAGCTCTATGTCAAACACCCCGCCCTGCTCGACGACAGCGACTGGCGGACCATCATCAGCCGCATGGGTTCTCGCTTCACACTGCGAGCAGAGCAGGAACTCAAGAACGGCCTCCCGGGCTTCGAATCCGCCGCCAACTACTACACTCTGGCAGCCTTCGCGCGGCCGGAAGACAAAGCGGCGCAGCGCATGGCCCGACTGCTCGAGCCCTGGCTGCGCGCCAAACAGAGTGGTCACATCAGCAGTGACCTCGAAAGCCCACCCCGAAACTCACAGCAACTCCATCAGCAACTCGAGAGCTTCCGACTCTTCCTGTTCGGGGACTCGCTCAGTCAGATGTTCGCGCGAGAAATGCTCCAGCCGGAACTGGTGAAGTTGATCAATCGGTCACGTGATCTGGTGCGTACCATGCAGGACAACCTGTCACTGGCCGACCGCTGTCTGCTGGCCTCGATGGGAGTGATCGCCCCCCCACCGAACACACAGGCAGTGTTTGCCGATCCGGACATAGCGCTGTTGACCCACCGTCTGACCCGTGTCGGCGATGGTAGTCTCAGGCTGGAGCTGTATTTGTTGCCCCGCACTGCTGTCGCTGAGGACTTCACCGTTGCCGTGAATGCTCGCCTGCCGACCGATCCGGAAGCGGCCAACCCGACTGAGCGACCAGGTGCCAGCTTCGATTTCAGACCCTCACCGTCGACTTCAAGCTGGGCCAAAGGTGAACTGGTTGCCCTCGGACAAATGCTGCCTGTCACCGGCATTGCCGACAGCCTGTGGGTCGGTCTGTACTACGACAGTGACCAGGGCCGCCGCTGGGCGAAACTGGCCAACACACATGACACGCTGCTGACCCTCTCGCGTGCAGGAACTCCATAGGAGGAAGGCGGGTTGTGATTACCTCTTACGTAGATTGTTGCTTGTCAAACGACTGGGCGGAAGATACCATGTCCCAAACACCTGTCCGGGGTATACCATGAAAGTGATCATACCGGTCGCCGGTGCCGGCACACGAATGCAGCCCCACACCCTGTCACTGGCTAAACCGCTCATGACTGTCGCCGACAAACCGGTACTGGCCCATATACTGGATGCAGTCGCCCAGTTGCAACCGGAACACATCACCTTTGTCATCGGCTGCCATGGCGACCAGATCGTCGCCTGGGTGGACCAAAACTGCCAAACACCTCATTCGTTCGTCGAGCAACCCGAATTGCTCGGCCTGGGATATGCCGTCCTGCTGGCACTGGAACCAATGGAAACCGGCCCGGTACTCGTCATGCTTGGAGATACCATCGTCGACGGCGACCTGTCCCGTTTCGCGGCCGCCGGTAGCAACGTTGTCGGCGTATGCCCGGTCGAGATGCCCTCGGCCTTCGGGATTGCAGAACTGCAAAGCGGGCAGATTGCCCGCTTGATCGAAAAACCCACCAGTCCTGTCAGCAATCTGGCCCTCATCGGTGTCTATGCCTTTCAGGATATCAACCCCCTCCGGGATACGCTCCACAAACTGCATGCCGACGGCCGACGAACCCGCGGCGAGTTCCAGCTGACCGACGCCCTGCAGCAGATGATCGACAATGGCGAGGTACTGGTGCCTTTCCGCTTCGAGCGATGGCTCGATTGCGGCCAGCCAGCCTCCATGCTCGAAGCCAACCGCGCCCTGCTGGAACATCTGCCGGAGCCGCCGACACCCGAAGGCGTGACAATCATCCCGCCCGTGTTTATCGCCCGGACCGCGACCGTCACCAATAGCACCATCGGCCCCCATGCCAGCATCGGTGAACACTGCACCATAACCGGCAGCAGCGTTCAAGACTCGATCATATCGGATCATGCACATATTGAGGACTCAACGCTCGACCAGTCGTTAATCGGACCCGGCGCCCGCCTTGTAGGGCAGTCCGGCCAGTTCAACGTGGGCAGAAATTCCGTGCTCGAAAGCTCTGAGTAGAAGTTGCAATGCGTCTCGAAACACCATCAGCCGCCCTTCCGCGCAACCGCCGCTCTGCTCACCACATCAACGAAGCGCCGAAGCCTAAACACAGACTCACAAGGGATTGAGGGAGATTATCAGATGTCCATTGGAAGCTTCCTGTTCACATCGGAATCGGTCACCGAAGGTCATCCGGATAAGCTGTGCGATCAGATTTCCGATGGCGTACTCGATGAAGTCCTTCGTCAGGACAAGAATGGTCGCGTAGCGTGCGAAACATTCGTTACCGTCGGTCTCGTCATTGTCGGCGGCGAGATTACTACCAGGGCCTATGTCGATATCCACACCCTGGTTCGCAGAATCGTCAAGGACATCGGCTACACAAAACCCGAGTACGGCTTCGCCTACCAGTCCTGCGCCATCCTCAATGCCATCGGTCCCCAATCACCCGATATCGCCCAGGGCGTGGATACCGGCGGCGCCGGCGATCAGGGCCTGATGTCCGGCTACGCCTGCCGCGAAACCAAAGAACTGATGCCGTTGCCCATCTCGCTCGCCCACAAGCTCACTCGTCGCCTGACGGAAGTCCGCAAGAAAAATATCCTGCCCTTCCTCGGCCCCGATGGCAAGAGCCAGGTGACCGTCGAATACCGTGGCGGCGAACCGTATCGCGTCGACACCGTCGTACTCTCCACCCAGCACACCCGCGACGTGCTGGTAAAAAGCGGCGAGAAGATCACCCAGCGAGCCAAAGACGAGATTATCGACAAGGTCGCCTGCACCACTATTCCACCCGAACTGTTAGACAAGAATACCCGCTTCCTCGTCAACCCCACCGGCAAATTCGTGATCGGCGGACCGCAGTCCGATACCGGCATGACCGGACGCAAGATCATTGTCGATACCTACGGCGGTATGGCCGCCCACGGCGGCGGTGCCTTCAGCGGCAAAGACCCGACCAAGGTGGACCGCTCCGCCAGCTATATGGCCCGCTACGTCGCCAAAAACGTCGTCGCCTCGGGCTTGGCCGACAAGTGCACGATCCAACTGGCCTACGCCATCGGGGTGGCGCAGCCCGTCTCGCTGATGGTATTCACCGACCGCAGCGGCAAAGTGCCCGAGTCACGGATCCGAGAACTCATCCTCAAGCACTTCGACCTCACCCCAAGAGGAATCATAAAGGAGCTTGACCTGCTGCGCCCCATATACCTGAAAACGGCCGCCTACGGTCACTTCGGACGACACGAAAAATCGTTCACCTGGGAGAGAACCGACAAGGCCAAACAACTGGCCAAAGACGCCTAACCGCAAAAGGAAAGCATGAAACGAATCAAATCCGACATAGCCAACAGCCGCCTGGCCAGGCAGGGCAAACAACGAGTCGAGTGGGCCGAACGCAATATGCCGGTTCTGCGCCTGATCCGCGAACGCTTCGCCAAAGAGAAGCCCCTCAAAAACATCAACCTCGCCTGCTGTCTGCACGTCACCACCGAAACCGCCAACCTCATGCGGACACTGAAGGCAGGCGGAGCCAACGTCGCCCTGTGTGCATCGAACCCCCTGTCCACACAGGATGCTACCGCCGCGGCACTGGTCACCGAATACGGCATCAGCGTCTTCGCACGCCATGGCGAGTCGACCCGCGTCTACTATCAGCACATCAATCAAACGTTGGACATCAAACCGCACATCACTATGGACGACGGCGCCGATCTCGTCTCCACACTGCACTCCAAACGAAAAGAGCTCGCCGAAAACATTATGGCCGGCACCGAGGAGACAACCACCGGCGTCATTCGCCTCAAGGCGATGGCCGCCGATCGCGCCCTGCTCTTCCCGGTCATTGCCGTGAATGATTCGCGCACCAAGCACTTCTTCGATAACCGATACGGTACCGGGCAGTCAACAATCGACGGCGTCCTGCGTGCCACCAACATGCTGATTGCCGGATCGACAGTTATCATAGCCGGTTACGGCTGGTGCGGCCGGGGCCTGGCCATTCGCGCCAAGGGAATGGGCGCCAACGTCATCGTCACCGAAGTCGACCCCGTCAAAGCACTCGAGGCCGCAATGGACGGCTTTTTCGTCATGCCCATGAGCAAGGCCGCGCCGATGGGCGACCTCTTCATCACCGTCACCGGCGATATCAACGTCATCCGCCTGGAACACTTCCGACGAATGAAGGACGGGGCGATCATCTGCAACAGCGGGCACTTCAATGTCGAGATCGACATGAAATCGCTGACCAAAGCAGCAAAAAAACGACGCGAGGTGCGGCCGAACGTGGTGGAATATACCCTCGGCAACAAGTGCCTGTTCGTGCTCGCCGAAGGGCGACTGATCAACCTCTCAGCCGCCGAGGGACACCCGGCCATTGTGATGGATATGTCATTCGCCAATCAGGCACTCGCGGCCGAATACGTAGTGAAGAACTACCGCAAGCTCAAACCCGAAGTCTACACAGTGCCGGAAAAGATCGATGCGCAGATCGCAAAGCTGAAACTGAAATCAATGAATGTCAGTATCGATCGCCTCACGCCCGAACAGAAGCAGTACCTCGCCAGCTGGACTATCGGCACATGAGGATACTTCTGAAGACTTGAGGAACAGGCGGATAACGCACTCCCATCCGCCTTTGACTTGCTGATGCTGTCTTGCTGCTGCCGGCAGAAGTGGTCGCTGCACCCGGCGCTCAAAGCAGATCGGTGATCTGCTGTAACAGCAGAATCAGGCCAATCAACAGAAGAATCCCCCCCACAGACACGAACGAACCATATCGGGCCAGCTCACGGGTCGTTATTGCCCGGGTTGCGAACGCTATCGCGTTCGGCGGTGTGGATATCGGCAGGCTCATGGCCAGCGAACACGCAATAGCAACCGCGAACGCTCCAACCTTCGGTGATACCACGCCAAGAGCCACAACAATGGGAATCAGCAGGTTCGCCGCTGACGTGTTGCTCATGAAGTTGGATATCACGATGCCGAATACAACCATGGTGATCAGCAACGCCACCGGCGGCAAGCCCGCAGCCGTCACCAGCCCTACCAGCACCTCCGACAGTCCCGTCTGCTGCATCGCGACACCAAGCGTCATACCGCCCGCAATGAGAATCAGAACGTGCCATTCCACCTTCCGCAGATCGTCCCGGTCGAGTATGCCAAAAACCGTGAATGAAAAAATCGGCAACAAGGCTACCACCGCCGACGGGATCCCGTGCAACGGCTCCGTCAGCCACATCACCAGCGTAACCACGAACGTAACCACCACAATGACAAGGTCCCACGTCACCCGGATGTCTTCAGGAAAGAGAATCTCGAACTCCTCCTGGCGCGGCTTGAAGACCTTAAGCAGCAGCACCCACAAGAAGAACAACAGCACGATTGCCATCGGCACACCAACCATCATCCACTGGAAGAACGAAACCTTGGCGCCCATGTTGCCCAGCACCGAGGCCGCGACCGCATTCGGCGGAGTGCCGATAATGGTCCCGATCCCCCCAATATTGGCCGCGAACGGAACCGACAACACCAGCGCCTTCTTGAACGGATTCCTCCCCTCGAAATGCCCGAACAGCGGCGTCAGTATCGCAACCATCATGGCAGTAGTCGCAGTATTCGACATGAACATTGAGAATACGGCAGTAATGAGGATAACACCCAGCAGCACCATCTTCGGCTTGGTACCGAAAGGCTTAAGAAAGATTCTGGCCAGGCGCACATCGAATCCATGCTTCGCTGCCGCAATAGCAAGAATGAATCCGCCGAAAAACAGCACCAGCACCGGCGACGCTATCGGGTTGAGAAAAACTCGGTAGCTGGTCTCCAGCCCCGTGCCCGTCAACTCCAACGGTCCCCCCGGTGCCCCCAGAGCATACACACTCAGAACGATCACCGCTATCGCCGTCGCAAACGGCGGTATCACCTCCGTGACCCAGAAACCCGCCGCCCCCACAAACAACATCAGGCTGATACGCGACGCTGTCGTCAAACCCGGCAACGGCAAAAAGTAGCTGCCAATGGCCAAACCAAGGATGACGACCACCTTGAAGGCGACCTTCCAGTTGATGTGAAGGACCACATTCCCCTTCTCATCGAATTCAATAGGCTCGGACATAAACCCTTCTCATCATTACTGCCGCCAAAATGCACTCAGTCCAGACATAAAACCGACCCTCCGGTCACCCGGGTATTCCCTTGTCACTTCGATGATGGTATCGGTTTGTCGACATCGTGTCAAGCCGCCACTTGCTGCCATATCAGAAGCCGAACACAAGATCCGCCTGCCCGCTGCGGTACCACGGTTGCATGTCCTGAGAAACCCCGGTCCACGTATGGAAGTATGTCAGAGCAAGCGTGACCCCCTGTAAGACCCTGACATCGGCCCGAAAACGGTGCCCTCCGGCGTCCGATCGCCCCCCCGCAAACAGGGCGTCAGTCAGCCAGCCAACCACAGCATCGGCCTCCACGCGCCGATAGCTGTAAGCGATCCGCCACTTGCCCTGCTTGGTAAGTCGGCCGACTGAGCCTCCAAACCAGTAACCGCTCGACAAGCTGTCCGCCGCCGTGTTCTCAACCACATGGAACGCCGCCGCAACAGGCAGTCCGGCCAGCTCGGTCCGACACTCCGCAAACCCCTCCACGAGTGTGAAATCAGCGGCGTAAACACCCCCCTCGACCAGCGTATTACCACTGCCATGTTCCTCATGCAGTGCCGGCAGCCCTCTCATATTGCCATACGCATACAGACCTGTTCCAACAGTAATGCCGGTCCCCCGCAGCACCGGCAGCGAAACCACCGCCTGCCCTCCGGTAAGGTAGCTGTCCCTGGTAATCGGACGCTCCTCAACAAAGAAACCGAATCCAAGCACATCGAGTTCGACAACACCGACCGCAAAACGGTACCGCGCCAGCATCCCTTCCGGTGCAATCCCGACATACCAAACAAGCTCCGACCCTCCCGGCAGATAGAACGGGTTGGGCACCTTGCCGGCACTGGCCCGAAGCCCCCTGACCGACTGCGGGTGGATACTCACATACGCGCGATACAACGAGACAGGCTTCGTATCGAAAGCGTCATCAAGCGTCTGGTTGTTCGCCCCGACGTTGTTGATCCCCGAAGCTATCGTGGCCAGCACGTCAATATCCCGATTGACCCGCGCCAACACATTCAACCGCAGGCGCAGACGGTGCCGCAAACGCTCCGTGTCATCCTCAATCGAAATATACTCCTGCCGATAGCGAAAATCCCCGCCCAGCGAAATCTTGTCCTCCGCAAACTCCGTCGCCTGTACCAACCCGGCTGCACCCTGCAGCACTGCGACAAAGATCAGAGCAATACACCACAACAACAGCAGTTCGGTCTTACCCGACATACACCGGCTCCTCGCAGTTTCAGGACCGGGGACTATAGCGAGCCTCTACCGCGATGTCAAGCAATCTCGAACTTTTCCGCTCTCTTCGTCCGCAATCCGCCCATCGGCAGGACTCTCACTCTCGCATCTGCGACTGCACCGATCGCGACTTCACCCTCAATTCAAGGTCAATTCGCGCCCGCGCCCACCGCCGACGGCTCAACTTCCTGCCGCTTCGGCGCGTTCTTCACGTACCGGTCGAGCCATTCCGTCGATTCCCACAACACGTGCATGATCGATTCATACGCCCGGTAACTGTGGCTCTCATGCGGCAACATGACCAGACGAGCAACTGCCCCATGCCCCTTCAACGCTTCATAGAAACGCTCACTCTGCAAAGGATACGTGCCGCTGTTGTTGTCCGCCTCTCCATGGACAAGCAGAATCGGCTCGTTGATCTTGTCCGCGTGCATGAACGGCGACATGGCAAAATAGACCTCCGGGGCTTCCCACAGCGTCCGCTCCTCAGACTGGAACCCAAATGGTGTCAACGTTCGGTTGTAGGCGCCGCTCCGAGCCAGACCCGTTCGAAACAAGTCACTGTGGGCCAATACATTGGCAGTCATGAAGGCGCCGTAGGAATGCCCGCCGATCGCCAGACGATCCGAATCGGCGACCCCTCGCGAAGTCACCTCAGACACCGCCGCCTGAGCATTGGCCACAACCTGCTCGACAAAAGTGTCATTCGGCTCCTCGTCACCCTCACCCACTACCGGCATACTGAGGTTGTCCAGCACAGCATAGCCGTGTACCAGCCACAGCAGCGGCGACCACCACCCAACCCGGATAAACCGGTACGGAGATCCCGTCACCTGACCCGCCGCATCAGCGCTCTTGTACTCCCGGGGATATGCCCACATCAGCATCGGCAACGGTCCGTCGGTCTCCTTGTCATAACCGGCCGGAAGATACAGCGTCGCCGTCAACTGCACACCGTCCTCTCGCTCAAAGCGGATCAGCTCCTTGGTCACATTCCGAAGCTCCGGTGTCGGGTGCTCAAAAAACGTAAGCTGACGCAGTTCATTATCGCCCAGATCGCGAAGGAAGTAGTTCGGCGGCTCGTCAACCGCCTCGCGGCGTGTAAGCACCACCGGCCCTTCCGGCTCCACTACCGCGATCGGATACTCGTAATACGGTGCCTCCGAACGAAAAAGGCGCTCCGACTCCCCACTGGCGATGTCGTAAATGTCCAGAAACGGTTGATCACCTTCCTCGCTTGCCCCCGAACTGGTCATAAACAGCTTCGTCCCTCCCTCGCTTGTCATCAGTACCGAGGTCCCGCGATCGGTCCAGCGACTCAACGGCGATCCCGGATCACCATAACGATCCTCCCAGTTGCGCTCCATCATCATAATCGGCCCCTGGTCGGGATTCCCCGGAGAGATGCGCCAGTAGCGCTGCATGCGCGTGCGCCACCACGAACTGGCAACCAGCGCAAGATCATCGCTCGCCCAGCTCAAACCGCTGTAGCGGTACTCCAGATCGGCCAGCACCACCGGCTCCCCGTCAAATGGCGCCGCCTGCATATACACCCGATCTCTTATGTCCGCCTCCACACCGGCGTCACCGCCATCCTGCGCCTCAACCCAATACAGAGTAGCATCAGCATCAGCACGCCACCCAATCGAACGCGGACCGGTCCGCACCGATCCGAACGAGATCGGGATGTCCTCCGCCAACGGCAAATCCGCCAGTTCCCTGATCAGCCTGCCATCCATATCCCACACCTGAACGGTATACGGGAAACGACTCATTGGTACCGTATACGAGTACGGCGGATGCGTCATTTGGACCAAAAGCATGGTACCGTCAGGGGAGGGACCGAAACTCCGCACTATACCTGCCCGGCCGATTGCGGTTGACCCACCCTCGATCGACACACGCACCAGTTGACCAGTCGCGTAATACTCGAAAAGAGCCTCGTCGTGCTTGTTCGACAGCATGTCCTGGTAGGTCCGCGTCGGACGCCTGTCACCAATGTTCTCCTGCACCACCGGGCCAAAAGGAACCAGTACCTCCTTCGGCGGGTCGGTGCGCTGCGGCAACACCGCATTCAAAATGATCGTCCTGCTGTCAGACACCCATTCATACGCGTTACCGCCAACGTCGTTGACGCGATACGCCGTCGGACTATACGCCCCACCACCTGCGACCTCGGCAACCCACAACTCAAGGCGATCGATGAACGCCAGCGTGAACGCTATGTACCTGCTGTCCGGCGACCACCGCACATTCGCTATCTTTGGATTGTCCGGCAGATTGCTGATGCGGATCTCCCTGTCATCGTCAATCCGGCGCACCACCAGCCCGCTGTAGTACTGCTCACGGCTGGGACCGTTGTTGCGTGGATTAATCCGCATACCGGCCAGCCTCAACTCCGGCTGAGCAATCTCCTCGATCGAGGGATACCCCGGACGCTCCATAAGCAGCATCCACTCCCGATCCGGACTCACCGACACCACCGGCGTCATGGGGACATCGATCAGACGAGCGATTGCCTCCGGCGGGCGCATATACTCCTGCTGCTCCACCGCCAGGGCGCTTGCCGCAAAAACCGCCATCAGCGACATGATCAGCCCGACCGAAACTACAAGTCCCCCCCGGATCCCTGCCAGCTCCTGCTTCGCACACCGCGATTCCCGAGTCTTCATATCCGGCTCCTTACATAGAACGCGGCCCCAACGAAAGCCGCATGTGAAACGTCTCTGTCAATACTCCACAATACACAGACACCGAGCCCCTGACAAGCCCCGGCACAAAAACAACCGCACAAGCAGTTGCACAGAAATACCGATTTGCTTACCTTCATCCCGTGGATGACCTGAGAAAACAAGCGACAATCAAGCTGACCGCAGAAGTCAGCTGCGCCGGTTGAGCATCAAAACTTGCGCCAAAGTTCTTGGCCCAGGCACTCTCATCGCTTCCCGCCCCCAGTCACCATAACCTGCTGGTCGGGATAAATACCGCCGATGATGCCGGTGTCTATCGTATCGCCGACGATCTGGCCCTCGTGCAGACTGTCGATTTCTTCCCGCCCATCGTCGACGATCCCTATTGGTTCGGGCAGATTGCGGCCGCCAACGCCCTGTCCGACATCTATGCCATGGGCGGACGCCCTGTCACAGCCCTCAACATTGTCGGGTTCCCCGTCGGTAAGATACCCGACTCCGTACTCACTGACATTCTGCGCGGTGGTCAGGACAAGATTATCGAATCCGGGGCTGTGATCGTCGGCGGTCACTCCATCAAGGACAGCGAACTCAAGTACGGTGTCGCCGTCACCGGCCTGATCCATCCGGAGAGAATCATCACCAACGCCGCCGCAAGACCGGGCGACCAGTTGTTCCTCACCAAACCGCTCGGCACCGGACTGATCACCACCGGCATCAAACGCGGCAAGGTAGAACCCGAACTCGAGCAGCTCGTGATTGCCCACATGGCCCGGCTCAACAAAGATGCCTCCGAACTCATGCTCGCCTGCGGTGCCCACGCCGCCACTGACATCACCGGTTACGGACTCGCCGGGCACGCCTTCGAAATGGCCGCCGGCGCCGGTGTCACCATCCGCATCACCGCCGCCTCCCTGCCGCTTCTGCCGCGCGCGCGCGAACTGGCCGAACTCGGCATGATCCCCGGCGGAGCCAACGCCAATCGTGACTTCATGACCGGCCGCATCAGCGTGGCTGCCTCCGTCGACCCCAATCTCGACAAGGTCATCTATGACCCCCAGACCTCCGGCGGCCTGCTTATTGCCATCCCTGCCGATCAGGGCGATACCTTCCTCAGCGCCTGCAACTCCCGGTCGCTGCCCGCCGTGAGAATCGGTGACGTCCTCCAAAACACCGGCATCCCCGTTGACGTGGTATAAAACCATGCCGCCCTTCATTCGCTCCAACAACACCCTTTTCTTCGCCCTATCTATGCTCATCCTTGTTGGTGGCATCATTTTCTGGCAGGACGGCCTGACCTACGATCCCCCCATGTACTTCTCCGGCCTGGGCCAGTCACTCTCCACCGACCCCGCCCAGTACACCTACCACGCTCGCAACGCCCACCTGTTCGGTGATCCCGACCCCTTCGATTACCCCCGATGGACCGTCTATGAGCATTCGCTCACCTCCGGCATCGCCCGGGTCTGGTTTGCCCTCTTCGATGTCGATACCCGGCAGTCCAACATGGTCGGCCTTCTGCTAACCCTCGCCGGTGCTTTCTTCTTCGCCCTGGGCCTGGCCCGACAGCACCGCTCGTGGACCAGCGCTGCCCTGATCTTCACCTTCGCCATCGGGGTCACCCTCTACACCTACGGTCGCCTTTCGTACCTCGAAAACGGTCTGCTGCTGCTGACCGGTGTCCTGTTCTGGGTGTACAGCTGGTGGGGAGACCGCCACTGGGCCGTCATTCTCGCCGGAGTGCTGGTCGCCATAGCCATGCTCACGGGAAAGCTCTTCGGTGCCCTGCTGTTGCCCGGCCTGCTGGCCGCCATCCTCCTCGGACCCCCCGGCCACAGAATCCGCCAGGCTCTGCTTGCCGCGACCTCCTTCGTTGTCGCCGCCCTTGTCCTCTCACTGGCGCTCTACGGGACCAACCTCACCGCCGCCTTCGGCTATGTCGGCGAGCAATCCTATGGCCTCCGCGGCTTTCCCGAGGGCCTCAGCTCCCCCTGGGGCTTCATCCAGCACCTCGTCTCCTATGGCTTCCTCAATCGCCTGTTCTACCTCAACCCCGACAACCTCGTCATGCTCGTATCAACACTCCTGCTGATGACTCTCCTGCCGCGCGGCCTGCGCTCAGTACCCGACCTCTCCCGCTCGTTCAGGCTGGCTTTGTTCGCCACCGCCTTCATCTATCTGGGACTCATGCCACTGAATTATTCCCCCATCCGGTACACGCTCTACATGCTGCCCATGATCGCCGCGGCCGCCTTCGCCCTGTTCGACCACCTTCTTGCCCGAAGCAACCAACGCCCGAAACCGGTTCTCGGCTGGCCCGAACGCATCACGGTCGGACTCGCCTTCTGGCTGCTGACCTTCCACCTGATTATGAACCTGCTGTTCTTCAATACCATGCCTGCCCCGATTGCCACCGTCGTCTGGGTCTCCCTGCCGATTGCCGCCGCCGTTGTCTGGACACTCCACCAGATCATCAACCGTTGGCAACCAACCGTTCCGTCACGAGCGCTCATGATCGCCCTGGCGGCTATCCTGCTGCTCTCGGCTGTCACCAACACCGCCCGACTACGGCGCAACCACTTCATGACCCGAAACCTCACTACCGTCGAGGCCAGCCGTGACCTCCCCAACATCATCGGCCGCCATGCCGTCCTCTCCGGCCCCTACGCTCCCGGGCTGGTGCTCGAAAACGACCTACAGGCCTTCATCCACCTGTTCGGGGTCGCCCAGGTCGACTCAACCCTGTTCGAACGCTACCCCATCACTCATCTGGCCGTCGACCGATCCAACTGGGAGCAGGCCACCACCGATTATCCTCATCTGGCCGAGTCACCCGTGATCGCCACTTATCACATCCGCGACTACGACGTCAATATCCACCGCATCGCCGGCCGCACCGGCAACCACGAGGCCGACAACTACCAGCTTACTCCCTACGAACAGGCCGTCGAACACTACCACGCACAGCGACCGGACAGCGCCCTGACCATCCTCGCCGACCTGTACACGCGGCAACCAGACTCCCGGGCCATCGGTATTCTCTATGGCGAACTGCTGCTGTCATCAAATCGCATCCAACAGGGAATCGACCACATGATCGCCCTGGCCAATCGTTTCCCCACCGACTACTACATCCAAATCCACACCGGCCGCGCCCTCCAGATTGTCGCCCTCGCAACACAGGATCAGGGGCTGTTCCAGCGCGCCAACAGCTTCTATCAGCGCGGGGTAGAGGCCAACCGGTACAAGGCCGACTACGCCAACCGTCTGTTCATGCAGACCATGCAGCAGTTCTCCCGCCCCAACCACACACCATAGACAATCGGCTCATCCCACACACAACGAGAAACACATACAGAAAGAGCCGATCCTTGCGGACCGGCTCCGTCAGCATCCTTGCTCTCACAGACAGCCTCTCCTGTGCCGCCTGTGCCCTGGCCCTCTATGCGAAATTTCGCTCCACAAAATCCCAGTTGACCAGATTCCAGAACGCCTCAACAAACTTCGGTCGTGCATTGCGATAATCAATGTAGTACGCATGCTCCCACACGTCCAGCGTCAGAAGCGGCGTCTTGCCCTCACGAAGCGGATTTCCCGCATTACTCATCGGGACAATCTCCAGCGAACCGTCGTCGCCCTTCACCAACCACGTCCACCCTGATCCGAACAACCCCGCCGCGGTCTCCGAAAACGCCTTCCTGAACGCATCAAACGACCCCCACTTCTTCTCGATCGCCTGCGCCAGCGCCCCTCCCGGCCTGCCACCACCGCTCGGAGTCAGGCAGTTCCAGAAGAACGTGTGATTGAATACCTGCGCACCATTGTTGAAAATCCCGCCGTCGGCCTTCCTGATTATGTCCTCGAGCGCGGCCGACTCGAACTTGCTCCCCTTGATAAGCTCATTCAGCTTGTTGACGTATGCCTGATGATGCTTGTCGTGATGAAACTCCAGTGTCTCCGCCGAAATATGCGGCTCAAGCGCCTTCTTCTCAAATGGCAGATCGGGTAGTTTGTGTTCCATTTGCTCTCCTTTCGTCAGATTCGATCTGTTGCTGATCAATCTATGCTATCGTTTCGTTTCTGTCACTCGCACATTTCATGGATAAAACAGTCCAGACTTGCAGAAGTTCCTTCGCATTGCTATATGTGTGACGGACAACAACATAACAAGCTGCATGGCGGTTTCCTCAACCTGCTGTGGAACAATCGGTTGCCTGCAGTCGTTATATAGTAAAGAACAGGCTGCAGGACTACTCTGGCATCATGTCACGGGGCTGTCAGCGTCGTCGCTTCACATCGCGGTTTTTGTTTGACTACCTCGTTCCCCACAGCCTACCATGTTCACAGAATCCATGCTTTGGAGCCAAAGTGAGACTGATATGGAAATTGGTCTGATCTATTCATCGGAAGACCCACGGCAGGTCAAGGCCACCCGCTTCATTAAGCGCTTCATCCAGGAGCGTGGTGTGCTTGCCAAGGTCGTCGAGCAGGTCCAGCCGGTCAACTCGCCCACCGTCATCATCAATGGCCACGAACTGGCCGACAAAAGGCGACGACCCCGGAAACCCAACGACCCCATGTACCCGGATATCTCGGCCATCGCCCGGGCACTCGAACACCACCTCTGGACCTTGTGACTCTGCCCCAAAAGGCCGCTCCCCTCGCGGCCGTAGATTCACCGACCCCGCAACAGTGAACAACGGGCCCCTTGTTCCCTTGAAACCAGCCCGCCAACTCAATACCGATCACCCCGACACAACGCCGAGTCCGAGGCCCTAACGCACCCTCTCATCCAGAAACGACATGATCTCCGCAGACGTCATGCGCGTCTGCTCCATCGTGTCCCTGTCCCGCATGGTCATCGTATCGTCCTCGAGCGTCTGCCCGTCAACAGTTATACAGAACGGGCACCCGGCCTCATCCATCCGCGCATACCGACGCCCCACCGCGCCCGATACATCGTAGAACACCTTGAACCGCCGCTTCAGGTCCTGATACACCTTCTCCGCATACTCCGGCATACCATCCTTCTTCACCAGCGGAAACACCGCCGCCTTGATTGGCGATATACGCGGCGACAGCCTCAAAAAGACCCGCTTCTCACCCTTGACCTCAACCTCATCATACGCATCCACCAGCAGCGTCAGAATTGTCCGATCACAACCGGCCGAGGTCTCCACAATGTACGGCAGGAACTTCTCACTGTAGCGCTCATCCTGATACCGAAGGTCCTTCTTGGTGGCTTCCATGTGCCGCGAAAGGTCGAAATCCGTCCGGTTGTGAACCCCCTCGAGCTCCTGCCAGCCAAACGGATACTCGTACTCGATGTCGTATGCCGCCTTGGCGTAGTGCGCCAGCTCGTCCTCGGCGTGTTCGTGCCAGCGAAGTTTCTCCGCGCGTATCCCCAGCCTGATATAGAACTCCCAGCGCTGCTGCCGCCAGTACTCGAACCACTGCTCGTCCTCTGAGGGATGCACGAAATACTGCATCTCCATCTGCTCGAACTCACGAGTCCGAAATATGAAATTCCCCGGCGTGATCTCGTTGCGAAACGCCTTGCCGATCTGGGCTATCCCGAACGGAATCTTCTGCCGCGAAGAATTCTTCACATTCAGAAAGTTCACATAGATGCCCTGCGCCGTCTCCGGACGCATGTACGTCACCGCGGCATCATTCTCAACCGGACCCATATGCGTCTTGAACATCAAATTGAACTGCTTGACCTCCGTCAGGTCACAGCCGTTCTCGACCGGGCTTTTCGACGGCTTCTGCGGACAGCGCGCCTGATCAAGCTGATCCGCCCGAAAGCGCGCCTTGCACGTCCGGCAGTCAACCATGGGATCGGAAAACTCGGATACGTGCCCCGACGTGTGCCACACCTGAGGGTGCATCAATATCGAGGCGTCAAGACCCTCGATGTCATCACGACGTGCCGTCATCTCCTCCCACCAGAACGTCTTCAGATTGCGCTTCAACTCCGAGCCGAGCGGACCATAATCATAGCACGAGGAGAGACCCCCGTAAATCCCGGACGAAGGGAAGATGTATCCGCGACGCTTACACAGCGAGACGAGCTTGTCCATCAGGTCATCGGAGGCTTTGTTGGCACACATAGTTCAGTTTCCGTTTCCGCCTTGGTTGTTCTTCAGTTTCTCAAGAAACTCAAGCGACTTGATCTCCGACCGAACACCGGCCTGGAAGCTCATGAAGCGACACAGCGCCTCCACCAGCACTCCGGCCTCGACAAAACTGATCGGCAGCGTCCCGGCCTCTCTCAACGAGGCCGTCTGCAGCGTCACCAGGAGTTTCAGGCTCTGATAAGTCAGACGAATATAACAATCTCCCGCCTTTTGGCAAGCAGCGCTTACCACCCCGCCCTGCTCCGGCGAAAAAGCCACCTCACCGCGTGACTCCGCTTCATCCGCGATCGACTGCCCGCTCACCGAGCAATGGGTCAGCGAGGGGTGATACCCCAGCGTCGACAGAAGCCGCAAAAAAAAGGCCACGAACAGCGCCGGAAGGTACCGCTTCTCCGCCTTGTCCAGCCAGTTCAGATAATGAACCGTGTAATCAAACAGCTCCGGTTGTGGCTCCTCGTCGGCCAGCAACAACAACAGCAGTTCGCACGCCGCCGAGCCATAGCCCAGCCGACCCAGTGTCCCCTCCCGAGCAAACTCGAACGGCCGCTCAACCAGAATGTCCGATACATACCCGCTCGTCTCCCGCTGCGACTGGTAAAACGTCACCTCCAGCTTCGAAAAAGCAAGCATTCGCCCCCGACGCGACTTCAGCGATCGCCCCCCCTTGTCTATCAGCGCCAGACGCCCGAAATCACGCGTGAAAAAGACTACTGTCCGCGAGGACTCAGACCAGTTGTAGGCCTTCAAAACAATCGCATCAGATTTCTGCAGAGCCATGACAGACTATTTGTCGCCGTAACGGTACAGGGTTTCTCCAGGATAGACCAGGTGAAACTTCTGCCGGGCAATCTGCTCGATATACAACTTGTCGTGCTGCAACATGTCCCGCACCCGGCAGGCATCGATCAGCGCCGCCGCCTGTAAGCGATTGGCCTGCAACAAATGCCGACGCTCCGTCTCCAGCCGCACAATGCGCGGCACCGAAAACGTCCCGATCATCAGAGAATACAAAAACAACAGCCCCAGTAGCCAGCCTCCCCAGCGCACAAGCCGCCGACGAGTCTCCGTATTCGTTCTCGCCAGCCGACCGGCCAGGTTCTCCGCAAGTGGTGCAAACAGCGAGACCTTCTTCTTCACGCGACGCGACATAACCCAAGTATGCCCATCGCTCGCCTCCCACGGCAACAAAAAACAAAGACACCGTCCGAATGCCGCGCCGAAAGCACAGCCAGGCGCCTGTGCAGAGTTTGAACAGCGCTGCCTCTCCCGATCATCACCCCACCCCCACCAGCCCGACTATCAAGCGTTTCCCCATTTGGCCGATAACTCTATTGTGACAGCTATTGTGACAGCTATTGTGACACCAGTCTGCCAGTCCACACCGGATATATGGGACAGATATGCCACGCATAGATGAGATATTGGAAATCGTCAAAACCGCCAGTGCTTCCGATCTGCACCTGGCCGCCGGAAGCGTACCCGTCGTGCGAATCAACGGCCAACTTGAGAAAGCCCGCCACAAGCGCCTCACCGCCGACAATATCCGCCAACTCGTCTATGAGGTGCTCACCGATGAGCAGATCCGACGGTTCGAATCAACCGGCGATCTCGATTTCGCCTACGGCGTCCCAAAGGTAGCCCGCTTCCGCATCAACATGTATATGATGCACCTCGGTCCGGCAGTCGCTGTCAGGCTCATCCCCGACAGTCCCCCTTCGATGTCCGATCTTGGTTTCTGCGAATACGCCACCGGATTAGCCCAACTCAAGTCCGGCCTGGTCCTCGTTACCGGCCCCACCAACTCCGGCAAGACAACAACCCTGGCCGCCATGATCGACCACATCAACACCAACCACTGCCGCCATGTTGTCACCCTCGAGGACCCCATCGAATACGTCCACGAAAGCCGCAACTCCCTGATATCTCAGCGACAGATAGGCGTCCATTCCCAGACCTTCGGCGCTGCCCTCCGGGCTGCCCTTCGCGAGGACCCCGATGTCATCATGGTGGGGGAGATGCGCGACACCGAGACCATTCAGCTCGCCATCACCGCCGCCGAGGTAGGCCTCCTGGTCATGGGCACGCTGCACACCTGCTCGGCGGCTGCCACCGTCGATCGCGTCGTCGATGTCTTCCCGCCCGACCAGCAGCAGCAGGTCCGCGTCATGCTGGCCGACTCCCTGCAGGGCGTCATCTCCCAACACCTGGTGCGGCGCACCGATGGACACGGACGGGTCATGGCCTATGAACTGCTCCTCCGTACGACCTCCATCGCCAACCTCATTCGTGACCGCAAGTCCTACCAGATACCCAACCAGATCCAAACCGGGCGCAAAAAGGGTATGCGCCTGCTGGACAACCACCTCAAGGCCTTGGTGGACTCCGGACAGATCGACACCAAAGAAGCTATTCGCGTGGCCAACAACCCCGATTCATTCCTGACCCGCGCGACCGAACAGGAACCCGAACTGGCTGAGGCATAGTGGGCGAAGGTACGCAAAAACTACGACTCGACCAGATCCTCCTGCGCGAAGGTCTGGTCTCCGAGGACCAGCTCAAGGAAGCACTCATGCGTCAGAAGGCGCAAGGGGGCAAAGTCGGCTCCCAACTGCTCTACCACCGCTACCTGACCGAGGCCGATCTGGTCAAAGTACTCGCCAAGCAGTTCGGCTGCGAAGGCGTCGTTCTCGCCAGCCTCGACGTCCCGGAGATGATTCTCAAATTCCTCCCGGCAAAGGTGGCCATCGCACGCAAAGTCCTCCCGTTCGATTACAACCCCGAAACCAACGAACTCAAGATCGCCTGCGAGGACCCCACCGATCAGGACCTGATCAACGAACTGAATTTCGTCGCCCGCGGCAAACAGGTGAAGCTCTATGTCGCCGCCGAAATCGCCCTGAGAACCTCCATTGCGCGCCTCTACCAGGGCAAGAAGATCACACTCGAGGAAATGCTGGCCCTCGAAATACCCAACGAGGCCACCGACACCGGCCGTATCCCCGTCTGGGACCCCGACACCGGCGACACCGGATCCGTCAGGATCACCGGCAAAGGACATATCCTCCTGGTAACCGACGAGGAATTCTCCGGCCCGCTCCTTAAGTCACTGCTCGAGCGCGATGAATACCAGGTCACTATCACCGACTCGGCCGACGACGCCATCGACCTGATAGGCGATACCCGCTTCCACACCGTCTTCATCAAGGACACCGTCAGCGGCGACTACATCGACCTGATCGATCGCGTCAGAAAAATCTCGCCCGGCACCGTCGTGCGCTACTACGAATCCTCGTCATCACTCATCCTCCACGAGGACGCCGTCAGCACCGAACGCGAACTCCTCCTGCAAAACCTCGAGCTGTTCACCTCGCTGCTGTCCACCCGATCCAACATGGAAGTCAACCACTCCGGAACCGTCGGCGAGTACGTCGATCGCCTCTGTCAGAAGCTCAAAATTCCCGAGAAAGAGCGCCTGATGATCGCCAATGCCGGCTACCTGCACGACCTGGCCAAATTCTACTACCAGACCGACGAAAGCCAGGACTACCGCGCCGTCATCAACCTCACCATCAAGCTCCTCACCTCGCTGAATTACTCGCCCGTCGCCATCGAAATGCTGCGCTCCATGTACATCAACCTCGGCGGCAAATATCGCAAACGTCTGCCCATTGAGGTGCTTGGAGGCAACATCCTCACTATCGTCGACCTCTTCTGTGACAACGTGCCCCTTGACCAGCGACTGTCGCTTGACAAATTTGATGCCATCAAGCGCAAATTCCGCGATCTCGCCGGCAAGCTCTTCCTGACCGAGGTGGTCGAGGCCTTCATCGGCATGATCCAGGACGACATCCTCAAGGTGCACGCCTCCGACAAGTTCGGCCAGATTATGCTCTTCGGCAACGTCCAGCAGAAACTCGGCTCCGTCGACATGCGACTCAAAAACGAAGGCTACAACGTCATCTGCGAATCCTCCCCGGACGCGCTCGTCGACCTCTACCTTCGCAGCCAGCCCGATATGCTCGTCCTGATGCTCGACGGCCCACCCGACAGCATCGTCGAGTTCGTCGACCGACTCGCCCGCGACAACATCAACTTCCGCAATGTCCCCACCTTCCTGCTCGTACCCAACGCCGCCACCTCACGGCTGACAGAGCTCTTCGAACGGGGCATCGAGGACATCATCGCGCATGATGTCAACATCGACTTCCTGCTGATCAAGATGCAAAAGATCCGCGCTCAGGCCGAGGAACAGGCCCGCGTCCAGCGCCAGACAATCGAAAACCAGTCCGGCTCACGCGGTCGCCTGTCCGATATGAACCTGATTGATCTCCTGCAGGCCCTCGGACCAAGCCGTAAAACCGCCAAACTAACCCTCACCGACAAGGATCGCACCGGCGAACTGATCATGTTCCTTGCCAGGGGACAGATCCACTACGCCCGTTGCGGCGAAAAAACCGGCCCCGAAGCCGTCTATGACGCCATCTCCTGGTCGCACGGCCACTGGCTCGTCGAACCCGTCGCAACCGACGAGCTGCCCGAGCCCAACAACGAGCTGTCCAACGAGTCCATCCTCATGGAGGGCTGCCGTCTGCTCGATGAAGCCCGCCGCGAAAACGAGCAAACCGCCCAGTAGTTACCCGACAACCACACGCGCAAAACCGCACCCCCGCCATCCAGCGTAACGCCAGCCCCCATAATAACTTACCAAAAGAACTTGCGCCCCGCCCGATTTTGACTATCTTGGAAGGCTACAGCAATCGCCCGCGCGGGCGATATGCTGTCTATAGGCTCGAAAAAGCGAACGTTGAACCATAGAGGTTTGTCATGGCTCACAAAAAAGGTGTCGGTTCCTCCAAGAACGGCCGCGACAGTCACGGCCAGCGACGCGGAACCAAAGTCTACTCCGGCGAGGCCATCCCGGCCGGGTCCATCATTGTCCGTCAGTGCGGCACCAGGATCCACCCCGGTCACAACGTCGGCATCGGACGCGACAACACCCTCTTTGCCAAAGTCGATGGTATCGTCAAGTTCGAACGGGTCGGCAAGAGCGGCAAGCGGGTGTCTGTTTACGGTCCCCAGGCTCAGGCCTGAGACCTGACCACAAGCTTACGCAATCCAAAGCGCCACCCTCATCAGGTGGCGCTTTTCTGTTCCCGGCTATCCGTCTTCATGAACTGCCATCCGGCACATGTCATTTCACGCCGCCACCTACATTCCAAGCCTGATAATCATTGCTTCTGACGCGTCCGACCCTATTATAGAACCTCATGGACAGATTACTCAAAGACCTCAACCCCGCCCAGCTCGAGGCCGTCACCACCACCGAGGGCCCCCTGCTGGTTATCGCCGGCGCCGGCTCCGGAAAAACACGCGTCCTCACCCGGCGCCTCGCCCACATTCTCCGCCAACGCCTCGCCCAGCCACACCAGGTCCTCGCCGTCACCTTCACCAACAAAGCGGCGGGGGAGATGCGCGAAAGAGTCCGTCAACTGCTCGGCAGCGATGTCCCCGGCCTGACTGTCTCAACCTTCCACTCCTTCTGCGCACGCCTGCTGCGCCGCGAGGCAGAGGCAATCGGCTACACCAAAGATTACACCATCTTCGATGCCGACGATGCCCGCACCCTCGTCAAAAACTGCATCAGCGACCTCGGCCTCTCCGGCAGCCAGTTCTCCCCCCGTGCCCAGCTTCACAAGATATCCGAGGCCAAGAACAGGCTGATCACCGCCCCGGAATTCACCGCCCGCGCCTCCGGCTATTTCGAGTCCACCACCGCCAAGATATACCAGCGCTACGAACAGCGCCTCCGCCAGTGCAACGCCATGGACTTCGATGACCTCCTCGTCAATGCCGTCATCCTCCTGCGCGACAAACTGGACATCGGCGAAAAGTACCGCCGACGCTTCCAATATCTCATGGTCGATGAATACCAGGACACTAACCACGTCCAGTACCTGCTGCTCAAAAACCTCGTAGCCGACCACAACAATATCTGCGTCGTTGGCGATGAAGATCAGTCCATCTACGGCTGGCGCGGCGCTGACATCCGCAACATCCTCGACTTCGAAAACGACTACCCCGGCGCCAAAATCATCAAGCTCGAACAGAACTACCGCTCCACCGCTGTCATCCTTAAGGCCGCCGGCGCTGTCATAAGGAACAACCAGGCCCGCAAAGACAAAACCCTCTGGACTGCCTCCGATGGCGGCGACAATCTCTGCTACCTGCTGGTCGATTCCGCCGATGACGAAGCCGCCGAAGTGGTCTCCCGGATCGACTCGCTCAGAAACCAGATGCCCCTCAATCAAATGGTTATCCTCTATCGCACCAACGCCCAGTCGCGCGCCTTCGAGGAACACCTCCGCCGCAGGAACATACCCTATCAGATCATAGGCGGCGTCGGCTTCTACGAACGACGGGAAATCAAGGACATCCTGGCCTATCTGCGCCTGCTCGTCAACCCCCGGGATGATGTCTCGTTCGCCCGCGTCGTCAACTTCCCCAAACGCGGCATCGGTGCCAAAACCATCGAGGATATCGCCCTGCTCTCCCGCGAAACCAACCAGTCGTACTACACTACAGCCAGATCCTGGCCCCAGTTCGACCAGTTGGCCGCCCGCGGCAAACGCCTGCAACCATTCATCGATCTCATCGAGAAATACCGCGAACAGGCCGAATCCCGCCCCACCGACCTGCTGGTCCAGGACATGATCGACGAACTGAACATCGTCCACGAATACCGCCAGGAAGACGAGATTCAGGGGCAAACCCGCGTCGAGAACGTCGAAGCCTTCATTGAGGGTGTGGCTGAGTACTCCAACCAGTACCCCGAGGGCACCCTGATCGACTACCTCAGCGAAATCTCCCTGTACACCGACCTCGAATCTTACGACGAAAACGAACCCGTCATCCCCCTGATGACTATCCACGCCGCCAAGGGACTTGAGTACGACGCCGTCTTTCTCGTCGGTCTCGAAGAAGGACTGTTCCCACTCTCGCGAGCCACCGAAAGCCCCTCCCAACTCGAGGAAGAACGCCGCCTGTTCTACGTTGCCGCCACCCGGGCACGCAAACAGCTCGTCCTCAGCTCCGCCACCACCCGCCACCGGTTTGGCGTTGTCGAATCCATTCCCTCCCGATTCGTCGAGGAACTGCCTCTGGAGCTGGTCGAACGCCTCGACCGCCGCACCGGACGGGCCGCTGTTCGCAGCGGTAAGGACAACACCCTGTCGTTCTTCGGCCCCGCTCGACCCCGACGCCCAACCCCAACTGAGGAGCCAACACAGGGTGTTCACTACGAATTCGAGGCGGAAGAGCAGTTTCGCCCCGGACGAATCGTCCAGCACCCCACTTTCGGCCGCGGTAAAATCATCAACACCGAGGGCTTCGGCGAATCCCTGCGCATGGAAATCATGTTCACCGGCGCCGGCCTCAAGAAAATCATGGCCAAATACGCCAAACTGCGCGTCGTCGGGTAGCGACGACAGCAGGGGAGAGGCACGCCAACAGCTCCTAACCCTGCGAAGCGTCCGGCAGGCGCAAAACCCGCGATAACCTCCGACGCTGCCTGGCCACCAACCTGTACACCCACTTGGCAATCCACCTGATCCCCGGCAGCATGATCACTTTGCCCAACCAGCGTGACCGTGGAAACAGCCTCGCCACCACCCCCAGCGCCGCTGCACCCGTAATGATCTGACCATCCGGCGTGATCAGATGAATCTCCTCGTGCAGCCGCTCTCTCTCAGGCAAACCAATATCGGCAGGCAACCGCCTGTCCGCCTCGCTCAGCCCCAGAAGCGTAACTACTCCGAGCCGATCCAGCTTGGCCACGCGATCTGCACTCCCGCGGCAAATCGGGCACTTGTCGTCGTATATCAGGATGAACGAATCCATACTAAGGTGTATAACAATAACCAGACCGCGAGCGTTCGCCGCCAGCGGCCTAAACAAGACTGACAAGGTAGATATTACGCGTCGCCCCTGGCGCCAACAAACAAGAGAATCAAGAGCTGTTAGTCAATGATAAGTACTTGGAACAAGGAGGCTTGGACAAGCAGAAACTGGACCCCGCAGGGCTCTGATTGCCACCCCGGATTTTCCTTGTCCTCTCTGCAAGAAACACTTACCTTGATAATGCAACCTGTGGTTGCGGGCAGATGTGAAAGATTGAGACCCTCGGATAAGCAAGCCACCTCACCGCTATCACCTCATTAACCGGTAACTTATTGACTCCGAATGGGAACCTGCGGTTCGGTGAAGATGTTATGCAACGTGAGCAAGGGCTTGCTTTACCGGCCGCGAAGAAAGAGAAGATACCTTGATGGCCGACAGTAAAGCGAAAGCTGATTTGAAAAAGCGTAAGACGTTCGAGGCGGAAGCCCTTCCACACATGGATGCTCTGTATCGGACGGCGTTGCGTATGACCAAAAACGAGAGCGATGCTCAGGATCTTGTTCAGGAGGCTTATGTAAAGGCATACCGCTTCTGGGATAAGTTCGAGCTTGGATCGAACTGTCGGGCATGGTTGTTCAAAATCATGACCAACATCTTCATCAATGACTACCGCTCCAAGTCGCGCTCACCCATGTCGGTCAATGTCGATGATGTCGACGACAACTACCTGTATGGTCAGTTGGCCAGCCTGGGACCGGAAGATGATCCGGAGAAGCAGTTTTTTGCCAAAATATTCGACGATGACGTCAAACAGGCAATCGAAGAATTGCCTGATGACTTCAGGTTGGTTGTTGTCCTGTCGTTCCTCGAAGGCTTTTCCTACCAGGAAATCGCGGACATTGCCGATCTACAGCTGGGTACCGTTAAGTCGAGACTGCATAGGGGTCGGAAGCTGCTACAAAGGAAGCTGTATGATTATGCAGTGAGAAACGGTTTCATCAAGGAAAAGACAAAATGAACTGCGAACAAGCGCTGAGACTCCTGTACGATATCCTCGATAGGGAAGCATCCGAGGTCGATGTCGAAGAAGTGAAAAAACACCTCGAACACTGCCGGGATTGCGCCCACGTCTATCAGGTCGAGGGCATGCTCAACGATTTCATCCGCGCCAAGGTTTCGGAGCAGAAATCCACGCCGCACCTCGAAACCCTCAAAAGCAAGATCGTCGCCAGTCTCGATACCGTAGACAGCGGCAAGGGTTCCGGCGGCAGCCAACGTCCCTTTCGGATTCCCGCGTTAGCCATCGCCGCCGCGGCCTCACTGGTCTTCTTCATCGGTGTCTCCTTCATGGCCTCCAATCTCTTCCGTGACCAGGTTGTCTACACCCCCCTTGAGCAGGCCCATCTGGCCATCACCGCCGACCTCGATCGCTTCACAAGTCCCAATGCCCACGTCGACGGCCTCAGCCTCATCTCAGCCGGCATGAACTACACCGTCCAGCCCGAGGTCCACGGTTACCACCTCGCCGAGGCCTCCGTCGACACTATTCAGGGCATCGCCATGGACCACCTGATCTACTGCAACGGCAACAACCTTATCTCCGTCTTCGTAGTCCCCACAGCGCACTTCGCGCTCCCCGACGATGTCCAGGAAATGCAGGTCCAGATAGAGAATGTCACCCTGTTCAGCCAGCCCTGCAAAGGCTGCCGCGTCATGTATCAGGTAACCGGCCCCGTCACAGTAATCACTGCTACGAAATGCGCCAAGGTCAAACTCGAGGAGTTCATCCCCGGATATACACTGATATAGAAGATATGGAAAGCCATCCGAATCATCGATGAGGCCAAAGGAGCAAACATACTCCCAGCCTCATCTCAGCATACAATAGCCAGCCGGATCACACAACTACACCAATTGTGATCCGGTTTTTTGGTAACCGTCTCGTTTTGAGAAAGCTACGGTCCAGTCATCACCTGCACCAAGACAAACAACAAAAAGCCCGCCGTCTCCAGCGAGCTTTTCGGATCTATGAAACGATGCATCAAGCCTACCGCTTGGCCGGCTCCTCGCTCTCCTCATTCTTTGCGTCGGTGTTCGCGTTGAACGTAAACACCAACCGGTCCTCCTCACCGGCATCCACCAGGATATTCACATCGCCGCCATACTGACCGCGAAGAATCTCCTCGGCCATCGGATCCTCCAGATACGTCTGCAGCGCCCGCTTGAGCGGACGAGCGCCAAACGACGGATCGTACCCCTTGTCCGCCAACCAATCCCGAGCCTTCTCCGTCAGCGTGAAACTGATACCCTTCTCCGCCATGCGCTCGGCGATCTCGTGCATCAGAATGTCGATGATCTCCTTGATGTGATCGCGGGACAGCTCATGGAAGATCAATGTGGCGTCAATACGGTTCAGCAACTCGGGGTTGAAAACCTTCTTGAGCGAATCCTTGATCTTCTTGCTCATCGTGTCAAAATTGTGATCAACCTCCTGAGCGTCGAATCCCACCGTCTTGACATCGCGAAGCTCCCGCGTCCCGATATTCGAGGTCATGATAACGACCGTATTGCGGAAGTCGACTTTGCGGCCGAAACTGTCCGTCAGAGAACCATCATCCATCAACTGCAGCAGGATATTGAACACATCCGGGTGCGCCTTCTCGATCTCATCGAGCAGCACCACCGAATACGGCTTGCGTCGCACCTTCTCAGTCAACTGACCACCCTCTTCGTACCCGACATAGCCCGGAGGCGCACCGATCAGACGGCTGACCGCAAACTTCTCCATATACTCCGACATGTCGATACGAATCAGGCTGTCGCTGTCCTCGAACAGAAACTCCGCCAGCACCCGGGCCAGCTCCGTCTTCCCGACACCCGTCGGGCCAAGGAACATGAAAGAACCAATCGGACGACGCGGATCACCAAGCCCGGCACGCGAACGCCGCAAGGCCTTCGAAATCACCGTTATCGCTTCATCCTGGCCGATAATCTTCTTCTGCAGTTCCTCTTCCATCCGCAACAGACGCTTCGATTCGTTCTCCTCCAGTCGGAACAGCGGTATGCCCGTGATCTTCGCCAGCACATAGGCGACGTCATCGGACGACAGCGTGATACGCTCCTTGTCCCGCTTCTCTTCCCATTCCTTGATCATCTCCGCCAGCTGTTCCTTCTTCGCCTTGATCTCATCACGGAGCTGCGCCGCCGACTCGAACGCCTGGTTCTTTACCGACTGCTCCTTCTTCTGCTGCAGGTCCGTGATCTCCTGTTCAGTCCGGGCGAACTCCTCAGGACGAGTATACGTCGACAAATGCGCCCGCGAACCGGCCTCATCAATCAGATCGATCGCCTTGTCAGGCTGAAACTTGCCGGAAATGTAACGGTTCGACATGCGCACCGCCGCGTCGATCGCCTCATCCGATATCACCAGCTTGTGGTGCTCCTCGTAACGGGGACGAAGCCCCTTGAGAATCCTGATCGTATCTTCTTCACTCGGTGGATCGACCATCACCGTCTGGAAACGACGATCCAGCGCCCCATCCTTCTCAATGTACTTGCGGTACTCGTTCATCGTCGTCGCGCCAATACACCGCAACTCCCCACGAGCCAGCGAGGGCTTGAAGATGTTCGAGGCATCCAGCGAACCCTCAGCCCCACCCGCTCCGACAATCGTGTGAATCTCGTCGATGAAAATGATCACATCCTCGGAGTTGATGATCTCCGTCAGCACCGCCTTCAAACGTTCCTCGAACTGGCCCCGGTACTTCGTACCGGCCACCAATGATGCCATATCCAGTGTCACCAGACGCTTGTTCTCCAGCGTCTGCGGAACCTTGTTCTCAACTATGCGCTGCGCCAGCCCCTCAACAATCGCCGTCTTGCCAACTCCCGGTTCACCAATCAACACCGGGTTGTTCTTCTTGCGACGCGAAAGCACTTGCGCGACCCGCTCGATCTCCGTCATCCGACCGACAATCGGATCAAGCTTGCCCCGCCGAGCCAGCTCGGTCAGGTCACGACCAAAATGGTCCAAAGCCGGCGTCTTCGACTTCTTGCGCTTCTTCTTAAATGAGGACGGCCGACCGCTCTGAATATTCTTCAGCTCCTCGTACGCCTCCTTGTAGTCGATGTCATAAGTCGTCAACACCTGCGCCGCAACACCCTCCTCATCCTTCAGCAGCGCCAACAGCAAATGCTCGGTGTCGATATCCTTCGACTTGAGTGCCCGCGCTTCCTGCCCCGAAACCTCAAGCGTCTTCTTGGCACGCGCAGTCAACGGCAACTGCCCCATCGTCATGGTACCACCCGACGGCTGGACAACTTCCTCGATCGACTGCCTCAGGTCTGTCAGGTCCAGTCCCAGATTGGCCAGGATCTCCACCGACCGGCCTTCGCCCAGACGGATCAACCCCAACAAGAGATGCTCGGTGCCAATGTAGTCGTGCCGCAGCCGGGCCGCTTCATCGCGAGCATATTCAATAGCCTTCCTGGCACTTTCCGTAAACATCTCATTCATGGCACATCATCCTTCCATGTATTCACATCACACACTTCTCAACCAAAGGGTGACCACCTTTTCAACACCCTACTGCGGTTTGGTGTTCCGTAGTTTCTCCCGCACCATCTGGGCACGAACGAAATCACGACGGTTGTGGTCCATCTCTGCCCCGTAATACTTCTGCAAATGCGCCGGCTGCGACAGCAGCAGAATCTCATTGATCAACGCAATATCCAGAAAATCGATGATATTCATCGCCCGCCCCAGCCGAACCGCCGAAAGCAGGTTCATTACCTCCTCACTGGTCAGCACACGAGCATTACACAATATACCGTATGCCCGCCAAATCTTATCCTCAACCATGTCCTGCGCCTCGTCTATCAGACGCTGACGCGCCGCCGACTCACTCTCGAGTATGTCACGCGTCACCTGGCTGATCTTCCTGAGTATCTCCTCCTCCGATACCCCCAGCGTATTCTGATTCGATACCTGGAAAAGATTCCCCAATACGTCCGTCCCCTCACCATAGAAGCCGCGCACGATCAAACCCGAATGGGTTATGCTCGTCACCACCTTCTCAATATCCTTGGTCAACACCAGACCCGGCAGATGAATCAGCACCGAGGCCCGCATCCCCGTCCCGGCATTCGTCGGACAGGCAGTCAAATAGCCGAAGTCACGATCGTAATCAAACTCAATATACCGACCGATCTCCGCCTCGTGACGGGTTGCCAGCTCAAATGCACCCTCCGGATCAAGCCCCGGCGCCAGCGCCTGAATCCGAAGATGATCCTCCTCGTTGACCATGATCGATATCCGCTCAGCCTGATCAATATACACCGCCTTCGACATATCTCCGGAAAGAAAAGGCGGCGATATCAGGTGCCGTTCGATCAGAAAATGCTTGTCCAGCTCATCGATATCCGCTGCCTTGAAATAGTAACCGTCCGACAACAGCTTCGATCGCGAAACCGTGGAATCAAAATAGTTGATGACTCGCTTCTTGGTCTCCGCATCGGCCGAGGACGGATAATTGCAGCCGGCGATGTTTCGCGCCAAACGCACACGGCTCGAGAGCACAACCGGTGCTTCTTCACCCTTACCGCTTAACCAGGCAGCCGAACTCTTGGCCATCTCTTCGAACATCGTACTCACCTGTTCTGCCCCTTCACTTCACGTCGTTGTGCTCTGCCAGCTCATGCTGAATCATCTTCAATTTGTCGCGAATCTCCGCCGCTCGCTCAAAATCCTCATGGTTGATTGCCTTCTGTAACTCGCTGCGGAGCCGTTCTTCTTCTCTTATCGACACTTTTGCCGTTTCCTCTTGCCCTTGTTCACCCGTCATCTGAGAAGGCGTCCGACCCCGGTGCAGCGAGGCACCGTGAATCTTGCGCATGATCGTCTCCAGCCGGTGACGAAAGGCACCGTAGCAGTCACCACAACCAAAACGCCCCTGACGCGTGAACTCCTGGAACGTCAACCCGCAACGAGGACACGCCGTCGTATCCTTGCTTCCCTCCTCCGTCGTCACCGGCAGGTGCTGGGCCATGCCCGAGAGAATCTCCGCCAGCGGGAACGGAACATTGTCCAGCGGCGAATGAAACCCCCGCTTCTCTGCGCAATCCTTGCACAGCGCGAGCGTCGTCTTCTTGTTATTCACAATCTGCGTCAAATGAACGACGGCTTCCGTCTTCCCGCAATCCTGGCACATCATGGTCAATCACTCTCCAGAGTCATGACGTTGCTGCTTCAGGGACCCCTCAATGATCCCCAGTTCTCTGTGGCATCGGCCCGCCAATTCCCGGTCGTGAGTCGCTATCACGAAAGTCATCTGTTTGTGCTGGTTAAGGTCGAACAGAAGGTCGTGAAGGTGGCGGCCCGTCCTCGTGTCGAGATTCCCCGATGGCTCATCGGCTAACACCACATCCGGATTGTTGGCCAGCGCCCGCGCGACAGCCACCCGCTGTTGTTCACCGCCGGAAAGCTCTCTCGGGCGATGGCTTGTCCTGTCTGTTAAACCGACATCGGCAAGCAGCAGTTCCGCCCTCTCTCTCGCCACCTCCGGACGCTTCCCGGCGATAAGCATCGGCATCATAACATTCTCCAGCGCCGAAAAATCATCCAGCAGATAGTGAAACTGAAACACAAACCCTATCCGCTCGTTGCGAAAACGGGCCAGTTCCCTGACACTCTTGCTCCGCAATGACTCCCCGTCAACTACCACCTCTCCCGCTGTCGGATGATCCAGCCCCCCAAGAATGTGCAGCAACGTTGATTTTCCCACCCCGGAAGCCCCCGTCACAGCTACCATCTCACCCCGCATAACATCCAGCGAAATCTCCTCCAACACCCGAAGCGTCGCCTTCGGCGTCGTGAATTCACGGCTCACTGCTCTTGCACTCAGGATGGTCGGCGTGGTGTCCATTAGCGTCCGCTGCTCAGGGTTATGGTAGCCGTTTCCGGCCTACTGATATTGTCGCCCAAATTGTCCATTTGTTTAGCTAAATCTATACTCCGCAATCTTTTATTGTCTCAATACCTCGATCACCGACAGCCGCGATGCCTGATGCGCCGGATACAACGCCGTCACAAAACAGATCGCCAGCGTCACCAGCCCCGCCAGCACGAAATCCACCGCATGGGTCTCAATCGGCAAATAACTGATGAAATAAATGTCCGGCGGCAATGATATCACCGCGTACCGGTTCTGAACCCACGCCGCTGCCCAGGCCAGTATCCAGCCCCCCAAAACTCCCCCAAGTCCAATCGTTAACCCCTTATAGATAAATATCTTACGCACAGATCCCGGCATCGAACCCATCGCCTTGAGAATGCCTATCTCCGCCCGCTTCTCCAGCACCAGCATCGTCAGACTGGAGATAATCGAAAACGCCGCCACCAGCACAATCAATATGAACCCAAGAAACAGAATCTGCTTCTCCAGCGCGATCCACGAAAAAATGTTCTTGTGAAGCACATACCAAGGGACTACATCGTAGCGGTGCCCCAGCAGCGAATCGATCTTCGGCGCCACCTGCTGCGCCAACTGGATGTCCGTCAACTTCAAATGAACCGCCGTTGCCCCATCCCCGGTGCGGAACAAATCCTGCGCCGAGGCCAGAGAAATATACACCAGGTTGGCATCGAACTCATACATTCCCGTCTCGAATAGCCCCGCCACGTAAAACTTGCCGATCCGCGGCCGCGTGTTCATCCGAAGGTCCTCTCCCCGCAACGAATACATCACCATCGGATCACCCAGAAACACCCCCATGCGATCCGCGATGTACGAGCCCACGATTATCCCCGGGATACTGTCACCCTCGGCATCCACCTGATGCCCGAACGTGTACGCCCCGGCCACAATGCTCTCCGCCAGATTCGACGTCCGCGCCTCCGCCTCGGCATCAATCCCACGCACTATCACACCATCCCCGGCCGACGCCGACGAAATCGCTGCCTTATAATAAATGAACGGCGAGGCGGCCACCACATGCTCCACCGTCTCAACCGTGTCGATCAACGCCTCATAGTCATGAATCAACCCACCGGACAGCGGGAAAATCGAGATGTGCGATGTCGTCCCCAGCAAACGAGTGCGGATCTCCGTCTCAAACCCGTTGTGCATGGACATCACAAAACACACCACCGCCACACCGACCGTCACTCCCAAAATAGTGATCCAGGTCGCCACCGATGTGAAATACTGGCCGGAGCGCATATAGCGCCCCGCTATAAACCTTTCATAACCCATACGCAGCCATTATACTGTTCGGGTCTATGTATAACAATCAGTTTCGTCCACAAACGAGGCAGCCAACCCCCCATGATTATTCCCGATGACGGACAATTCTCCTGGCAGGGCAAGTCCGCCCGCGTACTCGGACTTTTCTCTCGAGCCGGTGTTGCGCAACAGATCATGATCACCCACGAGAGCGCCTCGTTGCTCTTCGATTGCGGCGATGGTGCCCTCCGCGACTACCTTGCGCAACAGCTCAGCACAATCCATCTTCAGGGTCTTTTGGTTACGCACGGCCATTATGATCACATCGGCGGCCTGTACTCGCTGCTCGGTTTCCTGCGCATGCTCGGCCGTACCAAGTCCTTCCTGGTGGCAGGACCGGCCAACTGCACCGAAATCTGGGGAATCGTCGATACCTTTGAGAAGTGCTACCCTGACACCATCCCGTACCCGATCATCCGCCGGCATATCGCACCGCACGATCCGCTGTCGTTCGCCGCAATGACTATCGAGGCCTACCCGGTCTGTCACGCCGGATCGCGTGCCGATGGTGTTATTCTTCCGCCCATCCCGGCCTACGGATATCGCGTCACCGCGGGACAGGATACCATCGCTATCACCGGCGACAGCGGGATGTGCAACGAACTTAAGACCCTCGTCAAGGATGCCGACCTGGCGGTGATCGAGGCTACCTTCGGCGACGACCACTACCTCGACCCGCGCTATCTCGATGAGGTCCATCTCTCCGTCGACCTTGCCCATCAGCTTGGCCGCACTGCCCGCGAATACGTGCTCGTGCACCGCGCCAGCAAGGAACGGCGTACTTGACCCCGGACCGCCGCCGTCGTTTATTCGGCCTTATGAAGACCATCACGTCCATCCGAACCATGCAGCGCACTGCCCGCGAGCTTTCCCGCAACGGAACCATCGCCCTTGTTCCCACTATGGGCTATCTGCACGATGGGCATCTCTCGCTGGTCAAACGCGCCAGAAAGGCCGCTGATGCTGTTGTCGCCTCCATCTTCGTCAACCCCGCACAGTTCGGCCCCGACGAAGATCTCCGGCGGTATCCCCGCGACGTGAAAGGCGACCGCCTCAAATTGCGCCAATCAGGGGCCGACATTCTCTTCATGCCCGATGCCCGTCAGATGTACCCCGACAGCTTCCAGACCCGGGTCGAAGTCGAACAGCTCTCGCGCGTTCTTGAGGGAGCCTGCCGTCCCGGTCACTTTCGCGGCGTGACCACCGTCGTCAGCAAACTGTTCAACATCGTCCGCCCTGATATCGCCGTCTTCGGCCAGAAGGACTTTCAGCAGGCGGTCGTCCTCATGCGCATGGCCCATGATCTCAACTATCCCATCAAGCTGATCATCGCCCCAACCCGACGCGAGAAAGACGGCCTGGCCATGTCCTCCCGCAACGCCTACCTCGGACCCGAACAACGCCGCCAGGCGGTCTGCCTCTACCAGGGCCTCCGCCGTGCCCGCACCCTGTTCGCCCGGAACGTCACCTCGACCACACGCCTGACAAAGGCCGTTCGCGCGGAAATCCTGAATATCTGCCCCGATGCCGACATCCACTACATAGCCTTCAACGACCGACATACCCTCACCCCCCGACCGCGCGCTGACCACAACACCGTCTGCTCGGTTGCCGCGGTTGTCCACCGTGTCCGCCTCATCGACAATATGCCCCTCGGATAAATCGGCGCCGACCACGCAATTTGCCATTGACCACCTGCGTATCCTGATTACATTACCTGACAACCGAAACTGCCCACGCGGAGGCCCGATGCCAACGCCGGTGCTCATGGAGAGCGTGACAAAAAATGGCCAGGGAAAAAGAAAGAACCAATATCAAGATCTCTTCGCCCGGAGTTAATGTCGCCGTCGTCAAGAACGACTACGATGGCTGGCAATTCCTCATCCTCAAGCGCGCCGAAGGCCAATCCTACGGCGGCTACTGGGGCTTCATGACCGGCAGCAAGAACGGTGACGAAACCGTCGCCCAGGTCGTCGTAAGAGAAATGCAGGAGGAAACATCCCTGACGCCAAACTCCATCTGGGCCACCGAACACCTGGTGCACTTCTACGAGCCGGAATTCGACGAAATCTGGATTCTCCCCCTGGTCGTGGCCGTCGTCGACGAGGATGTCGAGGTCAAACTCTCACCCGAAAACTCCGAGTACCGATGGCTGGCCCCTAAACGGGCAAGACACCTCGTGAGCTGGGACAACCTCCGTATGGCCATCGACAAGATCACCAACGAACTCGACCTGTTTCCCGCCCGAAACTGGGTCGAAATCAAACCCTGACCGGAATCCTGTTGCCAACCTCGCCGTCACTCGACCGTTGGAACTGCGCCCGCTTTCGGTGGTTATCAGTAGGGAAGAGGCCATTCAGCCCGCGCCCGATAAGGTGAAAACACAATGCTGATTACTGTCTGCAAATCCAAAATCCACCGCGCCACTATCACCGACACCAGTATTGACTATGTCGGCTCGATCACTATCGATGAAGAACTGATGAAACTGGCCGGGCTGGTGGAATTCGAGAAAGTGCAAATCGCCAACATCAACAATGGCGAACGCTTCGAAACCTATGTCATCACCGGCAAGCCCGGCAGCGGCGCCATCGAACTCAATGGTGCCGCGGCGCGCAAAGGAAGCCCCGGTGACCTGATCATTATCATCGCCTATGGCCACATCGATCGCAACGAGGCCTCAGGCTTCAAGCCGGCTATCGTCCATGTCGACAGCCATAACAGGCCCGTCAACCGACCGCTGTAACAGCCCTCACCAAGTGCCCCACTGCAGCCGTACCCCAAAGATGTGAACGCTCCAAATTACAGGTTCCGATGAGCAGATTACCGAAAGCAGCCGTTGTCCTCGCCGCCGGAAAAGGCAAACGCATGAAATCCGACCTCCCCAAGGTCCTGCATCCCATCCACGGCCGCCCCATGATAAGCATCCTCATGGATACCCTGCACAGCATGACCTTCGAACAGATCGCTGTCGTCATCGGCTACAAAGGGGAGATGGTCCTAAAGGCCCTCAGCGATTACCCTGTCACGTTCGTCTGGCAGACCGAGCAACTCGGCACCGGCCACGCCGTCATGATGGCCGAACCCGAACTCAAAGACTTCCGCGGCACTGTCCTCGTCGCCGCCGGTGACGTGCCGTTTCTCTCCCCAAAATCCATCAGCAGGCTGTTCGAAATCCACGAATCGACCGCCGCCGCAGCCACCTGCCTGAGTGCCGTTGTCGATGACCCTACCGGCTACGGCCGCATTATCCGAGTTGACAACTCCGACCAACTCGCCCGAATAGTCGAACACAAGGACGCCGACCAAGCCACCCTCCAGATCCGTGAAATCAACACCGGTACACTCTGCTTTGACGCCAGCCTGCTCTTCTCAACCCTCCGACTTCTCAAAAATGATAACGCCCAGGGCGAGTACTACCTGACCGACTGCGTCAAAATACTCCACGAACAAGGCAGAAGAGTCTCCGTCGTTTGTGCCGATGATAGCAATGAGGTCCTCGGCGTGAACTCCGTCGACCAACTTCGTGACCTCGAGCGACGATTCACCAGATGACCTGACGAACAGGCGACATTCGCGCAGAAACATCTGGACCTTTTCTCTCGCTGGTTCGTTAAAATAGCAGAGACAGTGGCCAGAAATATGGTTGACGAAGCCAGCCCCGGTGTAATACATTGATCCTGAGGAAACTATGAAGCAACTCATACTCATTCTGTCACTGATATTGTCACTGGCATTGATAGCCTGCCCTGCCCGGTCGCAGACTGTCGACCGCGCCGAGCTGGAGAAGATCACCCGCGAGAACGCTCTCGGCGTCCAGCCGGCCGCCAGCCCCTATTCGCTGATCGATCTCTCTCGCCTCAAATGGTCGCACAGCTACTCGGTATCCTATGTCTCCGGCAGCGGCTACTCCGGATCTCTCGGCATGATGCGGACGTCGATGTTCTATGAGCTCTCGCCCAAGCTCTCAATGACATTGAATATGGGCATCGCGCACGACCCCTCGTCACTGATCGGCAACAACTCCGGCTCCGCGACATTCCTGCCCGGATTTACGCTTGACTATCACCCCTCAGACAGTTTCCGTATGAGTGTGTCATACCAACGCATGATCGGTATGGACCCGTTTCGGTGGGGTAACAGCATGTTTGACCGCCCTATAGGCCCGTAAAAATACAAGGAGACCTCAGCAGTCAGACCGCCCCCCGCCCGCTTTTGAAACCATAGCATGAAAACCAGACGAAACTCACATCAGACCGGCCGCCCCCCTGTCCGGCCTTCATGGCGAGCCAGATTACCATTGTCCCGTGCCATTGAACTCGGCGCCGTGTTCCTGCTGGTAGCCGTCGTTATCTACCTCGGCTGGTTCGTCGTGCGTGTCAGCGCCGGTGTCAGTGCCGAGGTCCCCGCCGCCGACAGGCTGGTCCGCCTGCAACTTGTCGATGCCGGCGGCAACCCTGAATCAGCTCGCGAGGTCATCCGTCTGCTGGATCACCTCGCCGACAACCACGCCCAGATCAGGCTGGTCGACCAATACGCCATGGATCGACACACCGTCGACGCTACATTCATCATCTCCCGCGAACCGGACCTGTCTGCAGCTCGATGGCTCGCCCACAAACTGGCCCTGGGCGATGACGATGTCGTCTACCGCCCTCTGGAAAACAATCATCAGCAGATCTCCGCCACCCTTGTTGTAGGAGAAGACTGCGATAGAATCGTGCAGAACCTCACACCTGATCAGGAGATGTGAGCGCCCGCCTTGAAGGATTTGACCCCATTGAAACTCGCCCGCCTGGCCGGACAATTGGCCCTCTCCAAAAGAGGCTTTGATGTCCGAATCCTGAAGCTCAAAAGTATCTCGTCGGTTTGTGACTACTTCGTCATTGCCTCCGGCGAAGCCGATGTCCATGTCAAGGCGATTGCCGAGGCCGTTGAAGACGGCCTCACCAACCATGGTATCAAACCGTACAGCCGCGAGGGCTTCGATGAACGCCACTGGATTCTGCTCGATTATGTCGATGTCGTCGTGCACGTGTTCCTGGAAAAGACCCGCCAGTTCTACGCCCTGGAGAAACTCTGGGGCGACGCTCCGGTGGAAACGCTATCGGAATAAGAGGAGTGATGACCGTTGAAAACTAAAACAACCCAAGGCAAGGACAGCACCATCGAACTGGCTCAGCTCAAGAACAAGACCATCGCCGAGCTGCTCGATATCGCCGAAAAACTCGATATCCCCGGCGTCAGCGGCCTTCGCAAGTCCGAACTCATCTACAAGATCATGGAAGCCCAGTCAAACTCCAGCGGGGTCATCCTCGCCGAAGGCGTGCTCGAAATCCTCGACGAAGGCTATGGCTTTCTGCGCTCCCCCGGCTACAACTACCTCCCGGGACAGGACGATATCTACGTCTCACCCTCCCAGATCAAGCGCTTCGACCTGCGCACCGGCGACATCGTCACCGGTCAGGTGCGCTCACCAAAGGACAACGAGCGCTACTTCGCCCTCCTGAAAATCGAATCCGTCAACTTCGGCCCACCCGAGGAAGCCAAACACAAAACCCTCTTCGACAACCTCACTCCGCTCTACCCCAACTCACCATTCCAACTGGAGGTCCAGCCCGAGGAGGTCACCACCCGCATTATCGACCTCATGTGCCCCATCGGCAAGGGACAACGAGCTTTGATCACCTCACCGCCCAAGGCCGGTAAAACCATGATCCTCCAAAAGATAGCTCAGGCTATTACCGCCAACCACCCCGATGTCGACCTGATCGTCCTGCTCATCGATGAACGCCCCGAGGAAGTAACTGACATGAAACGCTCCGTCAATGGCGAAGTCGTCAGCTCAACCTTCGATGAACCAGCCGAACGACACGTCCAGGTCGCCAACATGGTCCTGGAAAAATCCAAGCGCCTCACCGAACACGGCCACGATGTCGTCATTCTGCTGGACTCCATCACCCGCCTGGCCCGCGCCCACAATGCGGTCGTTCCGCACTCCGGTAAAATCCTCTCCGGCGGCGTGGACTCCAACGCCCTGCATAAGCCGAAACGGTTCTTTGGCGCCGCCAGAAACATCGAAGAGGGCGGCTCCCTGACCATTATCGCCACCGCCCTGATCGAAACCGGCTCGCGCATGGACGAAGTCATTTTCGAGGAGTTCAAAGGCACCGGCAACATGGAAATGGTCCTTGATCGCCGCCTGTCCGATCGACGTATCTTCCCCGCTATGGACATCAATCGCTCCTCCACACGCAAAGAGGAACTGCTCATGAGCGAGGAGATCCTCAATAAAATCTGGATTCTTCGCAAGTTCCTCGCCGAAATGAACCCCATCGAGGCTATGGAATTCCTTCTGGACCGCCTCAAAAAGAGCAAAACCAACCAGAAATTCCTCGCCTCCATGAAAGACTGACCGCTCCGCCGAAATGGATTCGCCAACGGCCGCCGATCTGTCCGGCGGCCGTCTCTCTTGCACAGGCCAGCCCCAGCCACAACCCCCACCCTAAACCCGTCAGCAGTCCCGATTGTTGTTGATCCTCTCCTCACTTGCCACTACATACACTCAGGTCACCGCAAGAAACGGATCAGCTTTCACGTATGGACAACGAACAGAAAACGGCACCACAACCGGAAAACGACCGGCACAACGAGGATCAGACCACCTCGACCCCCCGGGACTCACAACCCGAACCGGCCAGCAGTGCGCCTGAGCACCGCGACCAACCCGCAGACGTCCAGTCCCAGCCCTCATCGGACATGGTCGTGGTCCAGTTCGACAATGTCTACCTCAACACCGATCACGGCCACGAGGTCTTTCGCGATCTCACATTCTGCCTGCGGGCCGGGTGCACCGCCTACATCACCGGACCCGCCGGCTCCGGCAAAACCTCCCTGATCAGGCTCATCATCGGCGATCGCATGCCGGCCGCCGGCGCCGTCGAGGTGTTCGGCGAAGTCTGGCGCTGGCGGAGCCGACGCCAGCGCATGCGCATCAGGCGCAGAATCGGCGGCGTAGGCGGGCTGTTCGACCTGATGCCCTCACTGACCGCCGCAGAGAATGTCACCCTCCCCCTGATCATTGCGGGGCTGCCCCGGCGCCAAAGACAGGAAAAACTGCTCAGAGTGCTCGGCGAGTTCTCACTGCTCAAACTCGCCAATGTCTACCCCGAACGACTCACCCGCGTCGAGCGCACTATGGTGCAGTTCGCCCGCGCCGCCGTCAATGACCAGCCTTTGCTGCTCATCGATGAACCCACCGCCGGGCTCGACCGTACAACCTATGACCGGCTCGTGGAATACATGTTCAAGGTCTCTCAGTCGGGACGCTCCATGATTATCGTCAGCTCCGAGGTCCCTTCACGAGAACTGCCCAACACCGACTACTACGAAATCGTCAACGGTGCCCTGCTATGACCAGACTCGCCCACATTCTCGCCGAAACCCTGCGCAACCTGCGACGACACCCCCTGACTGCCCTCTCATCTCTGCTCTCATTGCTGCTCATCTTCCTCCTGTTCGATCTGTTCTGGGTGGGTGCCGCCACCGCCCGGCAGTTCTATGACAATCTCCTGCGCGACCTGCGTATGGAGGTCTTCGTCCGCGAGGATATCCCGGAATCGGGAATCCCCGCACTGCGTTCCAACCTGCTCAAGATACCGGGGGTTGCTGCGGCCGACTACGTATCCAAGGATCAAGCCCGCCGCGAACTCATGGAACTGGTCGGAACCGACCTGCTCGTCGGTTATGACACCACCAACCCGCTGCCCCGATCCTTCGTCCTCGCCATCTCGGTTGACCATCTGTCGGTCGATCGCATGCAGGATGTTGAGACCGCCGCCCTCAAAGTCCAGGGTGTGTCGCAGGTCTACTACTCCCAGTCCTGGCTCAACAAGGCCGAGTCCACTAACAGCATGATCCAGCGCGTCGGAACTGCCCTCGGCCTGTTGATCCTCGCGGCCGCCCTCATGGCTTCGCTTAACAACATCCGCCTGATGACCCGCGCCCGTGCGGTCGGCTTCCGGCAGATGTTTCTGCTGGGCGCCGGACGCCTCTTCGTCGCCATGCCCTTCATCCTCGAAGGTATCCTGATATCCACCACCACCGCCGCCGGTGGCTGGCTACTGCTGGTCTGGGCGCACCAAAAGGTCGAACTCACCCAAATGCAACTGGTGATGCCCGAAACACACCTGATAATCTACTACTGCCTCTGTGCCGCCTTGCTGGGACTGGTCAGCGGCTATCTCGGCATCCGCCGACAACTGCGATAGGAGCGACATTTGATGCCATTGCCGGATACAACCATACGTAGTGTGCAGCCAGGCATCCTGCTCCTTCTGATACTCGCCGCCATACTCCTTGCGCCGCGCGCCGCGTTCGCCGCCGAGGACAAAAGCGACATCCTGCAGCAGAAGCAGGAACTCGAGCGTATTCAGCGCGATGTTCGCACCGGCCAGAAGCGACTCGACTCCCTCAAGGCCCACGAAGCCAGCGTGCAGAAACAGATCTCCGGCGTCGATGAACACATCTCCGCCAACCAGCGCGTAGTCAAGCGACTCAGCAGCGAGCTTGCCCAACTGCAGTCAACCATCGCCACCACCGAAACCGAACTGGCAGCCAGCCGTGAGGTCCTCGATCGCACCCAGCGCAAATACCTCGGCGATATCCGCCAGTTCTACCTGTCAACCCGTGAGCACTCCCGCGCGCTCTTCGAGTCTCCCAACCATGAACTGATTCAGAACCGCCAGATTACCTATCTGACCTCCCTCGCTGACTTCGAGTGGGAACGCGTCCAGCGCGCCTCGGGCAAATTCGGCCAAACCCTCAAAAAAATGGATGAGCTGTCCGGCCAGCACCAAAAGGTGACCACCAAGGTCCACAACACCCAAAGCGCCCTCGACCGCCACAACACCAACAAGCAGCGACGCCAGCAGGAACTGGCCGAACTGCGCCGACGAACCAGCGAGGAGTCCGACCGTATCCTCATGCTCCAGCAGGCCGCCCGCGAAATGGAGCAAATCATCGCCCAACTGGAGGAAGCCGAACGGCGCCGTGACCGTCCCGACGGTCGCGAATCAGTCTTCGTAACGCTGCAGGGCTACCTGCCCGCGCCATGCCTCGGCAAGGTAACCCTCACCTTCGGTCAGCACGTGGACCAGGTCACGCGCCTGAAGTCGTTTTCACCCGGAATCACCATCGCCGGAGAAGCCGGGCGGGTCGTCGCCGCCGTCGCCGCCGGATCAATTGCCTATGTTGGCACTTTGCGCGGCTACGGAAAATTCATTATCATCAACCATGATGATCACTACTACACCACCTATGCCGGCCTGGAGGATATCCGGGTGACAAAGGGAGACTATGTCTTCAGCGGCACCGCCCTCGCCCGGGCCGGCGCCGATGGTCTCATGAAGTTTGAACTCAGACGGGGGCGCGAAGCCCTCGATCCGCTCACCTGGCTGAGAAATGACGCCTTCTGATATCTACATTCTGCAGCCACGAGCGTGGTCGATTCTCTCACGATCCTTTGCCTCGCAACGCATCGCCGGTACCTACCTGATCGAGGGAAACCGCGGCACCGGACGCTGGTTCCTCGCTGTCACCCTCGCCCAACTGCTCAACTGCGAGACCCCCCTTGATGCCTCCCCCTCAGAGCGCATCCAGCTCCCCTGCGGAACCTGCCGTTCCTGCCGCCTGATCGGCTCCATGAACTTCCCCGGATTGTATGTCGCCCTGCCCGTCGAAAAGCACAAGAACCTGGATCACGCCCACGAACTGATCAGCGAATTGCTGCAGCGCAAACGTGACGACCCGTTCGCCGATATCAACTCGCCCGGAGCCACCTCAATCCCCATCGATGTCGCCCGCGCCATCAAGAAAGACCTCTCACGCCGCGCCGCCGATGACATCACCCGCGTCGTTATCTTCCACGAGATGGACAAAATGCGCGCCGACTCCGCCGATGCCCTCCTCAAACTCATCGAGGAACCACCGCCACGCACAACCATTATCCTGACCGTCGAGCGTGCCCACAACCTGCTCCCAACCATCCAGTCACGTTCGCAGAAAATCAAGCTGAATCGAATTGCCTCCACTGTCATCGAACAACTACTCCGTGATCACTACCACATTCCACCCGAGTCCGCGCAGCTATACAGCCGTATCGCCGATGGCTCCCTCGGTCGTGCCATGGCCCTGTCCGCCCACGACAGCCCCGAACTCGAGCACCGCCACACCTATGCCGGGCTCTTCAGCACCCTCATACTGGCCTCGCCCTCCCAGGCCATAAGCCGCATCGGCGAATGCCTCACCCAGCGTGATCGAACAGCCGCCGATGAACTCCTGCGCCTGTGGCAATCCCTCCTGCGCGACTGCGGAACATGGGCTACGCTCGCCGATGATACCATGATCACCAACATCGACTACCTCGATGACATCAAACGCCTCGCAGGTCACTTCACCGATCAGCAACAACTCGTGCACATGAGCCAGACAATCAAGAATACCCTTGCCGACCTGAAACTCAACGTGCATATTCAGGGCGCACTTGCAGCACTGGCCCTGCGAATGTCCCAATTGCTGCCCCAACAAGCCGAAGGCCGGTAACTCTCAAGGCCTGCCGGCAAGGGCCAGATCAACTGGCAAGGGCCAGATCAACTGGCAAGGGCCAGATAGGCTGGCAAGGCCAGATCAACTGGCAAGGGCCAGATCAACTGGCAAGGGCCAGATCAACTGGCAAGGGCCAGAAGGATAAGGAGTAACTCCATGGCTGAGTTGTACCTGGTAGAATTCAGGGGATCACGCAAGGAGTTTTTTTATAATTCCTACTACCACAACTTCCACATCCCCGAACACGTCATTGTGCAGGTGGATCGTGGCGAAGACATCGGCCTGTTGACCATGCGCATCGATAAGCCGGTCGAGTTCCCCGATGATGCCCGGCCGCGCTCCATCCTGCGGCCGGCCAACCCCGCCGACATGCAGCATCTGGAGGTGCTCAGGAAGAAAGAAAAGGACTATCGCGCCGAGATCGTCAGCATGATCGAGGGCCATGGCCTGCCCATGAAGGTCGTCGATGTCGAGTGCCAGTTCGATGGCAACAAACTGACAGCCTTCTTTTCTGCTGACCACCGCGTCGACTTCCGCGCCCTCGTCAAGGACATGGCCGCCCGCTATCGAACACGCATTGAACTGCGCCAGATCGGTGTCCGCGATGAAGCCCGTCGCATCGGCGGCTATGGTATCTGCGGGCGGCGCCAGTGCTGTAACAGCTTCATTCGCGCTTTTGAGCCGATCTCAACTCAGCATGCCCGCGAACAGGACTTGCCCCTCAACCCCGCCAAGATCTCCGGCAATTGCGGCCGCCTGCTGTGCTGCCTTCGCTATGAAGCCCCAATGTATCTGGACTGCAAAAGACGCTTCCCGAAACCAGGCTCTTCCGTCAAAACAAAACAGGGCGACGGCATTATCGACCGCATCGATATCTTCAACGAAGAGGCCGTCATCATCAGCCATGAAGAGCGCGTCTTCTTCCGCTGTCAGGACCGGGATATCTACGAGGTCGAGGGTGAACCGGTGGAACCCCAACGCCCCCGAACCGCCGAGGCCGCCGGCGAAGAGGCCTCCGAAGAAGACCTCAAAAAACTCGAGGGCGAATGAGCCCCCGCGAACCACTGTCACAGATCGAACAAACACCATTTTGCCTTTGGAGCCAACACCGTGCCCCTGCCGTTCTATGTTACAACACCAATTTACTATGTGAATGACAGCCCCCACATCGGGCACGCCTACACTACCATCGCCGCTGACATCCTCGCCCGCTTCCACCGGCTCGCCGGCCGCGAGGCCTTCTTCCTCACCGGTACCGACGAGCACGGTACCAAGGTCGCCGAGGCCGCCGCCGCCGCCGGTATGAGCGAGATCCAGTTCTGCGACAAGACCGTCAAGACCTTTCAGGACATATGGAACCGGCTTGACATCGCCTATGATGACTTCATCCGCACCACCTCTCCGCGACACGAGCAGGCCGTACGAAAAATCCTCGATGCCATGCGCGGTGCCAAAACCGAGGACGGCCGCAATGTTATATACTCCGGCTACTACGAGGGCCTCTACTGCACCGGCTGCGAGAAATTCCTCACCGAAAAGGACCTCATCGACGGCAAATGCCCCGACCACAACCGCGAACCGGAAACCCTGCGCGAGAAAAACTACTTCTTCCGCCTGTCCGCCTTCACCGACAAAATCCGCGAGAAGGTAACATCCGGCGAGCTTAATATCCTCCCCGATGAGCGCCGCCGCGAAGTCCTCGGCCTGCTCCGACAGGACCTGCCCGACTTCTCGCTCTCGCGGGAACACGTCAAGTGGGGAATACCCCTGACCTTCGATCCCAGTCAGTCCGCCTATGTCTGGGTCGATGCCCTCACTAACTACATCTCCGCCATCGGCTATGCCGACAACCCGGACCTGTTCGACCAGTGGTGGAACCGGGCCGAGGTCGTCCACCTCATGGCCAAGGACATCCTCAAGTTCCACTGCCTGTACTGGCCGGCCATGCTGATGGCCGCCGGTATCAAACTCCCGGAAACCATCTTCCTGCATGGCTTCTTCACCGTCGATGGCGCCAAAATGTCCAAAACCCTCGGCAACAAGATCGACCCCAATGATATGGTCGATGAGTTCGGTCCCGATGCAACCCGATACCTCCTGCTCACCCAGTATCCCTTCGGTCACGATGGCGACGTGCAGGCCAGTCGCTTTGTCGCCCAATACAACACCGACCTCGCCAACGATCTCGGCAACCTCGTCTCCCGCGTCGCCAAAATGGTGATGACCAATTGCGAGGGCAAGCTCCCTGCACCCTGCGACAGCGTTCCCGGATTGCCCGAGTTGAAACTGCAGGCAGGACAACTGGCCGACAACGCCCAGCAGTTCATCAACAGCTTCCGCATCGGTGCCGCCATCGAGGAAGCCGTCGCGCTCGTGCGCGCCACCAACAAGTTCTTCAACGATACCGCTCCGTGGAAAATGGCCAAAGCCGGACAAACCGACCAGCTCGGCGGCGTCCTCAACGCCTGCTGCGAAATCCTCCGCATGGTGTCCGTTGTTCTGTTCCCCGTCATGCCCGGCAAGATGCGGCAGCTTCGCCAGGTCCTCTCGCTTGCCGACAACACCCTGACACTCGAAGACGCCCGCGCCTTCACACGCCTCAAACCCGGAACGCCCATCAGCGTCGATCAACCAATTTTCCCCAGGCTCGAAGCCAAAAAACACCTCGCCGGGGCTGCCAAACCAGATGCCGGCAAGAGCAACAAGGCCGTCACCGAGCCCGGACTGGTGGATATCACCGACTTCGCCAGGGTACAACTCCGGGTCGCTATGGTACTCAAGGCCGAGAAGGTTGAAGGAGCCGACAGGCTGCTCAAGCTGCAGGTCGACATCGGCAACGAGAAACGACAGATCGTCGCCGGTATCGCCCAGCACTACACTGCGCCCGAAATCGTGGGCAAACACGTCATTGTCGTTGCCAACCTCAAACCCGCCACGATCCGAGGCATTGAATCTCACGGCATGCTGCTGGCCGCCAAACGAGGCGACCAGCTCTGCGTTCTTACCACCGACCTCGAAATGCCGCCCGGCGCGCCCGTCAACTGATGATTGACTCCCATTGCCATCTCGACTTCTCCGATTTCAACGGCGAACGCGACCGGCTTGTTGCCGATGCCGCCAGAGCCGGCGTACACACCATCGTCAACATCGGCGTCGATCTGACCACCTCCCGCAAATCAATCGAACTGGCTGAACGCTTCGATTCCGTCTATGCCACCATCGGCGTCCATCCCCACGATGCCCGAACGCTCACCCCACAAGTGCTTGCCGAGCTGCGCCGGATGGCCGACCACCCCAAAGTACGCGCTATTGGCGAAATCGGTCTCGACTTCTACCGCGACCTCTCACCCCGAGATACCCAGCGACACGCCTTCCGCCGACAACTGCAACTGGCCATCGAAACCAAACTCCCCGTCGTCATTCACTCCCGCGAGTCACTCGACGAGTGTATCGCCATCCTCCGTGACGTCATCCCCGACCTGCCCGGAGCCGTGTTTCACTGCTTCCCCGGCGATGTCGACGACGCCCTCGAAGTGATCGACATAGGCTGCATTATCTCAGTCGGTGGAGTCATCACCTACACCAAATCCCGCATGGCCCGAGTCGCCGCCGAGGTCCCCCTCGACAAGATCATGCTCGAGACCGATGCCCCCTATCTCACTCCGGTCCCCTTTCGCGGCAAGCGCAACCAGCCCGCCTGTATCAAATACATTTGCGACAGAATCGCCGAGCTGCGTGCCATAGACGCCGCCGAAGTTGACAAACTGACCGATCGCACCGCCCGCAGATTCTTCGGACTCGAGGACACCTTTGGAGGCTGACCATGAACGCGCCACGCCCCCGTAAACGGTTCGGACAGCACTTTCTCACCTCCTCATCAGTCATCGCCCGCATCATCGCCCTCATCAACCCGCAGCCCGGCCAGCCCATTGTCGAAATCGGCCCCGGCCGGGGAGCACTCACCCTTCCCCTTGCCCAATCCGGCGCCGACCTCTACGCAATCGAATTCGACCGCGACCTGATACCCCGCCTCACAGACAAACTCGCCGACTGCGACAACTGCCACATCATCCAGACCGACTTCCTGCACTACACCCCGCCCGAGCATCTGACGACCTTCACCCTCGTCGGAAACCTGCCCTACAACATCACCTCGCCCGTCATCGAATGGATGGTTCAGAACCGCCCCCAGGTCCATCGCGCCGTCTTCATGGTCCAGCACGAGATGGCCCAACGCCTCGCCTCACAACCAAACTCCAAAGACTGGGCACCCATCGCCCTCTTTTCTCAACTGCACTACCACATTCGGCATCGCTTCACCGTCAGGCCCGACGCCTTCAAACCGCCTCCCAATGTCACCTCCGCTGTCATCGAGCTGGTCCGCCGCCCGGACCCCGTCAACGTGCCCTTCCCTTCAGCCTTCGAACGTGTCGTTCGCGCCGCCTTCGCCCACCGACGCAAACAATTGATCAACAATCTCATCCCGGCGATCACTGATGACGTCCACGCGCTCCGCGCCATCCTGCGCGAAATCAACCTCCATCAAACCATCCGCGCCGAACAGATGAGCACCGATCAGTTTTTGAATTTGACTCAACACCTGGTCGCCCGTACTATGCTGACAGAAGATCAAGGCGAGGACTAAGGGTCCCGCCCTGTCGTAATCACACTTCAGGGCGCGACCGGACAAGGAGTGTGACGTGCCGCAACTATCTGTCAATCTCGATCTGGTAGCGGCCTTGCGGGAGCTGCGGGGACTCAAAGAGCCGGACCCGGCCCAGGCCGCCGTACTGGCCGAACTGGCCCAGGCCGACGGCATCGCCATTCAATTCCGTCGCGACCGCCGCCACATCCGCGAGCGCGACATCTATCTGCTCAAGGGCGTCGTCAAAACCAAATTGACTATCGAAATGCCCCCGGTCGAAGACTACATCAAAAAGGCGCTCGAAATCAAACCATGGCTGGTAACCTTCGTTGCCGATCACGCCGACAGCTCCACCCCCGTCTCCACCATCGACTTCGATGCCGCCCCCGTCGATTTCTCCGATGTCGCCAATCAGTTCGCAGGCGTCGGCGTCAATATCGCCTACTTCGTCGAGCCTGAACCCGACGCCGTCAAGGGTGCCGCCCGCAGTGGTGCTACCGCTGTGCTGATCAACTGCCATGGATACACCGCCGCCCGTACCCTCGAGGAAGCCCAGTCCGAGCTCGACCGCATCGATCGCGCCGTACAGGCCGCCCACAAGTCCGATCTCGTCGTCAATTGCGGTCGGGGAATCTCCTACCGCAACATGCGGCCGCTCATGGAACTCGGCCTCATCGACGAATTCGTCGTCGGACACGCCATTTGCGTGCGCGCCATGCTGGTTGGATTCGAACGCGCCGTACGCGAGATGATGGACATCCTCACCCTGCCCATCACCGCCCAGTAGCCGCCCGACGGTGATTGCCCCCGCTGACGGCATAGGACCGACCATGCGCCCCGATCAGAATACACCACCAGAACTGCTCAGGCTCCGGGTCCCCGCCGGCACCACCGCCATTCGCCTCGATCGCTATCTCGCCGACAACGCCCCCGGCAACCTCACCCGCAGCCGCATCCAGAAACTCATCGACGCCGGACTGGTGCTCGTCGATGGCGCCATTGTCCCCAGGAAACACCGCCTGACCGGGGGAGAGGACATACAACTGACCGTCCCTGCCCCCGAACCCGCAACAGTCGAACCCGAAACAATCGCCCTTGATATCGTCTACGAGGACGAACACCTCGCCGTCATCAACAAGCCCGCCGGTATGGTCACCCACCCCGCCGCTGGCAACCGCTCCGGTACCCTCGCCAATGCCCTCGTTCACCACTTCCGCTACATGTCACAACTCGCAGGCAGCGACCGCCCGGGAATCGTCCACCGCCTCGACAAGAACACCTCCGGGCTGCTCGTCGTCGCCCGCACCGACTCCGCCTACCAGCACTTGCAGCAGGCCCTGCAGCGGCGTGAGGTCAAACGTACCTACACAGCCATCATCTGTGGCCATATGAAGGAGGACGAGGGCCGCATCGAGGCCCCCATCGGCCGCTCCCGACGAAACCGAAAGAAAATGGTCGTCACCCATCACAACTCCCGCGAAGCGATCACCGATTTCACTGTCACTGAACGCTTTCGCACCTACGACGTTCTCGAGGTCCGCATCCAGACCGGACGCACCCACCAGATTCGAGTACACTTCGCCCATCTCGGTCATCCCGTACTCGGCGACCCCGAATATAGCGGCCGCGACAAGTGGCACCGCGGCGCCTTCGCCCCCGAGCGCAACCTCGCCCGACAACTCCTCGGTATCCTCGAACGACAGGCCCTCCATGCACTCCGCCTGCAGTTCGAGCACCCCCTCTCCCATGAACAGCTTGCCTTCGAGGCCCCGATTCCCGATGATATGGCGCAGGTCCTGAACCTCCTGCGAACCGAAGGCTTCTAGGATAACGGCATCAATGCCAATACCAACCATGAAAGGGTAGACTCATGGCACAAGGAACATTCGCAACCGCCGTCAACTGTATGGATGGCCGCACCCAGGAATGCGTGTCGAAATGGCTGAAAGACAAGCACGACGTTGACTATGTCGACACCATCACCGAACCCGGCGCCGACAAGGCCCTCACCCAGGGACCGGACTGGCAGGTCAACTCCATCCGGAACCGCGTGAAAATCTCCGTCGAGGGTCACGGATCCAAAGTCATCGCCGTCGCCGGACATCACGACTGCGCCGGTAACCCCGTCCCCAAAGAGGTCCATCTCGAACAGACCAAGAAGGCCATGGACATTCTTGCCGGGTGGTATCCCAATGTCACAGTCTACGGCGTCTGGGTCGGTGACGACTGGCAGGTGCAGGTTATCAGCGAACATTCCCCCAAATAGGATCGCTCAAGACCTCCGCAATACCGGGATCATCCGCCACGAATCTTTGCTGTTATCGAATGGCTGGGCGGTGTCAAGTGTGCCGTAGGCCGCTACAATCTCCCAGCCCCCGGCAGCCGTGACCAGCGCCTGAAAATGCCCCCACCCGATCGATCGCTCCTGTACCGGACTCTCCAGAACCTCCTTCAAATTCGGCCCGGTGACCGTGTACCGCGTCGTACCGCTGCTTATCTCTGTCAGTGGATCAAAACTGCTGTCTGTGTTCCATTCCACCTTCACCGACAAACCCTCAGCCTCCATCTCCCAACCGGTCTGCTGCGACTCGCCCGCCCGGAACACATCGCGCGGATGACCCATCTCCACTATATACAATCCCCCCGGCCGCACTGCCCGATGTACCGACCGAAGATGCCGGATCATATCCTCATTCGTTAGCATCAGCGAAATCGTCGCCATCATGCACACCGCCAGGTCCACCGGCTCCTCCAGCTCGAACATCCGCATGTCCCCCTCAAGGAACACACACCCAGTCGGCGACTGCGTCTCCAACTGATTGCCATACGTGATCATCTCCGGCTGCAAATCAAGCCCAATCGCTCGCGCGCCCCGATTACCAAACTCCCGGCAATACTGCCCCGGCCCACACCCCAGCTCTATCATTGAGTCAATCTGCTCAAGACCGCTCAAGGCCGCCGCTTTCGCCAAAAAGTCCACCGCGCCCTCAAAGTCACGCCAACGGAACGCAATATCGTAAATGAATGGATAGCTGTACGGGGTTTGTGACAATGGGTTCCTCCAAACAAAATTCCTGACCTGTTAAGTGCCACGGATGCGCAGCGTCATCACGACCCAAACTTGACTTTCGCCCAATGCTCAGGTATATAGCCCACAATCATGGAAAACCAAAAGAAGAAATTAACCTATGCCGACAGCGGCGTCGATATCGATGCCGGCGATGCCGCTGTCGAGCGCATCAAGACGCTGGCCCGCGACACCTTTAACTCCAAAGTGCTCACCGGGATCGGCCTGTTCGCAGGCTTCTACAAGCCCGACTTCGACGGCATCGAAAAACCCGTGCTCATCTCCTCAGCCGACGGTGTCGGTACCAAACTCAAGCTGGCTTTCATGACCGGTATCCACGATACCATCGGTGAAGATCTCGTCAATCACTGCGTCGATGACATCCTCGTGCACGGTGCCCGACCCCTGTTTTTTCTCGACTATATCGGGACCGGCAAGCTCTCGCCCGACGTTATAGCTGACATAGTCGCCGGACTGACCCGCGGCTGCAAACAATGCAACATGCCCCTGCTGGGCGGAGAAACTGCCGAAATGCCCGACTTCTATGCCCCCGGGGAGTACGACCTCGCCGGGTTCATCGTCGGCGTCGTCGACGAAAGCCGCATCATCAACGGAACCGCCATCCGTCCCAATGACGTCTGCCTCGGCCTGCCCTCCAACGGCTTGCATACCAACGGCTATTCCCTTGCCCGCAAGGTCGCCTTCGAAATCGCCGGCGCCCGACCCGATGACCGCCCCGAACGCCTCGGAACCACCGTCGCACAAGCCCTGATGGCTGTCCACCGCAACTACGAGCCGCTCGTGCGAGACCTGCTCGACCGCTTCGAAATCCATGGCATGGCTCACATCACCGGCGGCGGCCTGCCCGGAAACCTCGCCCGCGTGCTCCCGGCCGACTGCGATGCGCTCCTGCACAAATCCGCCTGGCCCATACCTCCCGTCTTCCAGTGGCTCCGCGATGAGGGAGACCTCGATCGCCAGGACATGTACCGCGCCTTCAACATGGGCATCGGGTTCGTCATGGTCGTTCCACCCACGGTTGCCGATCAACTACAAAGACATGTCAGTGACATCGGGGAAACAATCTACCGCATCGGCGATATCATCCCCGGCAATGGAACTGTGAAACTGAAAGACTGATATGGTACTGCTTTGCATTCTCGACGGTTTCGGCATCAACGAAAACACCGAACACAACGCTATCGCCGCCGCTGATCACCCCACCATCGACAACCTCCTGTCCAATCACCCCCACACCAGTATTGCCACCTCCGGCAAAGCTGTCGGCCTGCCCAAGGGACAAATGGGCAACAGCGAGGTCGGCCACCTCAATATCGGCGCCGGACGCGTCGTCTACCAGGAAATCACCCGCATCGATAATGCCATCGAGGACGGTTCTTTCCTCGACGTCGGCGTCCTCAACCTCGCTATGGAACGCGTCCGCTCCGAAAACAAGGCCGTGCACCTGTTCGGCCTCGTTTCCGACGGCCAGGTGCATTCATCCATGAACCACCTGTTCGCCCTGATCGATATGGCCAAAAACAAGGGAGTCGAAAAGCTCTTCCTCCACGCCTTCATGGACGGCCGCGACACCTCACCAACCTCAGGCAAACGCTTCCTCCAGCAAACCATCGACAAAATGAACGATGTCGGCCTGGGCCGCGTCGCCACCGTCTCCGGGCGCTACTACGCCATGGACCGCGACAAACGCTGGGAACGCACCGAAAAGGCCTGGCAGGCAATCGTCAATCGCGACGGCAAACGCGTCGATGACCCCATCGAGGGTATTCAGGCCTCGTACGATGAAGACATCACCGACGAGTTCATCATTCCAATGGTCGTCAACCTCGATGACGATGCCGGCGCCGCCCTGCACGACCGCGACCTGTGCATCTACTTCAACTTCCGCGCCGACCGTGCCCGCCAACTCTCATACCTGCTGCTGGGCTACGATATCGAGGGCGTCGACCACCCCCATACCCCCCACGTGGAGTTGATCACCCTGACCAACTATGACCTCGACATGTTCGAGGCCAAGGTCGCTTTCTATCCCGTCCGCATGCGCAATATCCTCGGCGAGGTGCTCGCCAAACACGGCAAGAAACAACTGCGCACCGCCGAAACCGAAAAATACGCCCACGTCACCTTCTTCTTCAACGGCGGCGTCGAAAAGCAATTCGAGGGCGAGGACCGCGATCTCATCCCCTCACCCAAGGTGCCCACCTACGACCATCAACCCGAAATGTCAGCCCCCGAGGTCACCGAAAACGCCGTCAACAAAATCAACTCCGGCAAGTACGACCTCGTCGTTCTCAACTACGCCAATTGCGACATGGTCGGCCATACCGGCGATTTCGACGCCGCCCGCAAAGCTGTCGAGGCCGTCGATCAGGCCCTCGACAAACTGCTCGAGGCCGTCAAGAAACAGGGCGGAGTCGCCATCATCACCGCCGACCACGGCAACGCTGAGCAGATGTGGGACCCCGAGACCGACGGCCCCTTCACCGCCCACACAATCAACCCGGTGCCATGCATACTCTATGACCCGACACACACCCTGGGCCGGTCGGCGAAACTGCGCCAGGGGGGCGCTCTGTGCGATCTCGCTCCGACAGTACTCGACATCCTTGACATCGAACAACCCAAAGAAATGACCGGCAAGTCACTCATCATAAAGGGGTAACACTCTGGCCGGGTTCCTCAGCAGAGTCGGCAGACTGATCCTGCCGCGCGATATCGATCTGCGCAAGCAACGTCTCGAACTGATCATCTGGGCGTTCGTGCTTGCCCTCGCCTTCTATCCCGGGCCGTTCGGACATCTCGCATGGGTGGCCCTCATCCGACCCATCATGATCATCCGTCGCCTCACTGGCACCGCTGCTTTAACCGCCGCCTACTTCTTCGGGTTCTTCTTCACGCTCTTTGGCATCTACTGGGTTGCTATGGTCACCATCCCCGGTATGATTGCCGCCGTCGTCATTGTCGCGGCTTACTACGCCGTCATCCTGGCCATGTTCTCCCGCCTCTACCGCTGGCGAACCGGCTGGGGCATGGCCGCTCTGCCATTCATGTGGGTCGGCATGGAGTACTTCCGAACTCTCTCCGAATTCGCCTTCCCCTGGTCGGACCTCGGTTACACCCAGTCCTATTCACTGAATATCCTGCAGATCGTCTCCGTCACGTCGGTTCACGGCCTCTCATGGCTCATCGTCCTGGTCAACGTCCTGCTGACCATCCTCGTTACCAAAACAGCAGACCCTGCCCGCCGTGTCACCGCCTTCCTCGGAGCCGCCGGGGTCGTCATCGCGCTCTTTCTCTACGGCTGGATCGCCATCCCCGTCCATCCCGTCCCCGGCCAGTATCCGGTCGCCCTGCTTCAGGGAGGCGTGCCACTCGACATCAAGTGGACCCCCGGCAACGAAATGCACTCCTTCCGCACCTATGACTCCCTCGCCCAGTCAGTCAAACACCACGACCCCCGCCTCTACGTCTGGCCGGAAACATCGGTGCCCTGCTACCTCTCCCATGACGAAACCTGCCACGTCCTGGTCCGGCGCATTGTCCGCGATGCCCCCGCTTACCACCTCGTCGGTGCCCTCGGCGCCGAGGTCACACCACAGAAGACACGACGCTTCAACTCCGTCTACCAGTTCGCCCCCTCCGGACTGCTGATACAACGCTACGACAAGGTCAAGCTCGTCCCCTTCTCCGAACACGTCCCCTATCAGGACCACCTCGGCTTCCTCCGTCAGGACTACCTGCGGCAGTATCTCACCTTCCTGGACCGAACCGACGTGCAATGGTGGTCGGACTTCTACCCCGGCGACTCCGTGAAGATATTCCATACCGACGATGCCGCCTATGGCGTCCTGATCTGCTTCGAATCCACCTTCCCGGAGTTCTCCCGCCAACTGGTGCGTACGGGCTCCGAATTCCTCGTCGGTATCACCAACGATACCTGGTTCGGCACGTCGGTCGGCATCCACATGCACTCGCGTATCTTCGTAACCCGCATGGTCGAAAACCGCTCCTGGGGTGTCCGCGTAGCCAACACCGGCCTCTCGTATGTCGTTGATGAGTATGGCCGCCAGCGCGAGGCCCTCGATGTCTGCGCCGCCCAGGCTATCGTCGCCAAAGTGGGCAGACTCGACAGCTATTCCGTCTTTACACAATACGGCGACCTCGCCGGTCGTCTGTCGTTCTTGATCACTCTGAGTATCGCCGGTATATTGGTAACACTATGGCTCGCACACAAAATCCGCTCTCGCTTCGCAGGACCACGATCCTCGTAACCCTCCTGCTGATTGCGATCACCGCCTCAGCACAGGATCCGTCCTGGACCACCATCACGTCCTCCGCACACCCGGGCGAGATGCTCTCCCACGGCGATTACCTCTACCTCGCCACCTCCGGCGGACTGCTCATTACCGAGGGTCCCGATGATCCCGGACTCGGCTACGTCAACACCGACGGCCTCGGCACCTCCGAACTCACCGATGTCATCGTCGCCGAGGACGGCCAGGTCTGGCTCACCGGAAAAGGCTACATCATTCGCTTCGACCCCCAAAACCCGCTGTCGTATCCCGTCTTCGACAACGAGGGCAAGCTCGTCGAACTCACCTGCCTCGTCGACGACGGTGACTACCTCTGGGTCGGCAGCGATCGCGGACTGATTCTCTTCGACAAACACACCGATGGCGGCCAGATACACGACAGCTACGGCTTCTTCGGATCTCTCAACCCCAACCCCCGCGTCAACGATATCCTCCTCACCCCGGACTCCATCTGGGTAGCCACCTCTGTGGGTCTGGCCACCGCCCGCCGGACCAATCCAACCGCCCTCAAAGCTCCCGCCGCCTGGACCAGCTTCGGACCACCCGAACCACAGTACCCCCGGTTCCTTCGCATTACTCGCTTCGAAGACAAGACCTACGCCGGCACCGAAAACGGCCTCTTCGAATTGCGCCGGCCCCCGGCATACCCCGATACCACCTTTGTCGAACTGCCCGTGCCGCAGTGGGCAGCTTATGTCGACCTTGAGATTAGCAACGATACCCTCTGGTTCTTCTACTCCGAACCTCGTGCCCTCTACGGTGGTTACGGTATGCTCCACGACGGCCAGACAACCCTCCTTGACATCACCGGCCTGCCCCACCCACCGGCCGCCGGCACCATCCACAACGGCCTCCGCTGGATATCGCCCCTCCGCGGACGCATATACTACTCCTGGCCCGGTGGATTCCGTCTCTGGCCACACTATGGCCCCCCCGGAAACACCATCTCCGATCTGGTCGTCGACAACAACAGCGTCGTCTACGCCGGCTTCGATCGCCTCAATGTCGTCGGCCGGTCAGGCGTCACATGGAATCGCCTCGATGTCTTCGGCGCCTGGACTACCGTCGGTATGCTCGATTCTCTCCAGCGCGCCTGGATCGGCACCTACGGTGGCGGCGCTTATCTGTTCGACGCCGATAGCGTCATCCGGTTCGACACCACCAATTCATCTCTCACCGGCAATGATCAGGGGCTTAACTATGTCGTCATCAACGGTATGACCACCGACGGACAATACCTGTACTTCGCCTGCTACCGCGCGTACACCGACAACCCCATAGCGTATGTCCCGGCTGACCGCGTTCTCGATCCCGACGCCTGGGATTCGTTCGGCATCGCCGAGGGCATCACCTCCGACCGGCCGACCGGTATCGCCGTCTATGGCCCGCTGGTCGCCATGGGCACCGAGTCCAACGGCGTCTTTCTCTGCAATGTCGGCCCCGACCCCTTCGACAAATCCGATATCGAATGCCTGCACCTCACCCGCGAAAACTCATTACTCATCTCCAATACAACGACCGACATCGCTTTCTCTCCCGATGGCGTCCTGTGGGTCGGCACCAATCGAGGCCTCTCCTGGTATGACAACGGCATCGATCGCTTCATCGAGATACCCCTGCCCGAGGGCACCGGTCCCGAAGTGCGCGATTTGGCCTTCGACAATCGCGGCAACCTCTGGATCGCCACACCCGGCGGCGTCCTCCGACACGACCACAGCACCGGCGACTTCACCGTCTTGACCACCTTCAACAGCGGACTGGTCTCCAACGATGTCAACAGTGTCTTCTACCACACCCCCACCGGTGATGTCTGGTTCGCCACCGCCGCCGGCATCTCCGTTCGCTCCTCCGAAATCGGCCCGCCCGCACAACAACTCGAACAGGTTACAGCGTTTCCGAACCCCTATGTCATCAATGCCGGCGATCAACCCCTGCAGTTCAACTACGCCTTCCCGGCCACCGTACGCATCTTCACCCCGGCCGGGGAGAAGGTCGATGAATTCCCCGTCAACCGCCCCTGGTATGGTCGCAACCAGCGCGGGGAAGAGCTTGCCTCCGGTGTCTACATCTTCATCCTGAGCGATCAGCAGGGCGAGGTCGGACGCGGCAAATTCGTCCTGGTGCGAAACTGATCGCGGAGCATGATCAGCCATGATCACATACCAACGCCACCTCCCGTCACCTCAACTCCGCCAGCGCCTGGCCCCAGTAACCAAAGCCTCACTGCTGGGCGATACAACCTTCCTTGACCTGTTCAACCACCTCAGCGGCCAGCCCGTCTGGTGGCTTGCCGAGGATGACAACGACATCCTCGCCGCCATCGCCGGCGTTGAATTCGGCCACCGCTGGCTCCGACGCTTCCAAAGCCTGCCCGATGGCCTCTACAGCCGCCTCTGCCTGCACAGGGATGCACGCAACCGAGCCGATCAACTGGCCCATGACCTGCTTGACTCCATCGCCGCCGCCGGCTACATCAAAAGCTGCATCTATGACTATCACTTCGAACTGCCTGCAACACCACGCTGGCGCCACCAAAACCTGCACACACAGCTTGTCGAGATACCGTCTTCGGACTGGATGCCGCCCAACCGGCAACTGCGCACCGAAATCAACAGGGCCGAGCGCGAAGGACTGGCTGTCCAAGCCTTCGACCCCGCCCGTCACATGGACGGCTTCATGACACTGGTCAGCACAACGGCCCGCCGTAACCGCACCACCCCGCGCTACCCCCGACGCTTCTTCGAGGCCCTTGCGGCACTCAGCCAACAGGACAACCGTATCCTCTGGCGCTGGTGTGAACACGACACTACCCCGGTCGCCTCTCACATCTACCTGATTGAACCACCCATGGCCCTCGCATGGCAGATCTTCTTCGATAAGCAGTTCGCGCCCCTCAAGGCCAATCAGTTCATCCTCCACCGCACTGCCCTGATGCTCTTTGAGCGAGACATCAACGTCCTCAATCTCGGCGGCAGCCCCGCCAACGTCCAATCCGTCGCCGGCTTCAAGCAGAAGTGGGGAGCCGAGCCGTATCGCTACCCGATGTACTACCGCCGCACCGGACTCGGGAGGCTGTTGTGAGCGACCGCCGCTTCCGCATTCTCGTTCTCGGCGACAGCCGATCCTTCCACATCGAGCGCTACCTCGCCCAGTTGAAGGCGCTCGGCTGCCACCCCCTGCTGGCATCGCTCGAGCACGGCTCCACGCATCACTTCCATCTCCGGCGGTGGGGCCCGATACCGGCGCTCCATTACTCCCTGACCATAGGCGAGATCCGCGGCCTCATCGAACGCTTCCGCCCCCACATCGTCAACCCCCACTTCGCCTCCGGCTATGGCGCCGTGGCCGCCATTTCTGTCCGGCGCGACCGCGTGCCCATCGCCCTGCACCTGTGGGGCTCCGACATCCTCATCGTCCCGCGCAAAAGCCCCCTCCACCGACACAAAACCCGCCTGGCCCTCCGCGCTGCCGCCCACGTCTTCGCCGACAGCCACTACCTTTTGCAAAAGGCGGCCACCCTCACACCCCTGCGCAATGGCAGCGTATTCCCCTGGGGCATCGAACGCCACCTGCTCAGGTATCATCGAGAGAACTACACCCTCGGCCGACCCCTCCGCATCCTCGTCCCCCGTATCCACGAGCCGGTCTACAACAACATGTTCATCGTCCGCGCCCTCGCCGACCTCGTCCGCAATAATCACATCCGCCTCACCTTCCCGCGTTTCGGCAGCCTGACCGCCCGCTTCCGACAAGAAAGCGCCGCCCTTGTCGGTGATCGCCTGCACTTCTACGATCTCCTCCCGCGCGAGGACTTCATCCGCTTCATGGCCCGGCACGATGTCTGCCTCTCAGCCGCTCGCTCCGACTCCTCACCCGTCTCCATCATCGAGGCTATGGCTCTCGGACTCATCCCGATCGCCGCCGACATCCCCGGTGTGCGCGAGTGGCTCACCGACCAAAGCGGCTTTCGCTATCCCGAAGACAACGCCCCCGCCCTGCGACATATCGTCGAGTCCCTCACCGCCGGCACCGATGACTACCGCTCCATGCGCGCCCGCAACTGCGAACGCGTCAAGGCTAACGCCATCTTCGAGGAAAACGTCTCCCGCCAGCTCGATATCATGAAACAACTGGCCCACCATTGGAGACAGCCATGAAGCGCCTCCTGCTCATCTGCTACTACTTCCCGCCCCTCGGCGGCGCCGGCATCAATCGACCGCTGGCCCTGTACAAACACTTGCCCGCGTACGGCTGGCAGGTTGACGTCCTCACGGTCAAGCCCGTCACCTACCGCATGTATGAGCCCCACCTGCTCGATACCATCGACACCACCCACATCTACCGCGCCGGCTCGCGTGATCCCCAGCGACTCATGTGGCTGCTGGGCATGCGCCGCGTCAAACCCGCCGCCATCGAACGCGCCCGCCCCGCCGCCCATCGCTTCTTCCCCGACAGCAAGATCGGCTGGCTGCGACCCGCCGCCAGACTCGGGCGCACCCTCGTAGCCAACCAGCGCTATGACGCCATCGTCTCCACCTCGCCCCCCATCACCTGCCACCTCGTCGCCCGCCAACTCGCCCGCGAAACACGCCTTCCCTGGCTGGCCGACTTCCGCGACTTCTGGACCGGCCGCAAACCCGCTGACTGGTTCGACAACCGCAACATGGTTATCCGTGCCGAAAAACTCCTCGCCGAAATCAACCAGCAGGCAACAGCCCGCGTGACCGTCAATCAAATCGTCGCCCGCTTCCTTGATACCCCTCACATCATCCCCAACGCTGTCGACACCGACTTTGCCCGCCACTGGCAGAAGCCGGACCCCAACCACTTTGTCATCGGACTGCTGGGCACCTTCAACGATATGTTCCCCATCGCACCCCTTCTTGACGCTCTGCACCACCTGCGCCGCAACCAACCCGACCTGTTCCAACACGTCCGGCTGCTCCATGCCGGTGATATCGACTCCAACTGGATGCGACCGCAACTGGAGCGGGCCGCCCTGGCCGACCGCATGACATCCCTCGGCTTTGTCCCCCGCCCCGAGACCTTCACCAAACTGTCGGCCGCCTGTGTACTCTATGTCGCCCTGGCCCATCAAATGGATCTCGGCATCACCACCGCTCGCGCCTATGACATGATCGCCTCCGGCCGCCCCATACTGGCCTGCCTGCCCGGCGAGGGAGAGCTGTCCCGCCTGCTTGACACCATTCCCCGTGCCTTCATCTGCACCCCCGAGCAGCCGTCCCGCGCCGCCGCCTGGCTCACCGAACAGATCCAGCGCCACCAACGCGCCGAACTGACAACACACCTCGACCCCGCCGAAATCGCTCCCTATGCCTCGCCTACCCTCGCCGAACGGTTTGCCCGTCTGCTCGATGAGCTCACCGGCAGGGGAGAGGCTACTTGACCAGCACCATCTTGCGTGAGATTACCCGCGCCCCGCTTTCCAGACAATATACATACACCCCGCTGCCCACCGCTCGTCCATCATCCGCCCGACCGTCCCACTCGACCGCGTGCCGGCCAGCCGGAAGTTCCCCCTGAACAAGCGTCGCCACCCGCTGACCCAGCAGGTTGTACACCGACACCTGCGCCAGCCCGCGCCGCTCCAGGTCGAACGCTATCGTCGTCGTCGGATTGAAGGGATTGGGGTAGTTCTGGTGCAGCGCAAACCGCTCCGGTCGCACTGACGCCTCCTCGACAACGTCCGTCACCAGACCCGGAACGAAACTGAACACCGCCGCGGTCGTACCCGCCCCCCGCATCGCCAGGTGATACGTCTGCCCCAGCGCCAGATCCTCCGGCAACGTAATCCATCCTTCGCCATCCGTCACAAACTCCTGCAGCCGCCCGCTCGAATCACTCAAAAGTGCCACCATTCCCGCCGCGGGTGTCCCCTCACGGTCAGTGAACCGGGCCTTGAAGGCACCCCCGGCAATAGTCACCCCCCCGATCAGGTGCACCGGCGGCTCCGTATACACCCGCAGGGCCGGATCCCCAAGATACAACTGCCCCAGAACGAGGTCACGGCAATATGGATACGCCCGGTGCGAGGCATACATGGCGTCGATTGCCGGACGCTCCGGATGCGCAAACAACGAATCAAAGAAGTACTTCTGCAAATAGTGCGAGGTCGCCACCCACCCCCACCGACTGTAGCCCACCATGCCCACCGCCCCCCCGTCCGAAATGCTCAACAGATCCTGAGCCACATTGCGGTTCGGCAGGCTAAACGGCGGCTGGTCCTTGTCGAACGCCGCGTTATCGCACGCCAGCGAATACACAAACCCCGCGTTGCCGCAACCCGCCAGTTCACCCAGCACACCATGACTCGGCCCCTCCGGCTCACTCATCAGGTACGACTTCGGCCAGTTGTTGTACCCGCTCGTTCTCACCGCGAAGGCATCGCTCCGCCCGTGTGCCAGGACATTGACAATCCCCCAACCCTCGCGCAACAGCCCCATCAACGCCGGCGCCGTGCTGTTCGTGGGATTGGCGTCATTCCCGCTGGCCAGTTCCACCCCATTGGCCGTATCGATACCAAAGTGATCCGGAAAAGCCGCCGCAATCCGACCATGCTGCCCGCCGCCGGAATAGTCCCGAAGCTGATCCGAACTGAAAAAGAAACTGCGCGTCAGATACTCACTGGCACCATGCCCCGGATTCGTCTCGTACACGATGACCTTCTCAACATAATTCACCGCCTCCGCAAGGCTGTTGATCGGCAACCGCCCCACCCGTAGCTCCGGCTCGAGGTCCGCTGCATCATGCAACCGCTCACCGTAAATCCCGTCCCCGTCTGCATCCCAGTCACCATCAAGATCCGCAAAATACAGATCACAAATCTGAAAGTAATCAGCCTCCGGGACCTCATTGACATCGTACGGAAACGCATACCGCACCGGCAGCACGGTCTCATCACCCGCCAGCAGCACGTACACACCACCACCCTCGTAGAAATCCCGACAGAACGCCCGAAGCTTCGCCGCGTCATCCTCACCCGCACAAGCACCCAGCACGCTGTCGATCCTCACTACCGCCGCCGTCAGCCCCAGCGCCCGACGGTGCTCCACCAGCCCCGCAAACGCCCCCGCCAGCGCCTCCGAGGTCACCACTACCCAGCCACCCTGCTCAAGACCACCGGATACCAACGGCGCCCTGGCCGGCTTCTTCTCAAGCCGGAACTCCGCCGCCGATCGCACCTCCTCACGGGCCACAGACCGCTCTCCGATCCCCAAACTCACCTGCCGCACCGGCCTGAGATAGTCATCGACGCCCAGCACCTCGGCATAGACCATCAACTCCAGCCACGACTGCCCATTGAACTGCTTCACCCCCAACGGCTCCACCGCCTCCTTCCCGGAGCGGGGGAGACGCTCAGCCATCACGGCACCAACCCCCGGCCAGTATTCTCCCGTCGGCACCCGCTGTACACCGGCCACCAGTGTCGACTCCGCCCCATACTCCGCCTGCCACCTCAAATCCAGTGCCGATTCCCCCTCCTTCAACAACACCGCCACTGGATACCCCACCAGCACCACCTCCGGTACCACCGCCACCGTATCCGGCGTCAGATCAGCTCTCATCGCAGCGAGCCTCAGCGTGACGTCGCCCTCACCAGCCACTGCACCCGCGGCACCCGCCACCACCAACACCACCACCAACACCGACCACAACACCCCACTCATCATTTTCAGCCCGTATCTCACCAGTTGCAGCTCCGTTTCAGGTTGAATCCAATCCCCATTGCGCAACTGCCAGGCCGCCCCCTGCCAGTACTCCCTGTCTATGCGTAAGCCGCTATCTGGCATAAACTTGTGTCTATTCCTCAGGCCCCCGCCGAACCTGACTGCCCCCCAAGACTCCCCCCGAACTATGCCGACACCTCAATACCTGTTGGCCGCTGCCATACCAACCCTGCAGTTACCCCAGCCCAGAAAAAACCCGAAACGTGATACACAATCCCTGTCAATCACTTACCGATCAACTCACTAAACCCACCACGTTAGTCACTGCCCGACAAAACATTGCACGGATACTCTTTTTTCCTCCCCCCTCACAAAAAGGCTTGACTGCCGGGGGATAAAATGTGATAATAGAGCACCTCTTGGTAAATAGTGGGAGAAAATGGAGGACGCCTTGGCCGGGTTTTACGGGCAATACCAAACGACAATGGACGACAAAGGGAGATTCTCCCTGCCCGCGAAACTGCGCAATGTCAAGGGACCGGATAATAAGCCGTTGCTTGACGGCGACCTGATCCTGACCAAGGGACTCGAGGGATGCCTCTCGCTCTACGATGAAAACGAGTGGTCCGAGGTCCAGTCCCGACTCTCCTCGCTCAATTTCACCAGAAGGGATTTTCGCTTTTTCAGTCGCCGATTCTATTCCTCGGCCGCCACCGTCTCGCCCGATCGAAGCGGCCGAATACTCGTACCACAACCGCTGATTGTCGAGGCCGGTCTGAAAAAAGACCTGCTCGTCATCGGAGTGAACAAATGGATCGAAATCTGGAATCCCGACCGGTACGAGTACTACCTGCAGCAGTATGCGGGAAGCTATGAGGAGGTAGCCGAAAGGTTGTTTTCCGGCGATGGCACCGAATCAGAGTGAGACGTGGCATGAGCCGGTCCTGGCCGATCAGGTCGTCCGGCTGCTGATCACCAATCCCGACGGTGCCTACCTTGATCTGACTGCAGGCGACGGAGGCCATCTGATCTCGATGGCTCAGGCGACTACAAACGCCGCCCGGCTGTACGGGGTAGACGTCGATGCTCAGGCGGTGCTCAGGGCGAAGCGAAGACTGGACAAGGAACCGAGAGTGCGGGACGTAGTTCACGCCTCGTATGCTCTTATCGATCAAATTACCTCCCGGTGGCCCGATAAACGGTTCTCCGGGGTGCTGCTGGATTTAGGGCTGTCCAGCCTGCAACTGGACCGCGCCGAGCGAGGCTTCTCACACCGGCTCGACGGTCCGTTGGACATGCGGTTCTCACTGGACGCCCCCGGTCCCACTGCGGCCGATTTGATCAATACCTTGGATGAGAGAAAACTCGCCGAGATTCTCCGGGAGTTCGGCGAGGAAAAGCAGGCGGCCAGGCTGGCCAGAGCGATCGTCAGGGAAAGACAAGGCGGCATGATCCTCACAACCCGTCATCTTGCGGATATCGTCACCGGCACCATACCCCCGCCACACCAAACCAAGTCCCTCTCCCGTGTCTTCCAGGCACTGCGCATCGCCGTCAATCACGAACTGGACCACATCGACACCGTCCTGCCCAAAACCCTCGACCTGCTCTCTCCCGGCGGACGACTCGCCGTTATATCCTATCACTCGCTCGAGGACCGGCGCATCAAACGCTTCTTCCAGCAACAGCAGAAGGGCTGCATCTGTCCCCCCCGACAACCCGTCTGCACCTGCCACAGAAAACCGACTCTGTCCATCATAACCCGCAAACCCCTGGAGCCGACACCAGGGGAAATCGCCGCCAACAGCCGGGCACGGTCCGCCCGCCTGAGAGTCGCCGAAAGGAGGACCGCGTGAAAAACCCGGTCCGACTCCTGCTCGAAACAAGCGCCATCCGCGCCTCCTTGCTGCACCGCATTCGCACCCACCGCTTCTTCCCCCTGACAGCGCTCATTGCGGCTCTGTTCCTCGTCGCCTGCATCCACGTCTGGCAACGCGTCAAGGTCGTCGAACTGGTCAAAATCAACGGACGCCTCCGCCTGGAAAACGCCGAACTGATCGATGAAACCCGAAAAGCCTACAGCCAGATCGCCCGCCTCAGCCTCGCCAGCCGCATCGAAAGCTACGCCCTCGACTCCCTCGGCATGAAACCCGTCGATGCCGACCGCATCTTCACTCTCGTCCCAACCGACAAACCCGCCGCCCCGCAGGATGAACTCGGCGGCGTCATCAACGCTGTCAGACGATTGGCTGCCTGCGTTCCCGTCGTCTCACAAACCCAGGCCGCCGCCGGTGAGGTCAGTGTCATCAATATCGATACCCTCATGCTCCATCAGGAGGACTTCCGATGAAACGCTGCCGCCAGGAACGCGTTCGCATCGGCGTCTTCTGGGCCGTCATCTGCCTGACCATGTGCGTCTTCGCTGCCCGGTTGATCCACCTCCACGTGTTCTGCGGACCAACCTACCGCGAAATCGTCAACCGCCAGTCCAGCCGCACCATCGACATCCCCGCCACCCGCGGCGTCATCTGCGACCGTAACGGACTGATCGTGGCCAACAATATCGTCAAACCAACCCTCTACGCCTGGCCCGCCAACAATCGCGAGGTCAACAGCGTAGCCGACTATATCGACAAGCTCTATGGCCACTCGCCCGGAACCGCCAAAAAACGCTTCAACCTGCGCCCACGAAGCTTCAGTTTCATCGACCGCCACATGAGCGATGCCCTCGCTCACCGCGTCGAACAGGAGGCTCCTCGCGGACTGTACCTGCGCGAGGAAGCCCACCGCACCTACCCCTATGGCCTCGTAGGACGACAAATTCTCGGCTTCACCGACATCGACAACCACGGCCAGAGCGGCCTGGAGCTGTCCTTCGATTCACTTCTGGCCGGCCGCAACGGCATCGCCGACGTCTATCGCGATGGCCTCCAGAACGTCTTCCGCGTGCGCGAACAGGCCATGCTCCCGCCACAACCCGGGCAGTCCCTCGTGCTCGCCTGCGACTGGCGCCTGCAGGAAATCATCGAGCAGGAGCTCAAAAGAGCCGTCAGCGAGCACAACGCCGAGTCCGGCATGGCCGCCTTCGTCGACTGCCACTCCGGCGAAGTCCTCGCACTGGCCCACCACGACCCCAACGAATCACTCCCCGAAAAGCCCTTCAAACTGCGCGCCATTGCTGACCAGTTCGAGCCGGGATCGGTCTTCAAACCCATTACCGCCGCCGGTATACTCGACGCAGGGTTGGTCGACTTCGACGACTCCATCTATTGTGAGAGCGGGAGATGGACGGTCGGTCGACGAACCCTGCGCGACGACAAAAAGCACGACAGCCTCATCTTCCGCCAGATCATGGAACTGTCCAGCAACATCGGCCTGGCCAAACTTGCTATCGAGCTTGGCGGTGAACAACTCTATCAAACCACCAGCAAATTCGGCCTCGGACGACAAACCGGAATCGAACTGCCCGGCGAGTCAGCCGGGTCCATCGGCAGACCCAACCGCTGGTCGGAATACACAACCGCCGCCCTCTCCATGGGCCACGCCGTCGCCGTCAATTCACTCCATCTGGCTATGGCCTTCGCCGCTGTCGCCAACGGCGGCGAACTGCTCAAACCACGACTCGTCATCGGCGGCCTGGATCACAATCGCAAGCTTGTCCAGGAACGCGAGCGCCACGTGATCGAACGCATCATGAAACCGGCCACCGCCGACACCCTGCGCGCCATCCTGCGAGGCGTTGTCGAACACGGCACCGCCGTGCCCGTCAACTCGAAGATTGTCGATATCGCCGGCAAAACCGGAACCGCCCAGATGATCGACTTCGAGCGCAAACGCTACTTCCAGCACAAGTTCACCGCCAGTTTCGCCGGCTTCTTCCCGGCCGAGCAGCCCCAGATCGCTGGCGTGGTCGTCCTCTCCAATCCCCAGCCCGTCCACTACGGCGGCCACACCGCCGGCCCGGCCTTCCGACGCATCGCTGAGCGCTACGCCCTGCTCAACCCCGGCAGATTCATCGCCACCCACCGCGTCCTCGCCGGGGCCGACCACGACACACCAAAGCCATTACAGGTGCCTGACTTCGTCGGACGTCCCGCCGACTGGGCAAGGACCGAGGCCACTGCCAACGGCCTCAACCTCCGAACTACCTGCGACAGCGGCTTCGTCCTCTGGCAGTTCCCACCGGCGGGTGGTGTCATGTTCCCCGGTGACCGTATAGTTCTCGCAACCTCCAACAGCAACCACCACGGCCTCCCCATGATCGACCTCACCGGCCTCTCACTCAGGCAGGCTGCGGCCTTCCTCAGTTTTGCCGGCATCACTTTCCACGCGCGCGGCACCGGTCACGTTGTCAAACAATCGCTGCAGCCCGGTATGCAAATAGACAGTCGCAGCTTCTGTCAACTCGAACTCCGTAAGATGTGACAGGGAGGGTAGTATCAAACTTCACGAACTTACAGCCACTATCGACCACGCCGTCATCTCCGGCGACCCCGACACCGAAATAGAACAGGTTGAGTACGACTCGCGCCTCATCAAAGACCGCGCCCTGTTCGTCGCCATCAAGGGCTTCAAACACGATGGCTACGACTTCGTCCCCAAAGCCATCGCCAATGGCGCCGTTGCCGTCCTCGGCGAACGCGATCACTGCCAGGGTGTCGACATCCATGTCACCGTCCCCAACGCCCGCGCCGCCCTCGCCAAAGTGGCCGCCGCCTTCTATGGCTACCCCGGACGCAAAATCAAGTCCTGCGGCGTGACCGGTACCAACGGCAAGACTACCACCTGCCACCTGATCCGCAACATCCTCCAGGCCCGCAACAAAACCACCGGTCTGATCAGTTCGCAGATCTATGACACCGGCCGCGAACGCTTCGCCGCTGTACGCACCACCCCCGAGTCACTCGACATCCAGCGCCTGCTGTTCCTTATGAAGAAGAACTGGTGCGTCAACGCCGTCATCGAGGTCTCCTCCCATGCCCTCACACTGCACCGGGTCGATGAAATCAACTTCCGCGTCGCCGTCTATACCAACATCACCCGCGACCACCTCGACTTCCACGACTCTATGGAGGACTACCTCGAGGCCAAGGCCAAATTGCTCGACTACCTCGATGGCCCCCTGTCTTACGCCGTCATCAACCTCGATGTCCCCGAATTCCGGCCCCTGCTGGGACGCCTGAAATCCTCACACATCGGCTACTCCCTCGAGGATACCACCGCCGATGTCTATTGCGCCAATTACGAGCTGAAGCCCAATCAGACCAACTTCGATCTCGTCACCCCTATGGGAACACGAACCGTCACCCTGCAGCTTCCCGGACGCTTCAACCTTATCAACGCCATCGCCGCGGCCTCCGGCGGGCTTGCCTCCGGGGTCGATATCGACAACGTGGTCAACGGCCTTGAACGATCCCAGCCGATCCCCGGACGCTTCAACTACATCGACAGCGGACAGCCCTTCGCCGTCTACGTCGACTACGCCCACACCCCCGATGCCATCGAGCGACTGTGCGAATCCGCACGCGAACTCTCCGAGAGCGGCCGCCTTCACATCCTCTTCGGCTGCGGCGGCGACCGCGACCGCGGCAAGCGCCCCATGATGGGCAAAGCCGCCACCACCAGTGCCGACTTCGCCGTCCTCACCTCCGACAACCCCCGCTCCGAGGACCCCCAGGCCATCATCGACGAGGTCACCGCCGGCATCGACAAAAGCAACTACGAGGTCGTCCCCGATCGGGCACAAGCCATTCGCACCATTCTGACCCGCGCCAAAGCCGGCGATATCGTCCTGCTCGCCGGCAAAGGTGCAGAGCCATACCAGGAAATCAACGGCGAACGCCTGCCATTCTCCGACATCGACACCGCCCGCCAGGCTCTCGCCGAACTCGGATACAGCCCGCAAACGAGCGCAGAGGAGAAGTGATACACTTGCGTTTCGACCAACTCGCAGCCATGACCGGCGGCACCCTCTACAACAGCGGTGTCGCGGCCCGTTCCTTCACCGGGGTGTCCATCGACAGCCGCACCATCGCGACCGGACAACTCTTCGTCGCTATCCCCGGCGAGCGCTTCGACGGCCACGACTTCATCCCCGCCGCCATCCAACGCGGCGCCGCCGGACTGCTCGTCGAAACCAATTACCCACAGCTCTACCAAATCCGCGGCGATATCCCCGTCGTCGCCGTCCCCGACAGCCATCAGGCCATGATCAGCCTCGCTTACCAGTATCGCCGACAATCCGCCACAAAGGTCATCGGCATCACCGGTTCCAACGGCAAAACAACCACCAAGGAATTCACTTTCGCCCTCGCTCAGGCAGTCGAACAGCACGTCTATCGCTCCCCCGGAAACTTCAATAACCTCTTCGGCATGCCCCTGGCCCTGTTTGCCATGCCACCGCAGGTCAACCTCGCCATCATGGAAATGGGCATCTCCACTCCCGGCGAAATGACCCGCCTCACCCGGCTCGTCAGACCCGATATCGTCGCCATCACCAATGTCGGCGCGTCACATCTGCAGTTCCTCAATTCGGTCGAAAATGTCGCCCGCGCCAAACTCGAGATCGTCACCGCCTCCGAACCAGGCGTGCCCGTCGTTATCAATGCCGACGATCGCATCCTCTATGATCAGGCTCGCAAGGTGCGGGAGGACATGATCACCTTCGCCATCGATGCCCCCGCGCGTTACCAGCCCGAGTGGATCGACCACAACGCCAATGGCACCACCCTTGTCAACATCGACGGCAAGGCCTTCATGATCCGACTCCCCGGACGCCACCAGGTGTATAATCTCTTAGCGGCCTGGGCACTTCTGAGAACGCTGGGGTATGATTTCCAGAATGTGGACACGCCGTCGATCGAGCTGTCAACCGCACCCATGCGCGGACAGACCATCGAAATCGACGGCATGCGCATCGTAGCCGATTGCTACAATGCCAACCCGGAATCGGTCAAAGCTGGTCTGGAAGCGTTCTTCTCGCTGCGACCCGGCATGCGCCAGGTACTCATCCTCGGCGATATGCGTGAACTCGGCGATCAGGCCGTGCCCCTGCACGAACAAGTCGGCCGCGCTCTCGCCGCCTATGACTTCCACCGCGCGCTCATGGTCGGACCCAATATGCGCCATGCCATCAGCGCCGCCGTCAGCGAAGGCGTCTCCCCGACCCGCTTCGAACACTACGATACCGCCGAGCAGTGCGCCGCCGACATCCGCAACATCATCAAAGACGGCGACCACATCTTTATCAAGGCCTCGCGCGGTACCGGGCTGGACAAGGTACTGAAAACCATCGCCCCCGAGGAGAACCGCTGATGCTCTACTTCCTGCTGCTGCCCCTCAAAGATGTGATCCCGGGACTCAACCTGATCCGCTATATCACCTTCCGCTCGGCCGCAGCGGCCATTACCGCCCTGATCATCGCCCTGATACTCGGCCCGCTGTTCATCAAACTGCTCAAAAAGTACCAGATCAAAGAAAAGATCCGTCAGGACGGACCCGCCAGCCACCAGAGCAAGGCCGGAACTCCCACTATGGGCGGACTGATTATCCTCGCCGCCATCGTCATCCCCACCCTGCTCTGGGCTGACCTGAGCAACTATCATGTCCTCATGGTCCTCCTGGTCACCCTCTGGCTCGGACTCATCGGGTACATCGACGACTACCTCAAGGCCGTCAAACACAACCCCAAAGGTATGGTCGCCCGGACCAAGTTCGCCGGACAAATCGTCCTCGGCCTCGTCTTCGGACTCCTCCTGCTGTATGTCGCCCCCGAGGGACATTACGATGGCTCTACCTCCATTCCGTTCGTCAAAAACTACGTCCTCGTCCTCGGTGCCCTGTATATCCCCTTCATCGTGCTGGTCATCACCGGGGCCTCCAACGCCGTCAATCTCACCGATGGCCTCGATGGCCTCGCCATCGGCCTGTGCATGTTCTGCTTCGTTGCCTTCGCCGGCCTGGCCTACGTCACCGGACGCACCGACTTCAGCTCCTACCTGCAGATCAACTACCTGCCCGGAACCGGCGAAATGACCGTCTTCTGCGCCGCCGCCATCGGAGCTGCCCTCGGGTTCCTGTGGTTCAACGCCAACCCCGCCCAGGTCTTCATGGGCGACACCGGCGCTCTCGCCCTCGGCGGCGCACTCGGCGCCATCGCCATCCTGCTCAAAAAAGAACTCCTGCTGGTGATCGTCGGCGGTGTCTTCGTTATCGAGGCCCTCTCCGTCATTCTCCAGGTAGGCTCATACAAACTGCGCGGAAAACGCATCTTCCGCATGGCGCCTATCCACCACCACTTCGAACTGGCAGGATGGGCTGAACAAAAAGTGGTTATCCGGTTCTGGATCATCGGCGCCATGTGTGCGCTGCTAACCCTGTCAACCCTGAAGATACGATGACACTAAGCGACAAAATACACGGCCGCAACATCGGCATCATCGGCATGGCCCGCTCCGGTATCGCCGCCGCCTTCCTCGTCAAGACCAACGGCGGTCGCCCATTCGTCTCCGACTCCGCCCCGACCGACAAACTGGCCGAACCGATCAGACAACTCAAACTCGCCGCCATCCCGTACGAAACCGGCGCCCACTCCGAAAAACTGCTCGCCTGCGATTTCCTCGTCCTCTCACCGGGAGTGCCCCTCTCCATCGATATCCTCAGGCGCGCCCGCGAAAAGGGAATCCCCTGCTTCAGCGAAATCGAACTGGCCGCATGGGTCTGCCAAGGCGGTATCGTCGCCATTACCGGCTCCAACGGCAAAACCACCACCACCACCCTCACCGGCGAAATCCTCCGCGCCGGCGGTCTCGAGGCAACCGCCTGCGGTAACATCGGTCTGCCCTTCTCCGAGATCGCCCCCGACATCCCCCATGATGGTCTCGCTGTCGTCGAAGTATCCACCTTCCAGCTCGAGTCCATCGAAACCTTCCACCCCGAAACTGCCGCCATCCTCAATCTCAGCCTCGATCACCTGGACCGTCACGGCAGTTTCGAGGCCTACGTCAATCTCAAATATCGCGTCGCCGAGAACCTCACCCGCGAGGACTACCTCGTCCTCAACCAGGATGATCCCATCCTCGCAACCGCCACCATCAACCAAAAAGCCACCGCCGTCTGGTTCTCCACCACGCAGGCCGTTCCTCTGGGCGCTTTCGTGCGCGAGGGATTCCTCTGGGGCATTTTCGACCGCGAGCCGCAACGCATTATTGCCACCGGCGACATTCGTATCCCCGGACCCCACAACCTGCAAAACGCCGCCGCTGCCGTCGCCATCGGCATGCGCTACGAGGTGCCCCCGAACGCCATGGCCGAGGTCCTAAGCACCTTCACCGGCGTCGAACACCGCCTCGAACTGGTCGGCAAGGTCGCCGGTGTGACCTTCATCAATGACTCCAAGGCCACCAATGTCGACAGCGTCTGCTATGCCCTCCGCTCCGTCGACACCCCGCTGTACCTCATCGCCGGCGGTCGCGACAAGGGCGCCGGCTATGAACCCCTGATCAAACACGGCGCCGGCCGCATCAAGGGCATCATCGCCATCGGCGAAGCCAAAGAAAAAATCTTCCACCAGCTCGGCAAGGAGTTCCCGGTCGAGATGGTCGACACCCTGGAACAGGCCGTGCATCGGGCCTTCGCACTCGCCCACCCCGGCGAGACCGTGCTACTCTCACCCGCCTGTGCCAGCTTTGACATGTTTGAGAACTTCGAACAACGAGGCCGCGTCTTCAAAGAGATCGTGGCAGGATTGAAAAATGGTAAGACGAACCACACTGCGCTCCTCTTCTAAAAAAGAGCGCGTCGACGAGAGACTGCTGCTGGTCTTCCTCTTCCTGCTGGTTGGCGGGCTGATCATGGTCTATTCCAACTCGTCCATCCTCGCCGAAAGCCGACACGGCTCGCAGTGGTTCTTCATGAAAAGCCAGTTCCTCTGGACCATCCTGTCCCTCGCAGCCGTCTACCTCATCACGCGTCTGGACATCCGCAAACTGGCCGTCTATTCTGTGCCCGCCCTGATCATCATCCTGGTCATGCTCGGCATGGTCTTCCTCATGCCCGCCCGCAATGCCTCCCATCGCTGGATCCTCCTGGCCGGGCTGTCCATACAACCATCCGAGTTCTTCAAACTCATGATGGTCATCTTTTTGGCCTTCTCTCTGTCCAACGCACGCCGCGACATCACCCGATGGAAACAACTCATCTTCCCGTACGCCGTGCTCATCAGCCTCGGTATGATACTTATCATCCTCCAACCGGACCTCGGCACCGCCATGGTCATCGGCGCCACTGCTCTGGGCATGTTCTTCCTTGCCGGGGCACGCATCACTCACCTGGCCACGCTCGTGCTCCCCATGATCGCCGGCGGCTGCGCCCTCGTGTTCGGACTCGGATACAAGAAAGCTCGCGTCACCACCTGGCTCGACTCGGTCCTCGATCCCCTCCAGGGAAGCTATCAGGTCAAACAGGCCGCGCTCACCCTCGGCTCCGGAGGCATCCTCGGCACCGGCCTCGGCGAAGGACGCCAAAAACTGTTCTTTTTGCCCTACCCGCACACCGACTTCGCCTTCGCCGCCGTCGGCGAAGAACTCGGCCTCGTGGGTCTCTTCGCATTGCTCGGTGCCTACTTCTACCTGCTAAAACGCGGCCTCGCCATCGCTATGGACCAGCCCGACCGCTTCGGCTTCCTGCTTGCCTCCGGACTGACTCTGCTGCTGTTCGTCAACATCGCCCTGAATATAGCCGTCGTCACCGCCATCATGCCGGTCACTGGCCTGCCCCTGCCATTCATCTCCTACGGCGGCTCCTCGCTGCTGATCTCCAGCGCCGCCGTCGGCCTGCTGCTGAACCTGTCTCGACGGGAGGTCCCGAACCATGCCTGAGCAGGTCGCCAGACTCATCTTTGCCGGCGGCGGCACCGGCGGACACCTCTATCCCGCCATCGCCATCGCCAACCGCGTTCAGGAACTGCTCATGGAGCGCATGCGCGTCGACATCCGCTTCGTCGGCACAAGACGCGGGATCGAATACGCCCGCCGCGACAGCATCGGCTTCCCCCTGGAACTGATCAACATTCGCGGACTCGCGCGCTCGCTCACACCCGCCAACCTGCTCGTCCCGTTCCTGATGATCGGCTCGCTGATAAAGTGCTGGCTCATGATCAAACGCCTCCGCCCCCACGTTGTCGTCGGCACCGGCGGCTACGTTGCCTGGCCCGTGCTTCGTGCTGCCGCCTGGCGCGGTATCCCCGCCGTCCTCCAGGAGCAAAACTCCTTCCCGGGCATGACCACCCGCAGGCTGGCGCCGCACGTCCAACGCATCTATCTCGGATTCGAACAGGCCCGGCAGTACCTGAAAACAGAGGCCCACATCATGGCCACCGGCAACCCCGTCCGCCACGAAATCACGCGCGGCGATCGTCACCGCGCCATCACCAGTCTCGGGTTGTCACACGACCGAAAAACAATTCTCATCCTGGGAGGATCCCAGGGAGCACACGCCGTCAATCAGGCCATCCTCAGAAGCCTCACCACCGGTGGCCTTCCCGATGACGTGCAACTGATATGGCAAACGGGGGAAAGGGACTACAAGGATGTAGCCGCGCAGGTGGAGGACCAGGGCTTCGGTCTGTCCCTTTTCCCCTTTGCCAATGATATGGCCGGTATCTATGCCGCCGCCGATTTCGCTGTCGCCCGTGCCGGCGCCCTCACTCTGGCCGAACTGGAAGCATGCGGACTGCCCGCCCTGCTGATTCCCTACCGCTTTGCCGCCGGCGACCACCAGCGAAAAAATGCTCAGGCCTTCGTCAAGGCCAACGCGGCCATCGTCGTCAACGAAGAGGAATTCAACACCCGCGATATCCTCGCCGAGGCCGCAAACATCGTCCGCTCCGATCGCCTCCTGCAGATGCAGCAGGCTGTCCGCGCCATGAGCGCAGGACGACGTCCCGCCGTCGACGTCATCGCCGAGGATATCATCAACCTGATCGAAACGACACGAAAGGACACCACGCATCCGTGAAAACGCCAACAGCGACGCAGACCATTGAACGGTTTAGTACAGGACGAATCATGTTTGGGAAAGTCAAACGACTCTACTTCGTCGGCATCGGCGGCGCCGGTATGTCCGGCATCGCGGAAATCTTGTCCAACCTCGGCTACCAGATCAAGGGCTCCGATCACACCCCCTCCGAGGTCACCGATTACCTGCAGTCCCTCGGCATCACCGTTCACACCACCCACCAGGCCGCCAATCTCACCGATGTCGATGTCGTCGTGATCTCCTCCGCCGTCGGCGAATCCAACCCCGAGGTGGTCGAGGCCCGGCGCCAGGGGATCCCCGTCATCAAACGGGCCGAAATGCTCGGCGAACTCATGCGCCTCAAGTTCTCCGTCGGCGTCGCCGGCACCCACGGCAAAACCACCACCACCTCGATGATCGGACGCATCATGCGCATCGGCAACTACCGCCCCACTATCATTGTCGGTGGCGTCGTCACCGAAATGGGCACCGGCGCCGCCCTCGGTGAGGGAGACCACCTCATCTGCGAAGCCGATGAGTACGACCGCTCCTTCCTCTCCATGTTTCCCACCATGGCCGTCGTCACCAACATCGAACCCGATCATCTCGACTGCTACGACGGTATGGACGATCTGCTCAACTCCTTCCTCACCTACATGAACCGCGTCCCGTTCTACGGTGAGGTCATCATCAGCGCCGATGACGACAACCTGGGCCGCCTCAAACACAAGCTAACCAGGACCTATGTCACCTTCGGCTTCAACACCGATGCTGACTTCCGCGCCCTCAACGTCAACCTCGAACCCGGACGCAGCTCCTTCGCCGTCTACAACCGCGGCGATCTGCTCGGTGAGGTCATCCTGCATGTCCCGGGCAAACACAACATCGCCAATGCTCTGGCCGCCATCGCCACCTGCACCGAGCTTGAGGTGCCCTTCGAAACCATCGTCGACGGCCTGTTGCATTTCACCGGCGTCGGACGACGTTTCGAACTGATCGGCGAAGCCAACGACATCATGGTCGTCGACGACTACGCCCACCACCCCACCGAGGTCAAAGCCACCCTCGAAATGGCCCGCGAGGTCTACAAGCGTCGTGTCGTCGTCCTCTACCAGCCCCACCTGTTCAGCCGCACCCGCGATTTCATGGACGACTTCATCGATGTCCTCTCGACCGCCGATGTCCCCCTGCTGGTCGACATCTACCCGGCCCGCGAAGAACCCCTCCCCGGAGTCACCTCCGAGGCCCTCGTCAGCAACGCCCACAGTCGGGGATTCACAAAATTCGTCTATGCCGGACCACGCCAGCAGTGCGTCGCCGAAGCCATGAAGCATATCCGCAGGGGTGACCTGGTCATCACCATGGGAGCCGGGTCCATAACCCTTCACAAACACGAACTACTGGAGGCAATCAAGTCGCTGTGAAGGCTTTCAGCCGAAAAACCCGCATTCTCCTGGCGCTCAGCCTCGTCGCCGGGCTGTCAGTGATCGCCCTGATCGAGTTCTCCTCCGTCTGCACCCTGCAGGCTGTCACCCTCGATGACCGGCCTATCACCGACATCAAGGCCGAACTCGGCCTCAAACCCCACAAGCCGCTGGTGCGCCAGCCCGTCGAGCGCCTCGCCGCAAAACTGCTCGACAAAAAGGGCGTCTTCCGCGTGGACATCAGCTTCCAGATCCCTCACGGCATCGCGCTGACCACCAACGCCTTCACTCCGGTATGCTTCGCCCTTGATGACGCCTCCGGCAAAATGTACGGCCTCAACCACAAAGCCCGTGTCACTGAACTGTCACGCCCCGTCCCCGACTGGGAACGCCCCGTCATCACCGGCGCCAAAACCCGCGGGCTGTATCGATACATGGACGACATCCGTACCATCGTCGTCGTCGAACAACTCGAACAACTCCGCAACACCAACCCCTCCCTCTACCGCCTCATCGAGCAAATCGACCTGTCCCAACAACGGGAGGTGCGTGTCAACATTGCGGGCTTGCCATACACTGTCCGCCTTCGCGCCGAAATGCTGGCCTGCGACCTCGATCGCTTCGTCGCGTTTATCACGCACTACGCGCCCCCCCTCGACAGTGTCCGCACCATTGACCTGCGATTTGATAACCTGATCATCACGGCACAAAAGGGCTGATCATGGCAACCGAAAACATACAGGCAGCACTCGATATCGGAACCACCAAGATTACCGTTCTCGTCGGTGAAGTCGATGATCAGGGACGCATCTACGTCCTCGGCCACGGTGAATCCCCCGCCGAGGGGCTCAGGCGCGGCGTCGTCGTCGATATGGAAAAAACCGTCCGCTCCATCCGCAAGGCCGTCGATGACGCCCAACTGGTCTCCGGGACAGAAATCGATCGCATCACCATCGGCATTGCCGGAGAGCACATCCGCTCCATCAACAGCCATGGCGTTATCGCCGTCGGCGGCACCGACAAAGAAATCACCGTCAGCGATGTCAATAAGGCCATCGATGCTGCCAAGGCCGTCGCCATCCCCGTTGACCGCGAAATCATCCACGTCATCCCCCAGACATACTCCGTCGATGATCAGGCCGGCATCAAAGACCCCGTCGGCATGACCGGCGTCCGCCTCGAGGTCCAGGCGCACATCGTCACCGCATCCGTCACCACCGCCAAAAATATCTTTCGCGCCCTCGAACGATGCCGCCTCGATGCCGACCACATCGTCCTTGAAGCCCTCGCGCAATCCTGCTCACTGCTCAGTGACGAGGAAATCGAAACCGGCGTCGTCGTCACCGACATCGGCGGCGATATCACCAATGTTGCCATCTACTACGACAACGCCATCCGCCATACCGCCGTCGTCCCCCTCGGCGGCAAAAACGTCACCAACGATATCGCCATCGGCCTGCGCACTCCCGTCGACCGCGCCGAATCACTCAAACTCAACCAGGGCGCTGCCCTCGCCTCGATGGTCGACCCCGAGGACATGGTGACCGTCCACGGCGCCGCCGGACGCCCCGCCAAAGAAGTCTCGCGCCATGTGCTGGCCTCCATCATCGAACCACGCATGGAGGAAATCTTCTCCCTGGTCGCCCGCGAAATCAAACGCGCCGGCGTTTCCGAGGCCCCCGCCAACGGCATGGTGCTTACCGGCGGAGGCGCCCTGCTCGATGGTACCATCGAACTCGCCGAGCAGATCTTCGATCTGCCCGTCCGCGAGGGCACCATCACCAATATCGAAACAACACCGGATGAACTGAACAACAACCGCTACGCTACCGCCCACGGCCTGCTCGTCTACGCCTTCTCCAACGAACCGGTCACCCGACGACGCAAGGGAGGGATGGGCCGACTGCTCAAGCGGTTTGAAAACTGGATATCGAGACAATTCTGAGGACAATGGGATATAGGAGGAACCAATGGTAGCTGACAAGCACAAGTTCACGTTCGCCGATGACTTCAGTGGCCCGGCCAACATCAAGGTCATCGGCGTCGGTGGCGGCGGGGGTAACGCCGTCGACCGCATGATCGAGGCCGGGCTCAAAGGCGTCGAGTTCCTGGCCATCAACACCGATGCCCAGGTGTTGCGCAAGTCTCTGGCCGAAACCAAAGTACAAATCGGCCGCGAAATCACCAACGGCCTCGGCGCCGGAGCCAATCCCGAGGTCGGCCGACGTGCCGTCGAGGAAAGCCGAAAACACGTCGCTGAAGCCCTCGGCAACCCCAATATGGTCTTCATCACCGCCGGCATGGGCGGCGGCACCGGCACCGGAGCCGCACCTGTTGTAGCCGACATCGCCAAGGCCGCCGGCGCCCTGACCGTCGCCATTGTCACCCGCCCCTTCCGCTTTGAAGGCGGCAAACGTACCGAACGCGCCGAAACCGGACTCGCCGAACTCAAAAGCAAGGTCGATACCCTCATCACCATCCCCAATGAGCGACTCCTCCAACTCGTCGACAAACGCACCTCGCTCAAAGATGCCTTCAAAGTCGCCGACGAAATCCTCCATCAGGCCACCAAAGGCATCTCGGAACTGATCACCATCCCCGGCCTGATCAACTGCGACTTCGCCGACGTCCGCACCGTCATGCTCGAAAAGGGCGATGCCCTCATGGGCACCGGCTATGGCACCGGCGAGGAACGAGCTGTCGACGCCGCCAGCCAGGCTATCTCCTCGCCTCTCCTGGAGGATATCTCCATCAGCGGCGCCCGCGGCGTCCTCATCAACGTCACCGGCGGCGAGGATATGAGCCTCCTTGATGTCAACACTGCCACCTCGCTCATCTATGAAGCCGCCGGTTCTGAGGCCAATATCATCTTCGGCGCCGTCATCGATCCCGCCATGGAAGACCAGATGCGCGTAACCGTCATCGCTACCGGAATCGGCGAACTTGAGGACCGACCAGCCGACAGAGACCACAAACACCAGACCGCCGCCCGCCCCGCGACACCCATTTCGCTCTTTCCGGAGCCGGCACCCCGCCAGACACCAGTCGATCAGCCGCACCAGTCCGCGCCCACACACCCGACGACACCACCTCCACGGCCGGTGCCCGCCGACGTACCCCCGCCGAGGACCGCGCGGCCCGAGCAACCGGTCCAGCGCCCATCCGAAAGCGGCGAATCGCGACGCTATTTCACCGCCTCTGAACTGAGAATGGGCAGTGTCTCCGATCCGGTGCCGCTCGAAGAAGATTTTGTGCCTGAGCCGTCCGTCCACCAGCGGCCCCCTGAACCACCCCACCATCACCACACCGATAGCGGCAATGGTGAACAGAAAAGAGGTGGCTTCCGCATCCCCCTCTTTTCCGAGGATGATCGGGAAATCCCTGCCTACATAAGGAGACTGACCGATAACTGATACAAGAACTAACTGACTCTTACACAAACATATAGCTGATTCAATCGACGTTCCATTGTCGGTTCCTCCAGGATGCCGCCGGTCCTACCCTGCCGGCGGCATCGTCATCTTCCGTTTCAAAGCTGAACATCCGCCCCACAGTGTCGACATCATCCAACAGTTTCCCCGCCCAAATGCCGCCCCCAAATCAGGACGACAGCATAACCCCCCACCCCTCAGTCACTTATTTACACCAACCCGATTGGCACGCCGTCTGCAACCACTGCGATCAGGCAGGCTGGATCGCATCCAGTCGGCCTGATTCCGAAGGAAGGGAGGGTTAGCAATCATGTCGCTGAGTATCAACCGCAATCTCGGCCTCTCAGCTCTCGCCCTGAGCCTTGGCTCTGCCATGTCGCTCTGGCAAAAACAGGTCGAAAAACTGTCCTCCGGCCTCAAAATCAACAGGGCCAAAGATGGCCCCGCTGCACTTGTCATTTCCGAACAACTGCGCTCGCAAATCGGTTCGCTCGAGCAGGAAATCGAGAACACCCGTAATCTCATCACCAAGTACGAAACTGCCGACTCAACCCTGCAGGAAGCCCGGCGCCAGCTCAACGAAATCCGCTCCCTCGCCGTTGCCGCCTCCAACGAGGGCTTCTACGATGATGACGCCCTCGCCGCGCTCGATTCCAGCGCCCAATACCTCCAGGAATCCTACAATCGCACCATCGATACCGCCGACTTCAACAACCGCAACCTCTTCGATGGTCATGAAGGCTCCGTCGCCGAGGTCGCTGCCCTCGAAGGTGTCGACCTCTCCAGTGCCGAGGCCGCCCAGCAGACAATTGCCACCATCGACGAGCGCCTCGCCGAGCTTGACTCCGTCCAGGCAGAAATCGGAGCCAAAGTCAAAAATGAGCTCCAGTCAACCCACAACTCGCTTCAGGTCACCCGCGAGAACCTCGTTGCCGCCGAATCACAGCTCCGCGATGCTGATATGGCCATCGAGCTGTCCAAATCCATCCAGTTCATGATTCAGGCTCGCTTCGCCTCCTCGATAATGGCTCACTCTACGAGCAATTCCGGCACCGTCCTCAGTCTCCTCAACGCTATGGGACCATCCAGATAAACGACCAGACTACTCTCCCTCCCCCTGCACATCGGATGAATTCGGCTATCGGATAGCCACCGCCTGACGGCCGCCGGGTCCGGCTCCCCCCGGCGGCCTTTCTATATCCATTCACAGACTACACCAACAATCATCAGCCCCCGACAACCACTAACATTACTACCCTTCGTGACGATACCTTCAGTGAACGAAGCAACAGAAACAATCCCAGACCGCGCTTGACAAATCCGCCAAATTGCTGTACAATAGGCGGCTACGATGACAGACGCCTTGCCGTAACCGACATTTCGCTTAAGGCGCCCCAAAGCCGGGCCGGCCGCACATGCCCTCTTTGCCGACCTCGCTTCTCCCGATTCTGCTGGCACGGAAGGGAAGGGGCACCGAGCAGACAACACGGCCGAGGGTCTGTTGACTATATATGTACTGAAAGTATGATGCTGTGTGTCTATCTGCCGACATACGCCGGCAGCAAAGAATGGAGAATATGTAGATGTCTAAAGTGACTATGGGCCACAAGTCACGGTTCAAAATCCAGCGCCGGCTCGGTGTGGAACTACCCGGACTCGGAAAACCCGGCGCGCTGGATCGTCGCGATTACGGTCCCGGCCAGCACGGTCAGGGCATGCGCCGAAAGCTCTCCGACTTCGCCATCCGTCTGCGCGAAAAACAGAAAATCCTCTACAACTACGGCCTCCGCGAACGGCAGCTTCGACTAATCGTCAAGCGCTCCAAACGTGACCGCACCAAAGAGTGGATCGAGGTTATGGCCGGTATGCTCGAACTGCGCCTCGACAGCGTTGTCTTCCGCCTCGGCTTTGCCCCCAGTATGGCCGCCGCCCGCCAGTTGGTCGTGCATCGCAATGTGCTCGTCAATGGCCAGAAACGGACAATCCCATCGATGGTCCTCAGAGTCGGTGACCGTGTCTCCCTGACACCCACCGGATACAAGAGCGCTCCCTTCCTGCAGGCGCGATCCAACCCGCGTATGGAGATGCCCAACCACCTCGGCAAAATCGTCGAATCCGGCAACCCCGTCGGCATCGTCAACGAAATCCCAGGGTCCGAGGCTATCCCGTTCCCGTTCGAAAAACGCTACTTCATCGAGCACTTCGGACGTATTTCGCTCTGATACGACGACGCCTCGGCTTGCTCTGACCGAAGCCAACTCGAATACAAGACCCCTTCGGGACCCTTCGCCCCGAAGGGGTTCGCTTTGACATCCTGCTTAACGGTTGCCATATTGCTTCCAGCGCTGTAACTTCACGCCAGAATACACCAGAACAGCCAATACGAGAAAGAACATGCTCGACATTCGTCTCATCAGGGAGAACCCGGACCTCGTCAAGACCGGTATTGCCAAAAAGAAAGACACCACCGACATAGACCACCTGCTCGCCCTCGACGAACAACGGCGCGAAATCATCCGGCAGGTCGAATCCCTCAAATCCGAACGCAACACCGTCTCCGCTGAAATCGCCCGTAAGAAAAAGGCCAAAGAGCCGGCCGAGCACGCTATCGCCGCCATGAAAGAAGTAGGGGAGAGGATCGCCCAACTCGACAACGACCTGCGCGAAATCGACCGGAAACTCAACGACCTGATGATCTGGATTCCCAATATCCCCCACGACTCCGTCCCCGTCGGCGACGAATCCAACAACCAACTCGTCCGCGAATGGGGGAGCATCCCCACCTTCGACTTCACCGTCAAACCCCACTGGGAAATCGGTCAGCAGCTCGCCATCTTCGATCAGGAGGCAGCCACCCGACTCTCCGGCTCCGGCTTCTACGTCCTGCGCGGCCTCGGGGCCGCCATGGAACGCGCCCTGATCAACTTCATGCTCGACACTCACACCGCCGATGGCTTCCAGGAAACAAGCATACCGTTCCTCGTCAACTGGGACACCATGTTCGGCACCGGCCAGCTACCCAAGATGGACGAGGACATGTACCACACCGACCCCGACAACATGTACCTCATCCCCACCGCCGAGGTCTCGCTGACCAATCTCTGCCGCGATTCCATTCTCAGCTATCAGGACCTCCCCGTAAGCCTCGTGGCTGTCTCCCCGTGCTTCCGCCGGGAGGCCGGAGCCGCCGGCAAGGATACCCGCGGCATGCTGCGCGTCCACCAGTTCCTCAAAGTCGAACTCGTCAAGATCGTTCGCCCCGAGCAGTCGTATAATGAACTGGAGGCCCTTGTGCGCCAGGCCGCGAAAATCCTCGAGCTGCTCAAACTACCCTATCGCGTCCTGACTCTCGCCACCGGCGACCTGTCATTCGCCTCCGCCAAGACCTACGACCTCGAGGTCTGGTCTGCCGGCGTGAAAAACTGGCTGGAAATATCGTCCATCTCAAACTTCGAGGACTTCCAGGCAAGGCGCATGAAATGCCGCTTCCGCGATGAAGACAAAAGAAACCTGTTCGTGCACACCCTCAACGGCTCCGGACTGGCGCTCGCCCGCCTGATCCCGGCCATCCTTGAGAACTATCAGAACGCCGACGGTACCATCACCGTCCCCGAGGTACTCAGACCCTACATGAACGGAATCGAGCGTATCGGCTGATGTCACGACTCACCCGCATAACCGAGAACACCACCGGCCTCCACCTCGGCCTCTCCTCACTGTTCAAGCTCTTCCTGCTCGGCGGTGTCGCCATCATTGCCGCCGTCTTCATTTGGTACACCTTCTCCGTTATCGAAAAACTCAAACAGGACACCCGAAGCCAGGTCGACAAGTACGTCAAAATGTGGCAGATGGCCGCCAACTCACCCACCTCCGGCAGCGAACTCCAGTTCATCTTCGAGGAAATCATCGTCAAGGCCAACTTCCCCATTATCGTCCTCGATGCCGACGGTGAACCGCTCCACTGGCGCAATATCGAAAATATCCCCCCCGAGGACACCACCGCATCATCCCGACAGAAACTACGTCAGATTGCCGCCGATATGATCGCCCAGAACGGCCAGTTCCCACTGGTCTACTCCGATCGCATCGTCAACTACTTCTGCTACGGCGACTCCGAGGCCATCAACCAGCTCAAAATGATGCCCTTTGTCGAACTCGGCCTGGTCCTCGCCTTCTTCATGGTAGCCATCATCGGCTTTCAGAACCTGCGACGCTCCGAGGAGCGCCACATATGGGTAGGCATGGCCAAGGAAACCGCCCACCAACTCGGCACACCCATCTCCTCGCTCATGGGATGGCTGGAAGTCCTCGGAACTGATTACCCCACCGATCACAAGACCGATGACGAGCGCATCAGCATTCCCGATACCGTCGACAATATGAAAGTCGATGTCGCCCGGCTCCAGCGCGTCGCCAACCGCTTCGGGCTGATCGGCTCCGTGCCCGAACTGACCACACACGACCTCAACGACCTCATGCACGAGACTGTCGAATACTTCCGCCGCCGCCTCCCCTTCGAGGGCAACGGTATCACCATCGAATTCACCGCCGGATCAATCCCGCCGGTGGCGCTCAACGCCGAGCTTTTCACCTGGGCACTCGAGAACCTTATCAAGAACGCCCTACAGGCAGTTGATTCCCGAACCGGACGGCTGCAGATCAGTACGGAGGAACTTAACCGCACCGGGTTAGTCAGAATCAATATAGAAGACAACGGTAAGGGCATCCCTCCCGGCGCCGCCCGCAAAATCTTCCGCCCCGGTTTCACCACCAAGAAACGCGGATGGGGCCTCGGACTGACCCTCGTCAAGAGGATCATCACGGAGTACCACCGCGGACAGATCCATCTGGTGAAATCAAAACCCGGCGAAACCCTCTTTGAGATCATTCTCCCCGTCTCGCCCGAAAACAGGAACGCCCGATGACACAAAAGCAGGACGCACGAAAAATACTCTGGGTCGACGATGAAATCGACTCCCTCAAAGCACACTTCATTTTCCTCGAAAAGCGAGGCTTCATCGTCCAGGGAGCCATGTCCGGCGATGACGCCCTGGAACGCATCGACCAGCAAAACTACGACCTCGTCCTTCTCGATGAAATGATGCCCGGCAAGGACGGCCTGACCACCCTCGAGGAAATCAAGGAGAAACGACCCCACCTCCCCGTCGTCATGGTCACCAAGAGCGAGGAGGAGTCGCTCATGGATCAGGCCATCGGCCAGAAGATCGATGACTACCTCGTCAAACCCGTCAACCCCTCTCAGGTCCTTCTCGTTATCAAGCGTCTGCTCGAATCACGCAAGATCATCAGCGGCAGCTCCGTCCAGCGCTACATCTCCGAAACCAACCGCTTCAACCAGCGCCTCTATGGCCCCCTTGAGCCCGAAGACTGGCACGAGGCCGCCCGCATTCTGGCCACCTGGGGACTCGAGCTTGACGAAAACGAGGATGTCGGCCTGCAGGAGATGCTCGACGGCACCCGCAGGGAGTGGAATGTCGAATTCACCAAGTACATCGAATCCAGTTACCAGAGATGGCTCTTCGATGACCGCCGCCCCATGCTCTCACCCGATGTACTGCGCACCCACGTCTTCCCCCGCCTGAAACAGAAAGACAAGGTGCTGCTGATCGTCGTAGACTGCATGCGGCTCGACCAGTGGCTACTCGTCGAGCCTATGCTGGCCGATTTCTACACCATCGACCGCTCCTACTACTACTCCCTGCTGCCCAGCGCCACCCCGTTTGCCCGCAACGCCCTGTTCTCAGGACTGTTCCCCGACCAGATCCACCAGACCTACCCGGATACCTACAACGCCGACGAGGGCTCCCTGAATCGCAACGAAGGCAGGTTCCTCGAGGACAACCTCGCCCGCAACGGCGTCCGTCTGCCCAACAAGCCCCGCTATCAGAAGATCAACACCAACGGCGACGGCGAGGCCCTCGCCAGGCGCATTGCCGATTTCTACGACAGCAACCTTGTTACCTTCGTCTTCAACTTCCTCGATATCCTCGCCCACGGACGCTCCAACAACGTTATCCTGCGCGAAATCGCCGGCACCGAGGCCGCCTTCCACTCCCTCATGAGAAGCTGGTTCACTCACAGCCCCCTGTTCACCATCCTCAGGGCCTTCGCCGAACGCGACTTCACTGTCGTCGTCACCTCCGATCATGGCTCCGTCCTCTGCCAACGAGGCACCATGGCCCACGGTAAGCGCAGCACCTCCACAAACCTGCGCTACAAGTACGGTGACAACCTCAATTCCGACCCCAAAGAATCCATCCTCATAAAAAAGCCCGACCAGTGGCGATTGCCCATGCTCACCCTGGCGACCACCTTCATCATTGCCAAGGAAGACTTCTACTTCGTCTATCCTAACAACTATAACGAAATGGTCCGCCAGTTCCAGAACTCCTTCCAGCACGGTGGCATCTCTCTGGAGGAAATGATCGTCCCCCTGGCCATCATGACTCCGAGGTAACTGTGGGCCTCGCACTTCAGGTCACATCTCATGGCGAGTTGGAAACCGAAGGACTCGCCGCCAAACTCGCCGCCACATTCCGGCCCGGTGATGTTCTCATCCTCGTCGGCCAGCTCGGCTCCGGCAAGACCGCCTTCACCCGCGGACTGGCCAAAGCCCTCGGCATCGCCGAGGACAAGGTCACCTCGCCCTCTTTCACACTCGTCAACGAATACCCCGCCGAGCCCCCCCTGTACCACTTCGACCTGTACCGACTATCCGACACAACCGAACTGCAGGAGATCGGCTGGGAGGAGTACCTCTCCCGCAATGGCATCGTCGCCGTCGAATGGGGAGAACGGCTCGAACACCTGCTCGAAAACCAGTACTACCGCATCACCTTCACCATCACCGGCCAGACCGACCGCCACATCGAAATAGAGGTCATCAATCCCCAATGAGCAGCTCAACCCCCAACATGCTGGCCATCGACACCTCCACCGCCAACCTCATCCTCGGTATCCAGTTCGCCGGTGACCGCCTCGTCAAATCCAGCGAACGCATCGAGCGCTCCCACGGCCAGTTCATCATCAAAAAGATCGACGAACTCCTCGGTTCCGCGTCGCTCACCCCGGCCGACATTCAGGCCATCACTGTCTGCACCGGCCCCGGATCGTTCACCGGTCTGCGCATCGGTCTGGCCGCCGCCAAGGGTATCGCTGCCGTCAATCATATCCCCGTCATCGGAGTCCACCTCTTCGAACTGGCCGCGTACCTGCTCGGCCCCGATTGCCCCGACCTCTGGCTGCTTACACCCGCCCGCAAAGACGAGTACTTCGCACTCCGTCTTAATCACAACCGGTTCGACCTGTCTCAGGCTGTCCCCGTCATGAATCGCGACCTGCCCACCCTCATCGGAACACTCCCTGCCGCCGGATTCGGCGACACTATCACCCAGGATCTCCAATCCGCCGGCATCCCCGATATGTCCTCACAACTCACCTACGATGCCGCCCAGTTGCTCGCTCTTGGCCTGCAACACTTCCACGAGGACCGCATTCCGGACCTTAACACCCTCGAACCTCTCTACATACGCCGATCACAGGCCGAACTGCGATGGGCCCAAAGACATGGAACAGACACCAAAAACTGAGCTCGACATCAGTATCAGACCTGCCCTCAGCTCCGATATACCCCGCATTCTCCGGCTCGAACACGCCATTTTCGCCGACCCCTGGCCGGAGTCTGCCTTCCTGGAACAACTCGACGACGACAACTGGGGCACCATCGTCGCCGAAACCAACAACACCATAATCGGTTACGCGTGCTGGATGATCGCCGATGTCGAAGCCCACCTCACCAACATCGCCGTCGCCCCGGAATACCGCCGGAAATCTGTTGCCCGGATACTGCTGGACCGTATCTTAATGGTTGCCTCGCGGGCCGGGTGTGAATATCTTCTGCTGGAAGTGCGCCCGAGCAATCGCGGCGCCATTGTGTTTTATGAGAAACACGGTTTTTCGGTCCTGTACCAAAGGCCAAACTACTATCGCCGTCCGCCCGAAGATGCTCTCGTGATGGTGCGTTACTTGGCGATTAAACAAACTGGCGACTGAACATGGAATGGTTTCGCAAGGCCAAACGAGGCCTGGCCACAACTGAAAAGAAAAACATCCCCGAGGGACTCTGGACCAAGTGCCCCTCCTGCGGCGAAATCGTCTACTCCAGGAAATTGGAACAACTGCTCTGGGTCTGTCCCAACTGCAGCTACCACTTCCGCATCTCCAGCCAGAAGTATATCCAGCTCCTGCTCGATGGCGGCCGACTCGAGGAATACGACCAGAACCTCGCCTCCCGCGATCCCCTTAAGTTCAAGGACTCCAAGCGCTACCCCGACCGTATCCGCGCCGCCCAGCAAAAAACCGGCAAGAAGGATGGCGTCATCTGCGGCTATGGCGAAATCGATGGCATCAAGGTCTCCTTCGCCATCATGGACTTCGCCTTCATCGGCGGCTCTATGGGCAGTGTGGTGGGGGAGAAGATCGCCCGCACTATCGAGCGCGCCATGCAGGCCGAATGCCCCCTGATCATCGTCTCCTGCTCCGGCGGCGCCCGCATGCAGGAAGGTATCCTCTCGCTTATGCAGATGGCAAAAACCTCAGGCCTGCTGGCCAGACTCGCCGAAAAGCGCCTGCCGTACATCTCCATCCTCATCAACCCGACTACCGCCGGCGTCATGGCTTCCTACGCCTCCCTCGGCGATGTCATCATCGCCGAACCCGGAGCCTTGCTCGGCTTCGCCGGACCGCGCGTCATCAAACAGACCATCGGTCAGGATCTCCCCGAGGGCTTCCAGTCCTCCCAGTTCTTCCTCGACAAAGGCTTCCTTGATCGTGTCGTCAACCGGGCTGATCTGCGAGATACCGTCTCCAAACTGCTGAAGTTCATGTGGAGAAAGTAAATGCAGCGGCATGACTATGCCTCCGCAGAGCGCTTCCTTCTGTCTCGTGAATTCTTCGGACTCAAACTCGGCCTGGAGAATATCACCGAGTTCCTGCACTCCATAGGCGCTCCCCAGCAACGCTACCCCACCATCCATATCGCCGGAACCAACGGCAAAGGCTCCGTTGCCGCCATGCTCGCTTACGTCATGCGCACCCAGGGCCACAAAACCGGCCTGTTCACCTCACCCCATCTGGTCTCCTTCCGCGAACGCGTTCAGGTCGACGGCCGCCCCATCCCAGGGCGCTCCCTCGTCTCCTTCGTCGACCGCCACCGCCCTGAACTGGTCAGACGCAAGCTCTCCTTCTTCGAGGTCGTCACCGCCATGGCCTTCGAACACTTCGCCCGGGTCGGAGCCGATATTGCCATCATCGAAACCGGACTCGGCGGGCGTTTCGATGCCACCAATGTCCTTACACCGCTCGTGACCATCACCACCGACATCAGCCGCGATCACATGGAAATCCTCGGCAACACCCTGCCCAAAATCGCTTTCGAAAAAGCCGGCATCATCAAAACCGGCGTACCCCATGTCTCCGGCTTCTTGCCCGAATCGGCCGAAAAAGTCATCCGGCGCGCCTGCCGTGAACGCGGCGCACCCTACCATCGCCTGCTCAGCAAGGAGTTTCAACCGTTTGTCCATGAGATGAAGCTCGGCTTCGCTTCCAACGGCTTCTCAATCGCACCGTTCCAACCCGGCCTCTACGGCGAGCACCAGCTCCGCAACTGCGCCGTCGCCCTCAAGGCTCTCAGCGTCCTCCGTCAGAACGGTTGGCCCGTCTCCATGCGAGCCATTCGCAACGGCCTGGCCAACACCCGCTGGCCCGGCCGCTTCCAGATCATACGGCGCCCAAACCAGCCGGACCTGCTGTTCGACGTCGGCCACAACGCCGGAGGCATTGCCGCCTTTGTCAAAGCCTTCCAAAACCACTACCCCGGCCGCAAGGCCCACGTCATCACCGGCTTTGTCAAACGCAAAGAACACCAGAAAATGTTCGACGCCCTCCGTCACATCACCCGCGAGTATCACCTCGTCCCCCTGAAGACCCACCGCTCCACCGATGTCGACCAGCTCATCTCGCAGATCAACTGGCGCGCCGTCCCAATCCGGCGATGTGCCGGCCTCAGGTCCGCCTATAACAAACTGGCCAAGGCCTGCTCCCATGACGATATTATAGCTGTAGTGGGATCACATTATCTGGTAGGCGAATTCTTCCAGGCGTACGGTATCCGATGACTAAACGCAAACACACAGCAGGAAACTCAGGGCCGCCCCAGACACCCGATACCAACCGTGCCTCGAAACGACCCACGACCACAAGCGGCGATACCCACAAGCTGCTGACCAATGAGCTGCATCAGAAGGTCACCATCCTTACCGAAACCAACCGCCAGCTCAAACGCAAAATCTTCGACCTGTACACGATCTTCGAAATCAGCCGCAACTTCAACTCCGTCCTGAATTACCAGCAACTACTCGACACCTTCATCCTCACTTCGCTCGCCCAGGTCGGCTCCTCCAAGGCCGCCATTTTTCTCCGCCGCGACCGCACTTCCAACCTCCTCCATCTGGCCAAACAGCGCGGCGCCGGACCATTCCCCGACAAGGACTGCTGCTTCAAAATAGATTCCGATCTCGGCAAACATCTCGCCGGGCTCAACCGACCCGTCCGCACCGGCGATCTGTCAAAGGACATCGCCGACGAAGATGAAACCCGCATCGTCCGCATCTTCCATCCCGGACTTATTGTGCCGCTGATCTACCAGTCCGGTCTGCGTGGCGTCTTCTGCATCACCGACAAAATGGCCGGCCGCGAGTTCGCCGTCGATGATGTCGAGTTCCTCTCCATCCTTGGCAACCAGATCTCCGTCGCCATCGAAAACGCCCGCCTCTATGAATCCGAAACAGCCGCCGCCCAGCAGCTTCGCAGCGCCCAGGAACAACTGGTCCAGGCCGAACGACTCGCCGCCCTCGGAGAAATGTCCGCCAAGGTCGCCCACGAGGTCAACAATCCCCTCGGGATCGTCAAAAACTACCTCCTGCTCGCCCTTCGAACCGTCTCCGGCAACAAGGATACCGGCAACTACCTCAAAATCGCCGGTGAGGAAATCGACCGCATCGCCGCCATCGTACGCGAACTGCTCGACTTCCACCGTCCCCAGCCACCAAAACTGATCCCCTTGCCCGTCACTCAGGTCCTCGATGATGTCCTGCGACTGATGGACCGCAAGCTGGAAAACGCCGGCATCGAGCTTAACCGTGACTACCCGAACGACTGCCCCCTTGTCAAAGCTTCCCCGGAAAACCTCAAACAGGTCTTCCTCAATCTCATTATCAACGGCGTCGACGCCATGCAGCCCGATGGTGGCACCCTGAGCGTCGCCTGCCACTCAGACGACGGTCACGTCGTCCTGTCCTTCGCCGATACCGGGCCCGGCATCGACCCCTCACACATCCCGCACATCTTCGAACCGTTCTTCACCACCAAAGAACCCGGCAAGGGCACCGGACTGGGACTCTCTGTCTGCTATGGCATAATAAAACGGCACGGCGGGTCGATAACCTACAGAAACACAAACAACGGGGGGCTGTTCGAGATCCGCCTGCCGCAGGTCGAACAGCAGCCATAGACCCCCACGATTCAACGCAGGTTGTCTCGTTCATATAGCGTGAAACACACACAGGATACACTGGAAACCAAGCCATGACCAAGCAAACCACACCAGCTACCATAGTCGTCATCGATGACGAAAAGCGCATGTGTGATTCACTCACCGCCCTGCTCTCCGGCGACGGCTATCGCGTCATGGCCTTCCAGGTCTCTACCAGGGCCGTCGAGGCCATCCGCCAGCAACGGATCGACCTCGTCATCACCGACATCGTCATGCCCGATATGGACGGCCTCCAGGTCCTCAAGGCCGTCAAGGCCGTCGATGACGACATCCCCGTTGTCCTGATGACCGGCAACGCCTCGCTGGACTCCGCCGTGCAGGCTATCGGTCAGGGCGCCTACGACTACCTGCTCAAGCCGGTCGAGTTCACCCATCTTGAACTCACCGTCAAACGCGCCCTCGAAAAACGCCGCTCCGACCTGGAACGCCTCCAGCTTCTGGAGGAACTCAAACTCGCCAATATGCTCCAGCAACGGCGCATAAGCGAACTCAACGCCCTCTACGAGGCCGGCAAATCCATCGGATCCGCGGCCAACCTCCCGGAACTGCTCCGCCAGATTGTCACCCTCGCCTCAACCGTCTCCGATGCCGAAATCGGCTCTATCATGCTGCTCGACGAAAAAGGCGAAACCCTCACCATTGCCGCCGCCATCGGTCTGGACACATCCATCGTTCGTGCCACCCGCCTCGTGGTCGGCGACTCCATTTCCGGCTATGTCGCCAAAACCGGCGAACCCCTCATCATCGAGGATGTCGAAACCCACCCCCAGTTCCAGCGGCGCAACAAAGAAAAGTACCGCTCCAGTTCTCTGCTGTGCGCCCCCATGAAAATCAAAAACAAAGTCATCGGCGTCATCAACATGGCCCGAAAGGTCGGCGGCGGAAGCTTCAACAAGGCCGACCTCCGACTGCTCACCACCTTCGCTTCACAGGCCGCTGTCGCCGTCGATGATGCTCACCAGTTCGAACGCAACCGACGACGCCTCATCGAATTCGAAATCCTCCATGAGGTCACCCGCGAACTGACCAACATGCGCTCAATCAACGACTTCCGAAAACTGCTGATCGAAAAACTCGCCCTCGTCTTTCCCATCGACTACTCCCTCTGGCTCGACTGGAATCCCGCCCAGTGTCGACTGACCGCCGCCGGCGTCTCCGGCGACGCCAATCTCCCGCTCACCGACAGCGGCGGCATCGATCTCAACAAAGTCAGCCGCGAGGCCATCAGCCTGCCCGACCTCGAATTCGAACACTTCGATCTGCACGATATCCCCGCCGTGTCAGAATACCTCGCCGAACAGATCCATGCCAACCCCAACCTACCCGATCCCGGTACCGCCCGCATGGCCATACCCGTCATCCGCCAGGGCGAGCTTGCCTACGTCCTCTATCTGTCCGCAAGCAGCATCAACGCCTACTCCGATGACGATCGCTCCCTGGCCCGACTGGTCGTCTCCCAGGCCGCCGTCCTGTTCGAGCGCGAGCGCTCGCTGCTCAACGCTACCCGCCTTCTCACTATGGGTAACATGATCTCCGAGATATCACACGACCTGCGCAAACCCCTGACCTCCATCAAAGGAGGCCTTCAGATCATGCGCCAAAAAATGGCCGAAATCGAACACCTCGAGGCCTTCAAACTGGCCAACGAGGAAGTCCATCGCATGAACGAACTCGTTCGCGAACTCGTCGACTTCTCCAACCCCAATAAGTACCAGACCGAAAAAGTCGACCTGCGCCACCTCGTCGAACGCGCCGCCGATCTCGTCGGACCCGACCTGCGTCGCAAAAACATCAACTTCTCAGCCGAGTACGACGACCTCGACTGGGAGTGCATCGTGAACAAAAACCAGATCCTCGAGGCCTTCCTGAACCTGTTTCTCAATGCCGCCGATGCTACCGACGACAACGGCTCACTGACCGTCAAGGGCCTGATCGAACAACCGGCACACAAAAAAGAGAAGTACCTCGCCCTCAGGATAAGCGATACCGGCAAAGGCATCAGCAAAGACAACCTCAGCCGCATCTTCGAACGCTACTACACTACCAAAGACACCGGCACCGGCCTCGGCCTGTCGGTCGTCGAACGCATTGTCTCGGCCCACTCCGGCACCATCTCCGTCGAATCCGAGCCGGGACACGGAACCTGCTTCACCCTCTATTTCCCTCTGCCCCGGTAACCAACCTCACAGTCACTCACCGGCACCCGCCTCTGCACACGTGCGAAATCAATATCACGTATGCAGAAACTTGCCGTAATTAAGCAAAAAGGGCCAAGTTCCCGCTTGATTTTGTCGCCCAACTGCCGATAATTACGTCAACAGGAACCAGATCATGCCCAAAACGAAGACCAAAATACTCGTTATCGATGACGACCCCAAAGTCGCCTGGATTCTCAGCGAAGGACTATCCAACAAGTTCGAGTTCGTCACCGCCCGCGATGGCATGACCGGACTGCAGATGGTCTCCACCGAGAAACCCGACCTCATCCTGCTCGACATCAAAATGCCCGGCATGAATGGCCTCGAAGTCCTCGAAAAACTCAACAAGGCCGGCGAACGCCCCGACGTCATCATGGTCTCCGGCCACGGCGACACCAACTACGTCGTCGAATCCATCAAACTCGGAGCCGCCGAATTCGTCAACAAGCCCTTCGATGTGCAGGAGATCGAAATCCACATCAACGGCGTCCTCGAACGAAGCCGACTCAAACGCGAAGTCCACGAACTCAAGGGCGAACTCGAAAGCCGAAGCGTCTACGCTGACTTCATCGGCGACTCCGACGCCATGCGCAAGGTCAAGGAACTCATCGAACAGGTCGCCGACTCCGAACTCACTGTCCTGATCAGAGGCGAGTCCGGCACCGGCAAAGAGATCGTCGCCCGCTCACTGCACCAGCTCTCCAGCCGCAAGAAAAACCCCTTCATCAAGGTCAACTGCGCCGCCATCCCGCGCGACCTGCTCGAGGCCGAACTGTTCGGCTACGAAAAAGGCGCCTTCACCGGCGCCCACAAAACCAAGCAGGGCCGATTCGAACTCGCCCACAAGGGTACTATGTTCCTCGATGAAATTGGCGACATGCCCCTCGAACTGCAATCAAAACTGCTCCAGGTGCTCGAACAGCAGGAATTCGTTCGCGTCGGCGGAATCCACACCATCAACGTCGACACCAGAATCATCTGCGCCACCAATCGCAATCTCGAGGACGCCATCGCCCAACAGGGATTCCGCGATGACCTGTTCTATCGCCTCAACGAGATCACCCTCGGCCTGCCACCCCTGCGGCAACGGCCTGAAGATATCCCCCTGCTGATCAACTTCTTCATAGACAAGTACAATAAGCTCTACGAAAAACAGTTCGGCCAGATATCCGCTGACACCATCGAGCGCCTCGCCGACTTCGCCTGGCCCGGCAATGTTCGCCAGCTCGAGAACATGATCAAACAGGTCGTCGTGCGTAACGATGACACCATCGTCACCGAACTGCTCTCCGCCGCCGGAACGCGCCCCCTGCCCGGCGTCCCACAGCAACGCGGTCCCTCCGGCAGCCCCGACGATGTCGAAGACCCCCTGCCGGCCGACAACTACTCCCTCAAAGACCGCATCGGCCGCATCGTCGCCCGCGAAGAAAAACGCCTCATAGCCGAGGTACTCGGAAAAACCAACTGGAACCGACGCAAAGCTGCCGACATGCTCGAGATAAGCTACCGATCACTCCTCTACAAGATCAAAGACTACAATCTCAACGCCACCAAGTAGCCGCCCTCCCAACCCCCATCACGCACTTATCCACAATCAATACCGCTCATGTTGATAACCACTCCCGCTAGCACCAGCTCACCCACAAACCTCAGTAAAACAGTTTTATATCTGTGCATCAATTGAACATTTTTAGGCAATGCAGATCACATTCCGTATGACCCGTAGCTAATTCGCTCATCCTGTATCGATCAACGGCTCTGTTGCATTACAATAACTTAACAAAAACAAATCGACTCCAGCCGCTCTGAACAGGGAAAAGGTTACCCAATAATCGCCGTTTCTCCTGCAAGGAACGAATATTGCTGCTCAATAATTGGTCAGACCTTAACGTGCTGGGACATTGCTATGCGAGGATCAATTCAGGTGCAGGACAAACCGACCAGTGGCTTTGCCTTCACCCACGCGGTACTGCAGGAGCTCAAACGCGCCGAGCGTTACAGCACCTTCCTTTCGTGTGGAATCCTCGAGTTGGGGACGATCGCCGAGAATCACAAGATCAACCCCGGGGAGCTCATCGATGCTGTCCGCGAACACGTCCGGCGTAACATCCGAGAAGTCGATTCCGTGACCGCTCTGGACGACCGCCGACTGGCCTTCCTGTTACCAGAGACCTCCCGGCAGGGCGCCGAGGTCGCCATCAACCGCATGACCGAGGTTGTCAGGCGACGCCTCGCCGATATCACCCGGCAGTCCGTCGATGATTTCATCCCCCTGACTATGGCCTCATTCCCTGACAGCTCCGGCACGGGTACCATCAAGGAATTCCTCAAAAAGATCGGAACGCTATCGTCTTAGCATTCCCGTTTTATCTTTACCTCCCATTCTCAAAGAAGGTTGTCTGACCCCTCCGGACGGCCTTCTTCCTTTTTATTGCTCGCCCCCTGCTTCCCATCACCCTGTACTCCTGCCGTGTCCATGCCTGTGCCAGATACCCCACAACTGTGGGTGGTGTTGCCTGCACGCGGTGCCCCATCCCGCCTCAGGCGGGGTGGGTTCCTCCGTGCGCGGCAGGCGTCCCCCCTGCCCCGTCATTGCGAGAACCGCCACACAGAAACTAAGCAACCTCAACGAACACAATATCAAAACCACACTCAACTCGGGCACAAAGAATGGGGTGCCCCGACGCTTGGGGCTTGTTGCGAAACCCTGTTCAGTCAGGTCTTGCGGTCGTCAGAGACGAGCGTGTGACCTGACTGCTTGCACTTAAGTAGTTGCAAGACCGTCGGGTCACAATCCGCCGTTGGCGCATCAAGACCCCACGGAACAGTACGGGTGGCTTTTTCAACAAGCCCGAGAGGGTGGGCCACCGGGCCACTGATACCCGAGGCAGCAAGAATATGCATTGAGCTGCCGAAGCTGGATAGTTTCGGTTCACGTTCTCTTTCATCTTGCGGGGCTGGTCTGTCATTTATTCTCTTGTTGCACAGCTACATAACCAATCTATCCGAACTCATCTGCTGACCGGTATGGTCTTTGCGATATAGCAGACACGGCTTTGAGGCTTTGAGCCTTTGAGGCCAGTCGCCCAAGGGCCGTAAAGCGTACCTTATTTGTGTTGTTTGTCGGAACCTGCGGCGAAATTGCCCGGTTCCGGGCATACTTATGAGACGAGATGTTGCCATGTCACATACCAAGCTGCTCATAGCCTTGCTGGCGCTGGTGGTCCTGTTGGGGACGGGGTTTGCACCTACGTCGTCGCAGTGGATACCGCTGGTTACAGAAGATGACACGGCCAAGCGTGCTCTGGCCGACAGCCTGTTGACGGTCTACGGTCACGTATATCATGCGGCAGTGGCAGACGGCCCCAAGGGGGTGGTGTCGCTAATGGATCCGCTGGGTCATGAATACCTGCGGCGGGCGGTGCGGTCTTTGGAGTACCGGTCGGTGGCTTCGTACCTCGAGAAGCAGGTCAGCACGTGGCCGGATGCCGACACGCTCTTTGTTCGGGCGGTAGATCGATCCAACGACTGGGTACGTCTGACGCTGACCGGCAAGGCCCGACCGGGGTTTGGTCGCGACTGGACGCGATACACGGTGGTGCTGTTCAGGAGCAACGGCGAGGAGTATTGTTTTGCGGCGATGACGTCGTTCGAGAAGCAGACCCGCGATCAGTTTGGCCACGCGGTCAGTATTCACGAGACGGAGCTTCCGGAGTTGTTCCGCTTTCCGAAGGTGCTGTAAGCACCCTCTCCCCTGTTTGCAGATTGGACCGTATCGTGGGGTGAAGATTAAAGGATAAGCTACGGCTTGTTTGGTGAATCGTGCCGATCGGGATTGGCCGGATCGGGCGGTTCGGGGTCGTGGGGGCTGGGGTTCACCCACTCATCGGTGAAAAAGAGGGGTTTCTCGGCGTCGATGGCGTAGTTGTCCTTGCGGAAGCGGAGGGCGACATAGGTGCGTGCCTGGGCAGTGGCGACGACAGAGAGCATATAGGCCACAATGGTTGCAAAGCAGACAAACAGCATGGCGGCCATCAGGTAACCGGAGGCGCTCTCACCGCCTGTGGCGATGCGTCGCGAGATACTGAAGCCCCAGTCAATACCGGGGAAGACGTTGAAGACGAACTGGGCGAACTGGGAGCGAACGGGCAGGTGGGCCAGGCCGGAGCGGACGAGATCGACTGGTACACTCCCGCCGCCGATAGAGGCAGTCCAGACGAGGAATTGAATAGCGCGATAAGCAGCGTAGGCGTAGACGAAGCCGAATACCTTGGCACTGACCAGGGCGTACGCGGTATAGCCGACCCATCGTACGGGCTGGCGGATGATAGTCGAGAAAGTCTCCAGGATGGCGCTGAAGGCCTGACCGTGACGTTCGGCAGCGGCCGTTGCCGGTAGCAGAAGCACAGAGATGGCCAGCACTGCCACCACCAGCATGGCCAGCATGGACACAAGGAAATTGGGCAGCACGAAAAAGATCGCGAATATCCACTCGCCGAGGTACGGAATGCGGGTTATCAGGCCAAGGAGCGCCCCGGCCCCGACGAGGAAAACAAGGGCAAGGACGATGGCCAGTTCAGCGGAGAAGAGCTGGCCGAATCGCCGCAGACCGAGGGCGATCGCCTTGCGCGCGGACAAGAAGCGGTTGCCGCGGATTTCCTCAATCTCAATGATGGCGACAGAGAACAGACCGGCCATAACACTAAGGCCGGATACGGCGATACCGGCATAGAAAACGATACGTGCCAGCCAGCTCTGGAAGGTGAACCACACAAACGGCAGCAGGCCGTACACGTCCCAGATCAGGCCGACTCTTTCGCCGGCGATAGTTAGTGCCAGGTACGTGAAGGCGTTATAGACCAACAAAGCAAACAGCAAGAAGACGGTCATCGCCAGAATGCGACGGGCCGACAGGGCGCGGGCGGGCGCCGCGAGGATGTCGGTGAAGTTGTAACGGGGCGATTGCAGCATACTCAACAGCAATGTTGGCCAGAGAAGCGGTGATGTCAAGATAGTTTGGAGCGTTCGATCAGATGTGAAATTCGATGATGTCGCCATCGGCGAGAACGAAATCGGACTGGACGCGCTGGCCATCGTGCTTCCCCTCCCCCCAGATCTTGGCGAATTTGAGTTTGGCGGCGAAGTCCTTGTGCAGCGATTCCGCTGCCTGCTGGACGGTGCCGCCGATGGGCAGAATGACGGGATCGGTGAAATCGGGCTCCTTGCCGACCGGTTTGGTATAGACGCGGATTACTTCCAGGGCCTCGAAACAGGTGCGGGCGAAGGCGGTTAGGGAATCATCGTCGATGATTGACGTGACGATCATGCGGTAGTCTGGAAACAGGGTCCGGAGCTTGTGGCGGCGGGAGCCATCCTCGTCCTCGTAGGACTTATGGGCACAAATGATGCATTTCTTGAAGGCATAGCGAGGGTCATCGGGTGACTCGGTGACAATCGGCAGCAGACGGATACGTCGCTGTTCGAGGGCGTCGACGACGAACTTGCAGTCGGCCAGCATGGTTCCCGACTCGAGGTCGGCAACGAGGACGACAATGTCGGCATTGCGGATAAGGCCGGTCAGGTAACCCTCGAAGGATTCCTGAGAAATGGGCGGAGTATCGATGAGTTGGAGCTGAACAGATTCGTGCTGCATCATACCGGTCATCGGTTCGCGGGTTGTGAAGGGGTAGTCGGCGACTTCGGGTTCGGCGGCCGTGAGGGCGTCGAGCAGCGAGGATTTGCCGGAGTTGGGCGGTCCGATCAGTACGATCTGCGCGGCGCCTTCGCGCTCGATGTAATCCCTGGTGGGGGCACCCTTACCGCCGCCGGGGGTTTTGGGGCCGGAGGCGATCTCCTTTTTGTGTTTGGAGATTTTGGCTTTCATGTCGGCCTGGAGCTTGTCGGTGCCCTTGTGTTTGGGCATAATGCGCAGGAGTTCCTCGGCGAGGCGTAGTTTCTCGCGAAGGTCGGTTTCGGCGCGGTACTGGCGCTCGAGTTCGTAGTATTGTGGTGGCAGATTGGCCGGCATGAAGGAAAGATATGAAAGCCGGGAGGGGATTTCAAGAGGAAGTGAGGGCGCGGGTGTACCTTAAGATGACTGCTTCGTTTCGGAGCGGGTTCTTCGGGGATGGCGGGATATTGTCGGTGGGGCAGGCGGGACGCCTGGCGTTCACGAGAGTGCGATCGCGCGTACACTCGGTGAAAAGCCGAGTTGACAGAGCGGCTGGTGTTTACGTCCTTTGGAGAAGGCCGACAGTGTGCCGGTTCGCCATTAGGGCGACAGTCGGTAATCAATAACGGGGCATTGTTCGTTAGGAATGGTAACTCACAGGATGCGACGCTGACGATAGTATCAGCCCCTAACCGTGGAGAGGCGCAATGCGGGTGCGAAGAGGATGGAGAAGTGGGTTCACGGTGCTGTTTCTGGCTGTAGTGTTTCTGGGCGGCTGTCAGGACAAAGCGACGCCTCCCGCAGAGCGTTACTTTGCCCGTTTGTATCCCGAGTCACTCCCGCAGAATGGCGGCACTGCCTTCATGATACTCCGTGTCTGGCAGTCGAAGCACTTCTGCCGGCAGTATCCCAAGTGGTGTGAGAAGGAGGAGGGGCGTCACCTGTTGGTATCGCTAAGGGAAGATAAGACAAACAGAGCTGAGTTACTGCGGGATTGGCCCTGGGTGATTCATCTGGATGATGACTTCAGATACGAGGAAACACTGTCGGTCAGGTTGGCGCCAGATGACACCTGCACCCTGCAGTTGAGTCTGGCAAACGAAAGGGACTTGCCGGCGGGGACGAGAGTCTACTGGGTTACGGGGCCGGACACAACGGAGGTGTGGTACCACTATCCGGGGGCGCATGTTTCCCATTTTCGAAATTGTATTCTTGATTCATCGGATGTTCTCAGAGCCTGGATTAACCTGAGCAATGAACGGCAGCGCAGGTACTTTCTCCAAATCGCAGCATTGGAGCACCCGCTGTTCGGCACGCCGGTGCTGGTTGACGATTCCGGCCTGTACCATTTCCGAGGTACGCACTATATGATACAGACTATGATAGACCTGTGCTGGGATGTGGGGTTTATTGATACACCGCCGCCGCTTCCGAGCAGGAGGGCCATACCACGAAGAGACAAGGCAAGGAGTACGGAGAGATGAGAGTTGGCAGGACTGCAGGTATGGTTCTGAGCATCATCCTGGCTCGATGACAGCGGCCATTGTCATGACACGGTCTCTCGTTTGGTTCAACATACCTCTTGAGCGGTGCCTGCAAATAGCGTATCTTGCGCTCGGAGCGCACCGATGGAGAAACAGACCTTCACCCGATCCGAGGAGATGAAGCCGGTTATCGCCCTGCGGCCCGGTCGGCAACTGGAGTTGTCGCGTCCGCTGGTCATGGGCGTTGTCAATGTGACGCCGGACTCATTCAGTGATGGCGGCCGGTATCTCGATACCGAAGCAGCCATCGCGCACGCCCGGCGCCTGCTTGCCGAGCAAGCGGATATTCTTGATATCGGTGGTGAGTCGACGCGCCCCGGTGCCCAACCGGTGCCTCTGAAGGAGGAACTGGACCGGGTGCTTCCGGTGATACGGGCGATCCGGGCCGAGTTTCCCCGGGCGGTGCTTTCGGTGGACACGTACAAGGCGGAGGTCGCCCGGCAGGCTCTGGCATCCGGCGCCGACATGGTCAATGACATCTTTGCGCTGCGTTTTGACCCGGAGATGGCAGCGGTGGTGGCCGAACACAAGTGTCCGTTGGTCATCATGCATATGCAGGGTCAGCCGCAGACGATGCAGGACAGGCCCGGCTACGATGACTGCGTTCGTGAGATATGCGAGTTCTTTGAAGAGCGCCTTGAGTATTGCCATGCCGAGGCAATCGATCGTGCCCGGATCATCATCGATCCGGGGATCGGCTTCGGGAAACGTTTGTCCGACAACCTTGATATCCTCGGCAACCTGGGGGAGTTTAAGCGTTTCGGGCTGCCGCTGCTGGTTGGCGTCTCGCGCAAGGGGTTTATTGGGATGTTGAATCCGACCGGCCAACCGGCCGATACAAGAATAGGCGGTTCGCTTGCCGCCGCTGTCATGGCGGTCGCGGCCGGTGCTGACATAGTGCGAGTGCACGATGTTGCACCGACGGTTGAGGCCCTCAAAATCGTCCAGGCGATCAGGAGTCAGAGGTGACGCTCTTTGAGATAGATTTCGTTCGCTTCACCATGAAGGACGCCATCGATGTTGCCATCGTGTCGTTCATTCTCTACCAGATGCTCAAGCTCATCAGGGGCACTCGATCGGCCCAGATTATGGTGGGGCTGCTGCTTCTGGCGGGAGTCGCTTTTGTGTCGTTCTGGTTTCGGCTGGAGGCGCTCACGTGGCTGTTTTCGAATCTGGCGACATTTGGGCTGATCGTCCTTGTCATTGTGTTTCAACCGGAGTTGCGAAACGTACTTGCCCGTTTTGGGCAGAACCGACTGATGCGGCGCTTCATGCCGCTGGAGGGGCAGCGGGCAATTGATGAAGTCTCTCGCGCTGCTCTGCGGCTGTCGGAGCTCAACTATGGTGCCCTGATCGTCATCGAACGTCGCACCGGGCTGCGGAATTTCGCCGAATCGGGCAAGCAGCTGTCAGCGCGGCTCTCGTGGGAAGCGCTGGTCACGCTGTTTACACCGTACACGCCGCTGCACGATGGTGCTGTTATCGTTTCCGGAGACTATATCACCGCTGCGGCCTGCTCGCTTCCCCTGACAACCAACCAGCGCTATCGCAAGCTTTTCGGCATGCGCCATAAGGCAGCGATCGGTGTCAGCGAGGTCTCCGATGCCGTCGTGGTGGTTGTCTCCGAGGAGTCCAGCGAGATATCGATCGCCTTCAATGGTACTCTCGACTCCAATATCCCCAAATCGGAGTTCAAGGAACGCCTGGCCGACTATCTCGAGCAATGATTCCCCGTTTGACATTATTGACGTGGGGCGGTATTATGCCCGCTCGTTGAGCCGGTATGATACTAATCGTCTGTTAACCACCCCGGGATGCTGACTGACTGATGGCTGATCTTTCGCACATACGCAACTTCTCGATCGTAGCGCATATCGATCACGGCAAGTCGACGCTGGCGGACCGCTTGCTGGAGTCGACGCATACGCTGACTGTCCGCGAAATGAAAGCACAGGTGCTCGATTCGATGGACCTTGAGCGTGAGCGGGGCATTACGATCAAGGCTCACGCCATCCGGCTCAGCTATGAGTCCACTGATGGTCGCACCTACATGCTGAACTTGATAGATACTCCGGGCCACGTGGATTTTACGTATGAGGTCAGCCGGGCACTGGCCGCCTGCGAGGGGGCCATTCTGGTTGTCGATGCCTCGCAGGGGATCGAGGCTCAGACGTTGTCCAATCTGTACCTTGCCATGGAGAATGACCTGGAAATCCTGCCGGTGGTCAACAAGATCGATTTGCCCAATGCCCACACCGACCAGGTGGTAGCCGATATCGTGAACCTCCTCGGCTGCAGGCCGGAGGAGGTCATCCGCTGCTCGGCCAAGGAGGGCATTGGCATCGCCGAACTGCTTGAGGCTATTGTTCGCACTATCCCATCACCGATAGGCGATCCTGCGGCCCCATTGCAGGCGATGGTGTTCGATTCGGTATTCGATACCTATCGGGGCGCCATGCCGGTTGTTCGCGTGGTCAATGGCACGCTGCGACGAGGAGAGCGAATCAGGTTCTACTCCACGCGCAAGGTTTACGAGGCCGACGAGATCGGTCATCTTCGTTTGCGGCTTGTCCCGGCTGAGACGCTTGCCGCCGGCGAGGTTGGCTACCTTTTTGCGTCGATTCGCGAGGTTGCCGATACCAAGATAGGCGACACGATAACATCGGCCGAACGCCCGGCGGAGCGGCCGCTCGAGGGGTTTGTCGATGTGAAGCCGATGGTCTTCTCCGGGCTGTATCCGGCTGTCGCCGAGGACTTCACGGACCTTCGGGAGGCGCTGGAGAAACTGAAGCTCAATGATGCCTCTTTGGTGTTCACTCCGGAATCTTCCACAGCGCTCGGTTTTGGTTTCCGCGTGGGGTTTCTGGGGTTGCTGCACATGGAGATTGTCACTGAGCGTCTCTCGCGTGAGTACGATCAGACCATCATCAATACCGTTCCCAATGTCGAATACCACGTCCACAAGACCGATGGTCAGATGATTCTGGTGGCCAACCCGGCGCAGATGCCGCCGGCAGGAGAGATCGACTATGTCGAGGAACCGTTTGTCGAGGCCACGATCATGGCCCCCGATGACTACATCGGGGCAATCATGAAGCTGGCTACTGATCGCCGAGGGGTGTATCGAACGACCGAGTATATTGCTCCAAAGCGTGTCAGTCTCAAGTTCGCTTTCCCCCTGGCTGAGATCATTTTCGATTTCTATGACCGTCTGAAGTCCTCGACCCGCGGTTATGCCTCGTTTGACTATGAGGTTCCGTACTATCAGCGCTCCGATCTGGTCAAGCTGGATATACTTATCAACGGGGAGCCGGTCGACGCTCTTTCGGTCATTATTCACCGTGAAAAGGCTTATCACTGGGGTCTGAATCTTAACGAGAAGCTGCGCAAGCTCATTCCGCGCCAGATGTTCGAGGTCGTCATCCAGGCGGCGATCGGAAGCCGGATTGTCAGTCGGGCGACGGTTCGGCCGCTGCGCAAGAATGTCACCGCCAAGTGCTATGGGGGGGACATCACGCGCAAACGCAAGCTGCTCGAGAGACAAAAGGAGGGCAAACGGCGCATGAAGCAGTTCGGTAAGGTGGAGATCCCCCAGGAGGCCTTTCTGGCGGCGCTCAAGGTGAACGAGTGAGCCGCTTTGGCGGTTACACAGGGAAACCGGCACACCGACAGGGTGTACAAGGTAACGGATCTCCGGTCGAGCATTAGAGCAAGCTATAAAGAGGCTTTCGGATATGCATGATGGAACGCGAACAGGCTTCCGCGCACTTACGACGACCCTGCTTCTGGCTGTGGTCTTCGTGGGTGTTGCGATGCCAATTTCTGCCGCGGAGCTGCTGATTCCCATGGATCTCGCTCAGAGCGATCACCTCAAGGCCTATGGCGTTGTCTACCAAGCCCTCGACAAGGGCCACTCGGGGCAATGGCTGCTCAATTACCGGGGCGGCTCCTTCCTTATTAACCGCACTACCGAGACCGTCAACCTGTGTCTGCTTGCCGGGGTATCCTTCGAGGAGATATCGTCCGGCCAACTGGCTGACATCTATCGCAGAATAGAGGTGGAGAACATGGAGCGGGTGGAGCTGGAGAAGGCGCCCAGTATCGCTGTCTATTCTCCCCCCAATGCTCAACCGTGGGATGACGCTGTCACGCTGGCCCTTGACTATGCCGAGATCAAGTATGAAATCCTGTACGACGAGGAGATACTGGCCGGCGATTTGGAGAAGTACGACTGGCTGCATTGCCACCATGAGGATTTCACCGGGCAGTACGGGAAGTTCTATGCCGCTTTCCGTAACGCCATCTGGTATCAGGCGGATGTGGCCCTCAACGAGCAGTTGGCCCGGAGTCTGGGCTATGCGAAGGTGTCCGAGATGAAGCGGGATGTCGCGCTCACGATCTACGATTATGTGCGCCGTGGTGGTTTTCTTTTCTCGATGTGTTCTGCGCCTGAGACGATCGATATCGCCCTTGCTGCGGTTGGTGTTGACATCTGCCCGACTCCTTTTGATGGTGACCCGATCGACCCGCAGGCACAGCAGAAGCTCGACTATTCGGCGACCTTCGCTTTCGAGAACTTCACGCTGGTTTTCGATCCGATGCTCTACCGGCACAGCGACATCGACACCTACCCCGACCGTCTCGTCCGGTTCAGTCGCGAGCCGGAGGACTACTTCTACCTTTTCGAGTTCGCCGCCAAGCTTGACCCGGTGCCGACCATGCTGGTCCAGAACCATGTCAATGCTGTCGATGGGTTCATGGGGCAGACCACCGGTTTCCGCAAGTCGCTGCTGAAGAAACATGTCACCATCCTCGGTCAGCCGGACAACTATGACGAGGTGCGCTATGTTCATGGCAATCTCGGCAGGGGTACGTTCACGTTCCTGTCCGGTCACGACCCCGAGGATTACCAGCACATGGTGGGGGATCCGCCTACCGAGCTGAGCCTGTACAAGAATTCACCCGGGTATCGGCTGATTCTCAACAACGTTCTGTTTCCGGCTGCCAAGCGCAAGGAACGCAAGACGTGAGCTGTCCGAGGTCGGCAGTTTCGATCGCTATGTGCATCGGTGGTTGACTATGCGATTGACTGAGTGATTGACTTCGTGGTTGACTATGTGATTGACACCGACGCTCCCTTGTCTCTACCTTGGCACCGATGACACACTACGACCGCACTTTCATTGCCATTGATTACGGTTCGCGGCGCATCGGTCTGGCAAAAAGCGACCCAACCGGTATGATTGCCTCTGCTTTGGCAACGCTTGAGGTCACCTCTGTATCTGAGGCTGTCCGAGGCATCAAGCGGGTGGTTCGGGAGTATGAACCGAATGGCCTTGTGATTGGCTATCCGCTCCTGCGCTCCGGCGACAAGAGTGACAAATGCCACGAAATCGACCGTTTCATCCGGCACCTTGAGCAGATCTATTCGGGACCGATATATCGGGTAGACGAGCAGTACTCGTCACAGGAGGCAGCGGAGATCATTCATGCCCACGGCAAGAGGGTTGGGCAGGACAAGCGCCGTCTGGATCGACTGGCGGCCGTGGTCATCCTGCAGCGGTTTTTGGATGAGTTGCCACCTGCTGGCAGCTCCGGCGTATAAGAGGTCGACAGACAAGAGGGCCATGACAATCGGATTTATTTCGCAGGCACTTGTATGGTAAAGCGTGTATGGTAAAGCGCATTCTCATAGGCATCACCGGCGGAATCCTGCTGCTTGTCGGCTATCTGCTCGTGTTGTACACCCATGATGTCGATCTGGGCGAGCGGACGGTCACGGTGATCGTAAACGAGGGCGACTCATTTGCGCGGATTGCCGCGCGTCTTATCGACGAACAGGTGGTCAGGTCGCGGCTGATGCTGGTGCTGCCGGCTCGTCTGCGCGACCTTGACAAGACGCTTACACCGGGCCGGTATGACTTTGCGGGCAAGAATTCCTGTCGCAGCGTGTTGCGCCGTTTGGCCGAGGCCGATTACCTGCGAGTTCGCATCACCCTGCCCGAGGGCCTGCCGATCTGGCGTATCGCCGGTATTTTGCAGTCACGGCTCGATCTTGACAGCGCCCGGATTGTCAGCTACAACTCCGACTCCGCTTTCTTGAAGCCGCTGGGCATACCGACATTGGAGGGGTATCTCTTCCCGGAGACCTACACATTCAAGTGGGGTATCAGCGATACTGTTGTCATTGCCACCATGGTCGACATGTTCCACACGAAGACCGGGGAGCTGCTTTCCGGTTTGAGCGACCGCCAGCGCCTGTCTCGCGAGGAAATCATCACGCTTGCCTCGATTGTGGAGGCTGAGGCCTATCTGTCGCATGAGAAACCTTTGGTGGCCTCTGTGTACCTAAATCGATTGCGGGAGAACTGGAGACTGGATGCCGACCCTACGGTGATCTACGGTCTGGGAGGTTTGAACAGACCTCTGATGAGAGGTGATCTGCGCCAGCCGACGCCGTATAACACCTATCGCATGAGAGGCTTGCCCCCGACCCCGATCAATTCGCCGGGGCTGGACGCCATCAGGGCAGTGCTTGAACCGGCCGACACGGACTATTTCTTCTTCGTCGCCGATGGTAGCGGTGGGCACTACTTCTCACGGACCAATGATGAGCATAATCGGGCGCGGAGTCTGATTCGACGGGGACTGCGTCCCTGAGGGAGGGTGGGGGCAGGTGGTTGTCCCCGCGGCGCGATGACAAGGCAGATGTACGATGAAGGGGTGGGGGCGTCAAGGGTTGATTGCCGGCCAGAGGTGAGCGGTTCGGGCAGGCCGGAGGCCTGCCGCGCACAGGAGAGCGGGCAACAGTGGGGGGCCGGAGGCCTGCCGCGCACAGCGTTCTGCGATGTCGGAGCCGCAGCTCACGATCTCTTTCGCGGCAGTGCTGACCTGCAACTAACGACCGGTTGATTTGGCCTCGAGAATCTCTGCGAACCTGCGTGCCAGGTCGTCGACGAGGCCCTCCTCGAACATCGAAAACGCTGTCGGCTGCTCGCTGGAGAAACCGATCAGGCCGATCACCTCGCCATGACATTTCAGCGGCTGCACTGCAAATGACCGCGAGTTCTCATCGAGCAGCAGCTTGCGCTCGAAGAAGTTGCCGCTGAAGGAACCGCAGAAGTTTTCGGTGTAGCAGCACCCGGTGTCCGTGATCTTTTCGAAGAGCGAGGAGTCTTTGGGCAGATTGATCATCAGGCCGTCGACCAGCACGCCCTCGCGCCAGGTCGAGACGGCCGAGAGTGCCTCGGTATCCGGCTGCCGGATAATCAAGACGCCGCGATTGATATGGAAGTGCTCCCCAAGAGCCCTGGTGAATTCGGCGAACGCCTCGGTGATGGAGATATCGGAATCGCGCAGGCGCTCGGTATCGACCTGCAGGGGTGGTGGCTGTTCAGAGTAGTAGCTGCGCTTCCGGTTGGGATCGGGAAAGTCCATCTGAGTGGTCAGGCAGTATGGGCCTGCTCCTTTTTCAGATTGTATTTCTTGACCTTGCGCCACAGGGTGGTGCGTCCGATTCCCAGTTCCTGCGCGGTCTGGGTGAAATTCCAGTCGTTGTCGGCCAGGGCTTTCCTGATCAGCAGGCGCTGGGTATCCTCCAGCAGCCCCTCGCTGGTGGCGTCGCCGGACTTCACCAGCGGTGGCGAGAACACCTCGGGCCGCATGCGAGAGGCCACGAAGATGATCGAGTCGCTGTCGATCCGGTCATTGCGCGAGAGCGCAGCGGCCCGTTTGAGAGTGTTTTCCAGCTCGCGCACATTGCCCGGCCAGTTGTGGCTGAGCAGCCTGTCCAGCGCAGCGGGCGTGATCTCCAGAGCGGGACGCTCCATTTCCTGCGCCATGCGGCGCACGAAATACTGGGCCAGGACCGGGATGTCCTCGGCCCGTTCGGCAAGATCGGGGATTCGCAGGGGGATGACGTTCAGGCGGTAGTAGAGATCCTCCCTGAACTTTCCATCGGCGACCAGCTCGGTCAGGTCGCGGTTGGTCGCCGCAATGATCCTGACATCGACCTTGCGCGATATCGAGCTTCCCACCGAGCGAATCACCGAATCCTGCAAGAAGCGCAGTAGTTTCGGCTGTATGGAACGGGGGATGTTGTTTACCTCGTCAAGAAACACGGTTCCGCCGTCAGCTTCCTCCAGTAACCCCCGGCGGTTGTTGACAGCCGTGGTGAAGGCTCCCTTGGTGTGGCCGAACAGTTCGGATTCGAACAGCGGTTCCGGGATGGTTGAGCAGTCGATCGTAACCAGTGGTTTGGTTCGCCGCTGCGAGTGGTGGTGAATGGCGCGCGCCAGGAGCTCTTTGCCGGTGCCGGAGGCACCGGTAATCAGAGTGGTGATATCTGTTGGGGCAATGCGCCTGGCGGTCTCCTTGAGTTTGCGCATCTCGGAGGCGTTACCAACGATGTTGTCGAAGCCGTAGCTCATGGCCACGTGTGCCCTCAGAGCGGTCAGTTCCGACCTCATTTCCTGGCGCTCGACGGCCTTGGTCACCTTGAGGAGCAACTGCTCATTGGTGAAGGGTTTGGTGATATAGTCGTAAGCTCCGGCATGTATCGCCTCGACGGCGCTTTCGATTGAACCGTAGGCGGTCAGCAGTATGCTTTCGGTATTCGGATACGACCGCTTGATCTGGCGAATCAGCTCCATTCCGGATTCATTGCCGAGCCGCAGGTCAGTGATGACCAGCTGTGCCGGTCGCTCCTCAAGGGCTCGGAGGGCATCCTCCGGTGAGGATACGCTTCGAGTGGTGTGCCCGGCCTTTTCCAGCAGCAGGCTCAGGGTTCGGCGCATCGCCTGTTCATCGTCGACTATCACTATGTCAGCACGCGCCTGATTGCGCTCAGAAGTGTCATTCATACGTGGCTTGCTCAATTTGCAGTGCTCAGGGTGATCATCAATTCTGTTTTCAGTGTTCCGTCGGCCTCTGCCGGCATCACGAGCAAATCAATCCCGATCACCCGTGCGAGGCGCCGGGCGTACATGGTGTGCACATCGAACTCACCGTGTGAGTAGACCGATCGGGCATACTTAGACTGCACGACCACGTGCACCAGAGGCCTCGCCGTCGGTCGGTCAAAGCTGATTGTGATGGGTACCCGGTCGGCAGCCAGATGGCGCAGCAGGACGGCCTCGAACAGCGCACAGCACGCCAGCGGCGGCGCGCTGATGCGTCCCAGATCAGCGTTCTCATCCCATTCGATTGCCGGCTGGCGATCGGTGGCAATGCCCCGGATCTGGTGGATGGCGAGCATCAGCTCCTCCGACAGGGCGATCGATCGCCGGGGTTGATCCTGGCTTTGCAGGTAGGTCATCAGACGATCCAACTGCCAGTTCAGCGCGGCTGCTTCAGAGAGCACGATATCCGCCAGCTCCAGGCTCGACTCATCGATCGTTTCGCCCTTCATGGACAACCACTGGCTTGCCGCGGTCGTGATTCCGGCCAGCTTGTTTCTCATCTTGTGTGCGAAGAATTCGGTTACCTTGTGCTCGCTGGTCACTTTCGCCGTCTCCCGGGAGAACGTAACCATTGACACCGACTGCTCACCAACGGCGAGCGTTTCCAGGGAGATTCGCATGCGCCCTACAAACCGCGCCAGCAGTTCCCGGACCTCCTCGAACGACAACTCGGTCACCTGCAGACTGTCTATGCCCACCATACGCACGAGTGGTCTGTTGACAGCCAGGACACGGCCGGTTGCCTGGCTGACCACCATAGCGGGCCGGTCATCGTCCAGCCGGCGGCGGATGTTCGTGGTGGCTGTCTCCGCCGCTCTGAAGGAACGCCGGAAGGCGCAGGCCGTAGCACAGAAGTCGCTTTCCTGACGTGTGCGTTCGGTAGCGCCTTCAGGCGACAGTAAGCCGAATACCACCGGATGTTCGCCTCGCGTTCCCACCAGGGCACTATGCAGCACGTAGGTATTCTCGGACTGCTCCGACTGTGGTCGATAGCGCTGTGTGAAGACAGCTTCCCCGCCCATGTTTCGGGTTGTCTCCACGAGTTCCGGCGCAAACAGGGGCGTGTCCGCCGGGTGGAGGTATTGTTCACCGGCAATCAGGAACGAGACTGCATCGCGTCCGGCCAGTGTGTCGAGCAGGGACTGCTCGTGCTGATTCAGCCCATCGCGCAATTGCATCGCAAGGGCAAGGTCACCGAGCAGTGACTGCCGGTCTTCACAGTGCTGACACGGGATCTCGGTCTCATTTGTCACCACTCGGGTCATGCCGGACCGGCGACGCAGCAGACACTGATCGGTGTCATCCGCAGTCGCGGCCGCCGAGGTCGGTGATTCAGCTTGAAACTCTGTAGTGAACATGGTTCCGTCCTGTTTCAGTTTGGTACATCTACTGGTGATGTCGACCTGTGCCGGAAATCCTTTAGCGGTTTTTGACGGTAGTGGGCGGCCCCTCCTTTTCACTGGCCAGCCGGTTGTAGTGCGCGCACCGGTGATTCGATCAGCTCCAGATGTGCAGTTCCAGTACGGAACACGATGCGAGGCAGGGTCGGCCGCTCTTAGAGCTTGACAGCGAATCGGACCATCGATATCATGGCCTATGCCACTTGTACCCCCTGAGAATGCACTCATTTTGCTGCCTTTTGTGTTCCCGACATTGGCGGCAGACTGCGTTGATGACTGCTTCGTGTGTTTGACGACGGCGTGGAGGAAAAGATGAAGACACTGGCTGTCATCCCGGCGCGTTTGCAGTCCAGCCGATTCTCTCGCAAGGTGCTTTTTCCGCTTAAAGGTAAGCCGCTGCTGTATTATGTGTGGCGCGAGGTGGCCCGGACCGGGGGCATCGACCGAACCATCATCGCCACCGACAGCCGGGAGGTTCTCGAGGCGGCTGTGACATTTGGTGCCGAGTGCGAGTTGACTTCCAGGCGGCACCGGACCGGCAGCGATCGAGCCGCCGAGATCGCTTCGCGCCATCCCGCAGATATTGTCATCAATGTGCAGGCGGATAATCTGGGCCTCAAGGCAGCGGCCCTTGGCCGCGTTGTCAGCGCCTTTCGCTCCGATCGCGGCGCCGATGTTGGCACGATCATTCGGCGCATGGCTGACGATGATGATTTGGCTGACCCCGACATTGTCAAGGCTGTCATCAACGGCGATAACTGGGCGCTCTGGTTTTCTCGCTCGCCTCTGCCCTGGGTCCGTTCTGCCGAAGGTGAAGCGGGTGTGCGCCGCTTCCTGTACTGGCACCACGTGGGGATTTATCTTTTCCGGCGTCGTGCCCTTGAGCAATTTGCACGGTGGCGCCGATCAACATATGAGAAGGCAGAGTCGCTCGAACAACTGAGAATACTGGAACACGGCGGACGAATTCGAGCTTATAAGACAAGGATGCAGACCATTTCGGTTGACAGTCCGAAAGATCTGAAGAAGCTGGGAAAAGTCGTATCTTGAGGATGGGAGTATGGCTGAGCAGACAAGGTATATTTTCGTAACTGGGGGCGTGGTATCCGCGCTTGGCAAGGGGATCGCGTCGGCCTCCATCGGTTACCTGCTGAAGAAGCGCGGGCTGAAGGTCTGCAATCTTAAGCTGGACCCCTATCTCAATGTTGATCCCGGCACGATGAATCCTTTCCAGCACGGCGAGGTGTTTGTCCTTGATGACGGTTCGGAGACGGACCTTGACCTCGGACACTATGAACGCTTTTTGGACCAGTCGCTGGGCAAGGACAACAATGTCACGACGGGGCAGGTCTATAACACGATCATCACACACGAGCGGCGCGGCGATTATCTGGGAGCCACGGTGCAGGTCATTCCGCACGTTACGGAGGAGATCAAGAGCCGCATCCGACGGCTCAAGAAGGTGTTCGATGATCCCGATGTCATCATCAGTGAGATCGGCGGCACGGTAGGTGATATCGAATCTCTTCCGTTCATGGAGGCGATTCGCCAGGTCAGCCTTGAGGAAGGTCCGGAGAACGTCATGTATATCCACGTGACGCTGGTACCCTTCATCAGCGCTGCCGGCGAGTTCAAGACCAAGCCCACGCAGCACTCGGTACGCGAACTGCGGGCTATTGGAATTCAGCCGAACGCCCTGATCTGTCGCTCAGCCAAGCCGATATCGGATGATCTGCGCAAGAAGATCAGCCTGTTCTGTTCGGTGCCGGTCAGGAACGTGATCTCTGCTCCCGATGTCTCCACGATCTACCAGATTCCTCTTAAGTTCCATGAACAGGAGCTTGATGACATCATCTGCAGGCACTTTCGGTTTGACACTCAGCCTCCGGATCTGACCCAGTGGGAAGACATGGTGCACCGCCTGAACAATCCCCGTCGACGTCTCAAGATTGCCATGTGCGGCAAATATGTGAATCTCCACGATGCCTACAAGTCCATCATAGAGGCCTTCGTACATGCCGGTGTCTACAGCGATGCCGAAGTGCAGTTGATCTGGATCAGTTCTGAGGACATCAAGCATTTCGGCGCCGAGAAGTTCCTTCACGATGCTGACGGCCTCTTGATCCCGGGCGGTTTCGGCGAGCGCGGGGTGGAGGGCAAGATTGAGGCGATTCGCTATGTTCGCGAGAATGACATTCCATTTCTTGGTATCTGCCTTGGTATGCAATGCGCCGTCATCGAGTTCGCCCGCAACGTGTGTGGCCTTGCCGATGCCCATTCCTATGAGTTCTACCGTGACCTCAAGCACCCCGTCATTCACCTGATGGCCGATCAGGAAGGTGTCACGCAGCTTGGCGGCACCATGCGCCTGGGGGCGTATCCCTGTCGTCTGGTGCGAGGTTCGAAGTCGTTCGAGGCCTACGACGCCGAGGAGGTATCGGAGCGTCATCGGCATCGTTACGAGTTGAACAACGCCTATCGGGAGATGCTTACCTCGCGGGGTCTGTTGCTGTCCGGCACGTCACCGGACAGTCGCCTGGTGGAGATCGTGGAGGTTCCTGATCATCGTTGGTTTGTCGGCGTGCAGTTCCATCCGGAACTGAAGTCACGTCCTGAGCGGCCCCATCCGCTCTTCCGCGAATTCGTGAAAGCCGCAGCTAACTACAGCGAACAGCGTAGCAAGCGGGAGATCTCGGAACAAGCCGAGTCTCGCGACCTGGCGAATCGCAAGTAGCGCACGCTGCCGGTCGGGTGAGTACGAAAACGGGGCCAGGGGGACTTTGACATGAGATATACGGATTAGACGGAACAGATATCTGGGGCGTCATTGAATGCGAATGACGTGCTCATACAGGAGATGTTCTATGTGTCGCGTATTCGTCCTGTTGATCTGCGGCTCGCTTGCCGCGGGACTGACGGTCTGCGGAGGTGATGACAATGCCGTGAAGTCAGACCAGACCGAGAACTACCGTGGATACTACGTTGTCCGCCACAAGACCATCATTGGCAGCAAGGCGGATTCACTGACTATGACTGTCCGCAACAACCGTACCTACTCTATGGACTTCTATCCTGCCATCGGGTCAGAGATCAATTTCTGCGATCACACCGGTATCGTGAGTAACTGGGGTCTGCCCACCTCGCGCTTCAGTCCGACAGAAATCACCAGCAGCAACTGCGATGCAGTTCGTATTCCGATCGGTACGTTTCAGGCCGACTGGACGGCTGAGCCGGATTCGGTGGTTTTTGTTCGGGAGACGGCGGATTCACTTTGGCGGCTGGTGCTGACACCGCGTTGAGAGCCCACTGAGAGCCGCGGCGCCTATATCAACCGTCCGTCCTTGTATTGTGGCAGGTACCCCACCCACGCCATGACCTGGGCACAGATGATATACGCCGGGACCAGCCAGCGACGTCGACGGTCGTTCAGGGCCAGCCCGACCATGACAGCAAGGGGAAAGGCCACAACGATGTGCCGATAGTAGCAGTCGGTCGTTCCGGCGGCCGGTGTGAACAGGAGTATGCCGAACATGAACAGCTGCCACGTTGCGGGCACCTTCGTGCGGTAGAAGGCCACAAGCATCACCACCACGGCGGAAATGATCAGGGTCACGCTGTAGCTTGTCGAGTAGTTGCGAAGTGACTCGAAGATTGTCAGCAGCGGAAAAGCCGGCTCGTGGGCATACATTGGCTGGTTCTGAAAGCGGAAATACAGAAGGAAGTCATCGAAACGATACCAATAGTACCCGGCGTATGCAGCCAATGCCACACCTACTGATGCAATTCCGCAGAGCACCCCTGCTTTGCCGTGTGCTGAGAGTGTACGCCAGCGGCTGACCAGATACCATATGAGTGGCAGGACGATGACGACGCCGCTGGGATAGGTCACAGCCAGCAAGCCACTCGGGAGCCACAGCCAGCTGAAGCGTTCCTGCTGAAGCAGCCACATGGTCAGCACGGCCAGGAGCAGAAACAAGGCGTAGGGGAAGGCGGTCAGGAAGTAGAAGGCTGAGGGGAAAGCCAGAAGCGCCACCAGTGTACCGACTGCGGTGGTTGTGTTGAACGGCCGCCTGACCAGATCAAACAGCAGCAGCAGGGCAGCCCACAGCGCGATCCATCCGGCCAGCAGCAAGGCCCACCGAACGTCCAGCCCCAGCCACGCGACCGCTCGCCCCGTAAGCGGGAACAGCGGAAACCAACCGACATTGCCGCAAATCTGGTGTGGTCCTCTGGGGCAGGGAAACATTTCGTAGCCATCGCGCGCTATGGAGAGGTAGTGCTGACCGTCCCACTGTATCAGCATCCGTTCCAGCGATTTGTATTTCACGCTTCCCGATGTCAGTCCAACCAGAAAGACCAGCATGAACACGGCCAGGAGCGCGGTCGGCCAGAGGAATCGGTTGCTTTTTACGTATGAAAGCTGCATTTATCTGAGCACACTCACAGATGTCGTTCGAGAGCACATGACCAAGTTTAGCATCTTACACCGTGCGATACCAGCCCTTTTTGTCCTGCTGGCCGTTTACTATGCTCTCCCGCTTCTGCTGAAGATCGACTGGTGGGGTGTACGCGACTGGGACCTGTTCACCACCATTGCCGCGGTACCGGCAGGCACGGTGTTGCACTATGGTCAGTTTCCGTTCTGGAATCCATACCTTGGCGGCGGTAACATCCTGTTTCATCACCCTGAGGTAGCCGTTCTCTCACCGTTCTTCCTGCTGTATCTGATCTTCGGACCGGTGGTGGGCCTAAAGCTTCAGGTGCTTGTATGCTACGTTCTGGGGTTCGGTGGCAGCTACCTTCTGGCGCGTACATTCGGGGTGTCGCGTGTTGCCGGAGTGCTGTTCTCGGTGGCCTATTTCGGCTCCGTGCACTTCGCATTGCATATAGCCGAGGGGCACATGCCCTTTACGCACTACTGCTTCCTGCCCTGGTTTGCATACTTCGTGATCGAGTCGCACAACAGGCGCCACTGGATTGTCTGGGCGGCGCTTGCTCTGATGCTGATGGTCCTGGGTAATGGCGGTGCCGTGCCGCTGGTGTACACGCTGCTGTTTACCGGTCTGCTGTGCGCCCTGCTTGGCCTGAGGCACCGGTGCGTCGCCTATCTGGTCAACTTTGTGGCAGCCGCCTTTGCCGGGCTGGGCCTGGCGGCTGTGAAGTTCCTGCCGAGTGTCATCTACCTGGTGGAGAACCGATGGGAAGGCAATCCCGATGAGTCAATCCCGCTTTCGGCCCTGGGCAAGATCTTCTTCGGTGTCGAGCACTCTCTGTTCGTGAAGCATTTCGACGAGCAAACCTGGGCATGGCACGAATACGGCGCCTACACCTCTCCCCTGCTGGTCCTGCTCGCTGTGACAGCTCTTGTCTGGCGCTTCCGACAACACTGGCCGTGGCTTGTGGTGGCCGCGTTCTTTTTGCTGTTGGGGCTGGGTGACTTTGGTACCCTTTCACCCTGGGCCATTCTCACCAGCTTGCCCGGGTTCTCTTCAATGCGTGGGACCGGTCGCGCCTTTCACTTCGTCATACTTCCGATCGCGATGCTGGGGGCCATTGGCTATGATCTGCTTGGCGCTCGCCTGAGCGTTTCCCGCTCCATGATCTCCAAGGTGGTTGTCAATCTCGCTGCGGTGGGGATTATCGGCACCAATCTGATTTTCGCATGGAACATCCTTTCCGAAGCTAACCGTCAGCCGCCCGAACCGGTTCACCGGGCTGAGCAGTTCCGTCAGGCTATAGATCCTCAGGGCCGGGCCTTTCGCAGTTACCTTGCCAATCGGGGCGCGCTGCGCTCGGCATGGCTCTCGGCGTACCATCCCAGTCGGGGGCTGGTCACGGACAATGGCGAGGTGCTTCAGGAGTTCGTTCTTGAAGGAGAAGCGCGGATCAACACGCGTGAGATCACTCCCAATGTCATTACGTACGACATCACCGGTAGGACTACCGGACGGATAGTGACAGGGATGGGGTTTGACAAGGGCTGGTCGGCTGATGACGGCCGGCGGCTTGAGGCAGTCAACGGGCTGATCTCATTCGCCTTTGATCAAGGCGACCAGCGGGTGATCCTGAGGTATAGAACGCCCCATCTGTGGTTGGGGCTGGTTGTCTCTTTGGCGTCGTTGGCAGCTCTGGGTGGTATATGGTATCGTGTTCGGCGGTCGGCGCGAAGCAGTTGACTTTGTCAGCGCCATGACGTATCCTGCCGCATTGAGCCGTAACGACATAGCCGATCAAAGCCATCCTCTGTGGAGGTCTTGTTGAGCCGCACACTATGCGTGATAGCCACGCTTGCTATTTGCCTGTTGCCGGCCGTGCCCGCTTTGAGCCAGGTGGCAGCTGTTGACAGTCTGGGGGCCATGCTCTCGTTGCTCTACGCTGATTTTGATCAGCCGGTCGACCCTGATCGCTACCTGATCCGTCCGGGCGACCAGCTCCGCATCACATTCGTCCGCTCGCAGGTTCGCACCATGACACTGGGAGTTGATCCGGAAGGCCGGGTTATCGACGGCACACTTGGTGTCTTCAATCTGACCGGCCTCACGCTGACCGAGGCGCGGAATCTCCTTTTGCCGGAGCTTGAGCGCCTTTACAAGGCGGAGCAGATAACGATCTCGATCACTGAACCCCGCCCGGTGTCCGTTGTGATCAGTGGGGCAGTTGCCAGACCGGGCGCTTATGTGGGATTCACATCGCAGCGAGTCTCGGACATCATCGATATAGCCGGTGGCATTCTGAAGAGTGGGTCGCGGAGATGGATCGTCTTCTCCGGCGGGCCGGAGCCGCTGCGTGTGGATTTGGATCGGGCCTTTTACCTCGGTGATCACTCCGCCAACCCCCGGCTGTACGCCGGCATCCATATCTTTGTTCCCGGCAAGGCGACCGACCTTGTACAGGTTGTCGGCGAGGTTAACCACCCGCGCGATGTGGAGTTGGTTGATGGCGACAGGCTTGAGGACCTTTTGCTTCTGGCCGGAGGTGTCCGCTTCGGCGCCGACCAGCACCAGGTGCAGATTATCAATCGCGGCGGCAGTATTGCGACTGATCCCGAAGCGGTCAGGTCTGGTGCCATGATCTGGATTCCCTCGCCGCAGATGTCTGAGGACCGTCAGTGGATCACCGTCTTCGGTGCCGTCGCACGACCCGGTTCATATCAGGCGCGGGAGAGTATGACGGTCGCCGACGCCATCAGCCTTGCTGGTGGCTACACGGAGGATGCCAACAGCGCCTCTGTCACCGTTTTTCGCAAGGCGCGTTTCGACGAGTTTGGCCGTGCCAGCGATCTGCGATTTCCGATCTCCCGGAGTGTCAATGATCAGGCGGGTGGCGAGGCCATCGCACTGGAACCCGCCGACAGCCTGTACGTGCCGCTGCAACTTGGGTACGTGCAGGTTTCCGGGGAGGTGTACAATCCCGGTCTCTTCCCGTACCGTGAGGGTCAGGATGCCCAGTTCTACATTCGGGCCGCGGGCGGCTACTCGCCGCGGGCTGACAAGGATCGTGTCGGCTTGTACAACCGGGTCTCGCGCGTTACCGCACCAGCATCTCCGAAGACGCGGGTCAATGATGGTGACGAGATCATTGTTCATGTCCGGGAGGAGCTGAGATGACCGGGCACGAATCGTCATCGGGCAGCTTCTGGCTCTTCCTTGAGGTGCTTGCTCGGCGACGCGGCCTGATTGTCGGCCTTGTTGTTCTGGTCACGTTGGTGGCGGCCATCGTGTCCTTTGTCCTGCCGAAGTGGTACGAAGCTACGGCCCTGTTGCTCCCTCCGAAGGACATGAGCCTGCCGATGGGCAATCTGGGCAGCCTCTCGCAGATTGTTTCGATCACCGAAGGACTGGACCTTCCGGTACTGGCGACACCCAGCGACATCTATGCGCGTATGTTAAGAAGCCGCACGATCGTTGGCCGTGTCGTCGACAGCTTCCACCTGCAGACACGCTATGAGACTGACTCCCGCGATGCGACCTACGAGGCATTCCTGGGACGCACGCGCTTCCGTGTGACGGAGGAAGGCCTGCTTGAGGTTGCGGTCGAGGATCGGGACCCGGAGGTGGCAGCGGCCATTGCGAATGCCCTTGTCGAGCAGCTCGATCATCTGAACCGTGAGATAGTTCTCAACCGTGCCCGCCAGCATCGCGACTTCGTAGAGCAGCGTCTCGTCCGGATCAAAGCAGAGCTGGATTCAGCGCGCACTGATCTTGAGCAGTTCCAGCTGGCCAATCGCGCGGTCGATTTCGACGAGCAGACCCGCCTGGCCATCGATCAGGCCTCCGAGCTCAAGGTTCAACTGGCCCGTATCGATATCGACTTGCAGGTGCTGGCCGGGCGACTGGGTGAAGACAATGCCGACTACAAGGAACTGCAGCGTCGACGCCGCATTATCCAGAAGGAGCTGGAGAAGCTCGAAAGCTCCAACGAGGGCAATTCCTTCTTCTCCCTGCCGATCTCCTCGGTACCGGGGCTTCGTGGGCAATACGAGCAGCTCTACAGTCGAGTGAAGGTCAACGAGAGCCTGTATCAGATTTTGCTGGAGCAACTGGAGCAGGCCAAGATCAGTGAGAATGAAAACCTGCCCACCATTTCCGTACTGGACCACGCGTCTGTTCCTGACAAGCGCAGCCGTCCGAGGCGAGCCATTATTGTCGGTGGTGCCTTCGCAGCTTCCCTGATAGTGGCTATTCTTCTGGCGGCCTGGCTTGAGTTCCTCAGGCGGCTGGCCGTCACCCGGCCTGACGACTATGCCCGTGTGGCGTCCTTCATGACGGCCTTCTTCGGCTGGCTTCCGGGGGTCAGAAAAGAGCGTTCCCGAGAGTGAGCCTGCTCAAGCACTGCGAGAACCAGAGCATGAATCACGCGGTACACATCAGCAATTACACACACAGAGGATAAACGAGTATGTCAACTTTTGTTATCTCCGCCAGCGCGTCGGTCGGTTCCGGCAGCACCTTTGGCGAGTTCTGCGTCATCGGTGACAAGGTGAGAATCGGCGCAGGTTGCCGGATCGGACACCATGTCGTCATCCACCCGGATACGACCATCGGTGACAGTGTACGCATCGACGACCATACCATCATCGGCAAACTGCCCATGAGGGCGGCCAATACTGCCGTCACCAAGGATGACACCTTACCGCCTTGCACGGTCGGCAACGACTGCATTATCGGCGCGGGGGTTATCATTTACCGGGGCTGCACCATCGACAACAAGGTCCTTGTCGCTGATCTGTCCACTGTTCGCGAGAATGTCAGCATTGGCTATAAGACCATTGTCGGCCGCGGCGTGGCTATCGAGAACTTCTGCACAATAGGCCGGTTCGTGAAGCTTGAGACCAACGTCTACATCACGGCCTATTCCGACATCGAGGATCGGTGTTTCGTTGCTCCCTGTGTGGCCACCAGCAATGACAACTATGTGGGCCGCACGGAGGAGCGATTTAGGCACTTCAAGGGTGTTATTGTCAGGCAAGGTGCCCGAATCGGCGTCAATGCTACCATCCTGCCGGGCAAGGAGATTGGCGAAGATGCTCTGATTGCCGCCGGAGCGCTGCTGACAACCGATGCTCCGGCACACAAGATCATGGCCGGCATGCCGGCGAAGGTGTTTCGCGATGTCCCCGAAGAGCAGTTACTGAAAAACCAGGGCTGGAAGGACGAGTGAAAGGAAGACTATGGGCGTTCCGCTTCTTGATATGAGCCGCCAGTATGCCTACCTGAAGGCAGAACTCGATGCGGCAGTCATTGCCGTGCTGACCCACGGCGGTTTTGTGCTGGGACCTGAAGTGACGATGCTTGAACAGCAGGTAAGTCAGTTGACCCGGGTACCTCATGCTGTCGGGGTGGCATCCGGCACTGATGCCCTTCTGGTCGCGCTGATTGCGGCGGGAGTTGAGGCCGGCGATGAAGTGATCACGACGGACTTCTCGTTTTTTGCCACGGCCGGGGTCATTCACCGCCTGGGCGCCAAACCGGTACTGGTCGACATCGAGGAAGACACGTTCAACCTTGATCCCGGCCTCATCGAGGCCGCCATCACTCCCGGGACAAAGGCGGTAATACCGGTGCACCTGTTTGGCCAATGTGCTGACATGGACCCCATCATGGCGATTGCCAGGAGGCATAACCTGATCGTCATTGAGGACGCTGCTCAGGCGATCGGTTCGGAATATCGCGGTCAGAAGGCTGGCTCGATCGGGGACATGGGCGCCTTCTCGTTCTATCCGACCAAGAATCTCGGTGGAGCGGGTGATGGTGGTATGATCACGACCAACTCTGATGAATTCGCCGATGCCTGCGCCATGATTCGTGTGCATGGCGCCAAACGCAAGTACTACCACGACATGGTGGGGCTGAACTCGCGCCTCGATACGCTGCAGGCCGCTGTTTTGCTGGTTAAAATGAAGTACCTCAATGACTGGTCGCTCAAGCGGCAGCAGTGGGCGGCCCGCTACAATGAGGCCTTCGCGAGCCGGCCTGAGATTCGTACCCCGGTGACGAAGGACTATGCTACCTTCCATATCTTCAACCAGTATACGATTGTCGTCAACAACCGCGATGAAGTTGTGGAGGGATTGCGCAAGGCTGAGATTGGCTGCATGATCTACTATCCGGTGCCCTTCCATCTCCAGCCGTGTTTCGCCTACCTCGGCCATGCGCCGCAGGAATTCCCGGTCTCCGGTCGTGTGGCGCAGAGTGTCCTGTCGCTGCCCATCTATCCCGAGATGACGCAGGATGAGCAGGACGAAGTGATCGAGGCCGTTATCAAGCTGGCTCGGTAGCGCCGCCGGGAGCTGATTGTGGCCTGCCGACGGGTTGCCATACTGGGCCGGGCGGATTCAGTGCACATCATGCGCTGGGTGCGCGGGTTGTCCGAACGCGGTCTGGAGGTGCGCCTGATTTCGTTCGGAGGCACGGCCATTGATGGCATCGATACTGCCATCCTGCCGCGACACGGCTGGTTCTCCTACCTCCAACAGGCCGCGCGCGCGACGCGTCTCGTGCGCGAGTTTCGCGCCGATCTCGTCCATGCCCACTACTCTGTCGGCCACTGGCTGTTGGGGATGCGCTCGAAGGTGCATCCGTTCGTTGTATCGGCCTGGGGAACCGATGTTGTCGAACTGGCCGGCAGGCCCTTGAGGCGATGGCTGGTGCGGCGCATTCTGCGCCAGGCCGACCACGTTACGGCCACCTCTCGATACCTGGCGGACCAGACAACAGCGCTTGAGGGGTCGGTGGCCGGCAAGCTGACCACGATACCATTTGGTGTTGCCGTCCCGGCCATCACTCCCCCGCTTCCGGCGTATCCGCTTCGGTTGGCATTCATTAAGCACCACCGGCCCCGCTATGCCCCGGAGGTGGCACTGGAGGCGGTCGGTCTGGTCAGAGGACAAGGTCACGACGTCAGCCTCTCGCTGGCGGGGCAAGGCCCCATGACCGAGCAGCTGAAGAAGCGAGCTGCACAGCTCGCTCTCGACAAGGCCGTCACCTTCCCCGGATGGGTTGACCCCGGCGACATGTCCGCATTCCTTGCCCGACACCACGCGATAGTAATGCCCTCTCGCCGCGAGTCATTCGGTGTCGCCGTGCTCGAGGCCGCTGCGCTGGGCCGGCCGGCCATCACCAGCAACGTCGGCGGTATAGCCGAGGTAGCCCGCCGGGGTGAAACCGCCCTGATAGTGCCCGCAGACAACGTTTCGGACCTTGCCGAGGCCATAATTAAACTTGCCACCGACCCTCAACTTCTGCAACAGTTGGGAGATAATGCACACAGTTTCGTCCGTTCACATTACACGTGGGATCGCTCGCTGGATATGATGACAAGCCTATACGACAGGTTGGTTCATGGCGCGCGCTAAGACGAAGAAAACGATTCCGCTGTTCGATTTGAAACTCAACGCGGCTACCAAGCGGCTTGTTCGCCGGACACTTGACTCCGGCTGGTTGTCGACCGGGCCCAATGCCGATGAGTTCGAGAAGGCCATCGCGAAGCTCAGCGGGGTTCGCTATGCGGTCGCGGTCAGTTCTGCCACAGCCGGTCTGGAGTTGGCCCTGCGAGCTGTCAACGCCCGGCAGGGGGTTGAAGTCATCACAACTCCACTGACCTTTGCGGCCACAGCAGCTGCGATTATGCGTACCGGCGCCAGACCGATCTTCGCCGATATCGACCCCGTTACTCTCAACATCGACTCCGATGAAGTCGAACGCAAGCTATCGACGTCCACCCTGGCCATCATGCCGGTCGATATCGCCGGTCATCCGTGCGACTACCCGAAGCTGGCAGCCCTGTGCGACCGCTATCGCCTGCCGCTTATGGCCGATGCCGCCCACTCAGTGGGCGCCAGTGTCGGCCGCAAGTCTGTTGCGGCCTTTGCCGATGTCGCTGTACACTCTTTCTACAGCACCAAGAATCTCACCTGTGGCGAGGGAGGTATGGTCCTCACGCGCCACAAGCAGTTTGCCGAGGCCGTAAGACTGCTGTCCCGGCAGGGGATGACCCGCACCGCCCACGAACGCCGGAAAAAGAGCTCGCGGGCCTATGACATCCGAGCCCTCGGAATGAAGGCCAATCTGTCCGACGTCCATGCAGCCATAGGTTTGGGACAACTGACCAGCTTCGAGAACGATCAGGCAAAACGTCGCAAGATCGCCGAGCGCTACTTCCGGAATCTCGCCGCGTTGCAGGATATCATAGAATTGCCGTTCGTAGCGGACAACGCGGAGCCGTCCTGGCACCTGTTCATCATCAAGCTGCGTCTGTCACGACTGAAGACAGACCGTGATCGCTTCATTCGCCTCATGGCTGCCCGCTCGGTAGAGTGCGGCGTACACTACCAGGGGATGTTCGACCTGTCTTACTATCGCACCCACCTGGGCCTGTCGCCGCAGTTCTTCCCCAACGCCGCCTGGGCGACACGTCGTGTCGTATCACTGCCCATATACCCGACTCTGCCCTTGAAGGATGTTGACTACATCTGCGATTGCGTTGTCGATGTGCTCACTCGGCACTGCCGGTGAGATTGAACCAGAAGCACTCACATCACTTCCGTATATATGAGGCCAACACCTCCGGAGGCACTTTGGTTTGACCTGGTGCGGGTCCGGTTCGACAGGCAACCGGCATTCGGTCAGGGAAGCCCCGGCGAATGACATGCAGAAGGAAGGGACACCGGGGGGTGTCCCTTATGCAGATCGTGCGTTGTGACTTGTTCGGTTACACTTTTGGCGGGGGAGCCGGAGTCTCTATCTCTTCCGGATCGCCGGGAGTTGTGCCGATGATCTCATCCACCTCGCGGCTGTCGACGGTTTCACGCTCCAGCAGCGCTCTGGCCAGAGCGTGCAGCTTATCGATGTTCTCAGACAGTGTGCGGGTGGCTTTGTCCTCGGCTTCCTCGATGATGCGTCGGATTTCGGAGTCGATGACCTGGGCAGTGGCTTCGGAATAGTCCTTGGACTGCGCCATCTCTTTGCCGAGGAAGACATGCTCATCGGTCTTGCCGAAGGTGACTGGTCCGAGCTTGTCGGACATGCCCCAATTGCACACCATCTTGCGGGCCAGCTTGGTGGCACGCTCGAGGTCATTGCCAGCGCCTGTCGTGTAGTGATTGAAGACGAGCATTTCGGCGACCCGCCCCCCCATCATGAAGACAAGCATCTTTTCGAGGTATTCACGGGGATAGGTGTGGCGCTCGTCCATCGGCAGCGCCTGAGTCACGCCGAGGGCCATGCCACGAGGAATAATAGTGACCTTGTGAATGGGGTCGAAGTCTTTCTGGAACTTGGCGGCAAGAGCGTGACCGGCCTCGTGATAGGCGGTCATCTCTTTTTCTCTATCAGAAATGACCATCGACCTGCGGGCAGAACCCATCAACACCTTGTCCTTGGCTTCCTCGAAGTCATCCATGGTGACCGATTCGCGGTCGCGGCGCGAGGCCAGCAGGGCTGCCTCGTTGACCATATTCGCCAGATCGGCGCCGGACATTCCGGGAGTACCCCGGGCGAGCACCTCAAGGTCGACATCCTCGGACATCTTGATTTTGCGCGTGTGTACGTCGAGTATCCCCTTGCGGCCGTTGACATCGGGAGTCCCGACGACAATCTGGCGATCAAAGCGTCCGGGCCGCAGGAGTGCGGGATCAAGAACGTCGGGACGGTTGGTCGCGGCGACGAGAATCACGCCCTCGTTAGCGCTAAAGCCATCCATCTCGACCAGAAGCTGATTAAGTGTTTGCTCGCGTTCATCGTGTCCCCCACCCAAGCCGGCGCCACGGTGTCGCCCGACAGCGTCGATTTCATCAATGAAGATAATACATGGTGCGTTGCGCTTGCCCTGATCAAACAGATCGCGGACGCGGCTGGCCCCGACGCCTACAAACATCTCGACGAAGTCACTGCCGGACATGCTGAAGAAGGGTACGCCCGCCTCGCCGGCTACAGCCCGCGCCAGCAGAGTCTTGCCTGTTCCCGGCGGGCCAAGCAGCAGCGCTCCCTTGGGGATCTTGCCGCCGAGTTTCTGGAACTTGCCCGGTTCCTTCAGGAATTCGATGATTTCCTGTAGTTCTTCCTTGGCCTCATCGGCTCCGGCGACATCCCCAAAGGTGACCTTGGGGTGTTCATCGGTCAGTAGCTTGGCCTTACTCTTGCCGAAGGAGAACAGGCCCCGCGGTCCGCCGCCACCACCCTGCATCTGGCGAATGAAAAACAGCCAGATAAGAATCAGAAGCAGCCAGGGTCCGATGGTGGCCAGATAGTGGAAGATAGACGGGCTTTGGTCCTTGGCGATTATGCGCACATCGGATCGGTACAGACGATTGACCAGTTCGTAGTTGGTATCTGCGAACGGAATCCGGGTTGTGAACTTCGTGAACGCATTGGGTGTATTGGCCGAGGGAAAGGTCTTCGGATCTCTCAGCAGCCCCTGAATGGAACGATCGGTGAAGGTGACCTCGGCAACGTTGCCGTTCTCCACTTCCTTCATGAATTCGGTATAGTTGATCTCGACCGCATCGCGAGAAAGGTTACCCCACAAGGACACCAGGACGGCGAACACAAGGAACAGGGCAACCCAGAACAACACCGTTCGTCCGGCACCGCGCCACTGCATGGGATCCTTGCCGGAACCATCGCCACCGCGTTTATCTCGATTTCCACGCTTGTCACGGGGGGTTGGGGGACCGAAGTGCAGGGGCTTCTTGTTGTCGGGAAAGTCAGTCATTATGATCTTTATACTGTCCTCATCGGCTGAAAATTCACGATGCGCGCCTCAGCCATACACTTTCTACAGGTTATCGGCGGCCCAACCGGCCGCCTTGACGGTGCCAGGCCGGGTGACGCCGTTGACATCGCTCCTATGACATCATTCATCAGCAATGCGCCCAATGTACGGCAGGTTCCTGAATTTCTGAGTATTGTCGAGGCCGTAGCCGATGACAAACTCATTGCCGATCTTAAACCCGACATACTTCGGACGCACCTCCATGCGTCGACTGGCCGGTTTGTCTATCAATGTAACAACCTCCACTGAGGCCGGTTCCTCCTTGCGGACACTCCCGAGGATGGTCGCGGCCGTGCGACCGCTGTCGACGATTCCCTCGACAATGAGAACATCGCGGCCCTTCAGTGAAATCTGCGAATTGCGATTGATCCTGATCTCGGCCTCCGGGGCGGAACCGTGGCGGTAGGACTCGGCAGAGATGAATTCCACCTCCAGGGGCAACTCTATATGCCGCATCAGGTCGGCCAGGAAGACAACACAACCCTTCAGGATGCCAAGCAGCAAGGGGGCCTTGCCCCTGTAGTCCTTGGTGATCTGCCTGCCCAGTTCGCGTACCCGGCGCTCGATCTTCTCAGCTTCCAGCAACCGCTCGAACTTCAGGCGTGGCTCAGCGTTGATGTCGGATGATTTCAAGTTTCATCACCTCTTGTGTTGCGCGATGGACCTTCACTCGCTCGGCGATTTCAAACCCGACCAGCCAGACAATTCCTTTCTGGTCACAGACTACCGGGATTTCATCACGGTAGACCGCCGGAATCTTGCAATCAGTCAGATAATCGCCAACTTTCTTGTTTCCGGTCATGCCAAACGGTACAAACCGATCCCCATCTCGTATAGTCCGTACTGACAATTGACCGGAAAGTTTCTCATTATCCAAAGTCACCTGCCGGGCACGGCGAATACGAGGAATCTTCTGACCCTCGTATGCCTGCTCGCGACAAACCAAGGTCAGGTGCATCCCGGGCAACTGCGTCCTGCGCCCTGCGACCGGTATCTCCCAGTCAGCGCGCCTGATATGATGCAGCACCAGCAACGAACCGACTCGTTCAGCCCGCGTACGGCCGGGCAGTGCCACCGGCTTGCCAATGTCGTCGACCAGACGCTCCAGCCGCTGGATGACGACTCGATCAACACCTCGAGGATCACCCAAAAGCTCTGCCACACAACGCCTTAGCACTCTGCGACGGACAGCTCTATCATAAGTGCAAAGTTTGTCGATAGCAAGCTCTATCTTGCCCCCAGGCGTGACTCTGCGCGTTTTTGCTGTTGCCCGGTTGACCAGCTCGTTCAACGCCGCGACATCGTCAGCGGCGATTTCTGAAAGAGCAACCAAAGCACGATTGACCCGGGGATTCAGTCGGTCTCGTATCTGCGGGAGCAACTCGTTTCTCAAGTAGTTGCGGTCATAGGTCAGCAGTTGGTTGGTTTCATCCTCGCAGTACGGCAGGCTATGGTGATCCCGATAGTCCTCCAGAAGAACCCGCGAGACAGCGAGCAACGGTCGCACGATCTTGCCTCGCTTGATGGGGATACCGGTAAGGCCATCGGTGCCGGTTCCCCTGATGATGCGCAGCAGGACGGTTTCGGCCTGATCGTCGGCGTGGTGCCCCAACACGATGTGGGCGCAGCCCTGCTCCTCCGCTACCTGTTCGAATATCTCGTAGCGGATGTCCCGTGCCGTCTGTTCCAGGCCAGCCTTGCGGGCGCGCGCGAGAGCAGGAATGTCGCGCGTTTCAACCAGCAGGGGAATATCCCAGGAGGCGCAGAGCCTTGCACAGAAGGTCTGGTCTCTGTCGGCGGTGCCGGGTCGAATACGGTGGTTGACATGCACGGCCAGCAATTGCCATCTCCGACGGGGGGCGAGGCGCTTGAGCAGGTGCAGGAGGCACACAGAATCGGTGCCGCCGGAGAGGGCTACGAGCAGCCGCTGATCACTGCTGATCAGGCAGTGGCGGTCGATTGTCTGTGAGACAGGCTTCAGCAGGGGCATGGTAATCTCACTACTCAGTTCAGCAAGGCTCTCGCATGCCTATGGCTCGATGCCGGTGGTGGTATCGACGGCTGTTGTGTCGGACAACATGGCTTCAATACTGGTCTTGTATTCGTTATAACGCCGGGGATTGACTTTCGGATCGACGAGGGAGATGAGTCGGAGTGCACGCTGGTACTGACCGACATTGTAGAGCGTGGCAGCGTAGTTCAGCAGCGCGGGCTGGAAGGTCGGCGAGATGGCCAGAGCTTCCTCGAAGTAGTGGGCTGATTCGCGGTGCTGTCCCATCGCCTCATAACAGGTCGCCAGGCTGTTGATCACGTGAAGATGGTACGGATTGACATCATAGGCTCTCTGAAAGGCCTCCAGGGCATCGGGAATCCTGCCGTAGCCGTATAGCCCCAGGCCGGCATAGTAGGCATAGGGAGTGGCACTCTGGTCGATAGTGGCCAGCGGCGTCTCGGCTTGCCGGGCAAGAGCGGTCACCTCGGGCCAGTTGGACCGGTCGCGTTCGGCGATAGCCTGCACAATGAGTCGGTCGGAGTTGAGTCGGCTATAACCGACCAGCAGCGCGGCGGCACCCAGCAGAATCAGCACGAACAGAGTGGTGTTCGCCTTGCGTCCAAGTCCGGGTTGAGAAGAGGCAGAGCCGAAGGGAATGACGGACCACAAGCCGGCCATCGCCAGTGCGACCAGGACGAGGTGGACAACGCGCTCGCGGGGGAAGCTGAAAGTCGAATCAATGGCGAAAGCGAGAATCACCAGGCCGAGCAAGGCTCCGGTCAGTTTCAACTCAGGCTGAGGGGCGTCCTTGAATATGCGCCAGCCGGCGGCAAGAAAGCCGGCCAGAAGGGCCAGATAAGCCAGCAGTCCCAGGGGGCCGTTCTCGGCGAGGATCCAAAGATAGTCATTGTGCGGGCGCTGAAACAGGATCTGCCCGTCGGCTGAGCGCAACCCGGCGGCGCCGTAGTGGTTGATATGCAATTTCCATTGACCGGGGCCGACTCCTGCGGCGGGATGATCAAGGTACATCTTCATCGTACGATCCCACAGCAGCAGACGCTCCGCAACCGATCCCTGATCGGTGTGGACGACACCGGCCAGGCGAGCGGCGACTGAGTCCTGATCGGCGCGTCGCAGCCAGGGTGTCGCGAACAGCACCGCCGCTGTCAGACCGATAACAAGGATCGTCTTCCAGCCCGATGCGTATGCCAGACGGGTAATGATGTCAAGACCGCGCGAGACCGACATGCGCCACCCCACTGCTATGACAAGGGGCAGGATGATCACCAGCGCCAACCAGCCGCTTCGGGAGTTGGTCAGGATGATCACGGACACCTGCAGGGCAATAGCCACGCTGCTGAAGTTCCGCCACAGGCCAGTCGAGCGGTACAGGTTCAGGGCTGCGATCGGGAGCATTAGTACCAGGGCCGAGGCCAGCAGATTGCGGTTGACCATCGTGGCTGAGGGTGGGCTGGCGGCGGGCAGTCCGGTGAAGGCGAGGTCGTAGTACTGCAGCAGTGCTATCAACGGAAGGATGATCGAAAGCAGAACAACCGCTCGAACCCAAAGGCGCATGGCCTCGGGGCTGAGCCGGAGCGTCAAATTCAGCAGTACCACCAGCCCGGCCCATAACGAGACTATGAGCACTACCAGCAGAGATTCTGAGGGGACGCGGCTGCCGGGCATGGTCATGAGCATAACGATCGGGTAGGCCAACACCAGCCACCACAAAGGACCACTCATGCCGGAATCGACGGGCAGGAGCTGACGGCGCCCCGAAGACCAAGTGAGGAGGCTGACGATTGCAATCATCCCGGACAGGATCATGAGTCTGGGGTACAGCGCAGGATCCTGAGTGCCGGACACAACCACCAGCGGCAGGGCAAGCAGTCCCAGGGCAATCAAGTATTTGGATTGACGCAACATGTTACACGCTGCTGAAGCGTGTGCCTCCTCCAGTGCAACCCGGGCGCAGCCCGGATTGGGTCATCTCAATCATCACCTGGGGAATCTACGAGCCGCACCGGCGGCAATCCACAAAAAACAGGCTATGCCTGTTTCCGCCTGACGGATCAATGCACTGGAGAGCTTTTTCTTGCCTGAGCGGCGTCCTGTGGCTACCCATTGGCCTAATGGGTGGACGAAGTGCAAAAACTGATCAGACCGGTGGCTTCCTGAGGTATCATGTTCCGCTGATTGTCTATGCGGCGCTGGTTCTGGCGGTGTCCTCGATTCCGAATCTGAAATCGCCCGACGTTCCTGCCTTCCTGCCGCTGGACAAGGTCGCCCATTTTGTCGAATACGCAGTTCTTGCCTTTCTGGCGCTTCGTTCGGTTGAACGGCTGGTGCAAAGAAGGGCCGTGGCGTGGACATACGCCTTCACCGCAGTCTTTGCTGTGGTAGACGAATATCATCAGAAATTCGTTCCGGGAAGGCAGTTTGACATGTTTGATTTGGTGGCGGATCTGGCCGGTGCTGCCGCAGCGCTTGTGCTAATCCTGATCATCCGCAGAAGGCGAAGCGGGGCAACGAGATAGAACTGCGCAAAAAACTGACAAAAACGCTTGAGGGGCTTGACAAAAACGGGAAAACGGATATATTGCACGTGGTTGATGCGAGGAAGTTCGCCTCAGTGGTTAGGGGTAGTTTCTCTTCCTTCCTTTCTCTGGTCTAACAAGCGCCTAAACAGTCATAGTTAAAATTAGTTCTGCGTATCCCTGATTCCAATGTGGCCTAAGAAGAGCAATAGTAACTATAGATTGGCATACTGTGCTGAAAGACAGAAGAAATCGAGGAGGGCTTCAGACTGACAGAACCATTTGTCAAAGCGATTCAGAAATCACACGAACAATTCTCTATTCGCAAAAAGTAGGAGTTTAACGCATGAGACATGTATCAATTATCCTTGCCGCGCTTGTCGTGGTATTCGGATTTGCTGTCGCGAGTGCCCAGCAGGTTCCGGGCGGCGAAGTGCCGCTGGTCAATGTTGAGGGACTAATCGATGGCGACAAGATTCACTACAACAGCTCCGTGCTGTTTCAGTTCTCCATGAATAATACGTTGTCGACACGAATCGACGGGTCGACGAACGGCTTCGAGTTCTACACAGACAACGGAACCGGCTACACCGTCGATGTGGACAGTCTCAAGTGGGCCACGACGATGGCCCCGATCTATATGCAATCATTCGTTAACCGATTCAGTAACAACGGGTCTGGTGCCGATACGATTGGCTTGGGCGGTTTCTGGCTGTTTACGAGCGGTATACTTCCTGGCATGGAGGTACAGTCGATGGACTTCATCGTGGACATCGGCGACAAGTCCAGTGGCGCAACCCAGTTCTGTATCGACACGGCCTTCTACCCCCCGGGAGGTGAGTGGCTGTGGGCCGGGCAGGATGCGGTATCGTATATTCCTGCTGCCCAGTGGGCCGGCATATGCTACACACTGGTGGACACTCTGGCTGCCGATGTCAATCTGGTGATCGACAGCGCAGCGCTCGGTTTCATGGGTACCGAGGGTGGCGCCAATCCGGCTTCCAAGAGCTTCAACATCAGCACCGACGGCGACCCGGCGAGCTTCACGATTACCGGCTTTGACCCGGCCTGGATCGCGGTCAGCCCCGATGCGGGCACGACCCCGTCCGATGTCGAGGTGTCGGTTGATCTGACCGGTCTGGCCCCGGGGATCTATGTCGACACGCTGGTTATCGAGTCTGGTGATGTGGTCAATTCGCCTCAGTCTGTGGTAATCACGCTGGAGGTCGAGGCCGCCCCCATCAATCTGGTGGTTGACAGCAGCTCGGTCAGCTTCACGGCGATCGAAGGTGGTGCCAACCCTGCCAGCAAGAGCTTTAACATCGCCACCGATGGTAACAACATCAACTTTGCCATCAGCGGATTCAATCCGGCGTGGATTGCGTTGACCCCGGAGAATGGGACCACCCCGCAGGACGTGACGATTGACATTGATATCACCGGTGTTCTGGCCGGTACATACGTTGACACTCTGATCATCACTGCTGCCGGTGCCGAGAATTCACCGCAGGAGGTGATTGTCAACCTGACCATAGACCCGGCTCCGATAGCTCTGGTGATTGACAGCACGGAACTGAGTTTCACGGCGATCGAGAACGGTGCCAATCCGGCAGCCAAATCATTCATTATCAGCACCGACGGTAACGCGGTCGATTTTGAGATCAGCGGTTTTGACCCGTCCTGGATTACGGTCGATCCGACCTCCGGTACGACCGATGCTGCGATCGTCGTGAATGTTGATATCACCGGGCTTCCCGACGGTATGTACAGCTCTACGCTGGAGATCACCTCTGCTGATCCGCTGGTGACCAACAGCCCGCAGTATGTCGGTATCAATCTGACGGTCGAACCGCAGGCCAACAATATCGTGTTGACGCCGGCAGTGCTGACGTTCCAGGCGATTGAAGGCGGCGCGAATCCCGATGATAAGACATTCGAGGTGACCTCCAGTGGTAGTGACTTCGATTTCACCGCCAGTGAACTGGCTGACTGGATGAGCATCGATCCTGATGGCGGCACGACCCCGATGACGATCACGGTGTCGGTTGATATCGCGGGTGTTGGTGTTGGCATGTATCAGGACAGCATCATGATTTCCAGCGGCACGGCTGACAACTCCCCGCAGTATGTCTACGTGACGCTGAATGTAAACGAGGATACAACCCCGGTGATTACCCAGGTCGATCCGACCCAGGGCAAGCAGGGTCAGTCTCTGACCGTTGTCATCTCGGGTGCCTATACTTCGTTTGGTCAGGGCAGCGAGACTATCGTCAGGTTCGAGAATCCGAACACCACCTTCTCGGCGGCCGGTTCTGCCAGCAGCACAACAGAAGTGGTGGCCTCGGTGAATATTCCGAACAATGCCTATGTCGGCATGTATGATGTCGTTGTCGAAGAGGTGGGTATCGGCACGGTGACGGCTATCGATGCTTTCGAGGTGCTGGCCGGTTCCAACCTGGTTCTGAGCGCTGACACGCTCTTTTTCATGGCGATTGAGAACGGAGCCAACCCTGCTGCTCAGGAGCTGATTATCGGCTCGGACAATGAGCCGCTGGCCTATGTGGCCGATCTGACCGGCTTGAGCTGGATCACGTTCACACCACAGGCCGGGATGACGGTCGACACAGTTGAGGTCGGCGTTGACATCACAGGTTTGACTCCGAACACATACTATGCTACCGTGTCGGTGGCGGCAATCGAAGCTCTCAATACACCTCAGACGGTTGTGATTGCTCTGACAGTCGAGCCGGAGCCGGTGTTTGAGTTGGTTGCCGATCCGGCCGAGTTTGATCTTACGATAGAAGTCGGCACATCTGGTATGCAGTATGTGTTCGACCTCACCGAGGTTGGCGGCGCCGCAATCGACTTCGAGTTGTCGGCCTATCCGACCTGGATCGCGCCGGTCATGACCTCCGGGACAACTCCCGACGTAGTGGAATTCGAGGTTGATGTGACCGGTCTCGGTCTGGGCAGTTACGCCGACTCGATCATGATTACGTCGGATGCAGCCTCCAACGATCCGATATTCGTGGTGGTTAACCTGACGGTGACCCCGCTCGTGTCGGTAAGCGACTCGCTCTGGCTGCCGATGAACACGCCGGCCTTCCCGGATCTGCCGTTCGAGGTCCCGATCCACTTCAGCAACAGCCGTTATATAGCCGGTATTCTGACGGCCTATGAGTGGACGACTCCGTACTTCCATCTGGATTCGGTCAGCTTCGTCGGTTCTGATGTTGCCGGGTTCGGAACGAGGAACGTGACGATCAACAACGATCGCGCCGGCAACGTGACTATTGAGGTGCTGGCAGATGACATGTCCGAGTGGGTGTTTGCCGGCGAAGACAGACTCCTGGCGACGATGCACTTCATGGTCAGCCTTGATGCGGTCTCCGGCATCTACAATCTGAGCCTTACGGGTGATCCGATCTTCCTGCTGGATTTCGGTTTCGACGTGCTTGAGGTTCTGCCTGCGGTGCCGGTGAGCACGGTGGGTGTGATTGTTGACGACGAGCCGCCGTCGAACTACATCTGCGGTTACACCAAGGATTCCGAGGGTAACCCCATTGAGGGTGCAACGGTCGAGCTGTGGGCTGACTTCCCGTGTGATGAGGGCGGCGCCATCATGACGACGACCTCGGATGTGGATGGTTATTTTGAGTTCACCGACTTTGACATGGTGAGCTTCGACATCTACGCCTACTACATGACTGGTAGCTCGATACAGCCTGAGTACTATCCTGACAAGGCTGAGGACCTGAACTACCTAGTCCAGAATGTTGACCTGGTTCTGGCTGATGTTCCGGAGTGGGTTACGACCAACTACTGGTTGAACGCCTACTGCGGCGATAACACCTACTTCGACTGCCCGCTGCCGGTCGGCTCGGTGATTGACGCCTACACGTCAGGATCGAATATCCATGTGGGTACTTTCCTGGTCCACACCGCCGGCGAGTATGGCTTCATGCCTGTCTATGGTACAGATGGCTTCGGCACCCTCGCGGCCGAGGATGGCGACGTTATCCGCTTCTACATCAACGGGTTGTTGGCGGTGACCAGCCCGCAGAATCCGATGTTCTACGATGCCGATCTTCCGTCGGAGTCCCCGTGGAACGTCTGTCTTGAAGCCGGTCTGCCGATCAAGGTCTGTGAACTGGTTCCCGGCTGGAACCTGGTGAGCTGGAATCTTGAGACGGCAACTAACAACATCGAAGAAGTCCTGGCCTCGATCAGCGGCCAGTACGACGTGGTTCTGGGCTTCGAGCAGGGCGGTCTGACGTACGATCCTGACTTCCTGCAGTTCTCAACACTGTGGCAGGTTGATCATCTGAGCGGCTACTGGATTCGTATCAACGATCCGGCAGGTGCCAAGCTGGAGATTACCGGCGCTCCCGTGCCGGCCTCGATGCCGATTCCTTTGACTAATGGTTGGAATTTGGTGTCCTATCTGCCGGAGATGGCGATGGCCACCGAGGATGCTCTGGCGTCAGTTCATGACAACCTGATCGTGGCGCTTGGATACGATGGCGAGGGTCTGGTCTACGAACCCGGAATGGGCGGTTTCAATAACCTTGATGAGATGTCGAGTTGCTTCGGCTACTGGCTGAAGGTGACCGGCGCTCAGATGCTGACCTATCCGGATCTCAAGGGTGGTTTCGCCGTTCCGAGCCATTCGGTGCAGTATACGCCGGTGGCCAAGGCTGCCGAAGCCCCGGGCGTTACCAAGACGACTCGCTGGGTTGACGTGTACAGCCACAACCTCCAGCTGGACAACCAGCAGGTGGAGGCCGGAGCGGTGATCACGGCGCATACTGCCGACGGTCAGAAGGTTGGGCATTTCGTGATGGCCAACAACGGCGAGTTCGGCTTCATGCCGATCTATGCCGATGAACCGTCGACGGTCGAAGCCGACGGCGTCCGTCCGGGCGGAGAATTCTACCTGGCGATCAATGGTGTCATGACTAAGGAGACTTTCACCTTCACCGGCAGCGGTGAGAAGGTTGAGGTCTTCTCGCTGACGACGGCCGAAAGCGGCCCGAGTGAGATGCCTAACACCTACTCGCTGGCTCAGAACTACCCGAACCCGTTCAACCCCAGCACGACGATCGAGTTTAACATGGCCGACAACGGACATGTGAAGGTAGATGTCTTCAACCTGCTTGGTCAGCATGTTAAGACACTTCTCGATGGTCAGGCTGAGGCTGGTTTCAATCAGGTCCAGTGGGACGGCACCAACAATACTGGTGAATCGGTTGCCTCGGGTGTTTACTTCTATCGCCTGTCGGCCGATAACTACACTGAGACCAAGAAGATGACACTGCTTAAGTAAGCAGGGTCCGTAGCGAAATATAAGTGCCAATATCCGGCCGGCTGGGAGACCAGCCGGCCGGTATAGACTGGATATACATGTCGTGAAAAAGTCTTACTGTTTCATATTGGTGGTTCTGGCCGTAACGCTGCTGTGTTCGTACCCTGCCCGGGCCAACGATATCGTGCCAACTCCCTGGTCGACGTTTTTCAGGGACAGCCTAACCACCTATAACGGTCAGCCAATCCCTGTTGGATCGGTCATTGATGCCTACGATCCCGATGACGTTCGCTGCGGCACGTGGACCGTTACCCATACAGGCCTCTGGGGCAACATGGCGGTCTATGGCGATGATCCATATTCACCGGAGGACGAAGGTGCCACCGATGGACAGCCCATCAGCTTCACGATCAATCATCGTCCGGCGACTGTCGTACTGGGTGACAACACCTTCACAAATCAGGCGATCAAACTGGTTCAGCTTGCGGCGACGGGTACGGTTGCGTTCTCTGCTGTTGACCTGCCGAATGATACTGTTATTGTGCCCGGCCATACGATCAAACTGGGAGTAACCGTCAGGAATGACGGCGATGGACTTGATTTCTACAAGCTGACGGCTTCCTCGCCTGATCCCAACTGGACGGTGACTCCGCAGGATTCGTTCAGCTATGCACAGAGCGGTGCCAACGCTACCGTGTACTTCAACGTGACGGCCTCGATCTGGAACAGCGGCTACCCCCCGTACAACACCATTACGTTTACGTTGTATTCCGGGGCGGACACAACGCTTAAGTTGACTGATTCGGTGTACATCGAGAAGTTCGGCACCAATGTCTGGGAAGATGGTCCGGGGGCACTGCCTAATGGATTCGCACTGCACCAGAACTATCCCAATCCGTTTAACCCGACAACAACGATCGCCTTCACGCTGGCGCGTCGTTCGCAGGTGACTCTGGAGGTAATCGACATTCTGGGGCGTGTGATTGACGAGCGTGATTTAGGTACGCTTGCGGCTGAGACGCACGAAGTTCCGTTTGACGCGAGTGGATTGGCGTCCGGCGTATATTTCTATCGTATTACCACAGAGTTTGGAAGTGAATCGAGAAAGATGATGCTCCTGAAGTAGGTGCACTCTGCTCGGAAAAGACAATCAAGAGACCCCGGGCGACAGACCGGGGTTTTTTGCTTGTGTTCACTGATCGCGTGGCTCATTTTGCGCTTTGAACCGCAGAAGGAAGCGCGAATGCTTGAGGCCTGTTCCTGCTTAAGGGGAGACCATTGACGTGACATTGAGAGTTACGGCTGTCGGCAGAACCGATGTCGGAAAAGTCAGGCAACAGAACGAGGACACGTTTCACATAGACCGCAGCCACCGTGTGTTCGCGGTATTTGACGGCATGGGCGGACATCAGGCCGGCGAAGTTGCCTCGCAGACCGCACGGGAGGTTCTCGACACGGCTTTCAATCAGTGTGCATCGGAGCTGCTTCAGGACGATCGCCTGGGGGTTGGCCGAGCCCTGCCGGATTCCTCGTCACTGCTCTTGCGTTCGATTCGTCTGGCCAATCGACAAGTGTGCAATGAAGCCAAGGCCGACAGCTCCCGCAGCGGTATGGGGACGACGGTAGTAGCCCTGGCCGCCGAGGCGGACGTTATGGCGGTGGCGCATGTTGGTGACAGCCGCGCTTACCGACTCGATGCTGACCGGCTGGTCCCACTTACCATCGACCACTCCTGGGTGGCCGAGATGCAGGCCACACATAACCTCACGGAGGAGGAAGCCGGTTCGGTAGTCGGCAAGAACATCATCACCAGAGCGCTGGGGGTACGTGACAGTGTTGAGATCGACTGTCGCCTGGTCCGGATCAAACCCGGACAGATATACATGATGTGTTCCGACGGTTTGTGCGGGTTTGCCAGCGACCACGAGATATTTGATGTTGCCTCGCCGCATCGGGATGACCTTGAGCACATGGTCAGTGCCCTTGTCGACCTGGCCAACAGCAAAGGTGGGATGGACAATGTCACTGTCGTCGCCGTGCGTATTGAGGAGGTTGACGATGCCGGGATACCCGAAGTCGACCTTTTTACGCTGAAGGCAGAGTCTGAGGAACTGCTGGCCACCGAGGATGAATGGCTGGACAGGATGCAGTCGCAACTCAAAAAAAAAACTGATCCTGTTCCTCAGATAGATCAACCTGAGCAGCGGCCTCAATCAAAGGTGCTGCTGGCTGTTATCTTCCTTGCATTCGTTCTTGTCGCACTGGCTATTATATACTTCTATCCGGCCAAGTAGGTCAGGCGCATGGAGAGTTGCGGACTCCTGTTGTACTGACAAACCCTATTGAGACTTGCCCCGGCTGCCGCATGTGCTACATTGTGGCATGACCGGTTCCAGGCCAGATTCTGACTCGCCATTGCTGTGGCGCGACTGTCTGATTATCTTCGTGCTGGCAGTAGTGATACGGCTGGTGTTTCTTGTTGAATTCAGCCAGACGCTGCTGTTTGCACATCCCGTGGTCGACATGGCATACCACCACGAGTGGGCACAACACATCGCCAACGGCGAGTCATACTATGACGGCCCGTTCTACCGTGCTCCGTTCTATCCCCTGCTGCTCGGACTGGTGTATTGGGTGTCCGGCGACGGACCGTGGGCAATCCGTGTAATCCAGTTGCTTTTGGGAGCGCTCTCGGCGGTTCTGATCTACCTCGTGGCCTTTGAAGTCTTCGGCCGCATGACGGCACGGATAGCAGGGGGAATCGCGGTGTTGTACGGGACGTTGATTTTCTACGACGCCCAGTTACTGGATCCACCGGTGTTCATCTTCCTCGTTATGACGGGCTTATGGGCGCTGCTGCGGCTGTTCAGAGACGAATCGGCGAGTGTCTGGCCGATCGTATGCGGATTGTCGCTGGGGCTGGCTGCCATCACGCGACCAAACATCCTTGTGTTTCTCGCGATCGTATTGATCTGGCTGGTCCTGCGGTGGGTTCACTATCGGAGCGCTTACCGGCGCCGGGTGGTGGTACTCTGGGTGCTGGCCATAGCGCTGCCGATCCTTCCGATCACCATCTACAACACGACTCAAGCAGGTGAGCCGGTGCTGATCGGGGCCTACGGTGGGATCAATTTGTACATTGGCAACCACGCCGAGGCCGATGGCGTCTCGCCGCGACTGCCGAACACGCGCCGCGACTGGTGGGGGGGCAAGGAGGATACCCAGAGCCTTGCCGAGGCCGATGTGGGGCGGAACCTTTCCGAGGCTGAGTTGTCGAGCTACTGGCGCAATCGGGCACTGCGTGAGATTGCGGAGAGCCCGGGGCGCTTTCTAAGGTTGCTGGGCCAGAAGGTGATACTGCTGATGGGGGGGTATGAGCTGTCCAACAATTTCGACCTGTACCACTTCGCTCACCAGAACCAGATCATGCGTCTTCTGGTGCTCAAGGGACCACTGTATCTGCCATGGGGACTGATCTTGCCCCTGGCGCTCGCCGGTATGGTATGGGTGCGAAAGTGGGATCATCGGCGGGCGGTCCTGGTAGCGTTCCTTTTGGCCTATCTGCCCAGTATCCTGCTCTTTTTGGTGGCCGCACGATACCGCCTTCCCCTGGCACCGGTGTTGATCATCTTTGCCGCTCAGGCAGTGGTTTCGCTGGTCAGGAGAAAACGGGAGCTTCAGCGACGGCGATTTCTGGCCGGACTGGCTGTCCTGGTGGTGGCGTTAGTGGTGGCTCACAGCGACCCATTCGGCTACGCGCAAACCTCAACCGCGCGCGGATACCACGCGGAGGCCTCGATACTCAGCTCGATGGGGCGCTATGAGCAGGCACGCGAATTGTATCGGCAGGCATTGCGAGAGGAACCGACTCTGGCAGAGTCGCTGAACGATCTGGCGATGCTGCTTTCGCGGCAGGGGAATTTGGCTGGAGCCATTGAGTTGCAGCAGCGGGCAGTGGCGGCCCATCCGGAGGACTATCTGTTGAAGTACAACCTGGCCTACTTCTATATATCAGGGCGGCGTTTTGCCAATGCGGTTCCCCTGCTGGAACAGGTACTCGATGATTATCCTGCCCACCAAAATGCCCTGAATAACCTCGGCTACGTGCATCTGCAGATGAACCAGCCGGATCAGGCAGCGGTTGTTTTTGAACGCCTGACCCAGCTGGCTCCCCAGTCAACCCAGGCATGGTTCAACCTGGGGCTGTCGTCACTTGGCATGGGCAATAATGGCCGGGCGATTGAGGCCTTTGAGCGGGTTATCCAGCTTGATCCGGCGTTGACCAAGGCGTTGTATTACCTTGGGCTTGCACATCTGGCGCGCGATGAGGGCCGGCTTGCGCGAGGTTACCTGGGCGGTTTTATCAATTCCGGGACGGCTGATTCCGCGGCGGTACTGCACGCGCGACACCTGATGGACTCGTTGAGCGGCGCGGGACCGTAGTTTCGGGGCACTGGTAAAAGCTGTTGACAACCGGCCCGGTTATTCGTAATAGTCTATCCTTACAAATTCGAAGGTAATGCGCCCATAGCTCAATTGGATAGAGCGTCTGACTACGGATCAGAAGGTTGGGGGTTCAACTCCTCCTGGGCGTATTTTTTTATCCCGATTTCGAAGACAGCGGATGGTGTGATCGGCGTTCAGCGTAAACGGCGTGAGATCAACAAGCACGTTCAGAAACGCCCGTTTGCTTTGCTGGACTACTGGTTGCGGAGCCATTTGGCGCCCACATCTGTTAGGTACTCATTGATCAGCAGATGATGAATCGGTCTGTCTCTGTGGTTCACTCCTGATTACTGCCAAGAACTCTGGCGACTGTGTCACCAAGCTTGCTGAATGTGTACGGCTTGATAATGCTTGCGACGAAACCGTAGGCAGTACAATCGGCCATGACCGGATCGGTGGAGTAGCCGCTGCTCACGATGGCCTTGACGTGCGGATCGAGCTGGCGCAGCCGTTCAAGCGTCTCTTTGCCATCGATGCCACCGGGCATTGTCAAATCGAGCAGAACAGCATCGAACCTCTCCCCCGCTTCAAGCGCCTGGGCGTAGGCATTGACGGCGGCCTCGCCGCTTTCGGTGACTTCGACACGGTAGCCGATCTGCCGGAGCGTGGTGGCTGCAACCCGTCGAATGGCCTGCTCATCATCGACCACAAGCACCCTGCCGACGCCGTTGCGGAGATTGTACAGTGAAACGGTGCACTCCTCCCGATTCATTTCTGATGCAGGCAAAAAGACTCGGAAACTGGTCCCCTTGCCGGGAGTCGATTCCACCTCAATATGACCATCGTGCTTGCGCACTATGGCATAGCATGTGGCGAGTCCGAGTCCGCGGCCGATGTCACGAGTGGTGAAGAAGGGATCGAAGATGCGTGCCAGGTGCTCGGGCGTGATACCCTCACCGGTATCAGATATCGAGAGACAGACATATCGTCCGGCAGCAAGCGACGGGAACTGGTCCTCAGCTACATCGACATTGTGGGCACTCACCCTGACGGTTCCACCATATACCATGGCCTGGTTGGCATTAATGACCATGTTGGCTATGACCTGAGAAATCTGACCTTCGTCGGCCTCAATCAAAGCCAGATCATCGGCGAGATCGAACTCGCAGGCGACGTTGGATCCATGGAGCACGAATTCGGTGCACTCCCGTATGACGGAGGCGATGGAGGTCGTTGTCAGTACCGGTGATCCGCCCTGGGAGAAGGTGAGCAGTTGTTGGGTGAGGCTGCGCGCCCGCATGGCGGCCTTCTCGGCCTCTTCGAGCAGCGGGTAGCCTTCATGCTCGTGTTCAACCATAGACTTGAGCAACGAGATGTTGCCGACAACACCGGTGAGCACGTTGTTGAAGTCATGTGCGATACCCCCGGCGAGGACTCCGATTGATTCGAGCTTGTCGGCCTTGCTAAGTTCCTCGAAGACCCTGATGCGTTCGGTGACGTCATCGAAGATGAATACGAGGTCGGCCGTCCCTAAACGATAGACATGCCCTTCCACCCAGGCCTCGTTGTTCGATCCATCGTAGTGGGTCAGCGGCACCGATTGTGGCAAGCCTGTTCTCCACACCTTGCGAAGACTCTCTGCGAGGGCCGAATCGGCCAGTTGCGGCCGAAGCTCCAGCAGGCGCCGACCGATGACATTGCCTTGAGAGACCCCACCGATGACTTCGGCGGCCCTGTTGATCTCCTTGTAAATGAAGTCCTCACCGTCGTCAACCACCTCAAACACCACCACTCCGCTCTCCATGCGTTCGACGAGTTCGCGGTAACGGTTCTCGGAGTAGCGCAGGGCGTCCTCGGCCTTCTTACGCTCGGTGATGTCCAACGCCGTGAAAATGACGCCCTTAGAGAGGTCGTGCTTGTCAATGGGGGCAGAGCGCAGAAGGATGTCAATCACCCGGCCGTCTTTGCGCACCCACTTAGTGATAATCTCTCCCCAGCCGTGTCTGTCAATGTCGGCATACTTCTCCCTGCCGACACGGTCATACTCCTCCTGGCTGGGGTACAGCAGGCGGGCATTCTTGCCCAGCAATTCATCGTCTGAGTATTGGAGAGTGGCGAGCAACCGATCGCTGGCCCACAGTATATCGCGGTCGATGGTCATCCCGATGCCGATGGGAGCGGCGGTAAGGATGCTCTGGACCTTGGCCTCGCTTTCACGCTGCGCAGTCTCCGCCATCTTGCGATCGGTAATGTCAACCGCAACCGTCAGAACGGCGGGGCGACCGAAGTGATCGAAGGGGACTTTGGACACCTGCATCCATCGCTTGCGGCCATCAGAAGCTATCTGAAGCAGCTCGGGGATGAACCGGGGCTGACCGCTCCTGATGATCTGCGAGTCGGCTTCAGCATCGGTTGTCCAGCGCTCGGCTGCATCATAACCGGGAAAGACGTCGGCCAGGTGCTGTCCTACCACGTCGTCCGGAACAAGACCAATCCCCTCGGCAAACGTCTTGTTGGCCATGATGAATCGACCGGTATCATCGAGGGCGTATATGTCATGTGGAACCAGGTCCACAACCTGCCTGAGGGTATCTTCGCTGCGCTTGACGGCCAGCTCCGCTTTCTTGCGATCGGTGATGTCAGTTACTGAGAACAAGACAGCGATAACATCATTGGAATCATCCATGACCGGGCGGTATCGGACCGTATGCCAACGTGATTGTCCGTCGCCATCATAGGAGCGGCGATCGAAGGTAACCGGCTCGCCTCTGGCGGCCTGGCTGAAATTTGTCAGAAACGATTCGCGGTCGGTCTGGCGCACATAGTCAAGCATCGGAGTCTTCTCTGCAAGCTCCCGATCGAAGGTTTTTCGGGCGCGCCGACGGGCGTTCTCGTTGAAAGCCAGGACGTAGCCGTACTGATCCACCAGAACCAGGGCGGAATCCACGGAGTCCAGAATGGCCCGCATCTTAACCGCCGATTCGTGAACCATCCTCTCGCGATGCCTGTCCTCCGTTATGTCCAGCAACGAACCTATCAATTCAACTGGTGCTCCTTCGGCGCCGAGCCGGATATCGGTGCGACCGTGGACAATCCGTTCATCGCCGCCGGGTCTGATGATGCGAAATTCTACATCCTGAGGTCGATGTGACCCGATCATCCTCTCTATCACATCCTCAACCAGCGGGCGGTCTTCCGGGTGCATCTGCTCCCAGAATACGTCAGTGGTCGGCCGGAAGGTGGCGGGATCGCGTCCGAAGATGCGGTACATTTCGTCACTCCAACTGACGGAGTTGGTAATCAGATCATGGGTCCAGCTGCCAAGTCGGGCCAGCTTCTGGGCGTGTACCAGCGTTGCGCGGCTGCGGGCGAGGTCCATTTCGACGCGCAGGCGCTCGGTAATGTCGATAGCGATCGCGCGCAGACCGATGAAAGTATCATTGTGACAGATCGGGCGTGAGTGCACCAATAGAGCGACGGTGGTTCCATCGGACCGAAGCCCCGTATATTCCGCAGGAGGAGCTGACTGACCCAGAGCATTCATGGAGAACCGCTCCCGGGCTCGGTCCCGATCGTGTTCGGCCAGCAGGTCGAACGCGGTAATGCCGTCATCGATATCACGCCGAGCGAGCAGGAATGTCTCGCAGGCCTTCCTGTTGAGATACAGGATCCGGCCATCACAATCGGTTTCCAGAATCGGCACAGGCGCCTGCTCGGCCAGGTCGCGGTAGCGCTGTTCGCTATCGGCCAGTGCCTGCTCGGCGTTCTTGCGTTGGGTGATATCGCGATTAGTCGCTCTTCGGCCGAGGAAGCGGCCGTCGTCGGCATAGATCGGCCGGCAGGTATGGTGAATCCAGCGGGTCCGCCGGTCGGCAGTCCTGATTCGGAATTCGGAAGTGACAGCCTCCTGCTGCCCGAGAGTGGCGCAATCCATACCGGAGTGCAGGTTGGCATCGGCGGGATCCACGATGCTGTCGAGCAGGTCGGATCGGCGCAGGAAGTCCTCGACAGCATATCCGGTGATCGCCTTGCAGGAGGGCGACATGTACTCAAGGTGGCCGTCGGGGTCAAGCCAGTAATCCCAGTCAATGGCTGAGTCGGCGACGGTACGGAATCTGTCCTCACTGCGACGCAGGCGGTCCTCTATCTGCTTGATGTCGCTGATATCGCGAGCAGCGGAGACAACGCCCGTAATGGCGCCATCATCATCCACAAAGGGGGTCAGTGTCACGGACATAAAGCACCGGCCGCGTCCGGGATACTCGAACCACTGCTGGAAGCGCACCGTTTCGCCCTTGAAGCATCGCTCAAGGCGCGGTTTGATCTCGGCCTGAAACTCCCTTGAGCTGAAGAATTCGGCGATGCTGTGTCCGACGATACCGTCCCAGGGCAAGGCCCAGGCTTCAAGACAGGCCTCATTCACCAACTGGTAGACATACCGGCGATCGATTAGAGCCACCAGATCGGGTGTGGCCGAGACAATGCGCTGGTATTGCCGTAGCTGCTGTTCGGCCTGTTTGCGCCACGAGAGATCCCGCGCGACGATCTGGACCGCCGCGCGGCCCTTGTAACTCACGCGGGAACCGGCAGCGTCCACCGGAATAATGGTACCATCGACGGCCTGTATAGTGCGCTCAGCGAAATCAACGTGCGTGCTCCTGTCCGAGAGAAGCTGCTCCAGGTAGTGGCTGAAAGCCTCACGTTGTGTCACCGGAATGATGTCGGTGATTGGCTTGCCGAGAACCTCATTCAGCGATTGCGCTTTGAGAAGACGAATACCGAAGGCGTTGGTCAGGATGATCTGGTCACCGTCGGTCACGAAGATAGCATCGGGGGACAGCTCGATCATGGAGCGCAGGAGCTGGTCGCGCTCCCGCAGGGGCTGATCAAGATTTGGAACGCCAGCCTGGCGCGCCAGCATCTCGAGGTCCTCCTCGATCAGCCGACGGAACTGCTGTACCACGCGGCGTAGTTGCAGAGGAAAGGCATCGATGTGGTCGGCCAGAACACAGACAGCGCCAAACGCCTGGCCTGTCGGCCAGACAACCGGGACACCATAGTATGACACCAACCCCTGTTTGGCGAGATGGCTGTACTGATAGTCAGGGTGCTCGGTAGCATCCGGGAGATACAGCTCCTGCTGCTCCTCGATCACGTGCGAACAGAAGATGGGCGAGGGGCGCTGGGCCTCTCCGGTGTCGCGGGGTTGAAGAGGACATCCGGCATTATGGAGCAGTAATCCTGTCTGTCTTTCGCACCCTCTAACTGACAGCATAACCACCGGTGCCCCCGTGACCCGAGCGAGCAGATCGACGGTCTGTTGCCACTGGCTGATCAACTCTTGCGAGATCGGCAGACCAGTGAAGTCAGTCCCGGCAACACGATCCACCGGGTCGGGCGCTGACCCGGTGTCGGGGCTTGAGGCTGACGAGCGTCGATCAGATTCGGACATGGCAAACTCCGTCCATCAACTATCGCGGTTCACAACCTGCAAGTTGAGGCTGCGGGCAACGACATGAGTCAGTAACCTGCGACAGCAACGCTGCCTATACTTTCCAGATGGGGTAACCAAAGGCTGCTCTTGCGAAATATAACCACCGCGCAACAGCAATTCAACTGGGCTGGGCCAGATTTCACAGAGTTTCTCGCATTCAATCATGGAGTGTACATCGGTCGGCAGGGCGCCGGTATTGATCCCTGGGGTTGAAATTGACCCTGATGGCGTCGAATTGAGCTTGACGGCGTCAGATGCCGACACTATAATTGTGTGCATAAGCACATTATGTGTGTTAAGGAGCGACTGAAGGAGAGTTTGTGCCCAGACCGAGGAAACATCGCCACTGCCGCCGCTTCGAGGCCGATCGGGTTTTCAGGCCTGCCGGCATTCCGATGCGGGAGGTGGAGCCGGTTTTTGTATCGGTCGACCAATTCGAGGCCCTTCGCCTGTGTTATGCCGAGGGTCTGGATCAGGCGGAGGCGGGTCGTCGAATGGGAATCTCCCGCGGAACAGTTCAGCGCCTGCTCTGGGCGGGCCGTAAGGCCATGGTTGAGGCAATGGTGAATAATCAAGCGATAGTAGTAAACTGCAAGTACCAGGAGGAATCCGATGTTACTATGTGTCCCCACCAGGGGTCCGGGCGGAAAAGACGATGTGGTTCATGACCATTTTGGGTCAGCCCCGTGCTTCACGCTCTATAATTCAGAAACAGAGGAGCTTACGGTTCTGGACAACCGCAATGCTCATCATGATCACGGGACGTGTCATCCCATGAATCAGCTTCAGCACCACAAGATCGATGCTATCGTGTGTCGCGGTATGGGTCGTCGGGCGGTCGAGGCTCTTTCGGCCGAGGGTGTCAAGGTGTACATGGCACAGTCGGAGTCTGTCGGCGAGGCGATCGAGGCCTGCCTTGCGGGCAGACTCAGCGAGATCGATCCAGCCAAAGCGTGTCGAGGTCATGGCCAGCACGCTCACCCGACCGAGCCGATGCCCGGTCGCGGGTCCGGTTATGGTCAGGGTCGCGGTATGGGCGGCGGTGGCGGCCAGGGCAGTGGTCAGGGCCGAGGTATGGGTGGTGGCGGCGGCCAGGGCAGTGGTCAGGGCCGCGGTATGGGTGGCGGTCGTGGAGGCGGTTCCGGCCGTGGCGGTGGCCGTGGCGGTGGTCGCGGCTGAGGGCAGTTGCGAGACACGGCTGAATACTTAAGATGAGTGAGTCGCCGCCCCGTCACGTGACGGGGTTGCCGCTGCTCAGGATAAGATAATGGCGCGCGGAGCCGTATGGGTTCGCGCGTTAGTTTTGGGGAGCAGTCTTGCTCGTACTCCAGCACGAATTTTGCGCGTTGATTCGGGGCTGAATCGTATGTTCTTGCGAAGGGAAGATTCTTCCCGCTGAAATCAAATCGTTATCAGCACAATACTTACGTGAACACGGGGGCTGTCTGTGGCGTCTGGCACGAATCTTGTTCTCTTTTGCCATGAGTCTGGGAAGCACGTACTGTGTCATGCAGTACGTTTTTCGGGAAGTCGAAACCAGGGCCCGGCACCGTATCGGTTTCCGAGGGGGGAATCGGTATATGCCGGGCCTTAATGTGTTTGGCTGTCATTGCATCATCACATCATATCGTGCGGATCGACATCGACAACCACCTTGACACTTGAAGGCAGGCCGAAGCGGGATTCGCGGTGCTCCCATTGGCTGAGCAGATTGACGACGCTGACAGAGTGCCTGGTCCGGATGATGAGTTGTTGGCGGTGCTGCCCCTTGAGATAACGCATGGGGCATTCGGCTGGTCCCATCAGTTCGGCCCTGAGGCGAGCCGACAGGCACTGCCGGCGCAGGCCCTCGGTGAATCGGTCGGCGGCATTCTCCACGGCTTCCTTGCGGGGCGAGGAGAAGACGATCCTGATCAGGCGGGAAAACGGTGGATACGACAGCGGTTGCCGGGCCTCGATCTCGCGGGCGAAGAAGCTGTCGTAGTCGCCAGCGGCGGCCTCGGCGATAACGGGATGGTCCGGATAGAAGGTCTGGATAAGCACCTCCCCCGGTTTGGCGGCGCGCCCGGAACGACCGGCAACCTGCAGCAGACGGGAAAAGGCCTTCTCGGAGGCGCGGAAGTCCGGAATGTCCAGCGACATATCAGCGCACAGAACACCGACGAGGGTCACATCGGGCAGGTCCAGGCCCTTGGTGACCATCTGCGTGCCGAGCAACAGGTTGCCCTTGTGTTGTGCGAAGTCATTGAGGATGGTCCAGGCTCGAGCACGACCGGCGGCGCTGTCGGAATCGAGGCGCATAGCTCGGGCGTGTTCGAACAACGTCGGGATAGTCTCTTCGACGCGCTGGGTACCGGCACCGACGGCGATCAGGTCGATCGAATCACAATGGGAGCAGCGGTCATAGCGATACACCACATGACCACAGTAATGACAGGAGAGCTTTCCGGGTGACTTGTGGTAGGTGAGCTTCACGCGGCAGTTGGGGCACTCCGGCACGCGACCACACTGCAGGCATTTGAGTTGCGGAGCATAGCCACGCCTGTTCAGGAAGAGGATAACCTGTTCGCCGCGGCTCAGGCGTTCCTCGACCGCTCGCTTGAGCGCGTAGGACAGAAACCAGTGTCTGCCCCCGAGACGCTCGGCCGCAGGCCGCATGTCGATCAGGCGCACTGTCGGCAGCGTCGCTCCCCGAGGCCGTGAGGTCAGGCGATGCAACCGGTAACGACCCCGGGTGGCGTGGTAGTAGGACTCAACTGAGGGCGATGCCGAGCCGAGCACGACAGGGATGTTGTTCATTTTTGCGCGCATGATGGCGGCATCGCGTCCATGAAAACGGGGCGCGGGGTCGTGCTGCTTGTAAGAGGAGTCGTGCTCCTCATCGACAATAATCAGCCCGATGTCTTCAAGCGGCGCGAAGACTGCCGAGCGCGGCCCGACCACCACGCGGAAACGACCCTGTCGGGTGCCGAGCCATCCGGCCATGCGCTCCTGATCGTGCATGGCGGAGTGAATGACGGTAACCTGATCCGCAAAAAAACCCCGGAAGTATGCCAGGATTGCTCCCGTGAGAGCAATCTCCGGCGTAAGCACCAGCACCGAGTGACCACGTCGGAGTACCTCGCGGGCGAGATGGCAATAGATCAGGGTCTTTCCGGAGCCGGTTACTCCGTGGATAAGGTGCACCTTGAAGCCCTCGCCAAACATACTGCCGATGTCGTCGATGACGGCTGCTTGTTCACCGTTCGGCACGATATCGGTGACGTCGGTTCGGGCATCGATGAAATCCAGAATGGCTGGTGGTTGCTCCTCATGAACCGGCTTGAGCAAACCGGATTGCAGCGCGTGACGCAGCAGGTGATCGGTCCATCCGGCGTCGTGAAGGTATGTGCGAGGCTTGACACCATCGAATGGGGATGGTTGAAGGCGGCGACGTTTGAAGAACTCCGGCCACATCTCCGGCTGGGCGAGGCGATACCCAACAAGCCTGCTGGAGAAGCCGGGGGTTGACTCGGTTGGCCAGTGCTCGACGATCTCTCCGGATGCCAGCAGCCTGCCCAAAAGTGACTGGTCGAGTTCGTTAAGTTTGACAATGGCTGCACGGGAGACCGGGCTGCCGGGTGTTGCCAGGTGCTTTATCGATTCAGGCAGGGCCGACGGCTCCTGCGGCTGCCAGAGGAGTTGCGGTCCCTTGCGAAGCTTCAGCCGCGGCGGCAGGGCTGCTGTGAGAACCGCGGCAGGATTGCAAAAGTAATAGTCAGCCATCCACCGGCAGAAAAGGAGCAGTTCAGGCGACAGACACGCGCGCGGGTCAATGACATCTGAAACGTGTTTGAGTGTCACGCCTGCCGGTGGTTGCCCTGGCCCGAGCACGAAGCCGAGTTTGCGCGTGCGTCCGAATGGCACGAGGACCCGTTGTCCCGGAGCGAGATCCGGCCATTGGTCGGGGATGCTATAGGTGAAGGTTTGGCGCATCGGACCCAACACGGCGATTTCCACAGAGCGGAACCTCAAGGCAACTCCCTTTGCAGGCGTTCAGGTCACCCAGTGCCACACCTGGGGCGGTCAACGGAAAGCGGCAGGTCAGGACGACCTGCCGCTTTCAATAATCGCGATTCTTGCCCGAACAGGCAATCAGTTCCGGCGCAGTTGTTCGGCGCGCTTCTCGGCCTGCGAGGCCTTCGCATTCTGGCCGACTTCCTTGTACAGCAGTGCCAGGTTGTCCCAGATGGCCGTATCGTCAGGGTCCAGCTCGGCCGCGGCTTCATAGGCAATGATGGCCTTGTCGAACTCATTGGTTTTCAATCGGCAGTCGCCGAGCGACACCCAGTGGTCCTTCATATCTGGTTGCAGTTGAGTCAGTTGCTGGAAAGCCCTCGCGGCCTCTACCCAGTCCTCGCGAAGGTAGCACACAACAGCGTAGTCCTCAACGTAGGTAGGGTTCTCTGGATTGAGCCGGAAACTCTCTTTGAAGTAGACAGATGAGGAATCAAAATATACGTTCACCTGTTCCTGCCACTCGCTGGCCTTTGCGGACTTGCCGGCATCACGATACGTTCGGGCAGAGTCGGAGGCATAGCGGGCCTGCTGGTTGAAATAGCGGCCGACCGACGAGAGCACAGTGGTGTTCTCGGGCGCCCACTTCAGGATCTCCTTGTAGTAGACAAAGGCCGAGTCGTAGAGACCGCAGTTGTTGTAGCACACGGTCAGGTTGTACATGTTTTCCAGGTCAGATCCATCTGGCGGTTCGGGGGCAGCGTCCACTTTCTCCTTCAGATAGGGAATGGCCCCGCAGTAGTCGTCCATGCTGATGTAGTTGTAAGCTATCGGGAGCAGCAGCTGCGATCGGGCCGTGGAATCCGCCAAACCTTGCTTGAGCATCTCGTTGGCCTTCGCGTACTCGCCCTCCGCTTCATACAGACTGCCCATGGCAATATAGCTGCGGAAGTCCTCAGGGGTTATGGCGATTGCCAGCTCAAGGTTGGCCAGACAGGAGTCGGCCTTGGCTTCTTTGGTCCTTGTCAGGAATTCAATATTGATTGAGTCTGTTTCTGTCTGAAGATCACTGACAGCCGCCTGGACGGCGGTGAGTTGCCCGATCGCGTCATTGTAGTACTGGCGCCAGTACTTCACCCGGATGGAGTCGGCCTTGGTGGTGTAATCCTTGCAACCGTCGCGATGTTTCCTGCTGATCTTGGTGTTCTCACAGCACATGTGCAGTGAATCGATATATGCGACCATCTTCTCGACATAGGGCTTCTTGTTCCACGGGCCGGGCATCTGTTCAATATAGTCGACATACACCTGAGAGGTCAGATACAAGGCCTCGGCGTGAGGTCCGTAATGCATTGCCAGCGAATCCAGCATAGCCAAGGCCTCGGGGTAGCGATCGAGGTCTCCGGAGATAATGCTGATCTTGGCCGACTTGATGTAGGCTCCTATGGGCAGTTTCCGTCCCTTGGCGTCAGCCAATGAGGCAGCAAGTACCATTAGGGCCACGCAGACCAGTGCAAACTTGCTGAAGTATTTCAAAGCATCCTCCTGGTTATCAGCAGCAACTTGACGATGAGCCGGAATCTATCGGTAAAACGTGGTATTGTCAACCTTCATTGTCTTCAGCGCGACGTGAAGCGTACGACAAAACGGAAACTCGTGGTTTGCGACGCACCGACGGGCACCTGGAAGGTGAGCGTGTTACCATCTGTCTTCTCGTATGTCAGATCAGACTCGACTACTTGCCAGTCGCCAAACAAGAGCTTTTCGACCTTGACCGAAACGTCTTCGCTCTTGCGATTACGGATTTCGATTTCATAAACATCCTCGCGTACCAGCTTGGAGATATTTCGGCGGTAAGTAAGCTTGTGTTCGGCAATGATGTCAAAGGCGTTGCCGACCTGAAGATTTACCTCTTCATCTTTTGGTGTGTGCCCGATCCGGTCCTCACCGAGCAGCACCACGGAACCATCGTCGTCTGCCTTAAACAGGCGGACACGACCGGCCGGCAGCGGGATCCCCAGACCGTCCTTGTCGGAATTTGTGAACATGATCGTCACGGCGACATTTTCGGGATTACGGTCCGGGCGATACAGGTATTGCTTCTTCACGCTGGTTGAGGCTGGCTCAAACAAGGATACCTGCTTCTGTTCGCGATTGGCCACAGTGGCGGTTCTTGGCAGCGTATACATGTGGTACTCGAAGAAGGCCTTCTCCTGAAACCCGGCACCGGCCATGTCAGCCTCCATGGCGAGCGTCTTCTGCATACCGCGCCCAAAGCGGGGATCGACAGCGCGGTGAATATCACCGGCGATTAGTTTGAGCCGGGCATCGGTGAATGTCTTGCCGGAGTTATTGGTGATCGACGCCCACCCTGACAGATTCAGCCGGGTTTCGTCCTTGTTGAGCAAACCAACGTATTCGGCCTCCCAATTCATCCCGGAGGTCTGATAAGTGACATTGCAGGTATGCTTGCCGCCGGTTGCGGCCTTATAGAGCCAGAACAGGGTGGGACGAGTAATCAGGCCCTCGGGAAGTTTCGGGAAGTTGACCTCGGTGATATTCTCCAGGCGGATAACCTTGACCTGCCCATTGGCGTTCTGCAGGGTCACGGCACCCGTGCTGTAGGCCAGCAGTTTCCCGGAAAACAGGCGCCCCTCTTTGTCGACCAGCTCGATATCGTGGTCGAGGTATTTGCGATAGAGCTCGTCCGGACTCACCAGATCGTAGGCATAGTTCTGCTCAAGGATGGCAATATCAGAGGCCTTGCCGACAAGCTCAAAGCGAACCGAGGCAGCATCGATCTGCGAGGGGACATCGCGAAAGGCGATACGATTGATGCCTTTGTCAAACTCCATGTCGCGGACTTCGCTGACAACCCCGAGATTGGAGTTATACACAGTGACCGAAAGCTTATCCGATGCTTGTGCGGCGGGGCAGGCCAACCAGCCAAGCGTCAGGACAAGGACTATCATAGCAGAACGTTTCATCGTTTCCTCCATATCTCTTATACACCATGAAGCCATCAGATCCGGAGATTCGGCCTGGGCCGCTATCGGCAGGCGTCTTCTCATTTGATACCAATATGGCAACGGGTTCTTCCGGAGAAGTTTTTACTTTCCGTGTCTGAAATCGGCGATGGTCTGTCTTATGCAGGCCTGAACTGCCGGCGGTTCCGGCTGGACGGCCGCCAGGTCGAAATCCGGCCGGGCTGGTGTAACTCTTTGGTATATCTGATTATAGAGCTCGTAAATCAGTTCCCAGCTAAGCTGATAGCGGTCTTCGAGGGACGGTGTGATGCGCTCCATCACCTGCCGGGCCTTCAGCCGATAGTACTCGGCGATGCTGCGATAGGTCTGCAGCAAAGCTCGCACCGGCTCGGTTGGATTGCCGGTCTGAGCTGATTGCTCAAGATCGCGGGAACTCACGCGATGGAGGGACAACAGGTTGTCGGCGAAGTAGTTGAGTCCCTCACCGTGGTCTTTTTGGAAGTCGCGCATAATATGGACGAGGTAGGAGAAGACCGCCAACGGGCGGGCGGCGACCCTGACATCAAACGACGGCGGAGTGTAACGGTCGGCATTGATGCGACTTACGCCGCACAAGTGCATGAATACGGCGGCCGGGGCGATCGCTGCCCCCTCGGTGTATCGCAGAAACTGCACGAAGGTTGGGAAGCCGTCATGGGTAAGATCATAAATCATGGCACGGGCGAGTCGCTCCCATGGCCAGATCGGCATGCGGAAGCAGTCGACAGCATCCAGCAACTGCGCCATGAAGGGTTCACTGCTATCACGGTCGCGCAGCGAGCGTATCCAGTCCTGTATCATACCTTGAACGGCACGGGCCTCAGTGAGGTCAGCGGGGCGTGATCCGCTTTTCAGGTTGTCTACAAGGTCATCGACCACGCGCATGGAGCGGTAGCACACCTTGAATGCCTCATAGCGGTCCTCCTCCCAGACACGGGCGGCGATATCCAGAATGGGATTGGTGAGGATCTGCGAGAAATCAAGATCCTCAAGAAAGTCAATATGGGCTCGCTGTGCGCACATAGATTTGCCCGCTATATAACACATGAACCGGACGCGAAAAATCTATTTCACACCCTGATTTCTTTTTCTACCTTAGGAGATCATGGATGCTCCCATACGGCTGCTGTGCCTGACGCACAACTTCCCCCGATACCGCGGTGATTACGCCGGGGTGTTTATCGATCTGCTCTCGCGGCGACTGGTTGACCAGGGTATTCACTCGACCATTGTTGCCCCCCATTATGCGGATAGTCCCGAGTATGAAGAACGCGACGGGCTGATAATCCACCGTTTTCGGTACGCTGGCCGAGAAACCGAGGAGACGCTTGCGTATGGCGGCGCCATGCAGAAGGCGCTGCTGTCGGTAACCGGGGTCCTCAGGTTCCGTCGTTTCCTGCAGCGTTTCCGGCAGTGCGCGATCGATGCGATGGCACATGCCACGCCGGATATCATTGCCGGTCACTGGCTGATGCCGGCGGGTATGGTCATGAAGCAGCTCTCAAAGCGGATTGCGCTGCCGATGGTGCTCTCGTCGCACGGCACCGATGTTCGTCTTGTCAGCCGGCTTGGCGGGCTGCCCTACCGCTATTTCGGTGAATTCGGGCGACGGTTGGCTCGCTGGACGTTCGTTTCCAGTTACCTGCGTGAGCAGATGCTCAGCATTGATCCGCACCTCGTGTCGATTGCCGAGACCCTGCCTCTGCCGCACAACGAGGAGGTGTTCTATCGCGACCGAACAGTCTCTCGGCAGCCCCTGCTGGTGGTGGCCGTCACTCGGTATACGGAGCAGAAACGGGTGGACCAGCTGATACGGGCGTTTGCACAGGTGGTGGAGGCGCTGCCCGAGGCACGCCTTGCCTTGTACGGGGCGGGGCCACTTCGAGAGAGCATTGCGGAACTGATTGGCGAGAAGAACCTGTCGAGCTCTGTCACCATGCACCCTCCGGTGGCCCAGGAGAAGTTGCGCGAGGTGTACAATCGCGCCTCGGTGGTCGTTCTCAATTCGGTAGCTGAAGGGTTCGGTCTGGCTTTATCCGAGGCTATGCTGTGCGGATCGGCGGTGATCGGCACACGGTCAGGGGGCATTGTGGACATCATCAAGCACGAGAAGACGGGCCTGCTGGTGCCACCGGATAATGAGATCGCCCTGGGCAAGGCGATCTGCCGGTTGCTGCAGAACGAGGCTCACCGCGAGCGGCTGGCCGGGGCGGGGCATGAGTACGCAAAGAGCAACTACTCTTCGCAGGCGCTGGCAGAGCGATACGCCGCTATGATTCGGTCAGCCGTCACGGCCGGGCCTCGCCAAAGCTGATGGTTCCGGTGGCCATCAGAACTGATCAGTGCGAAGCATGACCAGGGTACAGGCCTCCACGACCTCAAGCCCTTCATCGCGCAGCCTCTGAGCCAGTTCCGGGTTTTCGGCACCGGGATTGAACACGACTCGCCTGGGACCGAGCTTGCGTATGTTGTCGAATTCTGCCGAAGAGATCTTATCGTTCACGTAGACGGTGAGTGTGTCAACAGCTTGCTCGATAGCACTAAGAGAGGTAACACCGGGAACGCCGTCGACCGTGTGGCCCTTTGGGTGCACGGGAATGGGCGTGTGTCCATGCTCCCTGAGCATGCGGACGGCCTTGAACGAGTAGCGATCCTCTTTCGGTGAAGCGCCAAGAACGGCGACAGCCGAGCCGGGACGTGCTTTTGTCATGTTTGGACTCCTTGTGTCGGGCCGGATTCACCTGCCAAAATAGTCTCTCCTGTCGTGATATCAACATAAGATTCAGGCTGTGGGTTTCTCACCGAGGAGTACAGCAGACATACGGGCGGTACCAGGTGATACCGCCCGCAACAGACGTCCCATGAGGATCGGCAGAAGCACTACCCGGGAACGTTGTTTGGATCGTAGTCGGCCACGTTCTGGGCAAACATCCATTTGTGGCCCTCCGGACACTCAACCATGAAGGTGCGGTCTCCCCAGAACTGGTCCTTGATTTCCATCACCACCCTGGCTCCGGCCTGGGTCGCGCGTTTGAAAGCCGCCTCGATGTCGTCGGTATACAGGTACATGTCGGTGGTCGTGCCGCTGACATGGGCGGGGGCCTTGGAAGTAGACTGCGGCCACTCGGGACCGAACATCATTCCGTGTCCCCGGTATCTCATCTCGGCGTGCATCAGGTTGCCGTCTTCGCCGGCCATTTCGAATGTCTTCTCGAAGCCAAAGGCCTGGGCGTAGAAGTCGAGTGCATTTTGCATGTCTTTGACAGTGAACATGGGCGTCAGCCAGGACATGCCCTCGGGCTTGGCAGGACGATTGGTCATGGGTGTAGTCTCCTTGCAATGATGGTTACAGATAGTGAATATAGACTTTGTGCATCTATGTATACGCGAAGATAAGAAGAAGGATTCGGCTTGTCTATCTCATTTGAGCAGGGAGTAAAGAAAAGTGATGTCGGCGCTGGGGCAGCCGGGGTAGTTCAGACGATGGGCAGGATGCTGTTCGGGTCGAATTTCCGGCGGATCTTGCGAGCATAGATGGCGTCATCGGACAGATCACTGGCGTCGAGAGCCGCGAGCAGCCCCGTGCGGTCGATACCCAACTGGTGGAACTCCCGGAAATCCTCAACGCCGGTGGCGGGCATAAGCCTGAGACTGGCCGAGACAATAAGTCCCAGTAGTCCCCATGAGTTATGGAACAGCTTGACGACATCATACCCGGAGACGGACTTGAAGCATACCGAGCCGGGGCTGATGACCTCACCGGTGGGAGTCACAACTGTCGCCTTGAGCAGGTACTTCTTCATGGGGACAGCGACCTCGTGAAGCTCACCGGTCAGACCGACGGCGATAGCGCCGCCGACCGAGCCGACATAGGGCAACAGAGCCGGAACCAAAACCAGCTTGTGGCGGAAGAGACGATGATTGATTTCCCGGAGAGGGTAACCGGAGCCGACCGTAATGTACAGGTCCTGCTCATTGACTTCCTCGATACGATTGAGGCGATCCGTGCGCACAGATACCATGCTCAGGAATGGTTCTCCGCGCGGGTCGATATTGTTGCCGAACCCGGTGACAAACAGCTTCTGGGAATGTTTGTTGGCCAGGGCGAACAACTGAGCTGCTTCCTGGGCGCTTTCGGGATGGAAGGTTGCCACGCGCTTCTGAAACGTGAGGCGATCGTCCGGGAATTCGCTTCTGATTATCCTGACGAATCCATCTGGTACTGGCATGACTGGAAGATACACAACGGGCGATAGCTGTCAACGGGAAGAATCGACAATTGGCGGTGGGGAAAGTCCGGGTGTGGCAAGTGGTTACTCCTGAGGCATCCGGGCACGGGACCGATGGATATGACAGGACGCCGGCTGCTGAATAACAGTCAGCAGTTGGCCGATATAGAGATTGTCGGGGTTGTAGTTCAGTTTGGTTAGAACGCCTGCCTGTCACGCAGGAGGCCGCGAGTTCGAGTCTCGTCAACCCCGCTTTTTTCTAAATCATTATTCCACAATAGGTTACAAGCCGATAAAATCCCAATATCACTCTCAGCATACTTTTCCCAGCATTCAGCGCACAAAAGCGTTAATTCGAACCGGTGGTTGTCGGATCCAGACAGCGTTTGAAAATCTGTAACGCTTTTCTGTTCGGTGCGACTAACGGTTAATAAGGCTGGAAATCAAATGTGAAAGGAGTTCATGTCAAGAGTTGTGTAAATTGATTTTTCAAGCAGCGTCCTTTTCGGTCTGATTCTTTCTGATG